>Ga0137456_1000001_pt1 | contig 28807 bp, 41 predicted proteins | sample EasRivERMGT615_2_FD_102322 | JGI IMG/M metagenome (GOLD analysis project Ga0137456, IMG submission 102322) | Soil microbial communities from meander-bound floodplain in the East River, Colorado, USA - East River MetaG ERMGT615_2 | ecosystem: Environmental > Terrestrial > Soil > Floodplain ...
CTAACACATACACCATTACCTTATGAGAAGCGCCGTTTACTTCCTATCCTAGAAAGAAACGAACCAGTAATCCAAGATCATTCAGCGACAAAGTTGTATAAGACATGTCCATACAAATACTTTCTCCGTATAGTTCTTGGAAGGTCTCCTAAGAAATCAGGCTTAGATGCTGTATTCTCTTGGGGATCTGGTTATCATAAGTATAGAGAAGTATTTGAAAGAGAATTCACTGAACATAAAGACATAGATAAAGCACATAAAGTAGCAGCAATTGCAGCAATTAGTATTTTCAAAGCTTGGCCGGCAGGCGTCCCCGGAAAATGGTCACATTACACTATGGCTAATTTCTTAAAGATGTTGGCAGTAGGATTCACAGCAGTTAAAGCAGAAAAGGCAGCAGGAAATATTCACGTAGTAGAGTTACCAGAACAACCCTTTAATCTATCTCTTCCTGATGGAACTATAATCGGCGGGAGATATGACCAGATTATTCGTTGGGGCGGTTCGTTGTGGGTTCGCGATTTCAAGACGACATCAAAGAAGAAAGAATACTTTACTCGTGGACTCAATCCAAACGATCAAGCTACACGCTACATTTATGCGCTTGGAAAGTTATCAGGTGAAAGAATCAATGGTGTATACTATGACATCATTCATACATTCACAGAGGGTAAGGGACAAGAGAAGATTGCTAAGACTGAAATCTATGTATTCCCTACTGGAAGATCAGCCGAGCAATTAAAGAATTGGGAATTAGATCAGATGGAGTATTCTAAGAAGTTAGCTTATGCGCGGGAAAACGACATCTACGAGATGAATGAAGAGGCTTGTGCTTTCTGTGACTATCATCAAGTATGTAAGCTTAATTCTTCTGATGCACAAGTTAACATGCTTAAGACTATGTATGAACACAAACCCTGGAACTTCGAGAAAGTTGAACAGGCTTTAGTTGAGGGATAATTTTTATGACACCTGTATCATTCTATACGCGACTTATTTTTACATCTATTGTTGTACTTATAAGTCTTAGTTATCTTCCTGACGTAGCTTTATCTAGTAAAGATAAATCTCCTGATACACCATTATGGGTATACTACCTTTCAATGGTTAGTCTTCTTACTTTAGAGATTAGTTTATATGGTTTAATTTGGACAGCTTTTAGGTAGTAAAGTGGAAAATAAGCCTGGTTGGTTATTAGAAATAAGGATAAGAAAGGTTGAAGTAACTTCAAGCAACATAAAAAGATTCTTCCCCGCCGAAGAAATATCTACATTCATAACAGAAGAAGCTGGAAGATTTCACGTACCAAATGAGGCAGCAAGACTTGCCAAAGAACTAATGGACTCCGACTCGATGAATCTTACACATAAAAAGGAAAAGAAAAATGGCTAGACCAAGAAAGGTTGCATCAAACGCTAAGCCAAAAGGAAATATCCCGAACTATCGTCTTAAGATGTTTAATAAAATGACAGATGAAAAAGGAGAAGTTGGCGCCGGGTGGTTGAATGAGGATGGATCTATTTCTATTAGATTGAATCCTTGTGTTCAGTTGTCAAATGACAATCCCGCCGTTTCATTTAGATTGTGGCCACTTTAGTTTTTAACTGAGGAACTGATATTATGGTATTATCAGAATTACTTGATCACTTAAATAAACTTAAAGCTAGATCATCAATAGATCCAATAGTAGAGATTTGTCTAGATGAGACATTATATTCAATTCTAGATATAGATGTAACTCATCCTGATAGAATACCTAAAATTATCATAAACGCTGATAATACATAACTATGATCTTATTCCTACATATCATATACATCATCATAATAATCCTATATAAAGAGCCAAAATAAAAATATGACTCTAGGCGAACTAATAGAAAGATTACTGAGAGTCATAAAGGCAGAACCAGATTCAATCAATAAAGATGTAGATCAAATTGGGATCGTAGATGATAAGTATAAGATCATCATAACAGTCACGGAGATTATATAAAATATGCGCGCTTCTCAAATAGATATGCCTGCCTGTATGCACATGAATTATGCAGCAGTAGGAGCAGGCAAGACACACTTTGCAGTCGAAGATGGTGTAGCCATTATCACATCAGGTAATGGATTCGCTACAATTAAATCTCTTGTACCAATCAAGAAAGTAGATCCCGAAGTTCGCATCATTGAGCGAGATCAGAATATCTTAAATCCAGTTGCTTATGATCGTTATTCAGAAGAGATGGAAGATCTAGTTGAAAACAAGGAAGCCTTAGGAATACACACCATTTGTGTAGACGATCTAGATGATCTTCGTTGGGCTTCTCTTCTTAAAGGATTCAAAGTTAATACGTCTGGCGAGCCTGGGTCTGGTAAATCTCGCATCTATAACCTAATCAAAACTAAATCTCTAAAGAATGTAATTATCAGAGATGTGGGAGATTGGGGAACTGAGATGGATTTTACTTCTCAATGGTTACAGAACTTTACTGGATTGTGCAGAGAGAATAGAATTAATCTTATCGTGAACGCTCACGAGAGATACACATTCACAAAGAAAACTAAGGAGGATAAAGACCCGCCACAACTATCAAGAATAGGTCCAAGCTTTTCAGGAAGTGCCTACCCAGATGATGTCATTGGCATTTTCGACAATTTATTCCACATGACTAGGGTAGTTCAGGAAGGTAAGGGTGTAACGTACTTTAATACAATGGGATCTTCCATTATTAGAGCTAAGTCACGTTACACAAATATGTTCAAGTCTGTAGAACAAAATCTTACTTGGCCTGAGGTGTTGAAGCGTGTAGGTTTTGCATATCAACAAGAAGTTATTGCAGCACAAGTTCAAGAGAATACGCAGCCATCTTAAAAAACCTAAGACAGAGAAAAACATGCCAAAGTATCAGCCTAATCTCCGTAATGCTACGACTCAGTTCTTCGTGGCTCCCGATGGTACATATACTTGTGTACTGAAGAAGCCTAAGGCATTCTTTAATTCAAACGCTGGCAAGTTTGATGATAATGGTGTGCCTAAGAAAGATAACTTCGGAATTCGTATTACTCCAGTTATTGAGAGCGATGATGAGAAGCTTAACGGAAAGGCTTTAAGTTCCCATAATCTTTGGTTCCATACAGAAAAGACTGAGAACAATAATCTTGAATTCTCTATGTGTGCTCTTGGTTTTACGCCAAGAAATCTCGATCATGAAAATACCGTAAAAAACATGATGGACGAACAAGGTATCGAATTTGATACTGAGACTGGAGCAGTTGGACAGTTCTGGGCAAATTTTGAAGGTAAGAGGATCAAGATTGTTGTTGAAACTGAGATGGTTTCTCAGGGAGCAAGAAAAGGACAACCTCAAAATAGATTCACAAAGTTCATGCCGTTCGGGGATTAAAGTTTTTCTCACGTTTTTTGGAGAAAGAAATGGGGATCGAACTTAACGAGTATCAAAAGGGTGCAGATCAGAATGCAGGTATGCCGAGTAATTTAAGTGATGAAGATAAGAGAGTATGGAGGAAGAAGAGATATCTTTCTTCTACTGGATCTTATCAGAGTAACAATATTTATGAAGCTTCAGACAATAGAGTAGAGGGTGATCTCGATGAAGCTGGACACCTTATTATCTATTATGGAGTTAGAAAGGCTTTAGTTGAGAGTGTTGCTTTTTATGATGTTGTAGAGAGGTTTATCCAAGGAGAGTTAGAAACTCTTCGCTTAGATGAGTGTGCTAAGATTCGTCAGTTAGCTAGCTTATACGATACTCTTATTGCACATAACGTTAACTTCTGTCATGATAACGGTGCATTAGAAGTTGCACAGGAAGAGTTAATAACTAGCTTTGTTAGTGTTTGTGATTCTTTCCTTACTCCCGCTGTTGTAAAAGAAGTGAAGGAAGAAGTTGTGACACATGAAGAAAAGAAGTAAAGTGATAGGTGATTAGATGGATAGAGCTAGATTTATAGTTATAGGCGCTGGTATAGAATCTTCATTTTATGAGTGGATTAAGTCTATGCTTGTTAGATTAAAGATTCCATTCATAGAGACAACAGAGAAAAAAGAAGTAAAGTGATGGATATTTAAGAAATCCTAGCACACTTTACTTTGATGGGCTTCATGAATGCCCCAGTAGTTAAATTCATAGGGAGTTTTCGGTCTCCCTTCAAAACCGAAACGCGATCATGGCGAAATTGGTAAACGCAAGAGACTTAAAATCTCTCGGAGAAATCTTTCCGGGTTCGATTCCCGGTGATCGCATTGTAGTATGGGAAAGGTTGCATAACTTCAAGGAGTTTGAGATACCTGCTACCATATGAGGATGCTTAATATCCAAGTACCATACTACACTTTATATAAACTTCACTATGGTGGATCGCGCGAAGCGCGAGACACTAAACAAAAGCTCGGCGGGCACGGCGCGAAGCGACGTAGCCCGGAGAGATACGATCTTTCACGCGAACGGATCTTTCACAACCGACGCCGGGCCTTCCAGACTATTCCACGAGTCGGGCAGTTTAGTCTCTATAAATCAAAATATAAATCAAAACAAAAAACACACCTAACTAGGTTACAACTGCTAGGCGTCCTCTCAGCACCACTGTAATCGTAAGAATTATATTGGGTACGGGTCTCTGCATCACACAGAGAAAATAATTCTCGTAGTTAGGTGTGTTTTTCTTTGTTGCTAGTAGCTATCGAAACCTGAAAAGTATTACTCTATACTAAAGTCATGAGATAACAGTATAGTTAAGTTCTAATAATCGGGTCATGTCGGCTACTAGCAACTACACTCCATTAGCTCAGTTGGTGAGAGCGCCGTCCTTATAAGACGGAGGTCACTGGTTCAATTCCAGTATGGAGTATTTTTAATTTTGCCTTCATAGCTCAGATGGATAGAGCAAGAGACTTCTAATCTCTAGGTCGTAGGTTCGAGTCCTACTGGGGGCGTTTCTTTTTTAAGGAGGAAAGATGAAGAAACTTGAGTTCAAAGATATAATCTTAATCATAATCTTTATAGGAGCTATAATCTTCTTAGCAGAATCAATAGTACTCTATAGAAATTCTTTACCAGTACAACCCGGCGATATTAAAGCATCCCTCAAAGATCCAGATAATAAAGTAAAACCATAAAAATTATGAGAATAAAAGTCGAAACTTCACCCTTACGCCCGGCGACAGCTTCTTTTTATAAAGCTGCATCTTATCAAACAGTCATTGATGATCTATCTTGTAAAGACTTTTCTGATAATGAGGCGGCAATTGTTCAGTTATTCGTTAAGATGTTAGAGAAAATAAGAGATGAGAACACAGTAGAAGGAGAAAAGGTTGTAGCTCACGTTAAATTCCAACAAGCAACATGGCATAGGAGTCACAAGAATGGATGATTTAACTTTGATGAAGGCGAAGGTGGATAAGTTAGAAAGGTTGTTAGATAGGAGTATAGTGGTGATAAGTTTGTTAATAGATGACTTAGTAGAACTTGAGGTAATTAGTCAATTAGAACGAGCGGCACTTACTAGACAACTAAATTATGATAAGTAAAGTCCTCGGAAACAAAGTCTTAGTTACTCCCTTACGTGATCCAGACAAATCAGAATCAGGCTTACTTTGGATTCCCGACGAGGCTAAAGAAAGGTGCGATCAAGGGATAGTCAAGTATATAGGTCCAGATGTAAAAGATATATCAATTGGAGATCATGTTTTATTTGCAGGGTATACTGGCACACTTCTAGTTATCCAAGGTGAAAGTGATTTAATTGCACTTACTGAAGATGATTGTGAGTGTGCCTTTGGTCCTATTAATGTAGTAATTCCAGGCTTATATTTCCGCGACTCAGAAGGAAATTATTTTACTGCTACTTATGAACAGTCACAAACAATAATTGCTAACGCCTTATCTATGACTAAGTGGTTCAAAAGTACACGCATGAAGTTTCGTAGTAGAGAAGTTCTAGAAAATAGGAAGGAAATATTAAACACTTATAGACCAGAGGTGGGATGATGACGAAAGCATGGAACGAATTTTATAATACACTAGAAGATGACGAGATTGATCTTGAAGAAGATGTAAGCGAGGAAGATGATGATGATGATTTTTGGGAGGGTGAGGATGATGACAAAATAGAAGAAGACGATGACGATGACGATGAAGAATTCGATCATTAAATCTTCTTCTCTAAAAGATATTCTTCCTGATCTTCAACCTCTTCCTGAGAATTATCAGGAAAGGGCACGGAAGATATTGGCAGTTCATGCAGTTTCTTATCCTGGTCAAATAATCTTTGAAGAAGAAGATAAAACAGAAGAAATTCAATCTCTTCTTGATTATATGAACAGTAACTATAATGCCTTAATAGCAGATAGAAACTTTCGCTTAGCAGTATGGAACGAACTCTATTCTAGACTGGAGAAATTAAGAGATGCTTCAACCTGAAGAGAGAGCAATTATAGTAAGAGCTTTCGAGATCTTACAAAGAGAGTGTAATCAAACTGCAAGAAATAGAGGTTGGTGGGATAAGCCAAGATCTAAAGCAGAAACTTTAATCACAGTGCATTGTGAAATCTCAGAGATGGTTGAAGAGATTAGGTCAGGTAATGATATGATATATTTTCCTGGTTCTACTGATGCTATTCCAAAGCCAGAAGGCGAAGCAGTAGAAGCAGCAGATGCCATGATTAGACTCTTTGATTATTCACAGCAATTTCGTGTCCCTCTAGCAGAAGCTATGTTCTTAAAGATGGAATATAATGAGGGAAGGTCTTATAGACATGGAAATAAGGAGTTCTAAAGTGAGAGAAAACGAGATAGTATTTGAGACTTTTCATGGTACTATAGATGAAGACCATGATACAAAAGCATGTACATTTTACCTCATGTCTGAGCTTTTAATTTCAGGCTTAATCGTAGAGCAAGTTGGAGTTGAGGTAGATGGGGTTATATATCCAACATATCAGATCAAGTTACTGAGAACAAAGAAACCTATCGACGCACTTAGACATTTAGGTTCTGATGGAAGTTAGATTATGGAAGTTAAGAAGGAGATAGACGATAGTATGCCAAACTTTCTGGTTACATTAGAGAGAACTGTAGTACAGAGGGTCATTATAAAGGTAACAGCAGAGGGTAAATTAGATGCTAAATATAAAGTCATTCATGACCCTCCTCTTATTAAAGAGCAAAAATTCTTTAACATAAGAGTGATTCATCCACGTGAAGTTACTAAAGTAATAGAGGTACCGTGACTCTAATATCAAAACGTAAAGTAAAACATGTGGGACCTTTAGGTTCTCCTATTCTCTTAGTGGCTGAAGCTCCCGGCGAAGATGAAGATTTCAAGGGGGAACCATTAGTAGGAGCATCGGGGAATGTCATTAACGATATCCTAATTCTTAATGATCTCAACAGAAAAGATATTCGTATCGCAAATAGGTGTAACTATAGACCTAACGACAACGAATGGAAATATCTAAATGACTCATCTCAGCTTAAAGAGAGCGAACATGAACTTACCGAATACCTCACGAAATATAAAGAGGAAACGAAAGTTATCATTACGCTCGGAGACAAAGCCTTATCTTTCTTTGGTGGGAAATACGGAATCTCCAACATGCGAGGACAACCCCTTTCTACAGAAAATGGATTTGTCCTCCCAACACTCCATCCAGCCTATACCTTCTACGATGATACAGCTTTCTCTCTTATCACAGCTGACATCGCAAAAGCCAAAAAGTATCTTACAAACCCTTGGAGACAACCTGAACATAGATTTAGAATTGATCTCCCCACTCAAGAGTTGGTAGAACTAGTATCTTCTTTCAAAGATAGAGACGATATAATCCTTCAGTGTGATATCGAATCTATTAAGAATACTACACACATTCGTTCTATTCAGTTTGGTTGGTCAGGAATGGATGCTGTATTTATTCCGAATAAAACACGAGAAGGTATTTCTACTGAATTCGCCTTTATCGTTCAGCTCGTACTAAGTGGGAAAGTAAAGAAATGTTTCCAAGGTGGCAGCGAGTTTGATATTCCCATGCTCATGTTGAATGGTTTCATCGTAGAGAATTACACAGATGATACTCAAATAGCTGAGCATGTATTAAATCCCGCTATGCCAAAAGATTTAGCTTCTCTAAATGCAGCATATGCAGAGGAGCCTTTCTGGAAAGAAGATGGAAAGCAGCATACTGAAAAGGAACTAGGGAGAGAAGATTTTCCTATCTATGGCTGTAAGGATGTCATAGTTCCTTTTCAAGTATTAAGTCAACAACTAAAAGAAATGACTAAAGAACAAGAGATTCATTATAGATTCAAAATGGAATGCGCTCTTATGGCTATAGACATTTCTATGCAAGGGCTTCCAGTCCATGCTGAGAGATTAAGACTCTTAAAAGACGTACACTTAGAGAAAGTAAAAACTGAATCAACTATTCTCAACCACCTATGCGAAGAAGTAGTAAACGTAAACTCTAATCCACAGATGAAGAAACTGCTTTATGAGAAATTCTCCCTTCCTCCCCGTCGTCAAAGAAAGGGACCAAGGAAAGGAGCAATAACTTGTGATGAAGATGCAATCATTTCTCTCATACCAATTGTAAAGCAGAAGATCGACGAGAGTGTTAAGAAGGAAACAAAAGAGAAATATGCAAAGATCCTCTATGCGTTAAAGACTACTCTAAACATAAGAGGATATAGGAAACTTTTCTCTTCTTACTTTGAAGCGTCTATCTCTGGAGATGGAAGACTGAGATCTATCTACAAAGTTGCAAAGCCTTGGACAGATAGATGGAGTTGTGGATTATTCGTAGATGGCACAGGTATTAACGCGCAAACTATGCCACGAGGTGGGATTGATGTTGAGGTGGAGAGACTTACAAATAAAGCTGGATAGTATAGTATGCGATAACTTCCCACACGACTATAGTGATTTTGTTTCCGGTGGATTATATACAAGATTATTTGTCAAGCAATGGAGTATAAAATTTCCGTGGTGGTCTTTACCAATTCAGTCTAGTATGACAGCTATGACATATCTTTGGTGGAATAGAAATTGGCATAGATTATTATATCGTAACTATATAGTAGAGCCATTCTTTAGATTCATAACAAAGATAGGGCTATGGAGAGTAGAAGAAGCTGATTACTATAACAATGGTAAACTTCAATTTCCTGATATGTGGACAAGGTGGAGAGGTGGAGAAGATATTGATAGAATTGATGAGGGTGGTTCTGGACTCCCACATCTATCTCACGCAGCTTGTTGTCTTTGTTTCTTAATTACCTATAGAGCCCGAAATTTAGGGACAGATGATCGAAAAGAGGTTAAATTAATTGGATGACAAGTATCCCGTTACAAATACAAAACCCTAAGCAACACATAGCAATCCGCTCTATGATAGGAGCCCCAAAAGGCTTCTCTCTAATTCAATTAGACCTATCTGGAGCGGAAGCTTGGGTCGTAGCATATCTTGCTGATGATCCTAATATGAAATATGAATTACATAATGGTGACATGCACTCTCGAACAGCATGTTCTATATTCAACATAGCCTTCAATCCCGACGATTCAAAAGAGATAAGATATAAAAACGTAGACAAGAAACAAAGATATGGGGGAAAGAAAACTAATCACTCATCAAATTATATGCAAGGTGATGGTGGATTAGTTGAGGCTATTAATGCTGAAGGAGTAATCTCTATCACATATAAAGATGCAAAGATGTTCAAAGAAGCATGGCGTTCTCTCTACTATATGGTGCCATCATGGTGGGAAGAAACAAGGCATGAGTTAACTCAATCTCGTACCCTTACCACCGCATATGGGTATTCATATACTTTCATGCAAGCATGGAGTGATGATTTAATTCGTGCAGCTGTAGCCTTTCGTCCTCAATCTACAGTAGCAGTTCACTGTTATGGAAAGGAACAGAAGGATGTAAATAAAAAAGGAGGCCTCTTAGAAATCCATAGACACTTTAAGAAAGACAAAGAAATCAATATCATTCAAACTGCGCACGATTCTTGTGTTCTCTTAGCTCCATCAAACGTTTCTTTAGAAGTAGCAGCTATAGCAAGGAGCTATATGCTACGTCCTCTAATGATTAAAGGGGAAATCTTTACCATCCCCGTTGATGTAGAAATAGGAGAATACTTCGGCGAGTTAGAGAAGGTTAAACTATAGGAAGAAAATGCCCCGAAGATGTAAGGACTGGCTGCAAACATTCAAAGATTTTTCCTTACCTCGAACTGAGGCGCCAGAACAATATGTACTGTGGACAGGTCTATTCACAATTGCAGCTACACTAGAAAGAAAAGTTTGGATCCCTAAAGAAGGTGTACTTGGTGGATGGGATTGTTATCCCCATCTTTATCTTAAGTTAATTGGCCCACCAGGATTTAGAAAGACGACAGCAATGGAAGCATTTGGTATTCCTTTATTAGAGCAAGTAACTCCTACTCTAACTAAGGGACCAGCTTTCGTTACTAAAGAAGCATTATTGCAGCAGTTAGTAAACTCAGAGCGTAAAGCATTATACCTAACGATAACTGAGTTCGGCGATATCATGCAGAAGAATGGCCCGGAGATGTATGATTTTCTTACTTCAATGTTTGATGGTAAGAAGTCTATTGAATCTCGGACCATTTCAAGATCAATTGAGTTTGCATTAAAGCCATGTATCAATATGCTTGCAGCAACTACACCACAATGGATGGCAACATCTATGCCAATGAGTGCTATTGGTGGAGGTTATGCAAGTAGAGTTATCTTTGTTTATGCGGAAAAGCTTTCCCGGCGACAAATGTATTATAGACATATAGATCATCTTAAGATTCAACAGATGGAGGCAGACTTAGTAAATGATCTTTCACATATAGCATCTACTCTTAGTGGACCTTACAATCTTACTGATGAATCTTTTGAATTCATGGAGCATTGGTATCAGAAGGTTCATCCAGAACATGCTCCTCATCCAAAGATTGAAGGTTACTGGCAAAGAAAACCTACTCATGTCCATAAAGTTGCAATGCTTCATGCAGCTATGAGTAGAGACGAGATGATGTTACATAAAGAAGACTTTGAATTTGCAATCAAGATGTTAGATAGTACTGAGCCAGACTTACTTAGAGTATTTGGTGGGGTAGGTAAGAATATACACTCATTCGATATGAGTGATATTTCTGAGTATGTTAGAGCTAGGGGTAAGGTAAGTATGCAGGAAACTTTCAAAGAGTTTAATGCTGTTGCACAACCTCATGTATTAAAAGGTTTGATTGATGGTTGTATCATCATGGGCGATATCGACTGTATCCAAGAAGGTCTTGAGATCTTTTACGTTAAACCAGGGTTTATACAGGAGACAAAATGATCACATTACAGGAACAAGAACAGCTTGATAATTGGTTTACTTATCATGCTCCAGTAGGAAATCAAGTTGCTGAGTACGCTACTATTAGAGACACTGCTAAGAGTTTAGCTATGGTTATTGTAGATTTATGTCCAGCCTCAGTTGATAGAAGTGCAGCTATTAGATTACTTAGAGAGTGTGTTATGACTGCTAACTCTTCAATTGCGTGTGGTGGAAAATGAGTATATCTAGATGCACTTCTTGTACTGGAGAACTAAATTCTAGTGGAATATTTAGACATAATTATAATTGTCCTAATAATCCAAATTCTTCAGATCATCACATTAATCCCATACAAATACAAATTCCTGACACAAATGATCCTTGGAAACATAGATCATCAGGTATGAGATGTTCTACTTGTATGTGGTTTGTAGAGAAAGCTTCATTAAAAGAACCGCCAGATAAAATTGTAGGTCGTTGTAGAAGACACGCTCCAACTATGAATGGTCATCCTGTTGTTTATAATAACGACTGGTGTGGTGATCACAAACTTGATGAGACAAAAATATGAAAACTCACATTAGAGCATGCTTTTCTTCTGGTGGTATATTTTGTTTCAAGTATGATGAACAAGCGTTTGAAAATTTAAAGCATGATATTCTTATGGATATTAATAATGGTCATACTTTAGAGACTCTATCAGGACATGAGTATACATTTAATACTAGTAGGATAGACGCTATTACACTATCTACTGAAGAGCTTAGGAGAAGTGAAGTATTGGTTGGTAAGTTCTTTCAAGATGAGACGAATAAATTCGGTCAAGAGATTTATGGAGCAGGGAATGAAATACCGGAATAAGAAATTAGATCTTATAGTAGATGGTAGATATTATCATTTAGAAGAAGGTGAATCAGCTCAGAATGTAGTGACGTGGATCAATTCTTTTGCACATCAATCTTCACAAGTATACGGTGGAAATACAGTAGCAATCTATACAGGAGAAGGCACTAAGTATGCAGCACCATGTAACTTTATTTGGATTGATCCCCGGAATAATCAGATCCATGTAGTTACTCAGGAAGAGTTTGAGAAGAATTTTGAAGAGGTTTGAAAACTAAAAACAAAAAGCCCTGCTACTCAGACCATCGAGCGGCAGGGCTTTTCGTTATCTTAATTGTCTCAATGTTTTATTTCCATTTCTTGCTATCATGATTCTTAACTGTATCATCTGATCTATGTTAGCTTTCTTATCATCTGGTGTCATCATCTCATTGTTCTTTATAGTATTAATATTCTGCGTAATAGCATCCATGTCTCTCTTAAATGGAGCTAATACATCAGCATCTCTTAAATCAGCTGCATGTTTAGAAACAATCTCAGCAGCACGAGCAGGCTGATCCATATTCTCTGCTTTATTAAGAGAGAGAACCGCCTCTTGAGCTTTATTAATAGAAGAGTAGAAGTTCTGTATCTCATGTATCCCGGCTTGAGATGGATCTACATTTCGTATGCCAGGTATTAAAGAAAACTGATTAAATGTAGTAGGCTTACCAACATTGATGTAATCATCAGCCATCTGATAAGCATTGTATGATGTACCTAATAAGAAAGTCCTGAAGATATTTTCAACCTTGGCTGAAGATAATCCAGTTACAGAAGATATCTTTTTTGCTGCAAGACTAGCATTATCACTCTGATCTTCAGGAAGTAAGTTTGCTCTACTAGCTGGAACAATTGGAATAGTTCCCCGGAATGGATCTATCTGTTGTCCAGTAACAAGAGCTATTCCAGAGTTAACAGTGAGTGGAAGAACATTAGGAGTGATGTCACTTAGTATAGCTAATGACATCTGCTTAAATGATTCTGTATCACCATCTAAGAGAGCCTTATCTAAGACTTGTTCTACTGAAGTCTGAAAAAGCGCACCATAAAGTGGAGGCTTTCTAATAGCGTGAATCTCATCAGTTAATGGATTACGTATAAACGTATACATTCTACCTTGTGGATCAGCTCTCAATTGCCTTAACTGATTGTCATCTTTCTGTAACCACCAAAGTCCTATAGTTGGAGCAGTTAAGAAAGAAGCGCCACGTGCAAGAGTAAGAGCTGTGTTATGATTTAAGTTAGACAAAATCTGAGTAGTAGCTTGTATAGGATAATTATGGAATGCTGTCATTCTAGCTAATGTAGCCGTAGCAGCCCCAGACTTATATGGATCACCAAGGATTCCATTATATATCGTAGCAGCCTCTCCATATGATGCACTTTTTTCTAAAGCCCTAAGTGCAGCACCAGCCCTTACCGCATTGGATAAGTTTCCAGTAAATTCACTTAAAGCTTTTCCCGGGCTAGATAATCTTAACTGGCCTTTAGAAAGAAATGCATGTCTCGTAAGATCCTCAATAGTCTTAGCCTCAGCCTCAGCTGAAGGATTAGCAAATCTAAATCCTAATCCCGCACCGTGACCATAAAGATCTCTCATTCTTATATCATCTGAATATAGAGCCTTAAAGCCTTTAATAGGATCAGTGATAAGATTGAATCCATACTTAGCATTCATCTTAGCTTCTATTGCATCAAGTGGAATACCTAATGCAAAGATATCTCTATACACAGAATAGACACCAGAGATTGCCTTCTCTGTCTTTTGTACATTCTTTAGAGGAGAAAGATAAGCATTCTCAAAAGCACCCGCTCCCTCAATATCCCCTAATGGCTTTCCTCTATATCTCATCTGATCTAAAGAAGAAGCTAACTCTCTAGAAAGACGTACGCCAACTTGATTACCACCAAGATGTACCATGTAATCTGTAGTACCCTTAGGAGCAATACGCATAGCTTCTTCTAAAGTCTTTCTTACACTCTCTGGTGTATCAGCAGGTATATTAATATCTGGATATGTACTTGCTTTACCAGCAAGAATTTCTATATGTCCAGATAATTCAGGATGACCTTGACGAGCCTTCGCAAGAGCAGAAAGAATAAGATTCCTTTCTCCATTATATACTATAGATCTAATATTTGAATATAGATTACCAAAAAGATCACCAACTAATTTATCTGATTGAGGATTAGAACGTTCTTTAATAAGACCAAGATTAGCATTACCAAATATAGATCTAGATAAAGGTGCCCACTGAGGATTCTCTCTCAATGCTTTAGCCATATTTGGTGTAACAATCTTATAAGCTTCAAGCATGTCCACCATATTAGATATCAATGGAACATACCTAGACTCATAGATTTGAGCTAATTCAGGATTAGATTTATCTAATTGAGTAATTACTTTCTGTGCTGTTTCTAAGGAAAATGGAGTCTTAACATTCTCATATATTGGTATACTTGTTTCATCTATATCTCCTGTTGGCTTAAACATAACAGCTTGCTTCGCATGAGTATAAACCTGAAACATCTCAAGTTTCTCAGGTGAACCTAAAGCTTTCATCAATGGAGATATAGATTCAGCTCCTCTAGTATATTCTCCATTTCCATCAGGAATGTGAAGCGCATCATCAATATTCTCATTCATGCGCCTATTAATTCTCAGAAACTTCGTAGCGATATCATAAGCTTCTGCTGATGCTTCCTTAACAGGACGTAAGAAATCCTGTACTTTATATTGTACTTTAGCTTTGAGATTAGGTAAGATAGTGCGTGATTCTAACCTAGCGCTCTGAGCTTGCTCATTACCAAAATCAATCTTAGATTTAATCTCATTGAACTCTGGTGTATTATAAGGCTGGTCTGTGCTCTTAGAGAACTTAGTAAGCAATCCCTTAGCTACAGGATCAGCTGTTTCTGTAGGAGGAACATATGGATAAACTGATTGCGTTCCTGAACCTGGACGAGAAATTGATGTAGAAACTTCATTATCAAAATGATCTTTCTTTACTAAAGCCGTGCCGGGCTTTTTGGCTTCAGTCTTTGGAAGAGTAGAAGATTCCTTACCAAGAGACTCGCCAAAAGTCTTTTCTAACTCATCATGAAGTGCAGCATACTGAGCTATCTTTTCTGGAGATACGTCACCTCTAGCAATATCATCTAAAGCAGAAGATACTCTCTTTGATAAGGAGACTATATTAGGATCTGCATTCTCTCCAACCTTAGCATATTGTTCTTGTATCTTAGGTATTGTAGCTAATGCTGTTGGTTCGCCAGTAGATAACTTATTCTTAAATGCTGATAAGCCATGAAACCCGGAGAATATAGAACCCGCCGTGGCTATTCCCGCAGAGAAGGCTATATTTCTAGGATCAAGAACAGAATTAGGATCATCTATCGCATTCTGTGCTATACCAGTTACGACGTTTTGAGGTACAGAAGATATCGCTGCTTTACCAAAAGCACCTAATTTTGTAGTAGCTTCTGGAATAAGTTTACCTAATATAGTCTTACCTGCACCACCAGCAATAGCACCTTCAGCAACACCAGCAGCCCCACCTAAAGCTATGGATAAAGGTAATTCTCCAGCCATTCGACCAAAGAAAGATCCCACTTTTCCCGCAGTACCTTCAGCTTCAGGAACTGGTTGTCTAGTAGCTTTATCTACAGCTATTTGTGGTATAGAATTCATACCACCTAATCCTAACATCGCTGCATCTTTTAGATTTCTAAGTCCTTCTTTCATACCATATCCACCACCTTCCATGAATCTATCTCCCCAATTCTTAGTTGGGGTTTCTTGTACTGTAGCTTGTATAGGAGCACCTTTAACATTAGATGCTCCTCTTCCATTATTAGATACACTACTATCAGAACCTAACGCGGCTAATGAACTAGAGATATATGCATCTATTTCTTCGTCAGATGCTCCCCTCTCAGCCAGTAGCCTAGCGTTATCTCTTATTTTCTTTTTAGGATCATCTATTGTCTGCATAGCTTACGGTGGTAAGTTGTATTTCTTTGCTATTGCGTCAGCTCTAGCCCTTGCATTGTTCTTATCTTGCTTATCTACAACTTCTTGCATGTGAGGTAAAACTTTCATGGCGTTTTCTAAGGCATCATTATAAACTTTTAACTTGGCCTTCTTATCAGCAACAGCTGTATTCGCAGCATCTAACAGCTTCTTATCTTCTGGAGAAAGCTCTTCAATCTTGCCCGTCTTAGGATCAGTAAGTTGTCCAGCGTATTTAATCTTTGGATGATCTTTGATAAGTTGAGCTAATCCTTTCTCAGCTTGATCTAACTGTACTTTAAGATTATCTACTCCACGATCTAAGAGAGCAATCTCATTATGCATTATAGAAGGGTCTTTCTTTCTTAAAGCTATTTCATCAACAGCATATTCATGTGCAATCTTATCTCGACCAGTTTCCATCAATTGCTTAAATGCAGTAGCTGAAGAAGAGTTTTCAATTCTAGTCAAGATATCTGGAGCTACATTTTGACCATGACTAAGCTTATTGGCAACACTAGCAATGTCAATATCAGCAAGATCAGGATGCAGTTTAATAGCCTTGATTTGTTCATCTTCATCTCGTTGTAGTTGAGCAAACTTAATCTTATTAGCGTCTATTCTCTGTTTTCTTTCTTCAGCAATACTAGGAGCTTCATCTATTATATTCTTGTTTATAGCCTGACGTTGTTCAGTATCTTTCTCTTCCGCTTTCAAGTCAGCTTCAGTCTTAGTTCCTGCATCTTTAGCTACTCTAAAAGCTCTCTGAATAGGATTCTTATCTGTCTCTTCAATTGCTGCTTCAGTTCTCTTCTTTCCTTTAAGCTCAAAACCCTCAGGAGTATTAAGAATAGCTCCGGCATGTTTAGCTGGATTTCTAAATCCTAATCCCTGAATTAAAGCATTCTTTTGTTCTGGAGTCATATTAGAAATTTGCTCTATTAGCTTAGGATTTCTAACTAACTCAGCTTGTAATGCATCTTGAATCTTTTTATCTGGATTAATTAGGTCAGGTAAAGTTCCAACTATATTATCTAATCCCGGCTTTAACTGATCAAACCAACCTTGAAGCATAGGAATCCCTGGCATTATATTACTCCTGATCCATTGTTACCAATGTATCCACCACCAGTTCTGTTAGGAATCACATTGCTATTATTACCACCACCAAAGAGCTTTAATAAAGGCATAAGAGATCCGGCTAAACCAGCAATCTGACCTAAACCAGAAGGATTCTGTACGGTCTGAGCTTGTGGCGTACCTAATTGGTTAGCTCCATTAAATCCACCAAATATCATTTGTAAGATAGACATTACAGAGTTCTGAGCAGTGTTCTGGTTATTCTGTCCAGCACCAGCTATACCTAATTGATTCTGGATACCTTGATTAAAGTTGTTTGAATTGAGCTGGTTAGTTCTAAAAGCGTCATCAGAACTAGCGCCAGCATTATTAAGGTTAAACTGATTCTTAGAGCCAAAGATTTGTGATAAGATCTGATTAAAGTCTGAAGTTGCAGCGTTATCTTGTCCACGCTTAGCAACTTCAAAAGAATTACCTTGTCCTTGATTAGTTAATGCACCAGAGATATCTTGCTGTCTCTGTGTTGTAGAGGAATTTAGATTAGCTAAAGCCTGCTGAAGACCTAAGCCAAGTTGATCAATATCTTGTCCTCTTGATGTAGTCTGAGCATTAATATCCTGACCTCTTCCCTGCATAATTGCTTGTAATGCTGAAGCAAGAGTACTAGAAGAATTAGCCGCACTTTGACCAGCAGCTTGTGCATTAACTCCAGCCATACTTACATCTTGTCCACGAGAACCTAATGCAACATTAGCCTTAGCAGAGCGTTCAGCTAAGTCTTGTCCTGTCATTCTATCTATAATATCTTGGATTGCTAATGCTTCTGTTGGCTGAGCTGTTGCTCTTAGATTAGATTCAGCAAACTGTGCACCAGTACCAAGAGAAGGAACACCAGCAGGGCCAAAACGAGCTCTTAATTCAGCAACATCATTTGCATTTTGTTTTTGAATTAAAGCTTTTCTTGCAGCAATTACTGGATTATTCTCATCTATAGCTTTAGCTGGATCTAAAGAAACTCCGGGAAGTGAGCCAACACCTCCACCACCACTATTTTGAGACATCCCTTGCATTTGCTTAATGATCTCTAACATCTTAGGATCTAATCCTGAGGAAGCTGTACTCCCCATTCCCTTAGATGTATCAAAATTAGCACCAGCAACAGGATTAAATTGACTCATATTAACCATCCCATTACCAGACCAATCTCCAACTTGGCCCTTAGTAACAGGAGCATTTTCAAATGTTGGAGCTTTATAAGTAGGATCTACATTTCCAAATGACGAAGGCTGTCCCATTAACTTCTTAATATAATCCGTAACTCCAGTAGGATCTGGTACATTACCTGCTAATCCATTCTTTATAGCATCCCCAAATGGATTTGGTGCTCCACTTCCACTAGTGGGATTCTTGGCTGCCCATTGCTGTTTGAACTGTGATATCATCTGTTGCTGAACATTGGGAGGGAATCCTGATTGTCCCAGCCCCGCAACAAAGTTCTTATATTCTGGTGTACTTTCTGGACCTCCACCACCAAGAAGAGAATTTAGAAAATCATTATAGTTGTTCGCAGTACCAGTTGCGTTTCCACCACCTACTGTAGAGGTTGATGCATTACCTCCCATCTCCTAATACCTCCTGTCTAAGAAGACCATAGAGAATAATATCAAAACGATTACCTTTCCACTTAGCTGAATTCCTCTTTCTTCCCTCTTGAACAAATCCACAATCTCTTGCATATTGATGCGCACCTTCTGCATAAGCAGGGATTGATGCATTAACTCTATGAAAATCATATTTAAGAAAGAGAAACTCTAACATCTTCTTGACTAAAGGTACTCTGCCCTTATGTAAGCGATCAAAGAATGTATAATGTACATCACATTCTTCACAAGGAAATATATTCGTAATATAGAATATTCCAACAAAATCATCTACTACCCAGAAGAGACCATTAAGCTCAGGCTCTTCGTGTCTATTATAGAAAACAAAAGCATCTAAGAAGTCTTGCTGAGTTGGAATTGCATGACCAAATATAACTGGATATTGCTTTGCTTCGTCATAGAACCTTTTTATATTTTCTGGAGTAAGTAATAAGGGATAGACATTACGAGTAATATCTTTTCCTTTTTCTGTGAGAGTAAGCGTAACTACTGGATCTTGCATTTTATTTAAGGATTAGAAAACTTAAACTGCGCACTTCGTGGAATAGTCTGGAGGCTCCCGGCGTGGCCTGTAGATTCGTGTGTGTGAAAGACCGTAGTGTGTACGGCGTAGTGCGGCGCGTTCGACACGCTACACAATTCAAAGCGGCCGGGCTTCGCCCGACCTGAATTGTTTCGCTTCTCCGCCGCACACACCTTTTAACAATCTCTTAATACTCCATTCTCTAACATAAAGTGTCCGGGGCAATCATGAACGCATCCCAGAGAACCAATAACTGTAGCTTTATCACCTTCAAATGATATTTTGTGTTTTTTTCCGCTTTCTGTATCTATCCAGTTATATGCCTGTCCACCATTTGAATTTTTAGGGTGCTCCGGATGTGGACATTTGTAAGCCCACCCTCCTTCAACCTTACTAAACTCTATGGTAGTATCTTTATATTGAACGATAAACTTATCCATAAAACTATCTCTCTGTTTTATCTTGTGCCTTATTGCCAAAGATGGCATAACCTAAGATTCCAAACTGGCCCGTAGTAGATACTAACTTCCAAACGTATTCACCAACACGAAGATTCTTCTTACAAATATAATGCTTTCTCGTTCCATTATCAGCATTAGTAAAGGTAAGTGTCTTATATAGAGAGAAGGTTTGACCTGCGTCTCTAGAGAAGTAAAGAGAGATAGAACCTGCTCTAGTAGGAGTTACCTTAAGATGAAGCTCAAGAACATTAAGGTCAGCATCATCTATGACGAATACTTTTGAAACAAGAGTAGACGTAGCAGTTGCAGCATTAAACGTATCTAATGTAATATCATCTTGAAGAATATCACCATTAGACAATCCATAGAATCTATTAGGTGGTAGTGTAGAGGTAAACACTAAAGATCCTATGGTTCCAACAAGATCACCAATAGTACCTACTAAATCTCCAATCGTCATGACACCAGCAGCATCATTGAGATTGTAGACACCCATACAGTAATTTACTTTCTCTATATACCAAGCACCAGTCTCGAAATTGTAACAATAAAGTAAAGACTGATTTGAGATTGTTGATGGTACAGTTAAGACGTACTCGCCTTTTTGGAAATCATAAGAGCCATGAAGTAATCTCTTATCTGATATAGAAGACTTTAGAAGACTTCTAATAGCAGTTCCAATTGGTTCTGGTCTAGATCCTATCTCATATGAATAAACGTTATTGGTTCTATAATCATACCATGTTATTCCATTAGGACGCTTTGCCGCTGTATCTGGGCAATCACACCCGGCGGGGCTAGGAATAGCAGCATATGAAAAGGGAGCAGTAGAAGAAGGTTGTTGACTAATTACCCAAAGAGATTTTTCTCTCAACACTAAAGAAACTGTAGCGAAACCAAAGCCACCAGTGATTGGATCAGAGTAATCTTCCTGAGAAATTACTAAAGGATCACTTCCCGCTGATTGATCTGTTGCTGGATTTGACACTCCAAAATTAAGATCCCCACTTCGAGCTAATAGAATAGGATTACTGTCCGAATTAGCGGCTAACAACCTATTAGCAAATCCCCAGATGTACTTATACTTTCCCCAGTCTCCAAGATCAGCAAAGGTTGTGATTCCAGTATTAACTTCCTTGATATTATCTACACCATTAGTGAAGAAGAGTCTGTCATTAATAAGTGTAAATCGAATTCTATTATAATCTCCTCCACTTAATAATCCAGTAATCGCAGTCCAAGATCCAACCCCTTTCTTATAAACTGAACTCTTAGTAAATCTAATATAGGTTGACGTTCCAGCAAATCTATCAAACGTCATATACTGCATGATTTTAACGCTGTCAGGCTTAGTAGGAGTAATTGCTACTTTGCCCGGAGAGCGTATAGTCTTATCAGCATAAACCCTCATATTCTCCATAACTTGGAATTGAGAGTTCTGTATATCAGCAGGGTCTATTTCAGTTACTAAGCCACCATTAACGCGTGACTCAGCAATCTTAATAGTCTCCTCTTCTGGTATAGGAGTTGCTGATAATTTATTCTGAGTTGGAGAAACAGAGGTTCTTGCCATTAAGGTGTAAACTCGAATTGAAGAAATGTAACTGTAACAGTACTTCCACCGCTATTATCAATCACTGCTCGAAGATAACAAGTAGCAATCTTAGCTCCAGCAACTATCGCAGTAATAGCAGTAACTTGATTTCCATCTGTTGAAAGAGCCTTAGTTAGGCTAGAGAACAAGTCATTCCACGATGATCCATTAGTTGAGTATTGATACTTTAGTACTGGAGATCCTGTATGTGCAGTAGTAACAGCTACCATCCTACAATTATTCATACCAGTAAGATCTACTATAGCATTGTAAGATTTTACTGTATTAGGAAATTCTTCGTATCCTGCTCCACCTGATGTATGAAGAATTGATCCAGTAAATAGAGTTACAGCCTTACCAACATATAAGTTAGTAATTGCGTTAGCTGGGAGAGATATACCAGCTCCCGCCGTATATGTTGTACCACTCACAGCAGATTCTATCCACACTGAGGAGATCTTTACAAAAATATAGATTTGATCCGCAGCCAAGAGCTTATTAGCTCCAGTGTTTGTCTTTATCTTTGTGCCATGAGTAATGGTAGTTTGACCGTCTCCATAAACAAATAGCTGATGTCCCTCTTGTCCTAATGTAAAATCAGTTATCGTTACTGGAGCTGTATTGACCAGCTTAAGATTTGATATATCTTTGACGGCGGGTGTAGTGGAACTTAACGTCCCATTTTGTACTTGTGTCTCTGGGCGAGAAAGAAATTTAACTGGGCCAGAGAATTCAACTGGATTAGCTATTCTTACTGCTCTTCCAGTATTTCTTTCTAATTGGGGAATTAGATCTTGCACATCTACATCTGTAGGACTAACATTTTGATTCAAGACTAATGGATCACCTTTTAAGCTCGGACCGCTTGCCATTTAGCGAGTTCCTCCAAAGCTATCGTCTTACATCTATCTGCTCTATGATTCCAACCGTTTTGGAATTTTCTTTGTGATTCATTATTATGTACTAATCTCATATAGAACTCTATTCTTTCCGCGTGATATCTATTAATAGACTTTACTGTGTCTTGTGCGTTTGCTGCTCTTACTGTAATAGGACCAATCTTACCATCAGCTTCAACACCTACAGAACGCTGAAGAAATAAAGCCGCTTGATGGATTCCACAATTTACACAAGCATCAAAATGTAGTAAGTTTAATCCAAGAGGTAACTTATCACACTTACCATCAAGCCAGTAATTTCTAAAGTAAATATCACTTACTTCTGATGAAAGTATATTCTTTACACTTTGATGTGGAAGATCCTTGTTATCTTTATAACTATCATATACCCTTTGTGTGATACCAAAGTTGGTGGCTCCACCATGATCATTAGGATCATTATCATAGCCACCCTCAAACTTTAATATAACTTTGAGGCAATCATTGAATTCCATTATGCAGCCTCATCATCGTCATGAGGTTCATTAAACATCTTTTGTTCCATACGTCTTATTCTAGACCTTAGCCCATTCTTACCATCAGCTCCTACAAGAATAGCTTTAATACTAATAAACTCTTCACGAAATAAATCAATTCGCTTATTAGTATTACGCTGTTCATTGATGATAAATATGCAAAAGGGAATAATAGCGGTTTTAACTATGCTTTCTATAACACTCCATGAGATCGCTGTAGTTTGTGGTACAGTCGTCTGTGGAGTGGTTGTTGCTTGAAGAAGTTCGATTATCATTTTTTGGTTAATAGAGATTAATAAGCTGGATCTGCTCCCCATGTTCCAAGGACACCAGTGCCGAATGTACCACTACCTAAAACTGTGTAGCGAGCTTCAACTAGATCTATTGTATAATCATCAACTAGATTTGTATCAAAAGTAAAGAGCGAAGCAATAGTAGCATAAGCATGGTATGCATTTAATGTATTCCACCATACTGTAGCTACCATATAAGTTGCTGTGGCAGGTGTAAATACTGCACCTTTCCTCTTAGTATACTCTACATAGAGTTCTATACGTTCATTATAGTAAGCGCCAGTTATTACTTTCTCAGTAATGTTTACTGTAACTGGTTGTCTCCAAGTAGAACCTGAGACAAGAACTGGATCTTCAAATACAACATCACCTGAGCCAAAAAGTGGAGCAACAGGAGTTGTCATTCCATATCTTGCAACAGAAGTAACACCTAAAGAAGTATAGGATCCTGTATAATTCAAAATAGAATTTACCCATCTACCTCTAAATCCTCTTCCTACTGCATAAGTTAGAGCTGAGAAATTGGTAGAATATTCTCCACCTCCCCCGGCGTAAGTAGAACCAGCGCGAGGAAAGTCAATAGAGAAAGTAGCAAACTGAGTCCAATTGGTAGAGTTATCGTTAGAATATTCTAGTTCCAATACGCTACTTCCAGGTGCCCTACCAACTCCTGTAAATGAAACAGCAAAGTTTGTATAGTCATCTGTAGTCTGAACTAATAATCCAGTCTGAGCTAAAGATGGAAATGAAGTTGGTCTTCTAGACCCTAGAGCACTATGAAAGAGTGACATTAGTCCCTGCAATCCCATATATAACCTTAGAAGCTGTTGAACGCCACCAGTATAAAGTTCCCTTACCTGCTGTAGTTGTAGGAGTTGGCGTAGTATCACCTTCAGCTTCTGCATTAGATGGCCAAGTTAAAGCAAAACCTCCTTCTACTACAAGAAGATCACCAGATGCCCCATTAGGAGGTTGTGTTATAGTCAGAGTGCAGTTCCCAGTCATAGTCAATCTTTGACATGGACCATTAGCTATGAAATCTAATGTCTTTGTTGTGCCACTATTCCCTGCATCGTATTCCGGGGTATAGGGTAATTTAGTATTAATTGTGATTATAATTGATCCATTAGACTGAATAGCTGTAAGTGTAATAGGATCAAGAGTAAAATCAGCTATGCCTAGTATTGCCATCAAACGTTCAGCAATATCTAAGCGAGCTTTATTTAGTTCATTATCTATACTATTTGCTGCCGTGCTATCACTAGTACCTGTATTAGACCATATGTTTGAGAAAGCCATTAAGGATACCTAGGTCTAAGAGATTGAACTTGTGCATACTGTGTATCAACTTTCTCTTCTGTCTCTGTATCAGGAAGAGTATCAAGAATATCTTTAGCCATCTGTCTAAAAGATGACGCTTTAGACGTATTACCTAATCTTGCATGACCTCTAAAGACGGAAGAGAAAAGAACCGCATCATCCCAACCCTCTGGTAAACCAGTACCCGCTGTTATAATATCACCAAGAGTTTGTTTGTAATATATGGTGATACTATAAGCATCATCGGGAATAGGGAAGAACCATAGCTCATCGCCACGAATAAAATAATGTGTCGGTTGTCCACGTGAATCTGAATCGTCATCTTTATTTTGGGCAGCTTCATCGAAGTTTAGTGGTAAGAGCTGAATATTAAGTGTAACATCAGTTGGAAGTAGAATAACTCTTTCTATTGATTGATATCCAGAAGGAAAGGAGTGTACTCTAGTACCATCTACTGTAGCAAAAGTCTCTTCTGTTTCCTTGAGCCTAAACTTAAATTTCTTTGCTATTTCCCAGAAAGATCTATTAAGAAGAAGATCAGCGTCAGCATCTGGAAGTTCTGTAGAATCTAAGCCAAGATGTTCTCTAAGCTCTGTTCTAAATTGGGCTTGTGTTAGGGACATTTATATTCTTTCCAAAAAGAGAGAAATACTTTGCTCCTTTCCAACAACATTAAACTGCACATAATATTCAGAAGACTGATCAATATCTATCTTTGCTTTATCATTTATATTACCAATATACTCACCTACTAGCTTAGAGAAAATAGATATTCTAGAATCTTTATGATTGCTGCTTACTAGATATTTACCTTCACTTATATAAACTCTAGCATACTCAGTTTTTAATGACGGACTTGCTAATAGAAGTAGTGGTATTTGCATTTTCGTAGGAGGTAAAAAAATAGGTGTTATATAGAAAAAGGAGTAATCTATATAACACCCATTAAAATTAACGCTGATTAATTAAGATTCTGAACAACACACCAACAGAACCAGATTCAACAGGAGTACCAACTATAATACCAGCAGTTGTACCAGCAATAACTCTGCCAGCCGTTGTATCTCCGATTACTGAAAGGTGTGTTCCAATTGTAACAGTACCACCAGCAAGAGCATATGCAATGCCATTATATTGCACAATTGCATAACCACCAGACGATGCAGCATTTACAGAAGCAACTGAAGTATCGTCTGGAATTTGTCCTGATAAAAGATCACCACTTACCACTACACCCGCAAAGGCTGCGAGATCAGCAGCAGTAGCGGATTTATTAACTGTATCAGCGGCAGTCAAAAGAACTACATCGCCAACATTCAAAGCACCACCGGCGATATATCTCTTTGTATTGCCACCTACAGAACCATTCTCGACGTCTTTTCCAGAACGTCTATATTCTGTATAAGTGTGATGAGTAATTCCGGCCATTGTAGATTACGTTGGATTCGTGCCGACCCAACCTCTCCAATCCACGCCATATAACGAATACATTTCCGAGGCGGAAACTAACATGGCGCTGATATATTCGTCGTACCAATCTCTCAATTCAAGAGGAACTCTGACATCTAAGTGCATGTCGTTGAGCTTCTCATCAATTAAGAAGTACCAACGAGGATTAGTCATGTAACGGCTAACAATAGGAGTTAATCCAGAGAAACGCTTCTTCAAAGGATTATCCTGATTATCAGCAGTAAATGGCTCTAACTGAGAGCCTAATAACTGAATAATCTTGTTCTGATTACCAGCATCATTACCAATGATAATCTTAGTTGGCCAAGACTTAATAGGATCGTTGTTCTCATCCTTAAGTTGGCCAAAAAGATCCATCATTGAAGTAAGTGACGTCATCGAAAGTCCAACAGCAGTAGAAAGCTTATTGGACAATGTAGTACCTGCAGAACCAATAATGGTATGTGCAGTAGACATAAAAGCAAGATTATCAATGCCCTTGTAATAAGTCCCCGTGAAAAGATCATCAAGGAAACCACCAGCACGATATTCCTTTGTAAGCTGAGCGGCACGTGCTAATTGCTTAGCACCAGTCTTAAGAACGTTGTACTTATCTGCAAGTACAGCGCGCTTAGTAATCTGATAGCCACCAGCAAATTCCTTATTGACCCACATAACCTTCGGGCCAATCTTAGGCTGAGTAAAGATGAAAGGCTCACCTTCACCACGCTCGTAAAGTCTATTAATATAAGCAAAGATAGTTGCAGAACCTTCTTCATCACTGGTTGTACCAGATTTGAGGAACTGCATCCACTCAGGCTCATACATATTATATTCCGTTCTGAAGTCCTTTCTAAGGCCAGGACGGAAAAGTAAATTAAAGCCAGAACTTACGATCATTTATCTCTCCTTACTGAGCCGAATCAGCGGCGTTAAAGGTGAAGTATACAATCGTTGGATCAGTAGGATCATAACCAACAATCGTAGCGCCGTCGTTCGTAGCTGTAATATTCTTGTCGATAGCCCAGAAAGTACTAACAATGCGGAAACCATATGAAACGCCGATATTCGCATTAGTACAAGCAACTGGAGTATCAGAGTTATTAACTAATGTCGCCTTAAAGACTGCATTACGAGAAGCAAGAGACACACCAACTTTCTGTACCCTACCAGTAATTACAGTTGGTGAATTAGCTGCATCGTAACCAGGCTTTGTAGCAGCAGCATTTAATGCCACACCAACAATCACAGCCCCTGTTTCTGATACAGTTGCAATAACAACTTCACCAGAAACTCTTTTAAGAACAGCACCCTTTACAAAAGTCTGTCCATTTGTATATGGCTCTTCTGAAATTTCTTCGCCTCCGCCACCTTTGCGGAATGCAAATTCCATCCTAATGACGCCCATTCTCTCTTATCCTTGTGAAGGTTCACCTAGTGTCTTGGATGTAGCTTCGTTACTGAGGCCATACTTTTCAGTATCAAGAGTAAGGATACCTTCTTCCGGATTATTAATCTCGCCCTTTAAGCCAGAGATTTCTTTACCAGTACGCTTAGGATTATTGTTTGCATCTGAAGCCATTTTATGTTCACGATCATAAGCATCCTTCTGCCACTTTGGTATTGTCATGAAAACAACATCACCAATGATGGTTTGATCTGAGATACCATCATTATGAAGCTTATTATCTCTTCCATAGATGGTATCTATTTGAAAGCCCATTGACTCATACTGATGTACCTTATTAACATCCATTCTATTCACCCACTCTCCGTGTAGTCCTGGAGGTAAGGGAACTTCTAATCTTGAATTAGTATGACTTCTAGTTCTAACTTGTGCAATTCTGTCTGTAAACTGCTTAACTTCTTCTGGTGTTGGTGCTTGAGCTAATCTAGGATCTACAATTGTAATGTCTACTTCTCTTTCGCTCATTTATTTACAGGAGTATATGCTACGTTAATCGAGCTGCCATAGTTTGGACCATTTGTTTCACCTAATTCTGCAAGAAATTCTTCTTTAGACATTCCCCACTGTTTACGTGCAAACTCCTCTTGTTCACTTAAGGCTCTTAAGCCATTCTCCTGACGTGGAGGAGTTGGAGAATTTGGAATCGTAGGAGGAGGAGTCACGGTATTTTGGTTATTTGGAGGAACGTTTGAAGAAACTGGAGAATTAGTGGGTTGATACTGTGATACAGCTTTACCTAATACAATATAGAAAGCTGCTCTTACAGAATCATACGTAGAATCGCCAATGATTTCTGAATCAAGTGCATTGAAGAATTGTTCTCTAGCTGGCTTAAAATGTGCAGGGAGATTGTCATCTAAAACTTTGTTCTTTAACTGGCCAATAGCGGTGTTGCGTTGGAAGTTCTGAACAAAATCTAACACAGGCCTCATTGTCTGATCAATCTCACGCTTAACCATCTTAGACATTTCAGACTGAGGATTCTTAATAAAAGCCTCAGGATCATCTACGATTGCAGCAGGAGCATTTGCAGCATCACGAACCTGTCTCTCTATATTCTCTGCTCTTTCCTCAGCCCTTCTTCTTGCTTCGTTTGCTTCACGAATTAGAGCTAAAACTTCAGGAGAAGGCCGGCCTTCAGAGTTATTGTTTGGAGGAGTATTTGGAGATGGATCATTACTAATAGGGGGGGTCTGTAATTGTGATGCGTTCGATGGAGGGTTGGATGATTCTACGGTGATAACTCGTTATTATTTGCTTAAGAGTAGTTGGTTCTAATTGGTGGATGAATTGCTTAA
>Ga0137456_1000003_pt1 | contig 26844 bp, 32 predicted proteins | sample EasRivERMGT615_2_FD_102322 | JGI IMG/M metagenome (GOLD analysis project Ga0137456, IMG submission 102322) | Soil microbial communities from meander-bound floodplain in the East River, Colorado, USA - East River MetaG ERMGT615_2 | ecosystem: Environmental > Terrestrial > Soil > Floodplain ...
ACGACCGCTGAACCGTCGCCGGTCAAGAAGCTCTGTCCCGAATTTCGCAAGATGCCGCCCGAGGCCGTCGCGTTTCTGCGGCGCATCGCCGCTATTGATCCTGATGGCACCGGGCCAAAGCCAGCGCGCCCGGTCGCGGGTTCCGAAGAATTGTGGGACTGGCTTTCCTCGATGACGGTTCTTGAAGACAAATTGGAAATCTGCCGCGCTGCCGAACAGTGAGCACCCCATGCGGCCCGTATTTCAACAGCCGTTTGTCGAAGACCCCGAGCGCGTCACGTTGATGCCGATTGGATTGCCTGCCTGCCTCGCCTCCCTTTTGGAAATCGCTTTATCGGACGTGCCCGATCTGCGGTGTACTCAAAAGCAGAATTTCTGGCAGCGGTCCAATCTCTGGCTGTCGATGCGCAAGCTGCAACTTTTAAGCATGGCGCTGACCGATCACGCGCTGCCAACCGAAACCGTTTTTGGATACCATATCCGCATCGGGAACTTCCCGCCGCCGACGCCGCTGACAATCCCGCCGACTTACGCGCTTGTGTACAACGGCAAAAAGCTGGCGCACGATCCCAACTATGAACCCATGATGGAAAAGCGCGCCTATGCGCTGACACCGGTCCAATGGCTGCTACTCCCACTGGACCCGCGCCGATAATGAACGATTGGCACCGTTGCGCGGTTTGCGGGAACCTATGCGCCCCACATCTCTTCGCGCACGCTCATATCAACGATGACAGTCAGATCAGTTGGTACACAAAAGGCGATGATGGGCGCGGCCACAACAAGCCAACCTACTTTTTCGGCGACACCAATTTCTGCCGTGCCGCCTGCTGTCTGAAGTGGTACGAAGAGAATAAAGGACGCGTTGAATGTCCGTTGTCGGCATAGTTCTAGCGGGCGGGACCGGTTCCCGGCTTTATCCGCTTTCCACACCAGAAGAGCCAAAGCAATTCATATCGCTGATCGGCGGGCGGTCCGGGTGCTCGATGGCGCTGCGGCTGATCTTGCGTAGCGGGTGCGATGAGCTTGGTGTAATCACCAGCGGCAAAGCTTTGGAAGCGTGCCAGCGCACCTTGGAAATGGAGCCCGCGAACGTCGTCATGCGTACGACTGTGCTGGTCGAAAGCCATCCCGTCGGAACTTATTTCAGCTACGTCATGGCGGCTCACAAAATTCTGGCCGATAGCGTACTCATCGTCACGCCGTCGGATCATTGGATCGCCAATCCAGATGCAATGGTCGATGCTCTGCGCCGCGCTGTTCGCTTGGCCTACACTTTCGAAGGCATTGTGGTTTTGGGTGAGGTAGCGGTTGCCGCCGATCCTGCGGTCGGATACTTGCGCGTCACGATGCCCCGCGACGATCACGCCACGGGGAAACTGTCGGCGTTCATCCAGCGGCCCGGCATCGAGAAGGCCGCGCGGCTGATGGACAGCGGCGATCATGTTCTTTGGAATACCGGCATCACGGTCGCCCGCGCGAGCGTTTGGCGGCGACTGATGTCGCCGCTGTCACCACAGTTTTCAGCGGCGCTGCGGGACAGCTTCCATAGCGGGGCTTTGCTCCACATTGACACCAAAGCGCTGTCACAGCAGGTCGCGCCGGTCGGCATCGATGAGGCGATCATTGCCCGGCCAGGGGCTCCGGTCCTGGTGCAGCGGGTGCAAAGCGGCTGGCATGACATCGGGACGCCGGAAGGGCTAGCCCGCGCCAGGGCCGCCGCCGGAGAGAAATACGGAAAATGATTTCTTTCTGACGTAGAATGTTTTCATATCAAAGCACTCCGGCACTTTGTGTGCAGTCGAATGGGGCTGATCGACGGGAAGGCCCGTTTTTTGGCCGCTGGGGAGGGTTGGCCCTGCGCCGCTGGTTGGGCACGGCGGACCGCCTCAGCGCTCACAGGCACCGGGAAATCCGGGGGTTGTCAGGGCGATTTCCGTAGGGCTAGGATGCCCGTGACCTGAAGACCCCCGTTGCAGATGCCCAAATTGGCCAGTGCCGTTAAGCGGGGGCAGTCCGAAGTGATCCCTTTCCGTTTGACCGTCTAGGCGCGCCGCCCTTTGCCCAAGTTGGCCGTTGGCCGTGAAGCGCGCTAGTCCGACCCGCCTCTCCCCATTGCCAGTGCCATTCGCACATTCGCATTTTGGAAAATCACCATAGCGGCTCTGCCGATGGTGTACACGTCACCATCACCAGCTTGAAACCGCCGACCCGTGGTCGCGCTGTTGGGGCGCTGGTTGCCGCGAGACAGGAAGATGCGCCTGTCCCTAATCATGGATTAGTACATTCTGACCCTCGCCTTCGGGCCTTGGCGTCGGAACGCATTGGAACGGGCACCGCGACTACTGCGACCCGTGAGGCAATTGCGTTACGTCACAAATGCAATTGACCGGCAGCCGCACAAAGAACCTCAAGAGCGCTGATAGCCGACGACGACCCCGGCTGGCTTCCACAATGGAAGCCGAGGCGAATGCACAGTGTCCTGGCGAGCAATAACGCTCAGCGTGTACACCACTTGGTCTATCGGATAGGCTAAGTGCGTCCGGCTCACAAACCCGCTAGCGTGTACCCTAATGGAATTGGAAATCACCACTTGAAGGCCATGATCATGAAGTTCGATTATAGCTACCATGTACGCATTACACATCCAGGTTTGAATGAGCTAGCTAGAAGCCGACTACAAAGGGCTCTGGAAATATGGTGTGGTTTAGGTGACGACGCGATAATGGAATACCGTGAAGAAATAGAAAACCACGGGATAGGAAACTTCGGCGCACCAAAATCCATTGTCGTCGTGTACTGCCACATATGGCTTCCCTGATTTGTATAGTTTAAGCAGAAAAGCCGTGGTTCACTGGCTTCAGTTGCAATGAGGGAAACGCCATGACGAAAACGAGTAAGGGCCACAAGGTTGTGACGGTGAAGAAAACCAGAGTTGAAGGGCGTGCTAAGAAGCACTCGAAAGGCTGCATGCATTGCGTGATCATGCAGGCGGTTGTCAATCACGTCGAGGATGGCAGCGACCCGATGGATGTCTTCGAAGCGCTGGGTCAGGTTGCGGGCGATATCATTGGACAACAGCCCGATCCCGCCGCTGGTGCTTTGATGGTTGGCCATATGATGCTGGCGGCTTCCGCGCAGTACTTCGGCCATCTTTCCCGTGGGACTTTGCGGGAGCTTCCGCGCCAATTGATGGACCTGTTGCAAGCGCAGGTCGAGGCCCCGCCGAAGAGCAAGATGAACTAATTTTCAGGTTCTCGTTTCTGAATTGTATAATAGCGGTATGTGCGCGCCATCGTGGTGTGTACTTACCGTCAGAAACGAGGAACTGAAAAATGAGACTATCCAGTATCGTCAAATCCAATGGCTCATCGGCGATCCGCCTGGGCCTGAGTGCTGGTGAGGCAAACACCGTGGGTCTGCTGGCCCGCAATGCTTCCCGGCGTTTCGCGTTAGAGCGCGTCGGCGACCGGCTCATCCTCACGCGCACTTCCATGTTGCCATCCGGCAAATCGCCGAAGGGTACGAAAGCCCATACCTTTTCGGCGAACATGAAGGCGAGAAACCCCGGCCATCACCCTGGTTACTCACTGTACTTCCGACCCGTCGAAGTCGGGCTGGCGGACGGCGTTTCAATCGATGCGACCGACGTGAACAATCGCATGACGCCGGACAGCATGGAGCTTGCGTTGCCGGGCGTCTTCACAAACCCGGAGATCACGTTGAAGAAATCCGCGTTCGATCTTCCGGCCACGGCGGCGAAGAAGTCGAAGATCAAGAAGGTGCCGGTCGCCAAGGTCGCCAAGGTGCGCGCTTCCCACACGTCGAGCCGCATCCGCGAAGGCGTCAACGTCAACGTACTCGCTGCCGCCATCAAGAAGCTGAACGGCCTCGTCGGCAACAAGGGCGACGCCGTGACGCTGGTGGTTAACGAGCGTGGCTTGATCGAAGCGGAAATCATTCATCGCCGGATGATCGGCGGCGTCCTACCGCGTCGCTAACCGTCAGCCGTTTGGCCGGGGGGCTTTTGGTGCCTTTTACCTCCCGGTCATAGGGCGGCGGGCGTTGCGGACTGACGGGCGTCCGCCGCCTGTTTCCTTTACGTCGCCGTGTACAATGAGACATAACATCAGTTTCGTGAAAGCGCAGAAGCGGGCGGTTGCAAGATACCGCAAGGCTGCGCTTGATTTTGTGACCAGCGTTCTCATAAAACGCTGGTCACTACAGCTTGATGATAATGATGTGTCCGCGCTATCCGCCCAATTTTGGCAACACTTTATTCCGCCGTATCTCTCGCCTGCGGATGTAAAGCGGGCCTTGGCCGCGCCGATGCATGTACACAGGGCCGGACGCGCGCGAGCGAGAAAGCTGCAAGATGGGCCAAAAAAGTAAATGGGCGCGAATGAACGACAAGCTGCGGCAGCGGGCCTTCAATCAGCGGGTGCGGGAAACGCGCAAGGCTGTGACCGATGTCATGCTGCGTTGGCTCAGCCCGCTCACGCTTGAGGATGACCTTTTGGAGGGGTTTTTGTTGACGGTCATCTGTCGAGACGAAGATGCGAAGTACATATCGAGTGTGAAGTCGCTGGCGATCAGCCGGGCACTTCGGAGGAAGCGGATAAAAAATGAAAAAGACAAAACAAAAGCCGTTTCATGAACAGACCCGCGCCGAAATGCAGCGCGCGGTACGACGCACGTTCGACACGGTGAAAAACTTTCCCATCGAGGATGGCAATCTGCCGGTCTGGTGCGGGCTTGTTTTTCGCGGAGGGCAACTATTGTACATCGCCGAATTGCTCAAGGTGCGCCGATCCCGCCCGCCCGATTTCGATATGATCGGCAAAGCGTTTTCTCGATCAGGCTTGTCTTGACGGGCTGAAACGACGCGCGTATGTACACATCGGATGACTAACCGATGGAGACGACCATGCAGCTTTTTGATGATCTGAAGGTGGCTTGCGCCGACCCCAAGCGAAAGCTGATGCTGTTCGACGGCACGGCGGAAGGCCGGATCGCCGTCAAGCGTCTGTCCGATACGCTGGCGCGCGCGACCCGTTTCGAAATGGATGATGAGTTCACGACGCTCTGCGCAAAGGCGGTGTACTTGACGCCGCAGCAGACCGCGACCCTGGCTTTGCAGTGCCGCCCGCCGTTCGAAACGATGTGGATCGAATGGGATGAGAAGGTGCGCACGCTGGCGGCTCCCGATATCTGCGGTAACTGGCGGGAAGATCGCCCGCTCCGCATCGGCTTTCTGATCAGCCGCAATCTGAAATACAGCTATCCTGTGTACGATGTCATGGTCGGTGTCAGCAAAACCTATGACATCGAAACGCCGGACCTGTCGCCGGTCGGCTACTTGCTGGTGCCGGAGCCCGAGGGGAAAATCCTGGTGTCGCCGGAAGATGCCGCGTTCAAGGAAATGTTGGCGGACGGGCGGCCAAAGGCCGATGGATTGTACACCGCGACGGCGCTGGGTTGGGGCTACTTGAAATCGTTGGGCATTGTGCGCAGCACCATGAATGAGCTTGGCGAGGAAGTCACGATTTCCATGTCGAGCCAACTGGCCCCCTATCTCACGGCACTTACGGATCGTTGCGAGATCATCCGCGCCGGGCACGCGGGGATTTCTATCGCCAATTCGGTTCGCAAGTTGGCGGGGTCCGGGCCGCTCAAGCGCCGCCGGTTGCTCAATAGCGTGATCATCGAAAGCACGGGTACGTTTCGCTGGCTCATCACGGTGTTGGGTTTGATGAACAGCTACCAGACAGTGCCATCGACGTATCAGATGTCGGGCGGCGGCAAGTCGCGCCCGCTGAACCTGCGGCACGTTCCCTTCATGGAATATCGGCGGCTGAGTGTAAAGCTTCCGGTCGATAAGCCGATCAGCGCGCTGGTCAAGCCCGCGCGGCTGTCACAGGTGCGCAAGCGGGCGCATAAGGTGCGCGGCCACTACCGGCGCTACAAGACCGGCAAGCGGGTATTTGTCAAAGAGCATCAGCGCGGCGACGCCTCGTTGGGTTTTGTACACAAGGAATATCTGGTGGAAAGCGGGCTGCATAGCTGATGCCTAACCTCAGTCGGATGGCAAGGGATACGCTGCGCGCAGATGAACGGCTGGTGCAAAAAGGGTTGCAAAGATACTTGCGGGGAGGGCTCCAGCCAATAACCGATGTGGCGCTAGTGGAGTGGTTTGCCTTCTGGAAAGCGTTTCATGGGCCAATGTGTACAGTCCTCAAGCATGGTCGCTGGCGGGGGCGGACTGGTAAGAAGCGCCCATTTCGCCGAGGTAAAAAGGGCCATCGGGGCTAGATTGTATAATAAGACTATGAGTGTCGCAGAAATCTGGTCAAGTTTTTGGGCAATGATGGCGGGCATCATGCTTGTGCGTATCTTTCCTCAGCGTGCGTTGTGGGAACAGATCGCTCTTGCCGTGGTCTGCATCGCTGTGGCGTCGGTACTGTTGAGCCTGACATGAAGACGCATAAGCTGACGGCGAAAGAAGATCGGTTGCTGCGGCTGATGATGGGCTGCGCCGTCGATTGGCAGGATGGTTTGGTGGACGCCAACCGGAATGACAAGCGCCAACTGAAAGTCGAGTTGCGCTATGCGTACCGATTTCGCAATCTTCTACGGAAGATGTACAACGCGCGGTCACCGCAGGATCAGTTGGCCCATGATTGGAAAGATATGCCGACGGTGAACCTCATGAAAATTCCGCAGGGCACGCGAAAGTTTAAGGCGGTGCTTCCGTCAAAGGGAGAGAAGAAAAATGGGTAAATGGTTTCTGATCGTGTTGTTGCCCTACAGCGCGTGCGCGAGCGAGAAGAGCACAAGTTTGTACGACCGGCAGGTGCTTGGAACCTACAGCGCCGAAGCGCCGTGCATTGGGCAGCGGGATTATCTGCGGGAACAGGGTTTCCCGTGGCACGTCATGTGTACACATGGGTTGGAACTCGAATAGGAGAAGGACATGGGCACGCGGGCGGATTTCTATGTGGGCATGGACAAGAACGCGGAATGGATCGGTAGTATCGCGTGGGATGGCCATCGTAGTTCAATCCCAGACACGATCCTGTGCGCGACTACCGAAAAGATATTTCGCGATCAGGTCGGCAAGTTTCTTGCGACGCGTGATGACGCGACGTTCCCGGTGCAGGGCTGGCCGTGGCCGTGGGACACATCGGATACGACCGATTGTTCTTATTGGTTTGGCGAGGATCGGGTGTGGATGGAGTACGATGATCGTTATCTGCCTGCCGATGTCGAGCCGCCGGATTTTGATGATCCCAAGGCGGAAAAGCGGTTCCTCGCCGACAAGCGGAAGATCAAGTACCCGAACATGGCAAAGCTGAAGAACGTTACCTACGGCCCGCGTTCTGGCATTATCATCGTGGGGCTCAAATGAAGAAGCTGGCCCTGTTCCTCCCGATTTGGCTTGCCGCTTGCAGTGGCGGCTCTAGCATCACGCCGACGCCGGAGTACGGTGAAGGCGTGGTGGAATTGCGTTTCGCCCATGTTTTCTTTTCGACTTCCAACAGTCGTGATGAAACGATGGTCAAAGAGGCGACAAAGTTGTGCCACGGTCCTTTCGAGAAGGTCGGCGAAAAATACGACCAGGAAGCAACGCCGGTTTGGTACATCAAGTGTGTGGAGAAGGTGCAATGAAGAAGGCGTTGGTGAAGCATCGGCCTCGCAGATCGTCACAGGCGAAGATCGCGTGGCGCATCCGCTATGGCATCGATGGTGAGCCTGATGCGCTGACGCCAATCCTGGTTGCCGTTGTACGCGACCGGTTGGCGAAAGAGGATTACCGCTGGGATACGCAGGGCCGTCCGTTGCCGAACGCTGATGCGCGCACGCCGGAGAGCCGCGATCTTTGGGAAGGCTGTTCGCCGCCGCTTTTCATGAAGTACACGACCGTCGCGCGGAACATCATCGCCGATCTGGCGGCGGAACTGCCGGGCCGGATGCGCGATCATTTGCTGAAGCGGGCGGGGTTGAAAAAGTAAGAAGCAGGATTTTTGCACATGACTTCTGGCGTTTTATTGGTTGCTGATGCGGGGCGGCTGGGGCTTCCACCGCCTGTAAAAAGTCCTGTTGTGATATTGGATGCCGATACCCGCTTGTACAAAAATCCAGAAAAGAACAAATATCGCGCGGAGGTTTGGTCGGTGCTACTTAAAGATGCCGACCCTGCTAAAGACACATGCCTAATTTTGCCGGGAGGATGTGGATTAGAAATCCCCTTGCTGCGAAAATACGGGATTTGCGACACGTCGATTATTATGATCGATGAGAGGTCGGCGGCGTTAGCCAGAGCACGGCAACTTACAAAAACCAAAGCTGCTGGCTTTTGTGGTAAGTTGTCTGCGTTGACACCCCCTTCTAAGTTTTTTGGGAAGGTCACTTTGGCAAACTTAGATTTTTGTACAAATATTTTTGGCGCGCTTCCAGAAGTGCAAAAATTTCTAGCAGCCGGGTGGCTTGCTCCTAAAGCTAAATTGGCGGTGACTTTTAGTTTGCGTGGTGGTTCCCATACAGACGGCCTTTTGTATTATTATGGTGGTGATCGCGTCGCAGCGCTTGCGGCGGCAATCGCGCACGCAGGCTACCACATTTGTTCAATACACACTTCGAAGTACAAGAACGGGCCGAACCGGATGGGTTGGGCTGTCTTTGATCTTATCGATACAGGTTCTATTTTGCGGCATGTAGAGCGTGTCGGGGCGCGTGCCTATCGTTTTCTTAGTTGGTACAACGAACGCTTGACGAAACAGTTGGAGCGCCGCGAAGCATTTTCTTTATTGGAAGCGGTTTCTGCACAACACACTGTCGAGTGTGTGGCAATGCGTCTGTTAATTAGACTTCATTACAGGAAAGATATGGTGTCTAAAGTGTACTCAATTAGTTTACACGATGAATTTGCGGTTTGGCGCGAGAAGATATTTTGGTACGCAGGAAATGGCGGCTATATATTTAAGAAAATAGAAGAAGCTAAAAAGCGACGCGTACAATCTTTGCGGTCGGCGTATTTAAAACAAGACCCACTTTTGCGACTTCGCGAAACGTTTGCGTGGCAAGATGAGAATTTGGCAATTCGTCGGATGTACTCCGAACCAGCCGAATTTAACTTTACGCAAGCCGAGCTTAGCGGTGTTGCTGCCGGTGGCACCTCAATTATATTTTGGCCCGCTGCTCATCGTATCTTGTCGGGGACAACACCCCGAAAGGAAAACTTTTGTGTACATAGCGCGGCAACACTTTTGCGATGTTCCTATAAAATTTTGGATCAGTTGTCGAAAGTGTGTGGGCTTAATTTGCCTCACACTTCATTGTCTCCGAACCGACGAACTTACTCGCGCTGGCGTCTTCGCACTTTGCATGACAGCGATTTTTGGAAAGAGAATGCGTCAGAAATTCGCAGGCAGCCGGCCCTATTTTTTAAGAAAACTTTCCCACCTGTTCCTGCCCTACGTCTGTTCCATGTTCCGCTAGAACCAAAAGCGCGCCCTATCTCTATTCCCGCGTCTGTCACGCGAGAAGCTGAAGAGGCTGTGAACCGAAAACATTCATTTGATGATTGGAGACAGAGATACGGAGAGTTGCTAAAGCGTTATGATGCGCGGCTAGCTAAGCGTTTCACCTTACAAGACACTGTTTGGGCAGATGGTATCCGTAACTGTTTCTTTCCTGCAAAACATGATTTTTCGTTGGTCGATGTGATGCACGCTCGCATCTGTCTAGACCGGTTTATCCGACATTTGGACAAGAAGCTTCACGGTCGGTTTGCTGTCGAGGAGCAGAAGCGCCGCTACTTCTTTTTAGATTTCCCATATTTTGCTCCTCCGGCCTGCTACCTAGTTGATGTGGTTGACTGGCCTAGCGAGCGGGGAAATCGTACACGAAGGACGGGTGCGTTGCAGGAGATTTCGTTTCAATTAGAAACGACAAGCTACCTTTCTGGTAACACGTTGTTGTCATGCGATGAGGATGGCAGTAAGAAACAGGCCGAGCATTTGCGCGTTCAGTATTTAATCAACTGTGGCGTTGAGCCTGTGTACTCAATCAGAGAAGCGATGAAGCATCTTGGTTGTACGTGGGTCGCGCTTCGAAAGTTTAAAATCAGGTCATACCGATTGTGTGGACTGCCTGTGTACCGACAATTTGATATAATGCACTTTACTTACAGCACGGCTTATCAGGAGCACAAACGGGCAAAACGCTTGCGGAAAAAAGTTAAGCGCCAGAAGGTGTGGGCGTGAATGGCCTATTGGGACTGGATGATCAGACCGAAGGGGCCGTTAGCTATCCGCAGCTTGCTCGATACTCCGTTTCAGGTGAGGCTCACGATGTCGAAGAAAAAAGCTGAAAAGGTACTCAATGACCACAAGCTGCGCCTGCGGAAAATAATCAGCGGCGGCCAATTCGGTGCCGATCTTGCCGGGCTGTGGGTTGGTAGAAAGTTGGGTTTGAAAACCGGCGGCTTCGCGCCGAAGGGCTACCGGACAGAGCGCGGGCCGCGTGTCAAATTATTGCGCGGGTACGGGCTTGAAGAGGATGGGGTCGAACGATATGACAGCCGCACGCGGAAGAACGTCGAGGCCGCCGATTTGACGTTGCTCTTCGGCAATGCCGCATCGGGCGGATCGAAGTTGACGGTGAACGCTTGCCAGAGCATTGGCCGTCCGGTGTACAATTTTCCATTCGACGGCAGCGACACGAAGGAAGTCGGTGTGCTCATTCGCGCGCTGCTGATCCAGCATCGTGTACGCACGCTGAACGTTGCCGGAAATCGGGAAAGCATCACGCCAGGAATTAACGCCTATACGCGTGAATGTCTGATGGAAGCAATCGAAGAGATATTGAGGGCGCAGCAATGAGTAATGTTGTGTACAAACAAGTCTGCAAGTCGTTGGGCAAGCTGACGGCGGCACAGATGGAAGATGTCGCCAACCGTATTTATACGCTGCGAAATCTGGATGGCCGCGCGAAGATGTTGCGCGATCATGATTTGGGCAATTCCGAGGATGATGAGTTTTTGTCTTTCATACTCAAGCTGAACGGAATGGCCGACACGCCGCGCGCGGTTGCAGCGGCGAAGAAAGTTGTCAGCGCGAAATCGGTGACGACAGCGCGTATTGCTGTTATTACCGCGTACAACGCTGCGGCGGAAGCCCGCGATCAATTTGCGGTTCTTCGCTATCCGGCGCGCGTGTGGGTGTACACATGGTTTATCAGCGCAGGCCGTGATGTGGCTGCGCGAGAAACGCAGGGCAACATTGCTGGTGTCTTGCAGGATGCAGCCGACGACTTCAACCGGCTGCGCGGTTTGCTGATTGAGTATGGCATGGCATCAGCGGCGCGGCAGACATTCACGATCCAGAAAAAACTTCAGGAAGCCGCGTCACCACGTCTGCCGCTGAAGGTTCTCATTGCCGTGCTGATCCGCGCGGATTACATTCTTGACAGCGAAGCGCCGATGGCGCGGTCATGGAAAAAGCTGGGGGCGGAAGTCCGGGCGCTGATGAACCGGCGCGGCGCAAAAATCGATTAGAGGTTTGATGATGGATGAGATGGCAATCGGCGTCGCCGGACATATGCGCGTCGCCGTGTTCCCCGCTGCATCGCAATGGGGCGGTAAGATCGCGTCGCTGTTGAAAGGCACCGAGGATTGCTTGTCCTGGGATCGGGTGCGCCGGGTGCCGATCAAGTCTACTGTAAAGCGGTTTACGGTAGGGGAAGCGCCCGAAATCCTCGTTGTTCATTCAAATTATGCGTTGCCACTTTACGTCACGCCAGAAACGGAGTTTTATCTTCCCGACAGTGGCGTGTGGACCCCGGCCTCGATGTTGCAGCCGCAGATGCGCTTGCAGCCCTTGACCGTCGCCCATGCTAAGGCGCTGGGCTTGTCACGTCATTGGCAGGGCCTTCGGCGATCCGAGGACATTTTTGTTTTAGGGGTGGAATTGTTATGGAGCCGCAAGCGAAAAAATTTGCGGGTGCGATCCAGCATCCGCCGTGAGTTCAAGGTTTATAGCTTCGCGCCCGAACCGGGCACAGGCTTTTTCATAAATTCAATTCTGGTCCGCACGCATCGCTTGTAGGGGGCGGCTATGCCGCTGATGGCGCAACCGCCGAAAAATTTGCAGGAAAGCCTATTGGCTGTTCTGCTGTTCAAAAATCGGCAGGCGCGGATCGTCGCCGGGCAGGTTGATGTAAAACTGTGGGATGAACCCTACCGCGATCTAGTCCGCGAGATTTACAAATACGTCAAGAAGTACAATCGTGCGCCGAAGGATCATGCTGACGATCTTCTCGATGCGTTGCCCGGCAGCGTCGATGCGGACAGCGTGGAGGCGACGCGGACCCTGCTGCGCCGCCTTGGTCGCATCCGAAATACTGTCAATGCCGACTACACCCTAGAGCGGCTTTTCAGTTTCATCCGCCGCCAGTCAATCAAGAGCGCGATCATGGCAGCCGCGCCGCTGGTGATGACCGATGACGACACTCAGCTAGATCAGGCCGAAGCTCTTCTGACCGGCGCGATGAAACAGCGCATGGCCGTCTTTGATCGCGGCGTGTCGGTTGGGGACATTATGGCTGTACGCAATGCCTTCGATCAGGAAACGCGGGAGGGCTTCGATACCGGGATCGGGCCGCTTGATGATATTCGCGCCATGCCGATGCGGAAGGAAATGCATCTGCTGATCGGCGGCGCTGGCCACGGCAAGACATGGTGGCTTACGCATCTGGCACGGCAGGCCGCGCGCCGTAAGCATCGTGTACTTCACGTCACGTTGGAAGTCGGGCAGAACATTATGCTGCGCCGCTACATTCAGGCGTATCTAGCGCTGACACAAGAGCGCTTGCCCCACGATATGGCGAAGCTGATCATCAAGCCCGGCAAGCGCGGGCGGATGGAAGTCACGAATTTTGGGCTGACCGAAAGCAAGGCTTCCGCCCGCGATCCTGATGGGCGGTTTGAAGGACAGCTTGAGGCCAGGGTCACCGCACTTCGCGCGCGTCTGTCCCGCATCAGGATCAAGGAATTTCCTAGCGGCATGCTGTCGCTGCAAGCGCTGATAGCGTACCTCGACATGCTCGAAGCCGATGACGGTTTCATTCCCGATCTGTTGTTGCTCGACTACCCCGATCTGATGAAACTGTCGGGTGGTATCGAGCACAAGCGTCAAGCGTTGGGCCAGTTGTTTGTCGATCTTCGCGGCGTCGCGGGTGAGCGCAACATTGGCTTGGCGACCGTGACGCAGGGCAATCGGAAGTTTGTCGAGAGTACACGTCCCGATGAAACGATGGTGGCAGAGGATTGGAGCAAGATCGCGACGGCGGACACGATCATCATCCAGCAAAAGAAAGAGCGGGAGGCCGCGCTAGGCATGGCGCGCCTATTCGTCGCAAAGAGCCGCAACGGGCCGGACAAGATCACGGTCGCGATCACACAGAACCTCGCCGCTGGGCAATACTGCGTACAATCCGCGTTCGCGCCGAACGACTATTACGAGATGCTGATGAAGTCACAAATCATGGTGCCGCAGTCCGGGCCGAAGATGCGCGACGACACGATGGAATTGGAGGCATAGGCCATGCTTTCCAGCGGTGTCGTGAAGTGGTTTATCAATCGCAAGCTCAAGAATTATGACTGGCTGAAGAAGCGCGGCGAGGCTGATCTGTTAGAAACGATCAACAAGCTTCTACCGCCGCCGCGCTTTGTCACCAAGCCGATGCTGCATCAGTTGGTCTGTTTTATCATCGCGGTCTACCGCAAGAATTTTTTGTTCCTGCTTGACCTGGGCACCGGCAAAACGAAGATCATTCTCGATGCGCTGTACTACTGGATTTTCTCCGGCGAGATCACGCGTGCGCTGGTGCTGGTGCCGAACCGCATCAACATCATTGGCTGGATGGATGAGGTAAAGAAACACCAGCCGTCGATGAAGATCGTGCTGTTGCCGAATAACGTCGAATTGCGGGAGGCGCGGTTGGCTGCGCCGTTCGACATCGCGGTGTGTACTTACGCCGGGTTCCAAACGATGTGTGGAACGGTGACGAAGCACAAGCGCGAGATCGATCCGAAGAAACTGACCGACATCGCGCGGCATTTTCAGTGTGTTGTGTACGATGAGTGCCACAACCTTAAAAATCATCGGTCGATAAATTACAAGGTCGCGTATCTGTTGCAGCCGTTGATGAAGTATCGCTATGGGCTCACGGGCACACCATTTGGACGCAACGTCGCCGATCTGTGGGCACAGTTCCGGGTGATCGATGACGGCAAGACGCTGGGTCGCACGCTGACTTTGTTCCGGCAGGCGTTCTTCGAAAGCAAGGTCAACTTTTTCGGCGGCTGGGAGTACAAACTGCGGGAGGATCGCACAGAGCTTTTGTGGGAGACGATCAAGAACCGGTCGATCCTCTATGATGCCGATGATTGTTCCGATCTGCCGCCATGTATCCGCCGCCGCCTACGCTTGCCGTTCCCGGAAGAGACGCGTGTGTACTACAGTCGCATCCTGAAAATTTTGAAGAACAATCGTAAGGACCGGCGCGTTGTCGAGAATATGTTTATCCGCATGCGGCAAATCAGTTCCGGGTTTCTGACGATGCTGCCGGAGCATGATGATGGGATCAGGAAGACCATCGAGTTCATGGACAATCCAAAACTCGATGCGCTGATGGAGATGTTTGACGACGTTGGCGAACACAACAAGATCGTCGTGTTCCATGAATTTACTTGGTCGGGGAACCGCATCGCGCAAGAGTTGAAGGCGAAGAAGATCAAGTTCGCCAAGCTCGATGGCCACACTAAAAACCCGGAGAAGGAATATCGGAAATTCAAAACCGATCCGAAGTGCCGGGGCTTCATCATCAACTCGAAAGCAGGCGGCACCGGGACCAATCTTCAAGAGGCTCGATACTTAGTGTACTATGAGAGCCCAACATCGCCGATCATCCGGCGGCAGACAGAGAAGCGTGTACACAGAACGGGGCAAACTAAAAAGACTTTCATCATCGATCTTGTTGTCCGCAACACGGCGGACGCGAGAATTTTATCTTTCATCAAACAGGGCAACGATCTTCGGGAAGCCGTGCTACGCGGCAAATTCCAACTGGCGGACCTGTTCAACCAGTGAGGTGGCGATGGCGTTTAGATGGATGGACTTTTGTCGAAGGTACAATATTGAGTTTGTGACGGAGGGGCCGAACGTCGCGGGGGGCAACATCAACATCAAGTGCCCGCTGTGCTCTGCCGACCCGTCACATCATATGGGCCTGTCGCTCGATAAGCCCTGGTGGGCTTGCTGGCGCGACCGTACACATCGTGGCAGCCGTCCGAATTTTCTGGTGCGGGCGCTGCTGAACGTCGGGCGCGAGCGGGCGCAGGAGATCATCTATGATTTCGGCGGTGTCGGTGCCGAGGATATCCGCGATGTCGTGGCCGATATGCAGGGCGGGCTCAAGACGCGGAAGGCGATGCACCGGCTGGAAATGCCCGATGAGTTTGTCACGCTGAACGCCTCGAAATTCGGACGGCGACTGCTGCCTTACAGAAAGTACTTGGCGGAACGCGGCTTCCCGGAAATGGACCAATTCCGGCTGGCTGAGCTATACGACATTCGCGGGAGCTTAGGCGGGGAATATCAGGACCGCTTGATCTTGCCCGTGTACTACCAAGGGCTGGCGACTTGGACGGGCCGCTCGATCCATACCGAGGCGAAGATACGCTACAAGACGCTTTCGACCGATCCCGATAAGGCGGTGCCCTATAAACCCGCGCGCTACGCGGTGACCGATCTGGTCTACAATTTTGAGCAGCTAGTTCAGACTGGCGGCGTGAAGTTGTACATTGTCGAAGGGCCATTTGACGCGCTGAAGATCGATTTCTATGGCAGGCTTTTTGGTTATCGGGCGACGTGCCTGTTTGGGCTCAATGTCAGCGATCACCAGCGCAAATTGCTTTTTGAATTGGCGCGGCAGTTTGATCATGTCCGGTTGATGGTGGACCCCGACGCCTGGGCGCAGACGATGGCTCTGGCGAGCGCTTTAGTGGAGCTACGCAGCGCGACCGACTTTAGTACATCTAATTTGCCGGATGTGTACAAAGATGCTGGCGCGATGTCAAAAAGCATGGTAAAGGAATTTCTCCGAAACGACTAAACATGGGGGTCGAACCATGATTAAGCGTGCCGATATCGGCTATAAGCCGATGTTCAATGATAGCTTTGCGAAGTGGACGGCGAAAGAAGCCCGGCGTCGTTTTCCGGGGCTGGCCGTCTGTTGGGAGTTTGAGGACCTGTTGCAAGAAGGCGCGTGCATCTTCGCCAAGTGCTGCCAGCGCTACCCGAGGGTCAATACGCCACAGCACATGATGGCCTTATATAAGGTGGCGTACACAAGACACTTGATTAACCTGGGGGCAAAGGCGTACAAGTACCGCGCCCGTATTTCCAGCGTGAGTGTCGAGCGGGCACTTGAAGCGGCGCAGAGTAGCAGTCCCAGCGAGGAGACAACGCTGCCTCGAACCGTGTTGCAAAGTATGTTGGCGAGAATGAGTACTCACAATGAAGGGCCGTTGAATTGTATTCTGGCCAAATTCGGGGGCAGCATCGAAGCTGCTGCGTCGTATCTGCGGGAGTTACCGCCAGAGGAACGCAACGAGTGGCTGGCAGCGGCTAGAGGCTAACCGCAATTGGGAAGGGTGTGAAATGGTGAAGAAAGCTGCGATTGATCCGAAGGCTGTGGAACGCGAAATTTTGAAGGTGACACAGCTTGAAGCCGTCAAGGGTGAAAAGCGGGCGGACTATCTAGCGCGCATTGCCCGAGTACTCGCCGACATGGATGGCGACGAATGGATGAAGCTGAGCCCGGCGGCAAAGGTGTGGTCAAACCAAGCGATAACGGCGACGCGGGAAAAAGAAACCGCTGCCGACTTTGGCGATCTGGATTATTCGGAAGAGATCGCCAAGGCATGGGAGGCCGGAGAAGGTGAGGCCGGGGAAGCACCCGGCGCGGCGGAAGCCGATGAAACAGGAGATCAGAAGGAAATGAAGGGCAAGGACAGCAAGAGTACGAAGGCGGCGAAGCCGTCGAAGAAGGCCGCGAAGCCGTCGAAGGCTGCAAAGTCGAAGAAGGCCGCGAAGCCGGAGAAGGCCGCGAAGCCGGAGAAGGCTGCAAAGTCGAAGAAGGCCGCGAAGCCGGAGAAGGCCGCGAAGTCGAAGAAGGCCGCGAAGCCGTCGAAGAAGGCGAAGGCATCAAACCGTCCGCGCGCGGATGGCGGGATGCAGGTCAAGAACGGCAGGATGGTCGGAACGAAGGTCGAGATCAAGCGCATGCTGCTGAAGAAGCTCGACAGTAGCGTTGATGACATTCGGGCCGGTCTGAAGAAGTTGGGGATCACTCCCAACGACTGGACCATCCGCATCGTTCGCGCCGATCTGCGGAACACGGTGAAGCTGATGCAGGAACTCGGATATCAGGTTTAACGACCGGCGTCGGCGTGCTACAAGGCCCCCTCAAGACGGGGGCCTTTCTTTTTGGGTGGATGGCATGGCTGGCGCGCCGTTCGATCTAGCGGTTTTCAGGCAGACGGTCGGGCTGGTGTCGATGGCGGCGGCCAGCAACGACATGATCCCTGCGATGTCCCAACTGTGGGCCTACAATGGCTCGCTGGTAGGGTTCAACGATGACATCGCTATCTCCCATCCCCTCGATTTGAAGCTCACAGGCACGCTGCACGCGGCGACCCTGGCCCGGTTGCTGGGGACCTTTCCGGCGACCGCTGACAAAACGACTTATGAGGCCACGGGCGGCAGGCTCATCCTGCGATCTGGGAAGACCAGGGCGACCCTGGCTTGTGGCAGTGCAGCAAAGCCGTTGTTCGATTTCCCCGCCGGAGCGCCAGCGGTCGAACAGGTGATTGAGCCGTCAAAGCTACGCGACCGCTTGCTGAAAGTGCTTTACGTATCCCTGGTGATCTGCGACCGGCGCGCGGTGACCGCTGAGTTTTCCGCGCCAATGATTTGGCAGGATGGCGATGATCTGGTGATCTGCGGCACCGACGGCAAATCGCTTGTGCAAAAGACCGTGCCTTTGGCCTGGGGTTGGCCAGCAACGCCGCAGGTTTTCCCCCATGATTTCTATAGGGCTCTGCACACGTTGACGGCAGACGACCGCGCCGGGCTGTCATTCACTTGGCGGCTTTATGGCAACTCATCGCTGATCGAATTTGAGGATGGTGTACGCTTGTGGGGGCGGCGGCTTCCACTGCGGCACCGCACAGATTATGCGGGGCTTCTTCCTGGCATCCTTGAAAAGCCACTTGATTTTTTTCAAGTGCCAAAACAACTCCCCGAGGCTGTTAGCGCGCATGCTGCGATCCTGCGCGGTGTACACGTTGGACTGAAGCACAGCCCAAAACGCATTGTCGAGTTGGCTGTCGCTGACGGGCAATTATTGATGCGGTCGGGCACCGCCGTCGTGACGCTGCGCAACAAGTTTCGCATCGCCGATTTCAAAGGTGAACCGATCACAATCTGGATCGATGCTCCGAAATTGGATTTCATTTTGCAAGCGGTGACCGAAGAGCGCGGCCTGCTAGCGATCACGTCGCGTGTGCTGTTGGCGCGCGGGCCGGGGAAGGTTTACTTTCTGTTGGCGGGCAAGGGCGCGCCTGAAGATGAAGAAGCGGATGATGATGGAGACTAGCCCGTGGGATTGTTCCTTATCAAAGATGAGCCGCTGGTAAAATCCAGGCGGAAGACAAATCAGCCATCGATAGAGACGCTGCATCGCCACCAGTGCGACGTGTGTCCGTTGGCAAAAGGCCGGTGCAAACATCCGCAGATGCCCGCGCGCGGTGCGAAGCATCCGCTTATGTACATACTCGGGGAAGCGCCGGGAGCCGAAGAGGATGAAGTCGGGCGGCAATTCGTCGGGGCCAGCGGAAGCTTTCTCCGGGAGAATTTGGCCGAAGAGTGGTTCGCTGATCCCGATGGCCAGCGCTGGAAAACGCCGGAGATACGCTGGAACAATGTTGTGCGTACGCGCCCGCCTGGAAATCGCACGCCGTCCTGGATCGAAATCGAATGCTGTCGTCCGTCGGTGGAAGCCGACATTGCTGCGCACAAACCGAAAATTCTGATCACCATCGGCGGCACGGCCACGTCATGGGCGGTTGGGCTCGATGGCATCACGACATGGCGAGGCCGTTACATGCCTGCGCGGATCGCCGGGCACAATGTGTGGGTCTTCCCGATGCTGCATCCCGCCGGTCTGATGCGTGGCGGAATGAGCGATCTTGATATCGCGACCTTTCAGCGGGACATCGCGCGCATCGAGCGGTTGGCGCGGGACTTGCCGGACGCCGATGTTGAAACGCCGGACCGGTATGATGAGGGGGTCGAGATTATCGACGGCACCAGACCTGCCGATTTCAAATGGGCTATTGACGCCATTGATTGGTACATGACGCAGCGTCGCGTCGGCATCGATTTGGAAACGACGACACGGGAGCAACAGAAGCACCGCCAGCTTCGTCCGTACTCCATCGGCGCGAAGATCGTTTCTGTTGCGTTGTCAGTCGGGCGGAAGCGCACGACCGCTATCGCACTGCATCATCCACAGGCCGGATGGGCAAAGGAACAGCGCGAGACGTTGATGAAACGGTTGGGCGATCTGGCGCGCAATCCAACGGTCGAGAAGATCGCGCAAAACGCCGCGTTCGAAATCGAGTGGCTGGCCTTCTTCTGCGGTGAGGATATCCCGCATGCCTCGAAGTGGCAGGATACACAGGCGCAGATGTTCATCCTCGATGAGCGCCGCTTTGGCTTGAGCCTGGATGCAATAACGCAGACCAACATGGGCTTCGCGTTGAAGTCGCTTTATGATCTTGATAAGCAGCATATGGATCAAGAACCGATTGCCGACGTGCTGCGCTACAATGCCCTCGACGCCAAGTACACGACGTTGTGCTTTTACATCATGCGCCGTGCGCTGCGATCTGAAAAGATGCAGCATGTTTATAACGCTTTCATCCCGCGTATCCCGACGATGGTCGCGACGCAGCTTATGGGCGTGTCAGTTGATTTCGAGGCCAACGCGAAGCTTGCGCATCCGTTGCGTACAAAGATTGTGTCGATGGAGGAGAAGCTTCAGGAATTGGATGTCGTGAAGCAATTCACGCGCGACCGCCGGATCAAGTTCAATCCAAAATCCAATCCGCACATTCTGACGATCTTGCGCGATTTCGTTCGGACGCCGTTTATTTTCACCGAAGATCATCGCGTGACAACGGACGCCGAGGTACTAGAGCGCGTGCGCCATCCGTTCGCCAAGCTGTTGCTCGACTATCGTGAAGTGACAAAGCTCTATAGCACCTATGTCGTGGGCATCGCTGAAGATGGAAAGTACATCTATCCCGACGGCAAAATCCACACGGTGTTTAACACGATGATCGCGCGCACGGGGCGCACATCATCGGACAACCCCAATCTGCAAAACTTTCCGAAGCGTACTCATAAGGAAATCCGGGCGCAGATTATGGCGCGTGCCGCGCATCGTCTGCTGTCGGTTGACTACGGGCAAATCGAGGCCCGCGTGATCGCGATGGCGTCGCATGACAAGTTTCTCTGCAAGGCGCTGTTCGAAAATTACGATATCCATATGGTTTGGGCTGAGCGGCTGGCGTACGCCTACCCGAAATTGGTTGGTGGGACTGCGGGCATCAAAGACAAGGACAAGATGAAGACGCTGCGGAGCGACGTGAAGAACCAGTGGGTCTTCCCGGCGTTCTTTGGCGCGCAGCTTCACAGCATCGCGGGTTACATGAACGTGCCCGAGGAAATTTTGGGGCCGATCTTCGATGACTTTTGGGAAACGTTCAAAGGTGTACGCGCGTGGCAAGAAGACCTGATGCAGTTCTATCGTGACCACGGCTATGTCGAATGCCTGACGGGCCGCCGTCGCCATGAACCGTTGTACGGCAACAAGATCATCAACACGCCGATCCAGGGGACGGCCAGCGATATTGTTGTCGATGCGATGACGCGGATATCAAAGCGCGCCCATGAAACCGGGGATCGCTGGCTTCAGCCGATGATGAACATTCACGACGATCTGACCTTCGACGTGCCGGAGAAAACGTGGGAACGGTATATGGAGATTGTGGTCGATGAGATGTTGTCGGTGCCGTTCGATTTCGTGAACGTGCCAATATCTATCGAGGTATCCGTTGGGCCGCGCTGGTCGGAGATGGTCGATTTGGAAAAGTTTAGCCGGACGCCAGAAGAAATGAGGGCCGCATGAAGGCGAAGCCACTGCATCTAAAGTACCGCCCGACCGCGTACGAAGATATGCTGGGGCAGGAGCACATTCTGCCCCATTTTGTACGAATGGTTCTGAAGGCGGTGCAGCATGTGTACATTCTCACGGGACCGTCGGGTGTTGGAAAAACCACGATGGCGCGGATTGCTTGCGGCACGCTAGGCGTTTCAGCGGATAATCTGACAGAGATCGATGCGGCGACGTACAACGGCGTGGACGCGATGCGCGATCTTGTCGATACGCTTGAATATCGCCCGCTGGCCGGATCGCGTCGCCGGGCCGTCATCATTGATGAAGCGCAGCGCATTGGTGCCGCCGGTTGGGAAGTGTTGCTGAAAACTTTTGAGGAAACGCCGAAGCACGCGTACATATTTCTTTGTACAACGGACCCGACGAAGATACCGCGCACGATCCAGACGCGCGCTACGATTTTCAAATTGCTGCCGGTGAAGTCCGAGGAGATCGTGAAGCATTTGCAAATGGTGCGCGATGCCGAGGGGTTGGAAGCTTCCGATGAGGTGATTGATACGCTGGCCGCAGAGTGTGCCGGTTCGGTTCGGCAAGCGCTGGTGTGGTTGGCGCAGTGCGCCACGATCACCGACGAAGGCGCGGCAGCGAGGATCATCGGTTCCGCGCGCAAGGATGACGCCGTGATTGAGCTATGCCGATTGATCGCGAACCCACAGCGCAATGAGTTTTTATGGGGTAAGGCCAGCGAGCTTCTACAGCGGCTTGTGAACGCTGAAACTGACGCGGAAAGCATTCGGTTCACGATACTTGCGTACTTTCAGAAGGTCGCGCTGTCTGCTGACCGTGAACAAAAAGTGCTTCAAGCGCTTCGCGTCCTTAGCATTTTTCGCGAACCTACGCCGCCGAACAGCAAGGCTGGTATGATGATAGTACCAGTAGCAGAAGCTTTGCGGATCGGGGAGTGATGGCAGAAGGCGCAGCATCAGAGGATCGGCGGAAGCTGCGCGATAGATTGCGCATCGATCCGCTGCGGCTGGATGAGGCGCTGGTCGAGCATTCCAGTTTGGTCAATCGCGTGGGCCGGGAGACAGCACGGGCGCAATCGGTTTTGGATCAGCAGAAGGACGCGCTGGCGAGATTGGAAGCGGAGCTTGCAGTGCGGGTGCGGAAGCGTTTGGGCCGCGTGCAGAACCGCGTGACTGAGGCCGAAGTGCGGGAACAATTGCTAACCGACACAGAATTTCAGCAGGCGCATAATCGTGTTTTGACAGCGAAGCGTGAACATGGTTTGTGGGAAGCATTGCAGGAGGCATTCAAGCAACGTTCTTTTATGTTGCGATCCCTGGTCGATCTATACACGGCGGATTACTACAACACCCAAGCTGACAGTATCACTCGGGGGGCGCGCTGGGCGAAGCACGTCGAAGACGGTGCTGAAGGGGCGCGGAAATATTTCCGAAACCGTGGGGCAAGTGGAGCGCGCAAGACGTGATAGCGTACGTGACGGTTGATTGGACAAATTTTGTCATCGGCGTTTTGGTGTGTTCGATAGCAGCGTTTCTAGTGGCGGTGTCTGTTGTACACTTTTACTTCCGCCGAAAGCGGGCGTTCATGGATCATTTAACAAACAACTGGCCAGCAGAGGGTGAAATCGATGCCACGGAATAGGGATAGGGATGAAGGTTTGCGGACCGCCGCCTTGAGTGCGGATCGCGCGCGAAAGCGGCTGAGCGAATTGTCGGGCCGGACCGATCCGCATGTGAAGGACCACATTCAGGTCTTCAAGGTGCATCCGGGAAAGAACCGCGTGCGCCTGCTGCCCGCGACGTGGGAAGGATCGGAGCCCGATGAGTTTAGCATGTCGGTGTTCCGGCATTACGGCATCGGTTCCGATGAGGCGACGTATCTCTGCCTTCAGAAGATGAAGGGCAAGCGTTGCCCGCTCTGCGAGGAATATCAGACGCAGATCGAAGAGGCTGGCGATAACGAGAAGTTGCAGGAAGTCGCCCGCCGTGCAAAAGCCAAGGTGTCGCTGGCGTGCTTTGTCATCGACCGCGCGAACCCCAGCAACGGCGTACAACTTTGGTTTATGCCGCAGACCGTTGGCAAGGACATCGTGAACCGCTTGCAGGATGAGGATACGCAAAGCGAGATCGTGATCCATAGCTTGGACAAGGGCCACGACGTTCGCTTCACCAAGGAAGGTGAAGGCCGCAATACCAAGTACACCGGCATCTCAATTTCGGCCAATGCGTCGCCGATCAGCGAAAGCTCATCGGAGCGGAAGAAGTGGGTGCAGTTCATCAAGGACAACCCGATCCCCGACACGCTGATCTTCTACAAGGCCAGTCATCTTGAGAAGGTGTTGAACGCCAAGGGTGGCACGGCTGATGTCGATGACGACGAAGATGAGAAGCCGTCGCCGATGAAGCCCGCGAAGGCTGGCAAGCGGGGTAAGAAGCCGGAGCCCGAGGGCGACGATGACGACGATGATGACGACGACGACGATGACGACGGCAAGACCGGCAAGGCTGGCAAGCGTGGCAAGAAGCCCGCTGCGGCTGCGGGTGACGACGATGATGACGACGATGACGACGATGACGATGACGATGATGGCAAGGCTGGCAAGCGGGGCAAGAAGCCTGCTGCGGGTGACGACGATGACGATGACGACGATGATGACGATGATGACGACGGCAAAACTGCCAAGTCAGGCAAGGGGCGGTCGGCTAGTGACAAGGGCTCGAAGAAGTCCGGCAAATCCGGCGGCATTCGCCGCGTTCGCTAGCTGAAAAGGGGAGAGGACGCGGTTGCCCCCCAACCGCGTCCTTTCTATCTGCAATGCCGATCAAACGAGTTGAAGGACCGGTCGAGCCGAAGAAGCGCAGCGGCGGGCTGTACTTCGCCAGTGAGAACCCCAACATTCAATTCATATCGACGGGTTCGGCACTGTTGGATTGCGTACTCGGTGGCGGTTATGCCGTCGGGCGCGTGGCCAATATCGTCGGCGATAAGTCCGTTGGCAAAACGCTTTTGGCAATCGAAGCCTGCGCCAACTTTGCGCGAATGTTCCCCAAGGGACGCATTGTGTACGCAGAGAGTGAAGCCGCGTTCGATCAGGAATACGCTGCGACCATCGGCTTGCCGGTTGATCGCATCCGCTGGCAGCGCGATTTGCAGACCGTCGAGGATTTGATCAACGATATTCTGAAGCGGCTCGACAAATCCAATGGCCAGCCTAGCCTCTATGTACTCGATAGCCTCGATGCGCTTTCCGATGACAAGGAAATGGAGCGCGAGATGGGCGAGGGCAGCTATGGTACGCAAAAGGCCAAGCTGATGTCCGAGTTTTTCAGAAAGCACATTCACCGGATCGCCGAAGCGAAGATGACCTTGCTGATAATCAGTCAGGTGCGCGACAACATCGGCGTGACGTTCGGGCGCAGCTACAAGCGCAGCGGCGGGCGCGCGTTGGACTTCTACGCGAGCCATGTCTTGTATCTGGCGTATCTGAGCGCGTTGACGAAAACGGTTCACAACCACAAGCGCGCCATCGGTGTACAAATTAAGGCGAAGTGTGAGAAGAACAAGATCGATATGCCAATGCGGACTTGCGTGTTCGATTTGCTGTTTGGTTACGGCATCGATGATGTCGGCACCAATCTCCGGTTCTTGAAAGAAGTGAACGCGCTGGGAGAGGTAGGGCTGCAAGGCAAGAAGCTTTCGAAAGAGATTGCCAAAATGGCCTTCTTGTCCGAAGACAAAATGCGGGCGCGCATTGAAGAGATCGCGGTGGCGACGAAACGGGTATGGCGGAAAATTGAAATCGAGTTCAGGCCGACTAGAAGGAAGTACGACAATGAGGCCGGGAGGAAGTAGTCAAAAAGGCAGCAAATTTGAGCGGGACATTTGCCGCAAGCTGTCGCTGTGGATTAGCAATGGAAAGAACGTCAACGTGTTTTGGCGAACCGCTGCGTCGGGTGCGCGGGCGACAACGGCAGCGAAGCGGGGTGTGCGCATCAAGCCGCATGAAGGCGACATTGCGGCCATCGATGAGATGGGCACAGACTTCATCGACACGTTTTTGATCGAGTGTAAGCACCGCCGCGATCTGGATTTGGGATCGTTCTTGTGTGGCCAGGGCGGCTACATTCTGAAAGTCTGGCGGCGACTGCGGCGCGATAGTCGGAAGCTCAACAAGCGCCCTATGATGATCTTCAAAAACAATCGCTGTGACGTGTTGCTGATGCTTGACCGGAAAGGCTTCAAGCTGATTTTCGGCGGTGAAGCTGATGGCCGTGATGCAACGAGTGACGGCACGCCGGACTTGCGGCTGATTTCAGATAAAAGGAACGCGTACATAGTCACGCTGGATGAATTTTGTGAGTTTGCTGTTATCGGGATGCAAGAGACGGTGCATTGATGGCCGCGCTGATCACGACCGATCTTCATCTGACAGAAGACCCCAGCGAGGAATACCGTTGGGGCCTTTTCAAATGGCTGCGCCAGCAAATCCGCGAGCGGCACATTTCCGATCTTTTTATTTTGGGCGATCTGACTGACGTGAAGGACCGCCACGGTGCGGTCTTTGTTAATCGCGTAGTCCGGGAGATCGTGCGACTTCGCGATCTGGCTTACGTACACATATTGCGCGGCAATCATGACTGCATCGATCCGAAGCATCCGTTCTTCGGCTTCCTGGATCATTTGGAAAACGTCGAGTACTATCGCGACCCGGCGAAGATCACGCTGCGCTTCGGGCGCAACGTGCCGGTGCTAATGCTGCCGCACTCCCGCAACCCGGCTGTGGATTTCGCGGCCTACGATTTTGGAAAGCATCCTTATGTTTTCATGCATCAGACGGTTGATGGATCGAAGGCGGAAAACGATGCGATGCTGTCTGGCGTCCCCCGAGGTTTATTTAATGCTGTGCAACGCGGTGTGTACTCGGGCGACGTGCATGTGCCCCAGAATGTTGGGAAGGTCACTTATGTTGGTTCCCCCTACCATGTTCACTTCGGGGACAAATTTGTGCCGCGAGTACTCTTACTCCTCGCAGACGGCAGCAGTGATTTACACTTTCCGACGATCAGCAAACGACATCTAATGGTGACAAGCTGGGATGACATGAAAACGTGGTCCGGTACAATCAAAGCTGGCGATCATGTTCAGGTCACGGTTACGTTGCCGCGCCATCGGCTGGATGAGTGGCCAGAGATCAAGCGCAAGATCGCGCGTCGGGCTGAGCGCCGCGAATGGCAGTTGGCGACCGTGGCGATGGTGCTTGAGAAGCAAGAGCCGACGAAGGGCGAGCAACAGGCCGCGCGGCTATCGCCAAAGCAACTGGTGAAAGAGCATGCTCGCGCTAACAAGCTGGATCGCTTCACGCGGGACACCGGGCTGGGCTACGTCGAATGAAGCCGATCTTGCTTCGGCTGCGGGACTTCAAATCATTTCGCGGGACACACCGCTTCCGCTTCGCGGGCGGCACACCGGGATTGTACTTTGTGACTGGTGACAATCTGGTGCGCCCGA
>Ga0137456_1000005_pt1 | contig 24570 bp, 49 predicted proteins | sample EasRivERMGT615_2_FD_102322 | JGI IMG/M metagenome (GOLD analysis project Ga0137456, IMG submission 102322) | Soil microbial communities from meander-bound floodplain in the East River, Colorado, USA - East River MetaG ERMGT615_2 | ecosystem: Environmental > Terrestrial > Soil > Floodplain ...
AGGTTTGATCAACATAGTCTGTGATTGTTATGATGGAGGGGGTTTCTGTGAGAAACCTTATCATATAGACAATAAAGCTTATGACAACGGGTTGAGTCATTTAAGAGCAAATGATGAAGGTTACTCTGTTATCTGCCAGCAGATCGGGAATTATCAAGACCTGTATCGCTAAAAGGTTTGGGGCAGCATGTACTGAGGTTAGCGAAAGTGCTTTGCAAGCACATTGGTAAGGGTTCGACTCCCTTCTGCTCCACAGAAATAATAAATCCTTGAGAGGGTGGCAATGAATTGGGATGATATTGATGCAGGTCATCTGTTTGAGATAATAGAAAAATTAGATCGTGCTTATTCTCCACAGTATCTTTCACATTATTATTGTGTTAGAATTAATGATTATAATTATCGTGATATAGAGTGGTTTAATTGTTCGGATCAGGAATGGGAAATATCCACTATATTACGTGGTGGAGTTTATTCTGATCTAGCCAAGTATTTTGATCTTGTTGCAGATCATGGACCAATACCATGTGGTATGAATGATGAAGAAATTCAATATTATAGAGAAACATTGAGGTAAAATATGAGTAAAATTACAGTCCGTCAATATTCAACGGATGATCATGATTCACATACAATTACATTAGAAGAATACAATAGGTTAAATAAGACTGAAAAAATGAAACCTTATCGTGGCGTATATACAAGATACTCTAAGGCACACAGAGTATATCTTCATCAAAGCACTTATGCAGGAGAAGGGGATAAGGTTTGGTAATGGATTGGGATGAATTACCAATAGGACACTTATTCACTTATTATGATGATCTTCTAGGTTCTACAAATGAAGAAGGTTTCGCTGGGCGGGGAATTAAGAAGTCAGATACTACCTATAGTCTTATAGAAGTAAGATATTCGACTGATTGGCAAGAATTTAGTTTCCCAAAGGCAACATATGAATGGGGCGCAAAATATGCTTGCGAACATATTGATATAATTGATGAAGGAAAGTACACGGGTGATTAACTCAGTTGGTAGAGTGACTCTTTTACACGGAGTAAGCCAGGGGTTCGAGTCCCTTATCACCCACTTATGAAACGAGTACGTTTTCCCATTACTATGAGCCAAGTAGAAAATATGATTGTAGAATTTTATAATGTTGAAAGAGATATAACATGGATGACAAGATTTAATAGTCAGTTCAATACGTATGATCTTCTAGAATATAAGAATGAAGAATATACTGGGTGGGTTCAGCCTCGTACTGTGCTAACATATCCTCATAGTCATTTTTCAAAATGGGTTCAAATAGAGCATGGGCCAAGAGATGAAGTATGAAGTTCATGAAATTCTTGAAGTAGTTGAAGATGATCTAAGTAAATATCGGGAAGGAAGAAGGTGGATATTTGACTATCATGATGATGATCAAATAACTTGTATAGAATTTTATGATGGATTTATATGGCGTGGAGATTGGAATCTCCGCCCTCAAAATATTAATTCATTTCTGTTTGATAAGAAACATTATCCACAATTTGAAGTTGTTTCTCATGGGATAAAGCAAGAATAAAATATGTGCCTCTAACTCAATGGTAGAGTAGGAGTCTTTTAAACTCAAGGTTCTGGGTTCGAATCCCAGGGGGCACACTTATGGTAAATTGGATACATTTATATTATCAAATAGACGATCTTCATTTAGTTGAAATAAAATTTATTAGTTTTGCTCACATATTTGTAATTAAAGAATCTCACAGAGGTATTGATTGTAGAACAATAGAATATTGGAATAGAAAATGGAAATCTAAGGAAGTTATTCATAAAAAATTCGATTGGACCAATGATCAAATTAATTACGTAGTAGATCATGGATTATATATCCCATTAGAGCGTTACAGCGAAGCCCGTATAGACAATTGGTAAAGTCAATCGTCCGATAAGCGATAATTCTAGGTTCGATTCCTAGTATGGGCACCATGAATGAATTTTATGAGCTGAATGAAATTGTGGAAATTTTTTCAGGTGATCACCCTCACCATAGACATTTAATTGTAAAAATAGCAGATGATAAAAAAGCGAATATTATGGAATATAAATTGCATAATACTAATGTGTGGAGAGAAGAACTACAGTCATACCCTTTTGATGTAGAGGGGCTTCTAATACGATATGAGCATATTTCTCACGGGATAGAACAATGAGCGAACAAATGTCTTTAGAAGATATCCCAGTGGGAGCTATTATAGAGTTCTATCATGATGGCGATATAACCTCTTATTATTATAAGAGATTAGATAAGTCTAATAATTTCCTTTATATAGAGTGTGTTGATATGACTGGAAGCCATCCTTATGATGATTTAGAGGCAACGATAGAAAATCATGATTTATATGGATGGAAAATCATACTTCACGGAATAGAACAGATATAATTAAGCGAGGGGCCGAACAGGATTCGACTTCTCGAAATAGAAGATAAATGCAGCTTGTCTAGAGTAGAGACATTAAAGAACTCAAAAATATAAATGACAACGTAACAGTTGATTCCGTGCTTGATGCGTCAGAGGCTGATGGTTCTGCTGAATTGTGGGCAGAGCTTGACTCCTATGACCGCGAGCTTGTTTTTGCGTAAGTAGAAACAACGGCAAGGTTGGTAGTGCCTTGGTAATCCAAACTACATAAAGACTCTCAGGAAAGACTGAGTGGCGGAGGCGGAATTACCGCTCCTGGCTGTTAGGAAAGACTGACTGGTGGAAGCTGATTAACGTCAGCCCCAAATAGCTGTAATTCATTTTTCTTTGAAAGCGAGAAACACGGGGGTTCGATTCCCCCCGGCTCCACTAAGATTGTAGTATCATTTATGAATAAAACCTGTGGCAGCAAGGTTCATTTGTTACTGCAATCTTCTTCTTAGAAATAAGACCGGAGTCCGATTCCCCCCGGCCCCACAATTGAAATGACACAAAAGAAATATTATCGACAGGTTGTTGTTCCCCCGACCCGCCGATAGGCTGCGATCAGGGCCAGGGGCAGTTGCCGAATGGCTAAGGCTAAGGATTGCAAACCCTTATTATGTGAGTTCGATTCTCACCTGTCCCTCTGTTATAATTGTATAAATAGAAAGAAAGAGAGATTATGAAAAATGATTTGATCCCCACTCTGAAGCCTGCTCTTGAGCAGGGTTACAATATTCTTCTGATGGGCGTACATGGTATTGGTAAGACTTACGCTGTGCAGGATGCAGTGAAGGATTTGGGTTGGAAGATGAAGTATTACTCCACTTCAACTCTTGATCCTTATGTTGATCTTGTGGGTGTTCCTGTTCCTACCGCTGTTGATACCGATAATCCGGTTCTGAAGATGATTCGTCCTCAGGAAATTAATGAGGTTGATATCGTGTTCTTCGATGAGCTAAACCGTGCGGACCCTAGAACACTTAATGCTGTTCTTGAGATTGTGCAGTTTCGTTCAATCAATGGTGAGCATCTTCCTAATCTGAGATGTGTTGTTGCAGCTTGCAACCCTCCGGGTGAAGATTACAATGTTGATGAGCTTGATCCTGCTTTGCTTGATCGTTTTCATATTTACTACAATCTTTCTCCGAAGTCGCCTCGCTCCTATCTGTTGACTAAGTACCCACGTAATCTTGTGGATGCTTTTAACAGTTGGTATACTAATCACAATGTTGGTAAGCGTGAGAACTACATTTCTCCCCGCCGTATTGATATGATGATGGATGTTTATACCAAGACTAGTTCGCTTGATTTGCTTGAGCGTTCTATTCCCGATAGTGTCGAAGTTGATTTCCAGGCATTGAAGAATCGTATTGCTGTTGCTGAAGGTAAGATCACTCCGGGTGATGACTTGAAGGACCAGCTTTCAAAGCCGGAATGGTGGACTAAGGACACTGTTTCTCGTAATGTTGCAGATGTTTCTGATTTCATCAAGAAGAATCCAAATGATCCGTTCATTCTAGATCATGCCAGCAACTTTATTCGTGATCAGCGAATTGGTGCTGAATCTATCGCCAAGGAATTCGGTGATATTGTAGTGGCTATTCATACTGCTAGTCCTGCAAAGGTTGATGAATGGAAGGAGAAGTGGGGTAAGAGTAAGACTTCGCAAGTGCGTAGTTACTTGCGTGCCCAGGCTTCTAATGATGATTCATATAAGGAAATTTCGAGGTACATTTAATGGGTTTGTTCAACAAAGAAAGCACCTATCGTTCAGCACTTAGTTGGCTGAGCTATATGTACCCAACACTCCATTCCCATGTGCTCAACTTAGGGAGGCCAAAGCAGGTTAACTATACTGCTACTGCTGCGGTTGAGCATCATGGGGAGGGATTGGTGGCGTCGTCAAAATCTCATTACTTTGACTTCATTATCAATCCTAACTTTGAAAAGTCGTTAAGTGAACAGGACTATGCGTTTGTCTTGTCTCACGAGACTTTTCATATTTTGTTGGGGCATCTAGCGGTGTATCAGAAGTATGATAATCGAATGAAGTTCAATATCGCCACTGATTGTATTATCAATGATTGGCTGTATAACTTCGGTATCGAACCTGATAAGTTTGAGCCATGCTATGGTACAAAGATTGTTGGATTTGACACTTCGCAATCTTCTCTAGATGAGATTTATCGTCTTATCCCCGAGGATATGTGTCCGGGTGAAGGTGGCGAATGTAATGGAAATTGTCAGGGTGCTCCTGACGATTCAGGAATGGCTGGTAGTGGAACTTGTACTTGCCCTCAAACTGTTGATGATCATGGTCAGATGTTTGGCGGGCAAGGTGATGGTTCTGGACAAGTTGATCCTGCATCCATTAAGAAATCAATTGAGGATTTTGTAAATGGTGGCGGATTTGATAATCTTCCTCCAATTGCAAAGGATTTCGTCTATGACAATAGTGATATTGTTAAGCAGATGATGAAGGATGATCGTCCTCATGGTGGATGGTCGCCAACTGGATTTGGTCTTACTGTTGAGGAACAGCTTGCTGACGGAGTTAATCTGAAGTGGGCTGAACTTATGCAGGAGATTACTCCTGATCTTTATAATTCGGGTAACTTTGATACTTCGATGAAGCGTTCATTTGCCCGATCAAATAAGAAGTTGGCAACTGTCTATCCTAAGGTTATTCTTCCTGCCCCGTATTTTGAAACTGGCGGGGTTGGAAAGAATAAGAATAAGGACAACAACACCTTTGTTTTAGCATTGGACTGTTCAGGAAGCATTGGTCCAGAGGATAAGAGAAAGTTCTTGGCTTTGGCTCATAGTATTCCTCGCTCCAAGGCAAAGGTTTTTGCTTGTACATTCTCAACGGATTATGTCCCATATGATATTGATGGAAATCAGGGTCAACGCACCGCCTCAGGTGGTACTGACTTTGGTGCTATTGAGTCATATATTCAGGATCATGTTATTTCTGAACTTGGGCGTTATCCAAAAGCTATTGTAGTTATTACTGATGGTTATGCGCCGTTTGGATACTGTCATCCTACTGATGACCAGTTGCAGAAGAATTGGTATTGGCTCATTACCGGGGGGACAACAACGTCAGATGATAGGATCAACAAGCTTTCAGATGGCCATATGTGGAATCTAGATAAGTTTGTAAAATAGGATTTCTCTGCTATAATAGAGTGATCTAGGGGTAAGCGTAGGTTGGGCCGGAAAGTCTCCAAAACTTTCTCGTTAGGGTTCGATTCCCTATACCCCTGCTGTGGCCGTGTTGACTGTTGGTATGTCAAACTAGTCTGTGAAACTAGGATTCATCGGTTCGATTCCGATCGGTCACCCCAATTATGAATATAAAAGCGATGGAACAACTTGAAGAAATACGTGCTTCAGGCGAATTCAATATGATAGCTGACTGGCCTCAGATAGTAGAATATATCTATTATCACAATATTGAAGAACTTCAAGATTATTATCTTGATGTAAAAGAATCCGGTGGAGGATGGTTCGATTTATTGAATGAACTTTCTGAATATAAAGAAATCATAAGTGAATTTGAAGCCGAAGAATTTGAAGATAAATTAGAAGATATTTAATCAAAGTCTTGATACCCTATGTATGGGAGGTTGATATGAACGCACATACTTTATTTGGTATTGCAGCAATCGTAGTGGGTGTATGTGTTGCCTTGGTTGGATTTGAGGTAATCACAATTTCCATTACTTCCGCTTTTATTTTGGCGGGGATAGGAATTGCTCTAGCTGGTGCAACATCAGTAGTTTAAAAGGAGAAGAATGGCATTACGTGTATGGATAGATCAGGACTTGTGTACCGGAGATGGCCTCTGCGTGGAGATTGCGCCTGATCTATTTGAGATGCACGACGATGGCTTAGCTTATGTAAAAGAGCGTGAGTGGACCTCAAAGGATGACGGCGGAAAATTGCACGTTGGTCCTGACGGGCCAGAATATCAGATGAGTGGTGGGCAGGCAAAAGTTCCTGATGACTATGTTGAAGCAACAATTGAGGCAGCAGAGGAATGTCCCGGTGAATGTATTTTTATTGAGGACGATTGATGAACATAGCGAAGATTGCAGATGTTCAAAATGTTTAAATGATGAACCATATTTGGAGGCCGTGAGTGAATAAGTATTTGATAAGAAGTAGGATTTTGGATAGGATAATAAATCCATTATATAGTCTTGAATTATACTTAGCTGATATTGCAATGAGATGTATTGATTGTAACGGGAAGTCTCGTAGTCAAGGTATAATGGATACTGATATGATGATGATTCATAACGAGTTGTGGAATTCTATTACGTCTAAGCGAGAGCAGAATGGATGCATTCTTTGTATTGAATGTATGGAGAGTCGTCTTGGCAGGAAAATCACATGGGATGATTTAATGAAGGTCCCTTTGAATCACGATCATCTTAGCAACCCGAGATTTAAACCGGGTTAAAGGAGGTTTGATATGGGATTTCTAATTTTAGTGTTGGTGATTGTAGTGGTAGTGGTTCTGCTAGTAAGATAAAATATTGGGGGTGAGTTATAGGATAAAATTTATGCTATAATATAAGTATGAACGGCGAAACTAGTAGTGTGATGGCTAGTGGAGACAGTACGCCTCGTCCTGATCCTACAGTCCTTACAACTGAACAATTGATGCGTGAAGTTGGGGCGCTTAAACGAGAGTTTGAGGCGGCTCTTGAAGCTATACTTGTACGTATAGATGCTATGGACAAGGCCAATGATTTAAAACTAAGAACTCTTCATGAAATGCCTAAAAGGATCAATGAAGAAGTATCCCATCTTGAAGTTCTTATTGATGAAAAACTTAGAAGTGTTGAAACTCAGTTTGATCTTGTTGAGCGTGGTAGGGTAGAACAGAAAGTTGATACAAAGGCTGCTGTGGATGCTGCTCTTATCGCTCAGAAGGAAGCGGTTAAGGAACAGACAACAGCTTCGGAAAGAGCTATTGCTAAGAGTGAGGCTGCGACTACCAAGCAGATTGACGAATTGAATAAGACCTTCTCTACTCTTATTGAAGGGGTGCGTAGAGAAATGGGTGATTTGAAAGAGCGTATTGGTGATGTGGACGCTTCTACTAGAGTTTATAACGCTTCGTCAGTTGGTGGTGATACCGCTAAGGTAAGGTTTCAGGGAACAGTCTTTGCAGTAGCGGGAGTAGTAGCTTCAATAGTTATTATCGCACTAACAATTATAGCGATATTGTTATAGCTCGGAAGGTCTAACATTGGTGTGTGTCGCAGTCTTGAAAACTGTAGGGGTGTGAAGAACGCCCCTAAGGGTTCGAATCCCTTACCTTCCTCTTATGTATATAAAACGTCCCCCTAGAAAAATGCCAAAATGTAAAAAAATTGATGAGTATTGGCTTGAGAAAAACTATAAAATAACTCCGTTAGCATATGGATATATTGGATGCTATTCGTGTTATAGAGAATTCCCTGACTATAAGGGGCTTGATAGAGCACACATTATTGATAGATCAGATTATGGATTAGATTTTGAATGTAATCTATTTTTATTGTGCAGTTTTTGTCATGCTTCCCAGCCGATTTTTGAGGCTGATAAGATAGAGGAAGCTTTTGACTGGGTTCTTAATGCTAATCCATTCTATGATTTTTTAAATTCAATTGAGATAAAATGACGTTTAAGATTGGTCATATTTATGAATACTATTCTGGCAAGATGGAGTTGGGTGGACATATATTAATAATTGATTCAGAAGATTATTTATTAATAGAGACTAATGGAGGCGAGCGATTTGAGTCTAGACCGTCAGCGTTATCTAGGATCGACGCTAGCCTTTGGGAGTGGATAGATCATGGTGAAATATCTGATGAGTTATTAGCTGAGCTTCAAAAGAAAGCAAATATAAGGATTATAAGGGGATAGAAGATGCAAGAACTAAATAACCATCTAATTGAGATTGAGAGTATCCCCTTTTCGACCCAACGCAATATACAAATGATTTATATTGATGGTCATGGATATCAACATAGAATTGGCTATTATTATAATAGTTCAGATTTTGTATCAAACGATATGAGAAGTAAAGCATTCACATGGTATGATAATTGGGATGATGTAGCTCATGAGCTTGATAAAATTGAAGTTATTGATCATGGCGAGGCATCTGATGAGTTATTGGACATTATACGTGAATTAAGAAATATTGGAAACGATCCGGGTGGATGAGGGGCAACTTTGCTAAAGTTGTAGTGGTCAAAAGGCCATTGTGGGTTCGACTCCCACCGTTTCCTCCATGAAAAAGAAGAAACATTACGGGCAACATAAAGATTGTTTCGCCTGTAAAATACAATCTATAAATATCAGTCCTAAAGCTACTCCTACGAGAGGAAAATGATGAAAGATTATATCCCCGAAATTGAATATGACCCTAATACATCCCCCAAACAAAAGTTTGCGACATACCGACCGTGGAGAAGGTCGGGGGCATTTAAAACGCATACTACTATTGGCAATGCAAGGAACGCTGCTAGACAGGGTGGACCTGCTATTATTTATGAGTTCGTTAATGGCAAATGGGACGAATTTCAAAAAAGTGTTCGCAACGTAGCCTGTACCATTTGTGGTCAAGACTATAGAAAGAACGGGCCTAATTTCATTCCCGAGTCTAAGACTAGAACTTATGGGACGGGCCAGTTTCAGAAAACGTCAGAGTATAAAACAACTGATATTATTGTTGATGCTGATACTCAAAATGAAATACAATATTTCGGCCAGATTCCGATGAACCATCGGGGGCTTCATAAGTCGTGCAGGGAAAAGCATCAGAATATGGCTAAGCCGATTAAATCCCGGCTAGAAAGTTGTGTTGGGCCAGATACGGCGGTAGACTACGAGGAAAGCGAAAATTCAAAATGTATTTGGCGCGGTCAATGTGTTCCTGTTACTTTGATTGTTCAGGATGAACTTGGCGGGAAAATTATGAGAACAGTTGTCCCAAATGATGAATCACATTATTATAATGTTATTGAGGACACTAGACTTGATTTAACAAGAGAGCAGTATCCTGAATATGATGATCCTGATTTATATGATAGATCAGAGGTAAGGGAGAGGTCAACTCTTCTTAATGTTCCTGATGTGGCTGATCGTTATCATACGCTTAAGTCTTTGTATGATATGGCAAAGGATACTGAAATTTAGATTTATTCCGGGGTAACAATCTTGGCGAATGTGCGTGACTGTTAATCATGATAGGTCAGTTCGAATCTGACCCCCGGAGCTTAATGCGAAAGAGAAAATTATGGCTAAAGTAGAAGAAAACAACGAAGGACGATATCCGCTGAAGCGTAAGTATTATCTTAAGCAGGATGGGAACAAGGGCGTCTATAGAAATCGTACTGGTGGGGATGGGCCTCCTAAGAATAGGAATAAGCTTAATCAGAAGGAAAGAGCTAGATTTGGCATTATTGCTCCTAAGCATCCTGTTTTGCTCTTGAAGGACGGTAAAAAAAGATTTGTCAGTGACGGGTAAAGCTGTTCCTGCCTACAAAATAATTGCTAGATTTGACGAGGCAAAAAATGCATTGACTAGTCTAGACCGATTATTAACAGAGCGGGGGGAAAAATTGCCGTCTGCATATCAAGATGAATTAGAATCTTGTCAAGATGATTGCGAAAGGCTCTTAGAAAGAATTTATGAACATATAAGGCGTGACCCATATGATGAGATAGCAACTTCTATTGATACATATGGTGAGCTTACCATAGATCAAATAGAAAAGATATCTAAGAAAGTAAAACAAGTTACAAAAGCAATAAAAAAGGTGGAGCAATCGACAAGCAAAATCGTGGCGGATGGTTTCCTAGAAGAAGTCTCTTAATAACGATTTTTGCTAGCAGGTTGTGGTTTGCCCCCCGCCCCGATATCATGGAACGCACGGGCCAAAGCCGAGATTTCCAGCGGGTCGAATTCAAACGATTATCATCATATTATAGAACCTCGTTTGAAGATAGCTTATCCGCTGATTATTTATGGGCCGAAGAGTTACGGTTACCTATACTTCAAATTATATAAACCCCGTAGCTCAATAACTTGCCTATATTACAATTTAAATATTGGGTCGATGAATGATGATTATCGTCTGTGGAACGAGAGATGCAGGTTTGAATCCTGCTGTCCCTTTGGGATATGGTGTAACCGAAAACACGCTAAAACTCATTGTTCGCAACTTATCCAATATACTCTTGCCGGGTTTTGAAGTTGGTGTGTCGCAACACTACGATGGGGGTCACTTCATGTAATCGCTCCCCGGCATTTTTTAAAATTTAAGATTGGGTCGAAGGGCCGGTCGGTTATCTTCATGCATAAAAGAAAGCATGGTTGTGTTGCTCAACCTACTCCGACTCCCGTAACTTATCTAATCTTCCTTTTTAAGGAAAGGTATAATGTATCCCCACGGAACAGTTATCGAACAGATTTTTATTGATAACCCTTACCATTATGATATTCGTAATGGCTCAAGGCTTATAAAATATGCATGTGAAAATGATCACATGCATATTATTGAAAGATACACAACAAATGGGTGGAAAGAAGATTGGACCCATGTTACACATGTGTTGGATACAAAAAATTGGGTAGTTTTAAATCATGGAATAAAAGAGGAAAAATATGAGTGCATTGACGGAATTCTCAGAAAATAGAGTTACTACACCACAAGGGGAAAAGGCTCGTGATGATCAGGTTGTTAACAACGCTGGTGGTTTCGTGTTCAGTATTGGCCCTTGGGAAGCATTTAAGAGATTCTTGGTTCTTGGAACCGAGGGTGGGACTTACTATGCCTCTCAAAAGAGCCATACTGTCCAGGCTGTAGATTCTCTAAAGGCTTGTGCAAAAGAAGATGGAATTCGTGCCGTTGATCTTGTAACAGAAATTTCTGTTGCTGGTCGTGGTATCAAGAATGACCAAGCTATTTTTGCGCTAGCATATCTTGCATCAGTTGATGATGACAAGGTTCGTGCTTACGCTTTGAGTAAGCTTAACGATGTTTGCCGTATCGGTACTCATCTATTCCAGTTTGCTGAATTTGTGCAGACTAATCGTGGGTGGGGTCGTGGACTTCGCAACGCTGTAGCTAACTGGTATGAAACTAAGAACGTTGATCAGGTTGCTTATCAGGCAACCAAGTATGGTCAACGTAATGGGTGGAGCCATCGTGATCTTTTGCGTCTTGCCCATCCTAATATGAATCATACTCCTGGCGAGTCTGATGTTGCAAAATTTATTACTAATCCTGAAAGTTATTCAGTTGGGGATCATACTCCTGCTATTATTGAGGGGTTTGTGAAGATTCGTGAAGCTAAGACTGTTGATGAGGCGGCTACTATTATTCGTAATAGTAACCTAACCCATGATATGGTGCCCACAGAATTTAAGGGTGATGCTAAGACTTGGGAGGCTCTTCTAGATGTAGGTATTCCCTATAACGCTCTTATTCGTAACCTTGGTGTTATGAGTAAGAATGGTATTCTTAAGCCTATGGGCGGAAGAACTTCTGAGGTTGTTTCTCAGCTTCTTGATGAAAATCGTATTGAGAAGTCACGTATCCATCCGTTGGCTGTGCTTTTCGCTAAGTCAACTTATGCCTCAGGGCAGGGATATCGTGGGCAAAGTTCATGGACTGTAAATCAGGCTGTGAATGACGCTTTGGAAGAAGTTTTCTATAAGGCATTCGGGAATGTTGAGCCTGCTAATAAGCGCACGCTTATTGGTCTTGACGTTTCAGGGTCTATGGGTGGCTCTTACTTTGGATCGTCCATTGCCGGGACTAATATCTCTCCTAGAGAGGCTAGTGCTGCTATGGCTATGGTAACTGTTCGTAGTGAGCCTATTACTCATGTAATGGCATTTTCTGGTGGATTTGTTCCTTTGAATATTTCTTCAAAGGATTCATTGGGCGATGTTATCTCAAAGACTTCTCGTCTGCCGTTTGATAGAACTGATTGTGCTCAGCCTATGGTTTATGCTTCACAGCATAATCTTGAGGTTGATACTTTCATCGTTTATACGGATAATGAAACTTGGGCTGGGAGACTTCATCCTTTCCAGGCTTTGAAGCATTATCGTGGGCAGAGTGGGATTAATGCTAAGCTCGTTGTTGTTGGAATGACTGCAACAGAATTTAGTATTGCTGATCCTTCAGACGCCGGGATGTTGGATGTGGTTGGTTTTGATACTGCTTCACCGCAGTTGATTTCCGACTTCTCAGCGGGTAATATTTAATATTACCCCAGGGCGGGGTTGAGGTAAGGAATATTTCTTAGCGTTCCTCGTAAAAAGGTAGCTCCTTTTCCTCGCCCTAATAGTTGTTATTGGTACGGTAGCTCAGTTGGTAGAGCAGAATCTTGAAGCGTTTTGTGTCGGGGGTTCGATTCCCTCCCGTACCACTTATGAAAGATGAAACCAGTTCTAAAATAGAGCTTGAATCTTTGCCTATTGGAGCGATTGTTGAGCAGTTTGGAGGCACCAATCAGCTTAATAATATAGTTATCAATATTTGGCAAAAAACAGATGGTGGTTTTGTGAAGATTGAGCAATATATGTATGGCAAATGGACCCCAAAAGACGCTGGGGTATCGCCCCTGGTTCTAGCGACCAATAATTGGGATTTCGTTTTTCATGGTGTTAGAGAGGATTGGTAGACGAATATGCGTTTTGAGAAGAGGGATTATCCTCCGGGTACTATATTAGAAATGTTTACTCCATCAAGTACGAATCAATATCATTTTGAGGTTCGTGAGGATAAAATTTATATGATTGAATCATCTGAAGATGGTGAGCATTCAGAGTTTTGTGACGATGGACTTTTGTCTTATAACTTTTTAAGTGATGATAGCGGATATTGGAAAATTATTGATCATGGAATTAGGACGGATTGGTAAATGCAAGAATTAACTGGTGATTTATGGACTGTTGTCCCCACAGGATATCATGAGGTTTGGCGAGGGGTTACTACGAATGGTGTAGTCAATAACGGTCAGCTTATTATGGGTGCTGGAACAGCAAAGCAAGCTAAAGATAAGTTCCCATCTCTTCCGCTTATTTTGGGCGGGTTGGTTGAACATATGGATGGTAATATACCATATTATATTCATGTTGATGATGCTGATCCTATATTCTCGTTTCCCACAAAAAATCATTATCGTAGCAAGTCAGATGAAAAATTAATAATGAAATCAGCTATTTCTTTGGCTAACAAGGCTATACTTAACCCCGGTGATGCTTTTATTTTGCCAAGGCCAGGAGTAGGATTGGGCGGGCTAGATTGGAAAAATATAAGACCAATTCTTTTAACATTACTTCCAGATAACGTTTTCATAGTAAATAAGGAGTAGCTATGGATGATAGTCATCCCATATTGTATTCATATCCTGCGGGAACAATTCTTGAGGAATATTGGGAAAATCCGCATGATCCTGATTACGGGCATACTTACATTCTAGAAATTTTAGAGGAAGCCAATGTATTCATTGAGGTAGAATTTTTTAATGGAGAAAAGTGGTGCCCCCCAGTAATTGAAGGATGGGCTGATATTAATGGCATTAATTCAACAGCAAAATTTATTGATCATGGCATAAAGCAATTCTAGGGTCGTATTGAACAAGGTGTTCTCGCAGACTGTAAATCTGCCGTCATTCGGCATGGGAGGTTCGATTCCTTCACGGCCCACTATGAGTTTTAAGTTTGAAGCTAATTCTGTTCCAGAAGGTTCAATAATTGAACAACGTGATAAAACGTATCACGATTTTGGAGACTCTGTTGATCATCCATCCTCTATAGTTTATCAACGGATCAATGATTCGTTTGTGGCTATTGAGCAACTTATAGATAATGAATGGACTGTCGATGGTTTATGTGGCGGCGGGGAATGGATAAATTGTGATGAAGCGGTATTTGAAATTATTAATCATGGAGTTAGGACAGATTGGTGAGAGAAGCATTAACATTTGACGACGTTTTAATCGTCCCAGGATATTCTGAGGTTGAATCTAGATTTGATCCAAGCACAGAAAGTTCTTTTGTCGATCTTCCTGTCCCCGCAATTTCTGCGAACATGGATTCTGTGACAGAATCTGAGATGGCAGTTGCAATTGAAAAAGCGGGCGGGCTAGGAGTATTACATAGGTTTCTTCCAAAAGAAGAAAAGATCAGAATGACTCAGCTTGTCGCACAATATAATAAGCACGTTGCTGTTTCTCTTGGCATTGGCGATCCAGAAAAGGTAGCTGATTGGGCGCAGGCTCTAGCTGATGCAGGAGCAAATATTCTTGTTGTTGATGTTGCTCATGGATTCCAAAAGAGAGTGTTAGATTGTGTTGAAGAGATTCGTAGGCGTCTAGATGATATTGTTATTGTCGCTGGTAATATTGCCACTGGCAATGCCGCTTATGCTCTTTGGGGTGTCGGTGTAGATGCTGTTAAGGTTGGGATTGGTCCTGGCGCTGCTTGCACAACAAGAACTACAACAGGTGTTGGCTATCCTCAACTTTCTGCAATTTTAGATGTATGTGCACATAAAAGAAGTCTTAAGGTTATTGCTGATGGTGGCATAACAAACACTGGTGATTTTTGTAAGGCTATTGCTGCTGGTGCTGATGCTGTAATGATGGGTTCACTTTTTGCGGGGTGTGATGAGAGTCCTGGTGAGATTATTTATCCTTATGGTGACGTATGGAGAAATACTTTCCCTGGAACAGCACCAACAGTAATGGGGCCAACAGGGGCAACGGGCGTAGTGATGCCGTTAGCAGGAAATTATTCTTATCCTATACAATATTCATCGTCAACAAATGAAGTCAATAAGGCACTTGCTTATAAAGTTTTTCGTGGGATGGCATCGTCGGAGGCACGGGAGGCATTTGGAATTTCGGAATCTACCGGGTATAATGAACATATACCGGAAGGTGTATCTGGAACGGTTCCGGCCATCGGGCCTGTTGCTGATTTAGTTGACAGTTTTAAGAAAGCTTTGCAATCATCAATGTCTTATGTTGGTGCCTCTAACATTAGAGAGTTTCATGAGAAAGTTGAATTTGTAAAGGTTACTGAAAATAGTATAATGGAATCAGAGGCAAGAATTTAGATATGCGTTCGTGGCGTAATTGGCAGCCGCGCAGGTCTTAGAAACCTGTGTCGAAAGACGTATGGGTTCGACTCCCATCGAGCGCACAAAAAGGAGTAACTATGAGTACAGTAGATTCAGAATTGATTAGAGGCCGTGGAGCATGGTCAACTTTAGGAAAAGATAATGGTAGCAAGTATTACTGCTATCTTAGCAGAATGTATATGGATGGACGTAGACCAAATTATGACCTGCATCATTTTGCGGTCAATAGAGGCGTTCGTGCAATTCAGATTAGGCTAAATTATTTAGGATTTAGAATTCCTGTGGTTGGAGCAATTAACGTTAATGGTAAGTTCGGCTTCCATACAAAATTGGGGGTGAAGTGGTTCCAACAGGAATATAATCTTCCTGTTGACGGAGTTGTTGGCCCTGTCACTTCGCAAGCGTTGTGGCTTCCCCTAGTTCGTGCTATTGGTATGAGAGTTTGTAGTCGTCCCGATATTCTTTATGGGATGACAGCATTAGAATCTGCTTTTGATCCGGGGGCTATAAGCTCTCTTTATAAGCCTGAAAATGGTCCTGATTATGGACTGTGCCAAATCAATACACATTTTAATCCTCATGTTGGCGTAGGGGAAGCTTTTACGCCACGTTATGCTCTTAATTGGTCGGCTACCCGTTTCCAAAATGCTATGGACTCCTTTTCTGGAAAGGGAATAACATTACAGACTAATTGTGCTATAGCATATCATAATAGTCCCGTCCAAGCTGGTCAATGGTTTGAAACAGGTGTTCCACCTACAGAACAAATTGAAACTTATGTCGCTTTGGTTCTAGAGAGAGCATCACATTTTCCAATAGAAGAATAGTCCGTATGGTATAAGTGATGGGTTCGATTCCCGTCACGGACACTATGACAGAAGAAACATATACCCAGGGTGAACCTGAAGAATTAACGAAGCTTCGTATTAAGCTTATGGAGAAGAAGTCTGATCTTCTTGATACAGAGATTCGTGATTCTGATGCTCACGCTAGGCAGACAGAAATTGAGACAGTTGAATTAGAGCGCCGTTATCAGGATTTTAAGGCGGGAGATCAGTTTAATCGTGTTTATAGATTTACTGATTCTGTTCACGAAAAGAGTGTCAATCATTGCATGGACACTTTGGCTCGTTGGACTCGCCTGAATAATGATCCTATTGAAATTATTTTCTTTTCTCCGGGCGGAGAGATTATTCAGGGCTTGGCATTATTTGATTTCATTCAGGGAATTCGTGCCAAGGAAGTAAAGGTAACTACTGGCGCAACTGGTATGGCAGCTTCTATGGCTGGCGTTTTGCTTCAGGCTGGCGATCATCGCTGGATTGGGGAACAGTCTTGGATGTTGATTCATCGTCCTTCTACTGCCGCAATTGGTGCGCTTTATGAGGTTGAGGATACACTTGAATTTACTAAGCGCCTAGAAGAGAAGTTAATTACTATTTTGATGTCTCGTTCTAAGCTTACGCCGGAAATTATTAAAGAAAAGTGGCAACGTAAGGACTGGTGGCTTACTGCTGAAGAGGCTCTTGATTTTGGTTTGGTTGATGAGGTTTCAAATAAGCAGGTGATTTAATGAAATATTATGAGGCAACTCTTACATTTTCTGTTGAAGATGATGAAGATTTTGAGCGGGTTCAAGATGCTCTTGAGTTCGCAATGTGTCCTTCTGATGGAGTAGATCACGAATGTGATCGTGATTGGGTTATTGGATATATAGAATCAAAGGAATAAAATAAACTATGGATTTAAAATGGAAGGATATAGAGTTGTCCCATCTGGTTGAATATCATAGTGAGCTTATGCAAGGCTTTAAATCTTTTGTAATAAAGCACTCAGATGAAATTCATTTTCTAATAGAAAATTATGGATATTCTGGTAATGATGGTTGGACAACATTTAATCAATTTGATGAGACTAGAGCGGATGATTTTGATGGTGGAATATTAATTGATCACGGTCTTGCGTGTTCTGAACTAATGAACTTATTTTAAAGGAATAAAAATGGACTTCCCTACACTATACAAGAAAACTTCTACTGGCGCTATTCAGGAGTGGAGGATTTATACAGTAAGTAATATTATCTTTACCGAATGGGGCCAGAAGGATGGTGCTAAGCAAACTTCCCAGGATTTTATTAATGTGGGAAAGAATATCGGTAAGTCAAATGAGACTACTCCCGAGGAACAGGCTCAATTAGAGGCGAAGGCTCAATGGGAGAAGAAATGCAAGAAGCATTATGTTACTGATATTAATGATGCTGCTGCTGGTAAGGTTGATAAGAATTTTGTTGCTGGTGGGCTTGCTCCTATGCTTGCCCACAATTTTGACAAGCAAGGGCACAAGATTGAGTGGCCCGCTTTTGTTCAGCCTAAGCTAGACGGCCATCGTTGTGTTGCTGTTGTAGAGAATGGGAAGTGTACTCTTTGGTCACGTTCTCAGAAGCCTATTACTTCAATGCCGCATATCGTTGCAGAGATTGAATCAAATAATCCTGGCAATATCATTTTAGATGGTGAACTTTATAATCACGATTATCGTGATCGTTTTGAGGATTTGACAAGACTTATCCGCCCTCCTGATCCCCGTCCGGGGAAAGAAAATGTTCAGTATCATGTTTATGATGTAATTGATCTTAATGATCAAACTCAACGCATCGGGCGAATTCGTCGGGTGGAGCATTTGGGTTCTTGGAACTATGTTCATTTTGTCGAGACAAAAGTTGCTGACGATGAGGGCGAGCTAAACGATTTCTTCCTAGAATGGGAGGAAGCGGGATACGAGGGCGCTATACTACGAAACGTGGACGGGGAATACGCCCACAAGCGTTCGTATGATCTTCAGAAGGTCAAGAATTTTAATGACTCTGAATTTGAAGTTGTCGATGTTGAGGCGGGCAGAGGGAAGATGTCTAATAAGGCTATCTTTGTTTGCAAGGCAGATAACGGAATGGCGTTCAATGTAAAATTGGTGGGGGCGCTAGAGGATTTAGAGAGTTATCTAGACGATAAAGACTATTGGATCGGAAAGCAGCTTACAGTAAAGTATCAAGGACTTTCAACTTATGGAATTCCTAGATTCCCTGTTGGCTTAAGGTTTAGAGATGAGATTTGAAGAAATTCCTGATGGTCATATTTTTGAAAGATGTTTTGCGGGAGATAGTATTGAAGTTTTCTATAAAGAAAGAAATAGTAAATCTTTAATGCTTGAAAATTGTTCTTTTGGCGAATGGAAAACTCGGAAAAATCTCCCACAAAATAACTTTAATCTTCCTTCTATTTTTATATCAAGAAATTTGCTTGATGACCCTCTAGGCAATTGTGTTGATCATGGGCCAGCGTGTAAAGAAATAATAAATATGATAGAATGTAAGTAGAGCGATTTGGTCGTATAGCTTAATTGGTAGAGCACCACCCTGTCAAGGTGGAGGGTATCGGTTCAAATCCGTTTGCGATCGCTATGAAAATTATGTTTGATACGGGAAAAGCTATGATGGCTGCATTTGAAGAGCAGCGTTGGATTGATATATGGATATATTGGTGGGTATTGGATCAGGGTTTGCTTGAGGAGGCTGGATTTTTTAATCACACAGGAATTTAATTTCGATGCAGGGTGGAGCAGTCTGGTAGCTCGCAACGCTCATAACGTTGAGGCCGTAGGTTCAAATCCTACCCCTGCCACTAATGCGAGAGGCTTCGGCAGAAGATAAGGCATTCGGAGAGCAATCTCCATATTTTAATCGACACCTCTCTGAAGATTAAAATTATGCCGGGGAATGCAATGCCTAAGACTATCCTTGTGAAAACAGGGGCGCAAGACTGATTTACTAGTTACATCAAGATTGTAGGTCGGAAACTATGAAGCTTAGGTAACATTTTGAGGATTGTTAGGGTTCGACTCCCTATCCCGGCGCTATGAAAGTAAACACCTTAATAGAAACACTTAAGAGATACCCAGCAGGTTTAGATGTTGAAGTGATCAATAACTATGCCAGTTTATATGCTGGTGAATTTAAAATTGAGGAAGTTTATTCGGCCGGTGAAGCGGAAGAGGGAACACTTAGAATACAAATTGAGTTAGGAAAGTGATATGGCAGCGAGGGGAGAGGTACACCCATTTGTCTCATAAGCAAATTTATCGCAGGTTCAAATCCTGCCGTTGTCACGATGGAACTAGAAACTGTTGAAGACTTTCAAAAGTTACCTATTGGCTCTATAATAGAGTCAATTGTAGAAAGCGCTCCTACGTGGTTCCTACAGAAAATAGACTATGATGAATGGCAATTAATTGAAGTAATTGAACCATCTTACAATGGCATTAATGAGATGGTTGGAAATACAGCATTTACTGATTATACAATGTCAGAAAGAAAAAGACTTGTAACAGTCTACGTTTATCATGGTAGTGTCAATGAGGGTGAAGCATAAAAGGTGATGTGCAGGGTTCTTACCCCTGATAATCGAGTTCGATTCTCGGCACCCTTACTAGGAGGTTCTATGCCAATACAAGAATGTTCAGAAGATGGAGAGTCAGGATATAAGTGGGGCGAGGAAGGTAAGTGCTACACTTATACGGCTGGAAGTGAAACATCTAGAATGAATGCTCGTAGAAAAGCACATGCTCAGGGTATTGCGTTTGAATTTACAAAAAATCTTATTGCTAAACTTGATTATTATATAAGGAAATAGTATGGAGTATTGGGATTTAACATCTTATAAGCGTAATAATAGTTGGAGTGATAATAAAGATGATGAACAATTATGGCTTCTTATGCCTGACGAGTATGCCAGTTTAGAAGATGGTACGCCAGTTGAAAGTATAAATGGTGAAGTTGCTTTAAAAGGCGATCATACTATTGATGATGATGTTCGTGCTGGTTATATGGCATGGGGTTTGATAGAATATTTAACTTAAGGATTTGAAATGTATAAAGGTGAAGTGAAATGGTATAATCCCGAAAAAGGGTATGGATTTATTTCACTTGACCAGGGTGGCGATGTATTCGTTCATCATTCAGATATTGTTGGTGCTGGATATCGTACCCTTTGGGAAGGACAGAAGGTTTCTCTTGAAACAGAAATCAGGCCAGGAAAAGATAAGCGGGTTAAGGCCCGTAAAGTCAAAGTAACGGATGATGGACAGTGGCAAGGGAGATATCCTAAATGTCCTATCTGTAATGGAAAAGGCGTCAGAAAAGATTCTTCTGAGGTGTGCCATCCTTGTCAGGGTAATGGCGTTCTTGATTTTCATGGTGTATATGTTCTTTACATCGCAGCTTTATCTGCGGCGGAAAGAAGATATCAAAGAGAACAGGAGTGGAAACGGCAGGCTAGAAGATCAAAAGGTCTTTGGGGCTGGTTGAAGAAAGATACTTGCTCCGCTTCCTGTAGAAGATGGAGAAAGAAGATTTCTCGTAATCAAAAGAAGCAAGGTGAAACAATTAGGTATTATCGCAGGCTTCTAGACGAGAATAATATAAATTATAGAAATTATCCCGTACAAAAGCGGGGAAGTATTAAGGATATTTGATATCCTTAATACCTTGCAGCATAAACATTGATGGCGATGTGTCAGCCTTCCAAGCTGAAAAAGTGGGTTCGATTCCCACATGCTGCTCCATTCGGGGATAATGTAATTAGGCTAACATGTTGGGTTTTGGTCCCAAAATTGAGGGTTCGAATCCTTCTCCCCGAGCCAATTTTAACAGATAGGATAAAAAATGAATACTACAGAAAAGATGCTTATCCAGAAAATTCTTGAATCTGATCTTGTAATGCAGGACAAGTTAGATATTCTGGTAGAAGCAGGTGTACCTTTAGGTGCAGAATATACGTTTGATATAACGTTGAATGCAGAAAAAGTAGGAACAGATTTTCTTACCAGACTTTCTCATCTGTTGTTAAATGACCCCGAGGTTGTATCTTTTGGTCTTAATAATCTTCGTGAGAGAGAATTGGGGGAGGATGAATGGTCCGAGAAGAAGTGGGACCTTACTAAGATTCCTAAGGCGAAGTCTGCTCCTGCCGTTCCGGTGACGAGAGTTTTTGTTACTACAGGGCAGGCTGGTAGACAAGGATGGAATGGCCCAATGAATCCTGTTAACCTTCATATTACTGATGATACTCATAATACTCTTTGCGGGCGGATTGTAAATCCCAAGTGGAAGTCTTTCCCCTATGCTGATAATCAGACTCAGTATAATGGCAGAAAAGCTAAGATTTGCGCGGGGTGTAAGAATGCGGCTAGCATTATGGTCCCATCAGTGATCCCGTAATGCATAATAAATTTTGGAACAATATCCGCAAGACAGATGATTGCTGGTATTGGACGGGCAATAAAAACAAAGAAGGATATGGCAGATTGACGATGGAAGGCATAAGTGATTATGCTCACCGCTGGTCTTGGCGTATTCATTTTGGCCCGATACCAAAAGGTTATTCCGTAAGAGCGCATTGCAAAAAAAAGTCATGTGTGCGTCCTGATCATTTATACCTTCAAAGGGTTGCTTTAAAAGGCAAATAAGCCTACCATAATATGGTAGGGAAATAATAATCGGGAGGTGATTATTTAATGGCGATTTCTGCAAATATTCATACGTATCACACTAATGCTGGTGATGTTGAAGTACCTTGCGTGGTAATTCAGGGTTACGATGTTAACGGTGATGCAACAGATGTTGAAGGAAGCACAACAGAGGCTCTTGTTCTTCTATTGGGTTATGATTCTTCAAAGCGTGTGGTAACAAAGGGTACTGGTGCAAACCAGTTTGAGTTTACTGGCTAATAACCAGTGATTAATAACCCCCGCTTTGGCGGGGGTTATTTGTTTGTCCTCGTAGCTCAATGGATGAGCGATAGTTTCCTAAACTATGGATGGAGGTTCGATTCCTCTCGGGGACTCTATGATAACACATAAACAGGCTTATGTTTCTGAAGACGGATTACATATTAGTGAGGAAAATTTTGACGGGGCGGTTGAGATTGATAAAAACATTGCTCCACTTATAGCTGAATGTTGGAAGAACGATTGTTTTACATTCAATTCTTGTGAAGATAATATTCCCGAGGGGACTATATGGATAGAGTTTGATATAGTTGGGGGAATGCAATTTCTTGATATAATTACTGATTATTTATTGTTGCAGGAAAATAATGACGACCTATTTGGGCTGATGAATAGAATATCTCATGAATGGGTCTTTGACGATGAAGAAAAAAATAAGAAATTAGATTCTTCTTCATGGAAATATGCTTTTCATGTCAACAAGGAGAAACACATTGTACTCTATACGCTCTCAATAAGATTTCCAAGAGAGGATTATAATGCGATTATGAATATTTTGAAAGAGGGCACATGATAATATATCGTCTAGAAAGAATATGTAACGGTAGAATCTATGATGTTAGATACTATGAAGCCCTTACCGCTTTGAAAAAGGGGATGGTCTGGCACGGGCTTCCTGTCACTAATCCCAAGTTAATTGATATGGGATATACCCATAAGGTTTGGAAAATGACCGGAGAAGATATAACAAATGAGTAGGGCTAGGCGTTTAAATTCAGAAATTTAAACTTTTGTGTTGTAAAATGACTTTTCTGGTATAATACTAGTATGAGTAATTTAAAGAAAGCGTATGACAGAGTAGTTCTTTTCGTTCGGGAGATACTTTCCTCAACGAGAGGAAGAGTAGAATATATGTGGCACAGCATAATAACAGGTCAAGAGCCTATTATTATTCGTGGTGTCGTTGTTTTGGTTGTTGCAGTCGCAGCTATGTTTGGTCAGATTATTGATCCTAATGTAGTCTTGGCAGTAATTATTTTCCTTGTCCCCGCCGCTATTTCGGCAAGAGGACAGGTATCCCCTGCTGAGACAAGATTTAGCTGGCTTAGCAGACTGAAGGATATGTTCCTTGAGGCTCCGCTTCAGGAAGGATATACTGGTGGACCAGTTGACCCTAATGCTGTTGAGCCTGATTGGGCTGAGGAATATCAGAATCTAGAAGACGAATTTGATGTTCTATATGATAGATATACACAGCAAGCGGGAGATATAATTGATGAGGCTAGTGAGCGTGCTGAGGAATTAGCAGATCAGGCTGAAGAAGTTGTAGATCAGGTTGAAGAAGCTGTAGAAAATTTAGAAGATGAGTGGAATCGTGTTTTGGCTGGTGACGAATAATGTCTTGTTCAGGCGCACCAGTTGCTGAGAAGTGTTATTCAGATGCGAGAGCAAAGTATGGCAGTAGAGTTTCTTTTCTAGGTACTGTAGGCGATCAGAGTCATCAGTATCGTAAATCAGGGCATAATTGTGGGTACGGAAGAGAGTTAAGCTGTACCAATTCTAACTATGCTCATGCTGTAGATATTGGGGTTTCTTCATCATCACTTGGATATGAGATTGTATCCCAGTTGAGAAAGGACTCTAGAGTCTATTATATGATTTTCCGTGGGGTAGGATATTATCCTAATCATAGAGGCGCTGGAACGTTTAGGGCATCAGGCCATGAGGGTCATGTTCATGTGAGTTTTGGTTGTGGAACAACGTTCGATACAAGAAAATTCTTTGGGCCTGAAAAGAAAATTATGACACATAGGCAGTTTGTCAAGATCATGGAACTTGCTAGACAAAAAGCAAGGGAAGAAGACAATAGAAAACTTTATGTCAAGAGGCCAAAAATGGAGGGGCCGGATGTTGCGCTTGTAAAGCAGGCTGTTAACTTCCATGCTTTTGGAACTGGATATGGTCCAGGCGTGAGAGATAAGGTTAAAGAGTTACAGAGATTTTGGGGTCTTCCGGTCACGGGAGAAGTGAATAGAGCAACTTGGGTTCTAGTTTGGTTCTATCACCTTTCCAATTATTTCGGTTTTTAAAATTTCTTCGGAGGGTAAAGGATATTTTCCTAGTGGACGAGCTACCTTCCGAGGTTGTTTTTGGTGGCGGGGGACGGTA
>Ga0137456_1000008_pt1 | contig 17580 bp, 17 predicted proteins | sample EasRivERMGT615_2_FD_102322 | JGI IMG/M metagenome (GOLD analysis project Ga0137456, IMG submission 102322) | Soil microbial communities from meander-bound floodplain in the East River, Colorado, USA - East River MetaG ERMGT615_2 | ecosystem: Environmental > Terrestrial > Soil > Floodplain ...
AACACCATCGTGTATGTCAACGCCAGGAATCCTGTTGGCGGTCGCAAGAAGCACAGGGCGTTCGCTGTCTGTGCGCATTGTGGTAAGCACGTCCCCGCTGGGCGGTTGCACCAGCACCTTCTGGTTCACGGGAAGTAGTCCTATGGAACCCTCTGTCCCTACACTGCATTCACCAAAGCCCTTGGAAGTACACGTCAAGCTCCGGCTCTTCGCGCCTAGGGCAAAGAACCTTCGTGTTCGGTGGGCTGGTCCCTGTATCTACAAGGTGCGGGAGGTGAAAAGCCCTTATCACCAAGTCTTTAGAGGGAACCGTATTTTGGTTGCCTTGCCAAACATGGAAGGTCGGAAACCATTTACTGATCAGCCTGCGCCCTCATTTTTGAGGCCTTATCTCATCTTCCAGACCTCCGACTACATCGATCGGGATCTGCCCTCTGCACTCGAACTGCTCACAGCTGAGCTGCTTCGTCGCGGTTTTTCGGCAGTCGAAGAGAGTGCTGACTATACGGCTCGGATGTTGGTTCGGATGAACCACATCTCTTACTGACTAGTTGTAGTTGTAGTTGTAGTTGTAGTTGTAGTGTGGTCGGTCATTCGATCTTTGAATTGGCCTACTAAACTTCGGGAGTTGGCGACCATACTTAGGAAGTAACGAAGTAGGGAGTTCCCTCAGTTCTAACTTGTTGAATTTATTGGGGAAAGTAGTTCGCTACTTACAGTTCGTAATCTATCAAGTGGTTACAAGTTGGGGATTTATGCCACCATATAAATAAAACTAATTGGACATATGTCCATATAGGAATTGAATCTTCCCAATGTGTCTCCCACCTATAGATCACTAAGAGTAACTAGGAACTGTAACTACTGAACTACTAAAGCCCTTAGAAATCAACAAGTTACAACTTCGGGACTTCCCTACTTCGTTACTTCGTAAAAAAGACCGGCTTCCCTCGATTCGGTCAAAGACAACGGTCTTCAAATCGAACTCCGTCGCTAGGACTAGGCTATAGTTGGCTAACGGACTGGTCTGACGGCCTGGGCCTCCACCCGACAAAAAGAAACCGCCCAACCTTCGGGCGGCTCCTTACTACTTGGTCTTCCCGTCGTCGTAGCTGACGGTCACGGTGAGCTCGCCCGGAGGGGCTTGCATGTCCGCGAACGCTGTCTTGCCGACGTAGAGGTTCTTCACCTCGGCGCTAGCCCTTTTGTCACCGGGTACGGCGTAGAGGTAGGTTCCCGACGTTGTTCTGTCGGGACGCATCACGACACTGAATTGACGTTTCATCTTTGGTTCTCCAGTTCAGGAGCGGATCCGAAGACCCGCCCCTGTCTTACGTCACAACTGGCAGATGACGTGCGATCCAGATGAGCAGGACCACAACTGTCATCCCACCGATCAGCCCATACAGCAGGGCTTTCATGGTGACCTACTTGCCGGCGGGTTGTTCTCCGGCCGATGCGGCCTGCGCTGCCGTGTTCGCCGCGTCCCGCTGCTCCTTGACCACCCGCTTCAGCGGACGCAAGAGGACGTTCCTCGCGTGCTGGTAGATGATGCCCAGGTGCTTCGAGATCGGCCCCGGCTTGAGACCCAAGGGCGCGAGGCCCCGGATCGCGTTGCTCTTGTTGCCGTAGCCCGCGATGAGGGCCTCCTTGGTGAAGGCCGTGAAGTTCTCGGCCGTCACGCCGTCCATCGTCTTCAACTCGACCGCTTGCGCGGGCTTCGTTTCGGCGACGACGGTTGCGGGCAATGCCACTGCAGGGACTTGCACTTGCGGTTTGGCTTTCGCCATGATATGCTCCGGTTGTAAAAGAACGTTAGTCGAGGCCTCTGAGCCTCTACTGTACCCTCTCTCGAGTGTACACCTATATTATATAGTAGTCCAGAGTATGGTAGCAAGAGGTCATCATATGGGCGACCACATGATTTTACTGGTACGCCGGAGCACGGGCTAGCCATAAGGACTGCCTGAGGACTGGGCATTCAAAAATGCGGATGTCGCGATTCGGACTAGTCCCCGGGCCTTGGGTCCTAAAAAGAAAGGGCCGCTTGCAAGTTCGGCCCTCGCTCCCTACGCCCCGAAACTAAGGTCGTCTGGCGTGCCCTCTATTGACTGTTCGCCCCACTCGTTTGTACCGTATTGGTTCATGTACTCGAGGGCGATCCCGACCTTCTTGGCTTCGGCGACCAAGGAATCGAATTCCTGCTTGGTCAGGGGATCTCCTCGGGCAAATTGCATATCCCGAAGTCCGAAACCCGTTCCCGCGGAATGTCCGTCCCAACCTCTGTCCTCGAGATTCGACCGAAAGAACTCGGTACCTTCGACCCACGAGTCGTGACCCTTACCGTTGTCTTTGAAAGCAAGGTCGATCTCGAAGCCGGTCACAAGACCCTGACCGTATAGGGATTCGTCCTTCTCCAGATCCTGACTGTGCTGCTCCCACTGTTCTGGTGTCTTTGTCATGTCAGACCCCGGCTTATTCAACAGTTCCAACCACAGGATCCTGAGCTTGGGCGTGCAGTCCTGACAGATTGTAATGTAGTCACGTCCAAAGCCCTCGGCCTCTTCACCGGTCTTTTCAGGTTCTCCCACCTCGTCATAGACCGAAGTCAAGACCCAAACGTCGGTCGACGAATCACCTACGTCCTTCTTACATATGTCGCATATGTTCATTTCGGTCTCCTAGTTAGACGGACTTAAATCTGGTCTGGTACAACCACATCGCAAAGTCATTGAGCCGACCTTCGACCGATGTGTTCTTGATGACATCATCGTCTTCGTGTTCCTCGGCCACCCTCCAATATTCCTCCAGGTACTTCATGACCTTGACATGTGTGACTGCCTTGGTCTTACGCGGTACTGTTACCATGTCTGCTCCTTAATGACGTTACCATCTTATTGATGGTATTATTATTATACGCCGGTCACGATGATGGTAGCAAGAGTCCGACTATATGATTTGACGGGGACGTCGTAGTTAGGGCTAGGCCCATAGTGGACTATGGACATGTCCTCCTCGCTACTAGTCCGCCACACGGGCTAGTGTATACATGTCCGCAGGACCGGGCCAGCCATAAAGAAAAGGCTACCGTTCGCGGTAGCCCTCTCCGACTCAGAGCCAGCCCAGGCGCCTCAGCGTAGGACGAACAGCTCCTAGGTAGAGGACGAGGCTAGTCACTACTACCGCTACCATAACTAAGGTCATACGACCTCCTTATCTGGTAAGGGGATAAGGATCCTTTCGGACCCTTATCCTGTTCTTGACTACTTCGCTTTCTTGATGGGTGTGATCAGAACGTTTCTGACGTGTTGGTACCTGATCCCCATCAACTTCGCGACTTCTGATCTCGTCTTCCCTTCTTCAGTCAGCTTACGAATGACACCTGACTTTGTCTTACATTCGGAAAGATACTTCGCGTAGTCGAAAGTCGACTCGACTTCTTTTGTAGTAACAGTTACAGGTTTCATTTAGAACTCCTGTCTAATAGTAACTGTAGTTAGGAAACATTCCCAACTACCTACTATACCTATATTATATAGCCATCCTGATAGGATGGAAAGGAAATATTTCGTATCGACAGATTGGTTGTGTGTATAGGTAAACCGTCAGGGATTCAACCAACGTAGCCAAAATCCTACAAACCATTCGGCCATATTGCAAAATAGTTGGTAGGTCTACCAACTAAACCCTATGGACCCTAAAATGACCCCAAGATTCCTGTTGACAGTCCCCTCAACTACCATTTATAATAGGGATATGAATGCTCCTGCTCTCAAGAGAGAGGTCCCCACACAGCAAGGTTCACAACCAATCAACGGTAGTCCTGTTCTCTCTTACAGGGCCCAGCTTATCCAAAGAGCGCAACCGAGGGTTCCATCAACAGCAGAGGGACTCCCAGTAGGCTTCTACCGAATAGACCTCCTCCCCCTCCAACAGCTGCCAGAGAAGGAAGAAGTCCAGTCCCTCAAGAACGCCTACACAGACTTGAGCTTCGAGTACGGTTACCCGACGCTCCCAGATGGTCGCCCCTTCTGGCACAAGCTCGACTTCGAACCCAGTTTTGCCTTCGGTAGTTTCCAGACGTACTTGGAGGCGATCCACGAAGGGCCCCGTGAACTATCAAAACTCTCGACCGACGAGGAACTCCTCCGAATTATGAACCAGGGACAACCTCTCCCACAGGGTTCGTGGACACCAAAGCTTCTCAACGCTTTCCTGTACGAAACAAGCATCCTCTACTTCTGGCGTCCTAGAGCCAAGGCATACGACGTCTACAAGGAAGCTGCCTACCGCCATCTCCGTCTGAAGCGCCAGATGTCGGTAGAGGACGAACACTTCGTCATGGCTTCGAACCTCCTCCGGGAGCTCCGAGAAAAGGTCTTCAGCCAGCCCAAGTTCTTCGACAACATGAAGCCCCAGACGGCGGCTGATCTCCTAAGTAAGTTAGTAGGCATCCAGCGTGTTAGTGTGGGTCTCCCGGCAGCAGGGCCCCTCGCTCAGAAGGAACGTGATGAGGACACCAGCTTCGAGATGATCGTCCGAAGCCTAGCACAGAAAGCAGCTGGGAACGTCTATGAGAATGGTGTACCTGGACAGCCAGCAGGCGAGACTAAAGGTATCCTCAGTGACGTATTGAAGGATCCTGAGGCTTCCAAGAACATGCAGGAACTGATTATTCGTGTTACCAGAACGGCGCAGCAACGTTTGCCGAACCCACACGAGCAATTTCAAGGTCGCCAGTTCAAGAGTCGCCAGCGTGCACAAGAACTCATCACCCGAGACGATCTCGCAGGTCCTTACGACCTAACAGGGGCCCCAGGGGAAAACACACCAGATCCAAAGGCAGGAACAGGAACAGGAACAGGAGCAGGAACAGGGGCGGATAATGCTTGACGACTTCAAATCCCTGTCGGAGAGCTTTGAGCTCCCCCTCCAGTCCACTCCCTTCTCAGAGACGGATCTACAGCTAGCTGTCGAGGGTATTCTCGACCCGCGCTCAAAAGAATTCCGGGACGCCGTCAAGTTTACGCCTGCTACTCTCGCGAACTATCGTACGGGAGGTAGATGGATCCCGGCGGAGCACCTGTTATTCCTTTCAAGTATCCTGGCTCACGAGATCAGCCAGGGCGACGCCAGAATTATAGTGGAGCTCCCACCACGTCACGGCAAATCGGAGGAGATCAGTGTCCACACTCCAATTTGGTTCCTCGAACATTGGCCATGGGCCAGTGTCATATTGGCCACCTATGCTGCCGAGCTTGCTAGCGGTTTTGGCCGTCGTGTTCGTGACTCTTTCCTGCTGGATGACGCAACCGATGGGCCAAGACTCCTCGATGCGCGAGTCCGAGATGACGTTCAGCGTACTGACCACTTCCTTACCACCGAGGGCGGCGGCATGGCTTCGGTCGGAATTGGCGGACCCATCACAGGTCGTGGTGCTAACCTGCTCGTCATCGACGACTACATCAAAAACTGGGCAGAAGCCAGTTCGGATCTTGTACTGCAAGGCATCCAGAGCTGGTTCGGCACCACGGCCTATACTCGTCTCGAGCCCGGAGGCTCCTGCGTCATACTGGCGACTCGATGGGTCTTAAATGACCTAATCGGATGGCTGATCGCTAACGACAAGGATCACATGTGGACAGTTATCCGCATGCCAGCGATCGCCGAAGAGAATGACATCCTCAACAGAGCACCTGGTGAAGCTTTGTGGCCTGCCAGGTACCCAATCGACAAACTCCTCCAGATCAAGAGTGTCGTGGGGGACTTCATCTTCAACGCGATGTACCAGCAAGCTCCTCAGAACATCGGCGAAACAAAAGCCGATCCCGAACAGATCCGAATCGTCGACCAGCTGGAAAACCCACAGCTCTACCGTTGGACCAGATCTTGGGACATCGCGGCAACAGACGGCAAGAAGAAGAAGAAGGGTGACTGGACTGTCGGCTCCCTTGTAGGGACGAACGGACGCCCAGGCCTTCCAACGGCATTGACGTGTATCTACGACATGCAGCGGGACAAACTGTCTCCGGCCAAAGTCGAGGATCTTCTCCTCAAGACTGCCCAAAGTGATGGTCCCGGGACACCAATCATCATCGAGCAGGAACCAGGCTCTTCAGGAAAAGCATATGCGGAACACCTTGCGACGAACGTCCTTCGTGGATACAATGTCACCATCAAACCTGCAGGTGGTGAGAATAAGTGGATCCGCGCGCAGCCCTACGTCGCAGCTGTTTCCCATGGCCGCATTCTCATGCTTCGGGCTATCTGGAACCAGATTCACAAGGACGAACTCAAGGACTTCCCAAACGGTCGCCACGACGACACGATCGACTCCGTGAGTCAGGGTTTCAACGAACTCCATCAGTCCAACATTCTCGTCCCAACATGGGGACGTCCAAACCCGGTGGACACCAGTGTGGTGAGAGGTGATACAGGACGACTCATCCAAGGTGTCGTGTGGGGTCGTAGAACTCAACCATCAATTCTAGGCATAAGGTAGAGGATCAACTATGGCCAAGGACGCGGGCAAGAGTAACATCTCGTTCATCAGACAGAACGCCTCTGCCTTGATGGCGAGGATGGGTCTCGCGAGGATGTTCGGGACAATGTTCGACGGGAAGCGGAAGCTGTACGACGTATTCGGCTATCCGCAGAAGCTCAACCCCAATCACCTCTTGGCCAAGTACCAGCGGCAGGATCTGGCCTCAAGAATTGTCGATATGCCGCCGGAGGAGATGTGGGCCCATCCACCGAAGCTCAAGCCAGCACATGGCGTGAAGACTAAGTGGGATGAGTTCACCGCCAAGACTCAGTTCTGGCAGCGTGTCATCCAAGCGGACAAGCTCCTCAGCTTTGGTCCCTTCGCTGTACTGTGGGTCGGGATGAGAGGTGATTCCAAGGCGAAGGCCCCCAACATCGGCTCTGTGGACGACATCCTCTACGTCCAGGCTTACGGCGGTGAGAACGTCACGGTCAAGTCGTATGAGGACGACACCCAGAATCCTCGGTACGGACAGCCCGTCGACTACGAAATCAAGGTTGGTCCAGAGAATCAGCAGAAGACCACTATGGTTCATTACAGCAGACTGATCCACATCGTCGACCGCCCCTTACAAGGCCTGATGTTCGGCGAACCTCGGCTCGCCCAGATCTACAACACCCTGGATGATATCCTTAAGGTCGCTGGAGGTAGCGCCGAGACTTACTGGCTGACCGGCAACAGAGGGATGCAGGTCGACATCGACAAGGAAATGCAGCTCCAAGCCGGAGATGCTGAGGCCTTAGAAGACGAGCTGGATGAGTTCCAACACCAGCTCAGGCGGTACATTCGGACCCGGGGTGTAAAAGTCACGCCTTTGGGCTCAGAAGTCGCAGATCCACGCGGAGTTTTCGAGACTTTGGTGTCAATTCTGGCCGGAACCACATCAATTCCGCAGAGAATTTTGACGGGGTCTGAAGCGGGTCAACTAGCCTCAGAACAAGACAGAGCGAACTGGGCGGAGTACATTGAGCGTCGTCGTCGCGTCTTCGGAGAGCCCTATATCCTCCAACCTACATTCCAATTCCTGGAGGATCGCAGTTATCTGCCCAAAGACGCGACTATGAAGGCCAAACTCGGTACCGACGATTCGGCTCTCGAGTGGTCTGAGTCCTTCCACATGTCTCCCCTGGAAGACGCCCGTACCTTAGCAGAGAAGGCTAGAGCAATCGTGAATATGAGCCGTAGAGCTCAGTTCGGAGATCCGATCGTCTCCGACGAGGAATGCCGAGCAATCTTGAATCTCCCGGAGAAACCCAAGTCTGACGATACAATGCCTCAAGCACCAAAGTCAACTACGAATCCAGGATCTGGAGCTGGTACTCAAAGAGCGAGTCCAGCTGAGGCTCCAGCAGCAACAGCCCCGGCAACACGCGAGGCACCTGATACACGCGGTGGCGGTTAAGTCGCAGCGCACGTACGCACGTACGTAACGGTTTCCACTACACGAAGGAGAGCAACATGGCAACGAAGCAGCCTCGCAAAGTCGCACTGATCAGTGTCCACGACTACAAGGACTACAAAGCCTTCTACGAGATCCGGGTCATGGGCAACGACGATGAAGGATACGAATGGGGAGTTCGTATCCAATCCAGGAAGGAACTCGTCGAGAACTCTGAGACCAAAGAGAGGATGTGCAAGATCCTCGAGGAAGCGGTCGATGTCGCAGCAACCCGCGACGAAGCCGATACAGCAGCGCAGACGTGGGCTCTCGACCACATGAAGGCGTACAAGCCTGACCCGAAGCCAGCGAATCCGCAAAGTGGCTACGCTCTCGCCTACGGTCCCTTTGGCCTCGCTCTCGAGGCTCTGTTCGAGGGACTCCGCCGTCTTCTCGGGCCACTGATCTTCGCGTTGTCCTACAGCACTACGATCCGAAACAACCGGATGACACAAGTGCTGAACGCGATCGACGCGTCGGCTGCGGGCCTGTGGAGAATCTACGATGGCAGCAGACCAGCTACGTGCGGTACGGCAACAACGCTTCTCGCTGAGCTGACTTGCTCGGATCCTGCTGGCTCCGTCGCGTCGCAAGCCCTGACGTTCAGCGCTATCACGGCAGACTCCAGTGCAAATGCCACTGGGACGGCGACGTGGTTCCGAATCGTCGACTCGACTGGTACGTGCTGTGTGGATGGCAACATCGGCACTTCGGGTTCGGATTTGAACCTGAATTCCACGAGCATCTCCTCGGGTCAGGAAGTATCGATCACCAGTGCAGTCATCACCGAAGGCAACGCGTAAGCGGCGCCCTAACCAACTCGTAAGGAGAGCAACATGGGTCAAAGATACACGGTTCACCGGGTGGTCACGCCGACTGCAGACCAGGACATCTTTACTCTGACATCTGCAGCCAATCGTCGGATTCGCCTGATCGAGCTTTCGGTCACAGGTGGAGGTACTACAAGTGCCGCCCAACGCGTACACATCCAGAATGCTACTGCCGGCACGACGCCAGGTGGTGGCATCACTCCCGGCAAGGCCGAGCACGTCGATCAACCCGCTGCAGGCTTCACAGCACCAACAACGTGGGCAGCACAGCCAACGTTGGCGGGACAGCCCATTCCCGTTGGTTGGAACGCTCTCGGTGGTATCAACAGGTGGGTAACACCACCGGGAAGACCCCAAGGAATGTTCGAGGCCAGAAACGGCGAGCATATCTCCATCCGGGCACCTTCAGGGCCGACGTACCAGTCGGCAGCCTTCACTGCGGTAGTCGAAGAAGACTAACCCAACTGCCGTATAAGGAGCCCACCAGCTAATAACTGGTGGCCTTTCGACTATGGGCAAAATTCTTCTGCCTAGACGACAAGGTCTCGGTCTTGTTCTACCCTCGCGTTTCAGACAACGAGGGATGTTGGACATGATCGATATCGGAGCTTTCCCGGCCGCCGGTGGCGCCATCGCAGCGGTTGACTCCATCATGAACGCTGGCAACTCCGGCGACGGCAAATCTATCCAGGGGGACAATGTTACTTCTGTCAACGACGCTGACGCTATCACGCTGACAGCGGATGCCACCTTGCTGGTGTTTACGATCAATTGGGGCAAGACGAGTGGGGTAGGCGATCCGTCATCGAGAACCTTTAGTTGGGGCGCGCAGACCATGACCGAGGTCGCTTACGTTCGGGTTGACTCCACGTCGTCGCTCGCCGTCTCGATCTATAGATTGGAGAACCCCACGGCTGGAGCGCAGGGCATTACAGGTTCATGGGGTGAGGCGTGGGATATCTACCTCGGGGCCATCGCATTCAAGGGCGGCGCTCTGACCACAGCTGATGCCGTGACTGATACGGAAGTCGAGGAGTTGGCTGTGCCTTCTGACGCGAACGGAGCAAGCGTCGCGGTGTTTTGCGCGGACAGCAACGAGCCAGCGATGAACTTCAACGAGATTTTTGTGAATGCTCCGTTCGGGCCAGGTGGCGGCGCAAGCTACCAGCTCGGCGGAACTTCGAATCTTCACACCTTCAACCCGACAGGCGGGCTTCACCAGGCTCTTGCGGGCATCCATATCGTTGCTGCGTAGACCATGACACTCACAGTCGGAACGCTGGTGCATGATGGAGAGGCCACTCCTCACCAGATCGCGCTTCGAGTTCCGATCACAGCAGCAGACTCCGATACCACCTGTGCCATGCGGTATCGACAGAAGAACACGGCCAGCCCAGCCGCGCTCGGTCAGGAGGGCGCCTATGTGACAGGGCACAATCTGTATCGCACCAATTCCACGGGCGCTCCAGTGGACTGCTTCGCGTGGACGATCATGGGCCTCAAGCCAAATACACCCTATGAGGTTGAGGTCACGCTCGATAACGCAGCGGACGCGCCGCAAGTGCAGACCGTCACCTTCACCACGCGCAAGTTGCCACCGCGCGCAGGCAAGCCTACGGTGACTGCCACTACATCAGACAACCTGCAAACGAAGATTGATTCACTGTCGGCGGGCAGCGTTCTGGAATTGGCGGCTGGAAGCTACAGCCTTTCCGGCATCACCATCAACGCCAACGGGAGTGAAGCTAGCCCGATCTACATCAGAGGAGCCACGCGCGAAGGCGTGATCCTGACGGATACCACCGGGGCGGTCCTGGCCGTCCAGGATTCCGACTGGCTCATCATCGAGAATCTCAGCATCGTGGGATCAGGATCCGATTCAGGCACCGCCGCAAGCTCCATCGGCATCTACTTGAGTTCCGCGCACACGCAGTCGTTCATCACGGTGCGCAACGTCACGATGTCGGGCATCGATCAGGCCGTCATCAGCGGAGACCATGACGTTACGGGCATCCTCGTCTACGACTGCATCGGCGTAGGCAACAACCTTTGGAACGCGTCCTTCGTGGACACCAACATCACCTGGAACGACTGCGGCTTGCAGCTTTCGGGCGATGGCAATTCAGCTTGGAATTGCACGCTGAAAGGCTTTGGAGACACCATCGCGGTAACGTACTCCGGCGCGAGCAGCACGAAGAACTGTCACTACCACAACCTCGACATCCGCAATAGTTGCGACGATTTGATCGAGGTTGACGAGGCGGTGCGCAACGTCACCTTCTACGACAACCGCAGCCACAATTCGATGACGTTCAGTTCGCTCGACCCGCTCTATGGTGGGCCGTTCATCGCCTGTCGCAATATCGCTGTCAATGTCGGGAGGCAGACGCAGAAGTGGAATACCTCCGGCAGCGGGCAATTCCTCTACAACAACACCATCGTCGTCACCAGCCACACGGTGCAGGTCGAATCCGGGTGGTACAACTCAGGTGACGGCGGGGGCAACGCGCAGCAGTCTTGGGGCTACCAGAACAACCTCCTCGTCTATCGAGGCAGCGGTCGGACTACCTACATCTCGTTTGTGGACAACAATCCGATCGACCTCACGAACAATGCCTGGTATCCGAACAACCAGTTCACGCTGAACGACGTGGCCTACAGCAACCTTGCCGACATCAAGGCCAACATCGGGAACTCGACGCCGATCTTCAGCGGCGCGACCAAGGCGCACACCAATGATGTCATCACGGTGAGCAACCCGTGGACGGCGACGGTGACGCTGGGCGCGAATTACCTCACAGAAGTTACCGCTACCTATACGCCGACACTATCAGGTGGCGATGCGGCTAAAGCTGCTGGTGCAGTGATTGCTGGTGTGACTGACGGCTATACGGGCGCGGCACCGGATATTGGTGCAATCATCGCAGGGCGGGCTGTGCCGATCTACGGCAACAATCTTCCGCAGTGGGTGAAGGATTTGGCCGTTGGAGACTGGTATCAGATACCCAACACGGCGTTGAGTACCGTGGCCCCATCTCCAACGCCCGTTGGAAGTATTGGTCCGATCGCCAAGATTGAGGCGTGGACATCGTTCGTCGTCGATCAGCGTTCTGGCCGGGTGTATTCGGTGGCGAACGGCGGGCATTCTGACTACGCCGGGAACGAGGTTGATGAACTCGCGCTGGATGTCGAAGTCCCGGCGTGGGCGGAAATTCTGAAGTCCACAGTCAACGGAGACATTCCCGCCGGGCAGACCGACTACTACAACGACGGGCGTCCAGCATCGCGCCACACCTACTACGGCGCTACGTGGAACGAGTTAGATGACCGCTTCATGTTCTTCAGCGGGTCGTTTTGGGACAACGGCGGCTTCCTGCCGCAGACCGACTCGTACAACATCGGGGCGAATAGCTATAACGCCCACGACACGCACCCGGATACCAGCCCGCAGGTTGCGACAGGCGCGATCACCTATGACTCGCACACCGGCAACGCCTACATCATGGAGGACGTGTTCAGGCGCTTCAACCGCGCCGCCAATACATTCACCACATTGTCGCCAGTCTCTAACGAGCCTGGAAACGGCTGGAACGTCGCATCGGCGTTCGACAGCAAGCGCCGCAGATTCCTGTTCGCCGGAACCGCGCTTGGGCCGTCGCTGATAAAGCATGTGTTCGATGTGGATGCTGGCACGTTTACGCAAATCAATTACTCAGGTGCGGAGGCGTCCAACATCTCGGATGCCGAGAACGCGATGGTGTACGTACTTGCGCTTGATGCTTTTCTGTATAAAAAGAGCGGTTCTTCCGGAGGTACGGTCTATAAGATAGATGCGGCAACGTGGACTGTTACGGCCATGACAACCTCAGGTGGTGCCGGGATCAGTGCAGCAACGCACTTGTTCAACAAATTCCTCTACGTGGAGCGCCTCGGCGGCTGTGTCTGCATCACCGACTACGATGAGAGCGTGTGGTTCCTGAAAACTAATGATGCGCAACCGGCTCTGCCAGACGAGGGCGGTGGCGAAGAACCGCCGGTCACAACTCGCATCCTCTCAATGGTAGAGGCTTAGGAAGTAAGTGAAGTTCCAAACTATCAACTGCAAGGAGCAGAGATACTGGGGAGTAGCCGTCTGTCCAGTAGCGTGCACCTGACCTCTTAAAAGAGGGGAGCGCAATGGCTACAAGTTACGCGCATGGCGCAATTCAGCTTACCACAGGAGCAATAGGCACCACCTTCACGGTGAGCGGTCTATCGTTCCAGCCAGAGGCCATCCGCTTTTGGTGGACAGGCATCAACAGCGCTACTGACGCTGTATCTGGTGCGGTAAACATGCGGCGTGGTGAAGGCTACGCACTTAGCACTTCCGTTCGTAGGGCAATCGGCAGCTTCTCGCAGGACACGGCGGCGACCTCCAACTGCGGAGGCGTAGCGGCGAACGACTGCTGTGTGGTGACCACCGATGGTGCTGGAGGCATCGACGGCAAAGTAGACATCAACGCGGTCAACTCGGACGGCTTCCAGTTGATCGTGGACGATGTGCTGCCTGCGGCGATGACGCTGTTCTGGGAGGCCTTTGCCGATGGCGGCAACCTTCAAGTCACCATTGGCGATATTACTGAACCGGCCTCGGCGGGTGCGCAGTCCTATAGCGCGACAGGATTTACAGCTGGTAATAGTATAAACCAGGTCGTGATGCTCGCCGGGTGCCAATCCACAGCAGCGGTCGGTACCGGCTTCGCGGGCGATAGCGGCTTTTGCTCCGGTGCTGCAACAGGCCCAAGCAATCAGTGCGTGGTATCGGGCAATGCCGATGATGCTTCCGGCACGATGGATACAGATGGCTACGGCTCGAGTAACAACTGCATTGCAATGTGCGTGGTCGCAGGTGGCACCACCAACAGTCGCGCGGCGCTCACGGCTTTCGGTACGAATCAGTTTGAGTTGACGTGGGCTGGTACGCCGGTTTCCGGTCGCAAGTACATCTACATGGCGATCAAGGGTGGTGCGTGGCGCGCTGGTGGCTTCACCATCGATGGGGGAACCGCGAGCGCGACCACAGCAGTGACTGGATTACCGACGACGACGTTACGCGGCGTGAGCTTCAAGGGCCGCATGGCGACGGATAGTGGTACGGCTTTCGCCACCATCGATCGTATTAGTCTAGGCTGTGCGTCGAGCACCAGCAGCCGCCGTGCGATGGGCCAGATGGACGAGAACGCCACTGCCTCGTCCGCGGTGGAGATTGGTACGGCGGTCGAGTATGACCAGACGCTCGTCTTCACCGGTACGTCGGATACGGTGATCGGCACGCGCGACGTGAGCGTGTTTGGTACTGACAACTTCACCGCTATCGTTGATACGGCCGGCGGTTCGGCGAGTGAGTGGATCGGCTACCTCGCCTTTGGCGACGAACCTACAGTTACGGGTACGTTAGCTGTCACTGGAGCTAATGATACGTCGTCGGCGACTGGTAGTGTAATTTTCCCTAACGACCCAGAGACTCGCCCATACTTGGAGTGGATCGAGCCAGAGTACGTAGCTGAGGGAGGCTATGGTACACTCGGGTTCAGAATTGACTTCACACCAAGTATCACTGGTGCGGTTGCTGCAGCGGAGTCGGACGACACGCAGGCAGCCTCAGGTAAGGTTACTGTCAAAGGTACCGTCAATCAGTCCGAAGCGGATGACACCCAATCTGCTAGTGGTAAGGTTACTGCTAGTGGTACTCTCGCACAGACAGAGTCAGATGATACTCTTACGGGCTCCGGTAAGATACAAGGTTCGGGAACTCTGTCGCAAACCGAAGCAGATGACTCTCTAGCAGCCGTAGGTAAGATTCGGATCGTAGGTAGTCTTAACGTTACAGAGTCCGATGATACAATAGTTGCTACCGGTGGGACGGGTCTTAATGGCGCCCTTGCCGTAACTGAGTCCAATGACGCTCTTGCGGCTAGTGGTACTCTTAAGACCTCGGGTACTCTTGCAAGGACAGAACAGTTCGACACCCTTGTGGCTTCAGGTGCTGTCCAGCAAGTAGATGCTCCGGAAACAAGACTATGGCTCGAAGGTATCGAGCACGATCTGCCTATTGAAGGTGGGTTTGGTACACTTGGTTTCAGAATCGATCCGGGTCCCAATGTCATTACAGGTACTCTTGCTAAAACAGAACAACCGGATATTCCGTCCTTCTCAGGCTTCGTAGGTTCAATACCTACCGACGATTCTGAGACTCGTCCATTCCTCGAACCATATGAGGAACAGCTCGAGCAAGACAGGCAACGTGGAGTTCTAGGCTTCGAGGTCGATAGTCCTATCGTAATCGTCGGGACTCTCGCCAGAACGAATGCAAATGACTCACAATCTGCAAGCGGCAAAGTAACTGTCAAGGGTACTGTCGCACGTACCACGACAAATGATACTCTTGCAGCCTCCGGAGGTACAGGTCTCGTAGGCTCAGTAAACGTTACAGAAGCTGACGACGCTCTTGCCTCGTCGGGTAAAGTAACCGTTAAAGGCACTCTTGCTCAAGCAGAGGCCGATGATACTCTTACAGGTAGTGGGACTACTAAGACTCTCGGATCCCTCGCCCGCTCGGAAAGCTCTGATACTCTTGCTGCTTCGGGTAAAGTAAATATCGCAGGTACACTTGCCAGGACGGAAGATGCTGATTCAGTAGCAGCTAACGGGTCTGTCGGGAACGTTACTACAGGTACGTTAGCGGCCACTGAAACTAATGACACCCTCGCGGCTACGGGTAAACTAGCTATCCGTGGTACGATGGCTCAGACAGAGAGTGATGACACTCTTACAGCTTCTGGCACTACGGATATCGACGGCTTTGCGAATATCACGGAAGGTGACGACTCCTCTGCCATAGCAGGTAAAGTTACTTCCAAAGGAACACTCGCCCAAGCGTCAGCAAATGATACTTCGGCTATCACAGCTAAGGTTCGTATCACGGGTTCAGTCAGTACGGGGGACTCCAATGATACCGTCGTATCCTCAGGAACCTGCAAAACTCTTGGCATAGTCGCCATAAGCGATAATGACGACATTGCAACTATCTCTGGTAAAGGCATTATCAGAGGTACTAGCGTAATGGTAGAGGCTCGCGACGTCAGCGTTTCATACACATTTCCACCGACGCCACCAGCTTCTCCTAAGAACACTAAGCGAGGTCGTCGTACCCGGAGAATCGTGTATGGAGACCCAATCAGGATTATTTACGGACGTAAAATCCGCACTACAAGGAGACCATAATGTACGACCCCAAGACCCCTCAGGAAGAAGATTCCTTCGGCTTTGACTATACCGATCTACTCTCGGCTGGGGAGACAATTGTGTCAGCAGCCATCACAATCGACGTAATCGACGGAGTGGATCCTACCCCCTCAGCTATGATTAGTGGCACCCCCACTATTGCAGGCCCAATCGTATCGATCAAACTAGTAGGAGGAGTAGAGGGCGTTCTCTACTGCATCCACTGCCTCGCGACCTGCTCGACTGGCCTCAAGAAGGAGCTTAAGGGTGACCTCCGTGTTCAAGCGGAATGCTGACATGCGGAAGGTCCAAGGCCTGCAGCTTGATTCCAGAGCCCGTTATGCCGCGATTGGCTGAATTGGACGGACAACTTCTACGCTGCGAAAAGATAACGTCGCAGGAGAGGGACGAGAAAGGCCTCTACATCTTCCGTGATGTCGACGGCTCCATAGATATGTGGTCTCCGCGGCCAGAGAGAATCGTATTCAAGCATGTGAACGCAGTGGTAGAAGCTCACGGTGTTAGGTTCCTTTGTCCTAAATCGTTTGCCAAGAACGGAGGGTCGAAGGGTACGCATTCTGTCTACATCTTCTTTAAGGGCTCACCGTACTCGGGGCGCAACACAGCTGGACAGGAAGTACGATGGGAAGTAGTAGGCGGTACAACAATTGACGACCTACAACTAACGCCTTCTATTCAGGAACAGGACGAAGGTCTACCACCGGGACACCAATGCAACTGGCACGGCTTCGTTGGGTCGAGTGGAGTACCTCCAGGTCATGCAGTTTAGACCATTATTTGACCATTAAATTCCCGGTGACATCTTTCTCAGAACCATTTATAATGGAGGTATGGGAAGTCCTGGTAGCGAGGAGAGCTGATGCCCGCCGCATTTGACAAGTGCGTTTCGGAAGGTGGTGCAGTTCGTACGGTCAGTGGCCCTAACAAGGAACACGGACTGAAGGAAGGCGAGTACGTCAGATACTGCGCTATCGGAGGTAAGACTCACCGAGGCGAGGTGCATCAGAAGAAGAAGGCCACGAACAGCGGAGCAGACGGAGTGTCACATCAGCATGTCCGAATACAGGTAGGCCAGGACGGGAAGGTCGAGACCAGAAAGTGGAACGGTCGAGATCATCTTGTCGTGCCAGCAATTATGTTAGTCGAGGGGGTCCTCCACTCCAGCAACGCCGATCATCCCGCACTTGCCCTATCCGAGGAATTCGGAATCTTTCCCCAGAGCTGGGACGGTCGTCCGATCGTCTTTGGTCACCCAAACGAGGATGGCGAGGCGATCTCAGCAAACAGCCCTGGGATCTGGGAAGATCAGGTTATCGGTCACTTGTTTGGCTCCGGCATGAAGGGTAAGAAGAAACTCCGAACATACATGTGGCTGGACAAGGCGAAGGCTCCGAAGAAGGAACTCGAGGCTTTGGAGAAGGGCGAAGCGGTCGAAGTGTCAACAGGGTTATATGCCCTGGAGGAAAGAACAGAAGGTCAGTTCG
>Ga0137456_1000009_pt1 | contig 16493 bp, 20 predicted proteins | sample EasRivERMGT615_2_FD_102322 | JGI IMG/M metagenome (GOLD analysis project Ga0137456, IMG submission 102322) | Soil microbial communities from meander-bound floodplain in the East River, Colorado, USA - East River MetaG ERMGT615_2 | ecosystem: Environmental > Terrestrial > Soil > Floodplain ...
CCCGAACGCGCCTGATGGAGAGGACCCGAACGCGCCACCGAAGAACCCACAGCTTGGGCCGGACGGCCAGCCGTTGTCGAAAGAGGATATGGACGCGAAGAAAATTCCGGCGACGGCAAACTTCAATGTCGAGGTGCATAATCATTATGATCCGAGCCAGCCGCGTGATCCCGCTGGTACTGATACCGGCGGACGTTGGACTTCGGGCGACGGCGGCGCTGCGGCTGCGGAAGGCAAGCCCGCGTTCGAAGGCGATGATCCGGCATTGGCAGCAGCGTTGCCGGACCCAGCCGACCGGAAGCGTTTGATTGAGCAAACCAAGGAAGCGCTGCAAAAGCCGAAGACACATCTCATCGACACACCGGAGCGTTGGGAGTTGCGCGACCAGATCGCGCAGAATTTGTATAATGAGAAGACGGATGCGGTTGACGTGAAACAAGATGGTGAAGCATGGATTGTACTCGGGCTTCCGGGGGCAGGTAAAAATACGTCGGTCGCCGATCCGCTGGCGGCGAAGCACGGCGCGGTGATGATCGATAGCGACGATGTGAAAAAGTTGATCCCTGAGTACGCTGATGGCGTCGGCGCGAACGCGGTGCATGAAGAGGCATCGGATATTATTTTGCCAGCCGTGCTGGCGCAGGCGGTTCACAACAACGATAATATCGTGATGCCGCGCGTCGGCAAATCAGTGGATAGTTTGCGGCCCGAGATCGAGGCATTGAAAAAGGCGGGGTACAAAGTCAACATCGTTCATGTTGCGGTGCAGCCGGAGAAAGCAATCAAACGCGCGATTACTCGCTGGCATCGGAGCGGGCGTTTGGTGAGCGTCGGTTATATGAAGTCTGTGGACGGCAATCCGAAGCGCACCTATGAAACCCTGAAAGCCTCGCAACTTGTCGATAGCTACCAGGAATGGGACAACAACGGCGACAACGTGCCAGCCGTCCGAGTGGAGTGACGAATGATGGAAGATAAAGCACAGCGCATCGAGTGCATGAAGAAGTGGGCGGCGGACAGCCGCGCGCGGTGGCTCGATGTCACGACGATGGAAGAGCGGATGCAGCAAGAGGATGAGATCACCGGGCACGGGATCGTGGCCGGGATCGAAGCGGGCATCGAGGAGAAGGCGCGTACCTACGCAAACCCTATCACCGGGCAGGGAGCCCCGAGTAAAGCACTCCCGCCGACCGGGCTGCGGCGTAAGCCGAACGCCAAAGAGCAGCACGTCGATTTCGCGGCGATCAACCGTGATCTGGATCGGTTGGAAGCGAAGATGCTGGAAAGCCTGCTGCCAGTGTTCCGCAAAATTCGTGCTGATCTGATCACCAGTGTACAAAAGAAGTTCAAATTGGAGATCGCCTATGTGAACGCGCTGGAAAGCGTTCGCGGCACAACGAAGTTGGGTGAGCCGTTCTTGTCGGCGGTGACGGCGGCGTTTGACGATGGCGGGAAATCCTTTGACCGGGACGTGACGGCGCTGAAGAAAATGCAGAAGCCGACGAAGCCCAATTACAAGCCGAAGGATGCGATTGCGTACTTGAAAGGCAAGTCTGATTTCTTTGTGACTGGTATCAATTCCTGGTTGACGCAGGAAACGAAAAAGGCGCTGTTGCACGCCATCGATGTTGGTGAGCCGGTGCGCGATACCATTCGCAGTCTGCAAGATATATTCGAGCCGTTTGTTGGCAACCCGAACGTGATCCGCGATACCGAACAGGTGACGCCGTATCGTTTGGAGACTATTGTCCGCACCAACATCACCGACGCTTTCAATCGCGGGCGCATCATCGCATCGGAGCGCAGCGGTGATTGGTTTGTCGGCTTCGAGTACGCTGCGATCCTCGATATGAAAACGACCGAGGTGTGTCGGTTCCTCGACGGCTATGTGTTCGCCAGTGGCGACAGTTGGCTGGAATATTTGAAGCCGCCGCGTCACTACAATTGCCGGTCGATCCTGGTGCCGGTGATGGTCGATACCAAAGTCGATGAGGAAGATTTCATCACCGATGAGGTGGCCGGGCAGGCGTTGGAAATGTCCGGCGAGGGGTTTCACGAAAAGGATGACGCGCATCTATACGGCGAGTGCCTGACAAAGCATTTTGCCGCAGTGTCATCGGACCCGCCGAAGCGTGAGCATCGCCCGTTGGGTTCCGCGTTGACGCTGACCGAAACGAAACAGCGGGCTTATGACGGCACCGCGAAGGAATTGAAGACAACGCTCGATAAGCTGGCGACGGGTGAGATCGGCGAGCGCATTGTTTTGGCTCTGTTGCAGAAGACCGATACCAACGTCGCGATCTTGAACGGTAACGGCAACGGCAACAACAATCCGGTTGACCTGATTTCCGATCAATCCGCCGTCGAGGTGAAGACCGGTCTGGCCAGCAACGGGGCCAGCGCACAGCATTGGCGCAGCACGCTGGGGGAGCCCGGCCCGACCGAGGCCGCGAAGCTTGCCGACATGACGCCGGAAGATCGCGCCGCATGGAACAACGCGCGGGCGAAGCTGGCGCTAGATCGTAAGCGCGCCTTCATTCAAATGTGGCGGCGGGCAAATGGCGTGCCGGTGATACCGCTGACATTCGGCGTGATCTTGGACCCGGATGCGCAGGTTGCCGACGTTTACAAGTTCGCCGATTTCCATGCGCGGATTGGATGGAACAGTGACCAAGCTCAAGCTGCGTACATCGGATCGTTCCGCTACGTCTAACCCCGCCATTGTGGCGGTAGTGGATCGTGGTATGACGGCGCTTGCTGCCGTGCTGTCGAAGCGTTTCGAGTACACACCTCCCGTCGATATCGCAGATGCCTTTGCCGCCGATGCGCTGGCGCGCGAAAGCGACTGGTGGAAGCTGCTGTTGTACGCGAAGAAGCGGAAGCCACAGTCCGGCGACAAATTTTTGTGGTTCCCCGAGGATGTGAAGATCGAGCGCACGAAACCGTTCTTCCGCGTTGATCAGCCCCGCGCGCCGGAAGGAACATCGACGGGCGGCCAATGGATCGCAGAAGGGGAAAACCCCGGTGGCTTTTCATCGGGAGCCGCGCCGGACAATCCGCGTTACGAGCTTTGGAATGACCGCACCGACGAATTAGAGGAGCGGATGCAGACGGCGATGGCGCAGAACGGCATCAATGTCCGCAGCGATACCGAAGTTTTGGGTACATGGTCAACCAACGAATACCGCAACATCAATACGTACCTTCGAACAGGTGAGGGAGGCGAGGCCGATCTTGAAGCCTTAAACGAGCAAGCGCAGGAGCAAGCGGGCAGCATCTCCGATTATTATGAGGAAGCCGCTAGCGACATTGGTGCGCTAGAGACATGGGCGGAAGATCAACCGGGGTTCAAGCCTGAAGATGATTTTCGCGATGATGCTATCGAGGCCGTTGGCGAGTTCAAGGATTGGCGCGAGGGGAAAACCAAGGACATGGAAAATCAGGGGCATGCCAAGCCCACTGATCATGAGCTAGAAGGATATTGGGAACAGGCGGTCCAACTAAAAACGTCAGAGCTTTTTCAAGAAGAGGTAGAGGGAAATTTCCAGGGCGCGTACGATACTGCTGTTTCTGAAAGGGCGGCGGAACTTCAGCAATCCAAAACCGATGACATTTTGCAAGAGTTGCTTTCCGAACAGTCCGACCCGACTGACCACATCGAGCAGCTTGACGGGCTTTTCGAGAAGGCATCATTCCCGGTCGATGCGATCACCTATCGCGGTTTTGACACCAGCTTCCTCGATGTACACGGCAAGGATTTGATCGGCGCGGTGATCACCGATGACGGTTTTATTGCATCAACGATTGACCCAAAGCAGGCTTTTGGGCAGGGCAGTCATCATCCGCGCGAAAACGCTAACCAAGTCGAGATCAGAGTGCCGAAAGGCGCTAAGGCGATTTACATCGCGTCGTGGTCAGCGTCCCGTTCCGAAGAGGAAGTGCTGATCAATCGCGGTTCAAAATTCAAGGTGATCGGGCAGAAGATCGACGGCACATATCAAATTCAATTGCTGATCGATGGCAAAGACCCGTATGCGGTCGATGTGGACCCGAACCAACTTCTGCTGCCGTTCAGTTTGCGCGACTACAAGCTGGTGCGATTGTACTTTGATCCCGATCAGCCCCGCGCGCCTGAAGGGACAACGGAAGGCGGGCGTTGGATTGCGAAAGGCGGTTTTGTCAGCCCGTCGGTGAAAGAGGGTCTGACCATCGAGAGTGCCGAACAGGAATTGACCAGCGCCCGCCACGTTGCTTTGCGCAAGCGCTTTGAGGAAGTCGATCAGTTGATGGGCGAGGCTGTTGATGAGGGTGACGCTATCGGCGCGTGGGCCGATGGCGCGGAAGACAGCACCTACGCATGGTATGGCGCAACCGAAGATATTGAGACGGTTCGGGCCACGCTGGCGATGAAGGGATTGTTGGCCGATCAGAAGGCCGTGGCGATTTTTGAACCGCGTGACGACGGCACTGATGTTCTTTATCGCGTGACCATTCCTGGTGGTTCCTACAAGCAATTGTCGGATGACTTAATCGAGGAAGGCATTGCTTTCCATACTATTGCGAAATCTGGCGACAGCGGTTATGTTGTGTACACGATGCAGACTGCCGACACTGGCGATCTGAGTGACAAGGCGATTTCCTTTGGAGAGAAACATGGTGGGCAAGTCAACTCGGCAACAGGGCACGCCGAATTTCTCGGATCATGGACCAGTCGAGAAGAAGGTCGCGCAGAATACGAAAAAGTCATTGCAGGATACCTTGACGGAAAAGGGGATCAAGCCCTTCAAGCCGGATGGGAAGGTATTAGGAATAGTTGGCTATCCGAAGCCAAAGCCAAAGGGCTGAAGCAAGTTTGGCTCTATGACCCGGACCAGCCGCGCGCCCCCGCCGGTTCACCGGATGGGGGGCGCTGGACTGCTGACGGCGATGGCGGCGGTAGCGGTAGTAGCGGTAGTGGTTGGTCAACGCCGGTCATTTCCGAAAAGCACAATCGGTTGGTCAAGGTCAAGAAGCTGAAGAGCGGCAAGTTTCTGGCGTTGCAGGTTCCTGATCCTGATACGCAGAAAAAACTTGAGGAGCGCGTCGCCAAGGTTTTTCCTGGCAAAACGGTTGAAGATGTCGAGAACATGGTCGGCGACATGGCCAGCGGATCGGACCGTGAATTGCTGGTGCGCGTCATGCCGTCGTTTTTCAGCGGCCAGATCGATGTACTCTTGCAAGAACAGGATGACCTTGGCAACGTGAAGACACATATCGAGCGGCACTTCCGACGCGATCCAACTGATGACCGTCTGACCGTCGATCACGACACGTTCATGATGGATGATACTGGCACGGGTTTCGCGAAGAGCTTTCTGCGAAATTCGATGGCGACATATCAAAAGGTGGGCGTTGATGAGATCACGCTGACAACCGCACAAGTTGGCGCGTATGCTTGGGCGCGCTTCGGCTTCACGCCGACAGATGCAGGTTGGCGGCCAAGTAGGTACACATCCGAGTTGGAAATCATGAACGATGTGCCACGCGAAATTCGCCAATCGCTGATTAACGAGATCAATAGCGGCGGTCCGAAGTCAATTTACAAACTTGCTGATGCGCGTTTTAAGGACATCAATATCGGCAAGCGCGTTCTTCTGAACAACGGATGGGACGGGCATCTTCGGCTCGATGATGCAGAAGGGATGGCGCGTTTCAACGCCTATGTGGGGCCGTGATGCCGAAGCAAGAGGGCAACGACGCGCTGATGGAAGAATTGCTGGGTGACGATGTACTCCCCAGCGATGTTGACTACGCCAAGCTCAAAAAGTTTTACGATCCCGATCAGCCGCGTGATCCGGCGGGCACTGAAACAGGGGGCCGTTGGACAAGCGGCGGCGGCGGAACATGGGCAGCTAGCGGCACAGCCGGACCCGGCAGCCCGCTCCCGCCTCACGGCACTGGCCGCGATTTTGAAGTGATCCCCGGAGCCCGCCACGGTCGCGCGCATCCAGATGAGATCAAAGCTGTGCAGGAACGGGTTCTTGATCCGGGGACCGCAGAGGACCGCGAATATGCGCTGATTTGGGATTTGGACGACAATCAAGTGCATGGCGTGTACCAAGGGCAGGCCACCGCAGTCGAATTGACTGATGAACAAATGGAAGAGGTTGCCAACGGCGGCGGTACGTACGCTTTTCATCACAATCATCCAGGCGATGGCACACTGTCGATCCCTGATATCGTTTCGACATACAGCGCGCCGGGCATCAAAGAAGTTTGGGCGCATGGTGACCGTGGCAGCGTTTATCAGGTGATGAAGATCAACGGTTACGGACCTGCCGAAGTTATCGAGGCTGGGCACGCGGCTGACAATGCCGTGATTAATACGCTCAAAGATGACTTCCGAAATTTTGTTGCATCGATTGATCCTACCAGTTTGTCCGACAGGCATGCAGCCGTGGCGAAGCAGAATGTTTTGAGCCGGATGCACCAGCACGCGGTCCTGTCTGCTATGTCGAAGGCTGGCGTTTTTGAGTACAACTACAAACTCAGTGACAAATGGGCGCGCGACTACAAATCGGAAGAGAACCGGGCGCTATTCAATCGTGCAGTCGATAACGCGGTGATGGCAATTGCCACTTCTGGCATCAGTCCAAAATTTGTTTGGCATCCCGAAGAAGTAACAGTGACGCATAGCGCACCCTGGATGGTACACAATGGGTAAGCACTTCATCGATCTTCCTTCCTACTTTGCGCCGAAGAAAAAGCTAGAGGCGTTCCTGAAGGATATGGAGAAATTCGATCAGGCATCACCCGATGTGCAGCAGGCCATCGCGCTGGTGCAGAGCTATTTGAAAGATCGGGAAGGAAGCGTTTTGCAATGAGTATGGGGCAAAGCGTGGGCTCCAAACTAACCCTTTTCAAGTTGGCCGTCTGATCCGCTAGCGTGCTTCCCAAGTCAATTTATGGGAGCGCGTCATGAGAGTTGGGTTTGTCGGTCTAGGAAATCTGGGGTTTCCCATTGCCACGGCGATGCAATACGCCGGGCATGAAGTCATCGGCTTCGACAAAAACCCGGACAGGATGAACCGGGCGCAGCACGCCGTCCGGGAGGTGGTTCGGCTTGGCGGTGACGAGCAAGATTTCTGGCCGTTCGCGTTGGCGCACCAGATACAGTACGGGGACCTGGACGCTGTTGTGCAGCACGCCGAAATTCTCTTCGTTTGCGTTCAGACGCCACACGATCCTATGTACGAAGGTGTGACGCCTATTCCGATCACGCGGCAGGATTTTGACTACGCCGCGCTGACCGCGTGCCTCAAGGAAGTTTTCGAAGCGGCGACGCGGCGTACATCCGATCTTGTTGTATCAATCATCTCTACCGTGTTGCCGGGCACGACATCGCGCATCTTGAATGAGATCGGCCAGCCGCCAAATGTCCGCGTTGCTTATAATCCAAGCTTCTGTGCAATGGGTTCGACGGTTCAAGATTTCCTATCGCCGGAGTTTGTTTTGATCGGTACGTACAACGATCCGCTAAGCCTGACCGCGCGGGATGCGCTGGTCGATTTCTATAACTATACGGTCCGGCCTTTTGGCACGGTGCCGATCAAGACTGTCAGCGCTGAAAGCGCCGAGCTTGCCAAGGTGAGCTATAACACGTTCATTTCCGCGAAGATCGCCATCGCCAATATCATCGGCGAGATTTGCCACAAGACGCCGGGCGCGAACGCCGATGAGGTGACCGGCGTTCTGGCGGATGCGAAGCGACGGCTGCTGAGCCCGGCCTATCTGACCGCAGGCATGGGCGACGGCGGCGCGTGTCATCCGCGCGACAACATTGCGATGAGTTGGGTCGCGGCAAAACTCGATCTGCACTATGATATCTTCGACGCGATCATGATGGCGCGACAGGAGCAAGCCATTCTCTTCGCGGACATGATCAGCGCCGCGACGGGTGAGTATCTATCGCCGCGCGTTCTCATTCACGGTTACGCGTACAAGGCGGAAACCAATTTGATCACCGGCAGTCATGCTAAGCTGGTTGCCCACTATGTACGCGCGCTGGGGATCGAGCCGACGCTATACGATCCCAACGTCGATGAGGAAGAGCCGGACTATTCGGAGTTCAACGTCGTGTTTATCGGCAATCTGACCGTCGAGGCGCTGGGCACGCTCTGGCATCCTGGCACCACGGTCATCGATCCGTTCCGCCGCTTGCATCAGCAGCCGGAAGTTAATCTTATCCGTTTCGGCGAGGGACCGGCGCATGCTGCCTTTTCTCACAACTGACGTTAAACGCTACGCGCAGCAAGTCGCGCTTCAGGTCGGTTCCGACCGCATCGGTCCCGGCAACGCGGTCGCGGCAATGGGCGATTTGCTGGCGCACTACCTGCGCACATCGCGCGTTGTGCTGACAACAAGCGGGACTACGGCGCTGCAATTGGCGTTGCAGGCTGTGTACATGCGGCAGAAAAAGCGGGGGATCGCCATCGTTCCGGCCTACGGCTTTGTCGCCACGGCGAACGCCGCCGCGTTGGAAGGGTACGAAGTCCGCTTCGCCGATGTGGATGCGCAGGGGTGCATGACGCCGGAGACGTTGGGGGACGCGCTATCATCTTATGACGATGTGGCGGTTGTGCTCTTTGTCAACTTCGCGGGGCACACGCCGGAGTACATGCCGAAGCTGCGCAGCTTGTGTGAAGATTACGGCGCGCTTCTGATCGAAGACGCGGCATGCGCTATCGGCCATCATACGCTGGGGAAGTACGCGGGGACCTTCGGCCACTTCGGCACGCTGTCATTCGCGCCGACAAAGCTGGTGACCACGGGCCAGGGCGGCGCGGTGATCTGCGAGGATGCCAACGATTACCATTATCTTTGTGAGTACACTAACCAGGGCGATAGCAAGCGGACTGGCACGGTCAAGATGATCGGCGGTAATTACCGGATGAGCGATCTTCAGGCCGCGCTTGGCGTGCCGCAGTTGCGCCGGTTGGGGGAAATCCTCGATTACCGCTACCTTCAGCTACGGCACTTCGGCAATTCGTCGCTGTTGATCCGCGCGTCGTCCGGGCCTGTTTTGTATAATCTGATCAGGGTGCCGCCCCAGCATGCGAAGAAGGCGCTTCGGACATTGCTCGATCACAACGTTCACGCGGTCATGCAATACAAAACGCTTTATGAAAGTCCGGCGTTCGCGGCTGGCGCGCAGGATCGCACCTTTCCCGGTGCCGAGGCATGGAAGAATACGGCGATCTTTTTGTCGCACGGGCTGGGCTTGCGTGAAATGGATTGCGCGCATATTGCCGAAGCGGTTCGATCAGTAGAAAGGTTTGCGGTATGAGACAGATCGTTCCTAAAAACTGGCTGGATAATACCTGCGGCTTCAATGTCGAGGTGGTTCATCCGGTCAACGTCTATGGTGCGATGATCGGAAACAACGTACGCATCGGGCCGTTTGTAGAGATACAGCGGGGCGTGCGGATCGGCAGCAATGTCAAGATTGGCTCCCACAGTTTTCTGTGTGCGGGCGTCGTGCTTGGCAACGGGGTTCTCATTGGTCACGGCGTGATGTTCTGTAATGACCGCCATCCGCGCGCCATCAATGAAGATGGTACGCTGAAGGGGCCGGGCGATTGGCTCTGTGAGGGCGTTGTGGTCGAGGATTACGCCAGCATCGGTTCAGGCGCGGTGATCTTGCCCGGTGTCATTATCCGGCGCGGTGCGATGGTCGGAGCCGGTGCTGTGGTCACGCGCGAAGTTGAAGAGGGCGCGACGGTGTATGGTAATCCGGCACGGCGCGGTAAAATATTGGGGTTTCGCTAATGTGGTTACTCCCGACGCGCGGCAGGCCGGAGATGGCGCAGCGCTTTCTCGACGGCGCACTAAAAACGAATATGAAGTCGCCAGCGATCCTCTTCATTGATGAGCGCGGCGGCGAGTACCCAAAGATGCACTACGGCACCAATTGGACCGAAATTCGCATGAAGGCGGATATGGCTGAAGCTATGCAATGGGCCTTCATCACCAATCCGGTCGCATCGTTCTATGGCTGGGTCGCCGATGACATGATCCCGCGTACAATATTTTGGGACACCGAGTTGATTATGACGGCGGGCAACTGGTGCATCTCCCATTGTAACGATCTTGATTTGGCGCTGAACCCGGCGGTCCGCAATGGTGTACTATCGGGCGCGATGTGTTGGGGCGGTGATTTGGTGCGCACGGTTGGCTGGTGGGCTTTGCCGGGTGTGCAACAGGGTGGCATCGATGATGCCTGGATACATATGTGTGCGCGGCTCTTTAATCTGAAGCGCTACCGCGATGATGTCGTGGTCGAGCACTTCCACTATAACAATAAGAAACGTGAGTACGACGAAACGGATGAGCGCTTTCGCGACGGCAAGTGGTACATTCAAGATGATCTTGTGCGTTTTGAGGAGTGGAAGCGCAGCAGTGCTCCTGCCGAGCACGTCATCACGATCAAGCATAAGATGCGGTTGGCGGGCTACAATACCGGCGCGCCAGAATTTATCCCGGAGCTAGAATGATTTTTGAGACGCAGGTCGGAGAATGGTCCCGCCCGCCGATTGGTGGCGTGAATACGCCGAATGATCGCTTGGCGTTCATGACCGATGAAGAAGTACGTGAGTGGGTCGAATTGACGTGGCCGAAGCAATACGGTGAGCCGTCGAATTGGCGGGGGCTTTATCGAAGCTGGCTTGGGCTCGACAACACGCATGATCGAACGGTGTTGGATTTCGGCTGCGGTTTTGGTTTTGATGCTCTGTCGTACGCGCGCACGGGAAATGAGGTGCTGCTGGCCGATATCGTTCATGGCAATCTGATGGCCGCGACGCGCGTGCTGATGGCGCATGGATATTTGCCGAGCGAGATCGTTCAGCTTAACGCAGTGCCCGGCGATTTTCATTGTGACGGCTTCGACATCTTCCATGCATCGGGTGTATTACATCATATGCCAGCCGAGGCCGCCCGGCGCGTTCTCTACAATGCGCGCGTCTTTGCCAATGATGAAGCCGAGGCGCGTCTGATGTTGTACACAGATCATTTGTGGATGCAGGCGACAAAGACGCCAACGCCACCAATTGACTTCGAGATGGACACGCACCCAGCCTTCCTGGATTTTGTGCGCTTTTGCGATGCTGTCGGCTTTCACGCGGAATGGTACAATGAAGAGCGGATGCAATGGTTGGTCGAGGGCACCGGTTGGAAGCTGTTGGTGTGGGAATACATTCGGCAAGACAACGGATACGGGATTGCACTTTTACAGGCAGAGTAGGGGGATCGATGCGTAGCAGCGTCGCCAATTTGAGAATTTTGATTACCGGGGGCGCGGGCTACCTGGGTTCGAAGCTGGTGCCGGAGTTGCTGGCCGATGGCCATCAAGTCACGGTGCTGGATCGGCTTGATCATGGCGGCGCATCGCTGGTGCCTTGGGTCGAGTACGAAACGCTAGAGATCATTCCCGAGGATATCCTGACCTACTCGGGCGCGGGCCGGTCATGGGATGTTGTGCTGCATCTGGCGGCGCTGGTCGGTGAGCCACTGTGCAAACTTGATCCGCACGAAACCCGGCGCATCAATGTTGATGGTGCTCGTCGTATTCATTCGCTACGCGCGGCGCGTCACATCATGTTCTCGACGTGCTCCAATTATGGCGTGAAGCATCCATCGGAGTTGGCAACTGAAGTGAGTGAGCTAACTCCGACGGGTGTGTACTCCGAAACGAAGATCGCCGCAGAGATCGAATGGTTGACCAACAACGGCGTTGTGTTGCGGTTCGGCACGGCGGCGGGTGTGTCGGGGCGGATGCGTTTCGACACGCTGCCCAACTCATTCGCGCATGATGCGGTTCTGCGCCAGCGCATCGATGTTTATCAGCCGTCATCCTGGCGGCCTGTTGTCGGCATGCTTGACATGGTGCGCTATGTGTCGGCGATCATCAACCCGCACATTGCTGTCAGCGGTGTGTACAATATCGCATCCTTCAACGCGACGAAGAAACAGATGGCCGAGGCTGTGCGCGCGTTGCTGCCGAGTATCGAAGTGACCGAGCAATCGCAGACAGTGGACATCCGCGATTACCGAGTGGACACGGCGCGGGTTCATGGGGAGCTTGGCATCACGCCGCTTTGCGATCTGAACACGATCTTGCAGGAAGTGGTTCTGGCGGTGCAGTTGATGCACAATCCGCATGACGACGTGTACACGAATGTCCATGCCCCCTACCAAATTGGAATGAGAACAAGCCATGCACGGTGACACCGAGATCAGTGTTGTTTTACCTGTTTTGATCAGCCATGATTGGCAAGTGCCGATGACACAGTGCTGCATCGACAGCATGCTTTGCACGACCGACGTGCCTTTTGAATTGATCATTGTCGATAGCAGCATTGGGAAGCACAGTGATCTTCAATGGCCGAAGGCTGATCGTGTTATTCGCCGCCCCGCCGCTGGCAACTCGACGGCGGACATCAACGCCGGGCTTGCAGTAGCAAGCGCAGAGTACACGCTATACATGGGGAACGATGTTTTCGTTCGCGATGAGTGGGCAGAGGCTTTGTTGGAATGTTTCGCTATAGACGATTGTGGGATCGCTACGTTGGCGTCGGCTGATCTGATGAACACGCCGCTAGCGCAGTTCTTTGGCAAGCCGCTCATCCTTGAAGGGCTCTATGGTCCTTTCATGATGTTCAAGACGGGCGAGAATTTCGACGCCGACAATTTTCCGGCATCGTTCGCTGATAGCGATATGATGATGCGCATGTACTCAAATGGAAAGCGCAGCTATCGCAACTGCCGTGTGGTGATCCAGCATCTCAATCGGCAGACGATCAACGGGCCAGCGCATGAAGCCGCGTTCGAAGCCGCGAAGATGACCTTCTCACAGAAGCACGGCGGGAGCCCGCTGTTGATCTTCCGGCTGATCATGGAAGGGTGGATAACCTGAGACTGCCCCGGCCAGAAGCGACGCAACTTCTGACCGCCCTGGTGTATCTGGTCATGTTGGGGCTGTTGGCGCTGGCTTTCTTCTGGTGACCGTTCCCCAAATTGCTTTGTAGAACCACAGGGAGCCCCGAGGCGATTTCCGGGCCGCTGGTGAGCGCTGTGTTCCTGGTCATGGAGGTAGCGGGAACGGTCCCCGCCCTAATCCTGAGCCCGCTGGCGCAGGCGGTTGGTCTGGAAAGGTTCCTGGGGAGGTGTTGAGAAAATGGCACCAGAACAGAGGTGGAACATCTAAGACGCGATTAAGGCCGGGCCGCTTGCTATGATTGGCGAATGGAGATCACGCCAACCAAGGTTTGGGTCGGGATCGGCGGCGTCGCTGGCACGTTGGTATCCATTTTTGCGGTGATCACAGCATGGCAAAGCCTGGAATGGCGACCGGCCACCATCGGCGAGGTGCGGGCCGAAGTCGGGGCATCGGCGGCCAAGGCAGAGATCAAGCTGGCACAGGTTCAAGAACAGACCACAGAAACCAAATCGCTGTTGTTGAACGATCTGCTATTGCGTACACAAAAAGCGATCTATGAAAACCTACGCGAGCAAGAGCGGCAGAAGACGACATGCGGCTGCCCCGATGTGCAGCCCTGGCTCATTGACGAATGGCTTCGCTTGGAGAAAGATCAGCAGGACTACCAAATAGAATTGGACCAACTGCTGGGGAACTAGCGATGTCACTGGTTAGCTGGATTGACGTACACATTTTCAACGGATCGCAGCATTACATCATCAAAGCACGGCGCAGGGTTTTCACCATCGCGAAACCGTGGGCGCTGCCCGACAAGCTGATGCGGGAGTACTACTGGTGGCTGTACGGCGCGCGTGCTGGCGGTTTCGTTCTTGCCTTCATCATCGTGGTGCTAGCAAAAATCTTTTTGACGTGATAGAGTTCAGCACTCTGGGACTGTTTGAACCGTTTTTCCATCAACAAAGATGGAGGTGGTGCATGATCTAGTTTTCCTGTCCGACCCCCTAAATACGAAGGCGCGGCTGTGTAAGGCGGTCGCGCCTTCATCGTTTCAGCAATCGCTTTATGGCAGACTAACTAGGCGCAGATCGACCACTGCGTTGCCCTTGTGCAGCGCTGCTTTCTTCCCTGGCGCGCCGGGGGCAAAACTTGATGGGGCCGGGTGGCAAGTCTGCCCGGCCCCCTTTTTGTGCTCGATTGTATAATCGAGGTATGTGGCAAACAGGCACTATTGTCATCACCATTGCCCGACCGGAACCGTTGGCACACCCAACGGCGCAGGCAATATGGAAAATCTTGTCGAGCCGGGACATTGAGGATGCCAGCTTAGATAATTTGCTGCCGATGCTGCGGGCGTTGCAGATACTCAATATCGAGGCCACGTCACGATCATGAAGCCGCGCGTTAAATTCAATGATAGCGATGTAGTGTACTTCCTTAGCGATGGTGCGAAGGATCGCCCGATAGAGGATCGCTGGCTGCGGCTGTGGATCAACGAGATTTTCTTTGTGCTCGAAGATAATGACAAGCTCGAATACGAAGGGCGGAGCCGGGTGGTTGTGGTAAGGCAATGAAGCCAACAAAGAAGGAAGGTGTCTGCAAGGTCGAGGGAGCGCTGGCGCGCATCATGTACGAAGCCATTGACATTTCGCTTAGTCTGCGGGCCGCGCATCATTGGTTAACGGGAAAGCCGTTGGAGGACGGCGAATTGGAAAGCTGGTGCATGATGGTGAAGCTGTTGCCAGCGGCTATCGAGCGCCGCGTTGGCAAGCATTGGGATGACCGATGAACCCGCGTACACGTCCCGGCCCACGCGAGAATAGAGACGATCTGGTGCGCCTGTTGGCTGAGGCTGGTAGTTTTGGCGGCGATCAGAGCTTGGCGACTTTGAATAAATGGCTGGACCGCGCGGCCATAGAGGATAATGAGTTGGTGTTCTGGTGCAGGGTTGTACACAATATGGTGCGGGCGTTGCGGTTCCATGATGTTTGGAAATCAGAGACAGATCGATGAACCCGCGTATCGCACCCATGTTTACGCCGAAGGTCGATTTCAGCGCGTGGCACTGCGAAGGCGCTGTTCCGCTGTCCGATAGCGAATTGGAAATCTGGATCAACGCGGTTTATCAACTGCGTAAGCAGGTTGCGTACGCCATTGTATCTACAGTGCTGAAAAAGTGAACCCGCGCGTGCAAGAGGTTGGGGTAGACAAGTACACGCTGGATTTCAGTTCATGGCGGCAGTCAGGCACCATCGATCTTGAGGACAACGTGTTAGAATTATGGATCACGGCAGTTTTGCGATGTGAGGATATGGCATTCGCAGCGAGAGCGAAGAAAAGCCCCGGATGAAGCCCCGACCGAATGACGATTGGAACGAGTACACGTTGATACTGAAAGGTTTTCGCGAAACGGAGCTATGCGACAACACCTTACTGTTTTGGGTTGTTGAATTGATGCCGATCCCGACGCATGCGAGAGACGCGATGGAGGGGACACAGATTTACCGCTACAAGTACATCAGGTCATGAAGAAACAGGCAGACAGCGTTGAAGAGGATTACCGCAAGTGGCGGCGGACTTTCAGCTTCACCAGATTGAGCGAGGGTGAGGTTGACGACAACACGATCACCATATTGCGAAGATGGGCGCACACAACGGGAACCCGTGCCAAAGAGTTTGGATTTACCTTGCGGCAGCTTTCCGGCGGTAATGCGCCACGGGAGAAGAAAGATTGGCTGGTTTAGTGCGAGATACTGAAGCGTCCCGCTGGTTCGCGTCTATCGTCGGATACAATCATTTGATGGGGTTTCCTCTTGATGATCGTGCTTTGGGGGAATGGTGCGCCACGATGGAAGCAATCCTGGTAGTGTACAGCAGGGATTTTGTCGTCGGAATTAGGAGAAACCGGATTGGCTGAGAAGAGCAACATGAAGCGATTTTATGAGCCCGTGAAACCACACGATCCGCAGCGCTGGCTCATCGGGCTTTATGGGTATGAGTTGATGCTGGAAAGCAAGCTCGATGATGTGGACCTATCGAGATGGTGCAGCACGATGACGGCACTTCTCGATCTATACGACAGGACATTTCCCGGCAGGAATAAGTACCCGGCATATAACCAAGCTTTTCCATTAGGGCCAGGAACCGTTGCGGACAGTCAGCTTGCAACGCTGCCCCGTGTGCAGACCAGCGGATCATGGAAAGACTAATCCAGCATATATCGGCATAACATGCGAAAACACATAGATGGGGAAGGGGATGGATGTGGGGCCGAAGCCGCGCATCGTTTCCATGTACACATTACCATCGAGGACGTAGTCGCGCTGTTGCGCGTGGTGGGGATGGAATGGTGCGTTGGAAATTATGTGCGACTGCACTACCAACTTCAAACAGTGGTTCGCAGAAAGGCATGATCATGGCGACAACATCTTTTCCTGATATCATCATGTCGATGCGGTTGCCGGGCCGCGAGAGAAAGCAGAATGAGTACGTCGAGTGGTTTTGTGAATGGGCTGCCGGG
>Ga0137456_1000011_pt1 | contig 15712 bp, 18 predicted proteins | sample EasRivERMGT615_2_FD_102322 | JGI IMG/M metagenome (GOLD analysis project Ga0137456, IMG submission 102322) | Soil microbial communities from meander-bound floodplain in the East River, Colorado, USA - East River MetaG ERMGT615_2 | ecosystem: Environmental > Terrestrial > Soil > Floodplain ...
GGACCGCGTCGCGCCGGGCACGGGTTTCGGCACCCACGGTCACCGCGACATGGAGATCATCAGCTACGTGCTCGAGGGCGCGCTCGCCCACCAGGACTCGATGGGCAACGGCTCGACCATCGTGCCAGGAGACGTGCAGCGCATGAGCGCCGGCAACGGGGTGCGGCACAGCGAATACAACCACGACAAGGCCGGGACAACGCACTTCCTGCAGATCTGGATCGAGCCCAGCGTGACGGGCATCGCGCCCTCCTATGAGCAGAAGCATTTCGACGCCGCGGCCAAGCGCGGCCGGCTGCGCCTGATCGCCTCGCCGGACGGCGCCGAGGGCTCGGTCCGCATCCACCAGGACGCACGCGTCTACGCCGCTCTGCTGGACGGCGCGGAGCGCGCGGCGCACCGCCTGGCCCCGGGCCGGCGCGTGTACGTCCACCTGGCGCGCGGCAGGCTCAGCGTGAACGGCCACGTCCTGGGGGCGGGAGACGCGCTCAAGCTGGCGGATCTGCAGGAGGTCGTGCTGGAAAAAGGGGACGACGCCGAGGTCCTGCTGTTCGACCTCAACTAGGAGAGATGTCCATGACGGAGGCAGTGGCACGGCAGCGGGAAGTGAGCCGCGTCATCGCCTCGCATTCCACACCGGTCACGCCGACGCTGCTGGTGCGTCGCGCGTTGCCCGACGCCGGGCTGCGCAACGTCGGTCCCTGGGTGTTCCTCGACCACTTCGGCCCGCTGGTGGTGCGCGCGGGCGACCGCGGCACACCGCCCCATCCGCATGCCGGCATCGAGACCGTGACCTACCTGCTCGAGGGCGGCATGCACCACCGCGATTCGCGCGGCAATGAAGGCGAAGTTGGCCGGCACGGGGTCCAGTGGATGACCGCGGGCAGCGGCATCGTGCACGCGGAACGGCCGATCGGCGGCGAGGGCGGCCGCCTGCATGGCCTGCAGCTCTGGACCAAATTGCCGCGGGCGCTGCAGTTCACCGCACCTGCGTACCGGCATTTCGCCGCCGAATCGCTGCCCGCCTTCCGCGCCGGTGACGCGCTCGTGCGCGTGGTCGGTGGCGAGCTGATGGGCCGGCGCAGCCCGGTGCCCACGCTGTGGCCGATCGTGCTTGCGCACGTGACGTTCGCCGGGCGTGGGCGGGCGGAGTTGGAGGCCCCCGCGGGATTCGACCTTGCGGCCTACGTGGCTTTCGGCCACGCGCGTTTCGGCGAGGTCGAAGCTGATGCCGGCAAGCTGTTGCGCTTCTCGGGCGAGGGCGCGGCCATAGGTCTGTTCAACGACCTGGATGAGCGCGCCGACGTGATCCTGCTGGGTGGCGTGCCGCTCGGCGAGCCGTTGGTCTTCCAGGGCCCGTTCGTGATGGACAGCGTGGCCGCCATCCGCCGCGCGGAGCAGGACTACGGCGCGGGCAGGATGGGCGCGCTGGCGGGGTAGACTGGAATTGTGGCGACGAAGGGAGAAGAAGGAGAAGAACGATGGCCGCACCGGCGCTCGACCTGCTGACGCAACGCCTCGACATCCGCGAGAAGAATGCCTGGATGCTGAGGAGCCTGCTGAAGAAGTAGCCTTGCCTGGCACCCGCCTCGAGAAGGACAGCTTCGGGCCGATCGAGGTTCCGGCGGACCGACTGTGGGGCGCGCAGACCGAGCGCAGCCGCCGCTACTTCCGCATTTCCGGCGAGCGCATGCCGCTCGCCATGATCCACGCGCTCGCCCTCGTCAAGCGCGCCGCTGCGCGGGTCAACCGGGCGCTCGGCCTGCTGGAGGAGAAGAAGGCGCAGGCCATCGAGCGCGCCGCCGACGAGGTCCTCGCCGGCCGCCACGACGAGGAGTTCCCGCTGGTGGTATGGCAGACCGGCTCGGGCACGCAGACCAACATGAACGTCAACGAGGTGCTGGCGAACCGCGCCTCCGAGCTGCTCGGCGGCGAGCGCGGGCAGATGCGGCTTGTGCATCCCAACGACGAGGTCAACCTCGGCCAATCCTCGAACGACGTGTTCCCGACGGCGATGTACATCGCCGCCGCGCGCGCCGTCGAGCACGACCTGCTGCCGAGGCTGGAGCGCCTTGAGGCGACGCTGGCCGCGAAGGCGGAGGCGTTTGCCGGGATCGTCAAGATCGGCCGCACGCACCTGCAGGACGCGACGCCACTTACGCTGGGGCAGGAGTTCTCGGGTTACGTCGAGCAATTGGCGCAGGCGGAGGCGGCGATCGCGCTCGCGCTGCCCGGGCTGTGCGAGCTGGCGATCGGCGGCACCGCGGTGGGCACCGGCCTGAACACCCACCCCGAATTCGGCGCGCGCGTGGCGCAGGACCTGTCGCAGGCCACCGGCATGTCTTTCGAGCCGGCACCCAACAAGTTCGCCGCGCTCGCCGGGCACGAGCCCCTGGTGTTTGCGCACGGCGCGCTGAAGACACTGGCGACGGCGCTCACGAAGATCGCCAATGACATTCGCTGGCTCGCCTCAGGGCCGCGCTCGGGACTGGGCGAGCTGCGCATCCCGGAGAACGAGCCGGGCAGCTCGATCATGCCGGGCAAGGTCAATCCGACGCAGGCTGAGGCACTGACCATGCTCTGCGCGCAGGTGTTCGGCAACGACACGGCGATCGCGTTCGGCGCCGCCTCGGGCAGCTTCGAGCTGAATGTGTACAAGCCGCTGCTGATCCACAATTTCCTGCAGAGCGTTCGTCTGCTCGCCGACGGCTGCGCCGCGTTCGAGGAGCACTGCGCCCGCGGCATCCAGGCCAACGAGCAGCGCATACGGGACCTGCTCGAGCGCTCGCTGATGCTGGTCACCGCGCTGGCGCCGCATATCGGCTATGACCGCGCGGCTGAGATCGCGAAGAAGGCGCACAAGGAGGGCAGCACCCTGAAGGAGGCGGCACTCGCGCTCGGCTACGTGAGCGCTGCGGACTACGAGCGCTGGGTGCGGCCTGAAGCGATGACCAAGCCGGCGGCGTGAAGCGGCGCGGGTTCCTGCTGGGCGCGGCGGCGTTTGCGGCGCTTCCGGCAGCCGCGGCTGAGCGCTTCTCGCGCGGGCTGCTGTGGCGAGTGCGCAGGCCGGGCGTGGAACCCAGCCATGTCTTCGGCACCTTGCACGCTGCGGACGCGCGCCTCGCCGAACTCCCCGCGCCAGCGCGCCGGGCCTTCGACGGTTCGCGCTCGCTGATGCTCGAATACGTCGCCGATGCCTACGGCAAGGTGCGCTTCCTGGAGGCAGCGATGTTCCTCGATCAGCGCACGCTGGAGCAGACCATCGGCACGGAGGATTTCGAGCTCGCTTTCACGCAGTTGCGGCCGGCGGGGCTGTCGCGCGAATTCGTCAACAAGATGAAACCCTGGGGCGTGCTGCTCAACCTGCGCAGCTCCTGGGACCCGACAGCCCATGCGACCCCCGACGACCAGCTGCAGGCGCTGGCGCTTGCACGGCGCATGCCGGTTACGCAAATCGAGGAGACCGAGGAGCAGATTTTCACCTTCGACGAACTTCCGCTGGCATCGCAGGTGGCGCTACTCAGGCACGGGCTGGCGCATCAAGCGGAGCTTGCCGCCGTCCTCGAGCGCACACTGCGGGCCTATCTCGCCCGGGACCTGGCCGCTATCTGGCGCACGCAGGATGAGTTCGCGCTCCGCCAACCTGGCATCGCCAAGCATCACGCCGAGCTGGTGAAACGCGTGGTACTGGACCGCAGCGTGGTCATGGCGTTCCGCATGCAGCGCGAGCTGCGGCGCGGGCGCGCTTTTGTCGCCATCGGCGCCCTGCACCTGTACGGCGCGAACGGCGTGCTCGCGCTGCTCGAACAGGACGGCTACCGGGCGGAGCGGGTGTATTAGACTGCGCGCCTCATGTCGGTAGTCGTCCTCATCTCCGGCCGCGGCAGCAACATGCAGGCGATCCTCGAAGCCGGGATACCGGTCTCGGCGGTCATCAGCAACAGGGCGGACGCTGGGGGGCTCGCCATCGCCGCGCGGCACGGCGTGGCGACCGGCGTCGTCGAGCACCGGCGTTACGCCACGCGCGAGGCGTTCGACGCAGCGCTCGCCGCGGAGATCGACCGCCACGCGCCGCGCCTGGTGGCGCTGGCGGGATTCATGCGCGTGCTGACAGCCGGTTTCGTCGTGCGCTACGCGGGTCGGCTCGTCAACATCCATCCGTCGCTGCTGCCGGACTTTCCTGGGCTGGACACCCACGCGCGGGCGCTCGCGGCTGGTGTCGAGCGCCACGGCTGCACTGTACATTTCGTCACGGCAGCGCTTGATCACGGGCCGATCATCGCGCAAGCGTCGGTGCCGGTGCTGCCGGGGGACACCGCGGACATCCTGGCTGCGCGCGTACTACGCGAGGAGCACTTGCTGTATCCGCGCGCCATCCGCTGGTTCCTCGATGGCGATCTGGTCATCGAGGGGGACAAGGTGCGCGTTAAGGGAAACCATGCACAGATGGTCATTGGCGATCGGGCTTAGTTTTTGCGCTGCCGTGCAGGCCGCACCGCCCGGGCGGGTCGAGATTGCCTCGGACGTGCTGTACAACGGTGGGGTGATCGGCGAAGTGACTCATGTGCTTGAGCACGACGGCAAGGCCTATCGCCTGACGGAACGCACGAAGGGCAGGGGCCTGTTCGCGCTTCTTGGCGAGGCGCGGCGCTCGAGCCGCGGCACGATTTCCGCCGACGGGCTGCGGCCGCTCGAATACGAGGATGTGCGCACCGGGCGTGACCCGGCGAGTGCGCGCTTTGCCTGGGATAGCAAGTCGGTGACCCTGCAATTCCGCGAAGGGCCGCAGCTGCGGCCCCTGCCGGCGCACGCGCAGGACCGCCTCAGCTTCCTGTTCGCCTTCGCCTTCCAAACTCCGGGCAATCGACCGGTCGAATTCAGCGTGGTCGACGGCAAGGGCATCGCAAACTACGTCTTCGATGTCGTGGGGCGCGAGCGCATCAAGGTGCCCGCCGGCGAGTTCGATGCCATGCGCCTGGCGCAGCGCAAGGAACATGCGGGCGACAGCAGCAGCGAGATCTGGCTCGACCCGTCGCGTTCCTATCTGCCGCTGCGCGTCCTGGTGGTGCAGAAGGACGGCACGCGCATCGATCAGGTCGCCACGCGCGTAACCGTGCCGTGATCGTCTACCGCGCACAGCTGGCGCGCGCGGAGACGCTGCTTGCCGAGCTGCTCTCATCCTCCGGGCCCGCCGACGCCGCAGTCTCGCGGTACTTCAGGGCGCATCGCAACCTCGGTCAGCAGGACCGCGCGTTCGTTGCGGAGACCGTCTATGCCGTGCTGCGCCGCCGGCGCTCGCTCGAGGCCGCCGCGCAGTCCGCGTCCCCCCGCGACCTGGCGATCGCCGCACTGGTGCGGGTGCGCGGGCTTTCGGGCCGCGCGCTCGAGGGCGTGCTGCGCGAGGGCGAGGAGGCGGTGGTGACCCGGGTGCGCGCGGCGAAGACTGACGCATTCCCACCGGCAGTGCGCGCCGACCTGCCGGACTGGCTGTGGGAGCGGCTTGCCGCGCTGCACGGCGAGGCCGAGGCGATGCGCATCGCGCAAGGCCTGCTCAATCCGGCGCCGCTCGATCTGCGCGTCAACCTCGCCAAGCTCGGCCGCGACGAGGCGCTCGAGCGGCTGCGCGCGAGCGGCATAGAGGGCGAGCCGACGCCGCATTCGCCGGCGGGAATACGGCTCGCGGAAAAGCCGGCGATCAACCGCCACCCCCTTTTCACCACTGGCGTGGTCGAGGTGCAGGACGAAGGCAGCCAACTGCTCGCTTATCTGCTGGCCCCGCGACGCGGCGAGATGATCGCGGACTACTGCGCCGGCGCTGGCGGCAAGACGCTCGCACTCGCGATGATGATGCGTGGCACCGGGCGGATCTACGCCATGGACGTTTCCGCCAAGCGCCTTGCGGAGCTCGCGCCGCGTGCCGCGCGCGCCGGCGTGACCAGCGTGCATCCGCTGGTGCTCTCCGGCGAGGGCGACGCGCGCGCCAAGCGCCTGGCGGGCAAGATCGACCGGGTGCTGGTGGATGCGCCCTGTAGTGGCTTCGGCACATTGCGCCGCAACCCGGATCTCAAGTGGCGGCATGGACCGCAGGCCATCGCGGAACTTGCGGTGAAGCAGGCGCGCATCCTGGAGGCGGCTGCGCGGCTGTTGAAGCCCGGCGGGCGCCTGGTGTACGCAACCTGCAGCATCCTGCCGGAGGAGAACGAGGCTATCGCTGAAGCCTTTGGCGCGTCGCACGGGGATTTCTCGGCGCTTTCCTGCCGCGAACTGCTTGGCGCGCAGCGCATCGACATCGACTGCGGCGAGCGCCTGCGGCTCTGGCCCCACCGGCACGGCTGCGACGGATTCTTCGCCGCGGCTTTCGAGCGGCGATAGAAATTCCCTTTCCGCAACGGGGGGTTAGGTTGGTCGGCGAGGATTCCTGGCTGGGTAGGGGAATCTATGGTTACGCGGGGGGTCTAAATGCGTATAATTGAGGCCGCTGTTCTCACATAACTATCAGAAAGTAATGATGATTTTCTCTGGATTGCTCGATTTGCCCTGGTGGGGCCTGGTACTCGTTGCCCTGGGCCTGACGCACGTCACCATCGCTTCGGTGACCATCTTCCTGCACCGGCACCAGGCGCACCGCGCGCTGGACCTGCACCCGATCGCGTCGCACTTTTTCCGCTTCTGGCTGTGGCTGACCACCGGCATGGTGACCAAGGAGTGGGCAGCGATCCACCGCAAGCACCACGCCAAGTGCGAGACCGCCGAGGATCCGCACAGCCCACAGGTCCTGGGCATCAACGCAGTGCTGTGGGGCGGCGTGTTCCTGTACGTGAAAGAGTCGCACAAGCCGGAGACCATGGAACGCTACGGCCATGGCACCCCGGACGACTGGGTCGAGCACAATATCTACTCGTGTCACGCCATCCTCGGCCTGACGGTGATGGGCTTGGTGGACGTGGCCCTGTTCGGGTTCCTGCCGGGTCTCCTGATCCTGCTGACGCAGATCGTCTGGATCCCGTTCTGGGCAGCGGGCGTGATCAATGGCATCGGCCACTACTGGGGCTACCGCAGCTTCGACATCGCCGACGCCAGCAAGAACATCGTGCCTTGGGGCATCCTGATCGGCGGAGAAGAGTTGCACAACAACCACCACGCCTACGCCACCTCGGCCAAGCTCTCGGCCAAGTGGTACGAGTTCGACATCGGCTGGATGTACATCCGCATTCTCGAGGCGCTCGGCCTGGCGACGGTGAAGAAAGTGCTGCCGACGCCGCGCTTCGAGCCGGCGAAGACCATGTGCGACTACGACACCCTGCACGCCGTGATCGCCAACCGCTACGACGTGCTGGCGCGCTACGGCAAGGCGCTCAAGCGTACTTGGAGCGACGAGGTGGAGCGCCTGCAGCACTGGTCGCCGCGCGATGCCGAGCTGCTCAAGTCGCTGAAGCGCGCGCTGGTGCGCATCGGCTACGGCGCGGAGACCGACCGCGCGCGCGTCGCCGAGGCGCTGAAGCCATCCAAGCCGCTTCAGGTGGCGGTGAGCATGCGTGAGGAGCTGATCGCCCTTTGGGAGCGCTCCAACGCCTCGAAGGAACAGCTGTTGCGTCAGCTGCAGGACTGGTGCCACCGCGCCGAGGCAAGCGGCATCACGCCGCTGGTGGATTTCTCGCGGCGCCTGCGCAGCTACGCCTGACGCACCAACCGGCTTCGCAAAACAAGAGGCCCGCGCAAGCGGGCCTTTTCGTTGGGGCGCCGGAAACCGCTACTTGAGCTTGGTTTCCTTGTAGAGGACGTGCTTGCGCGCCTTGGGGTCGTACTTCTTGATTTCCAGCTTGTCCGGCATGGTGCGCTTGTTCTTGGTCGTAGTGTAGAAATGACCGGTGCCGGCGCTGGACTCGAGCTTGATCTTTTCGCGCATGGCTCTCTCCCTAGTCGCGCTTCGCTTCGGCTTTCGCCTTGGCGCGGATCTCGGCCAGCACGGCCTCGACGCCGAGCTTGTCGATCTTGCGCAGGCCGGCCGTGGATACGCGCAGCCGCACGAAGCGGTTCTGGCTTTCCACCCAGAAGCGGCGGTAATGCAGGTTCGGCTGGAACTGGCGCCGGGTCTTGTTGTTGGCGTGGGAAACAAGGTTTCCCTTCATCGGCTTCTTGCCGGTGACCTGGCAGACACGGGACATGACGGACTCCGGAATTCGCGGAAGGCGCGGATTATAGCAGGCCGCGCTCGGCGAAGGAGAGCGTCTGGTTGCCCGCCACGATGAAGTGGTCGAGCACCCTGACCTCCACCAGCGCCAGGGCCTCTTTGAGCTGGCGTGTCAGCAGTTCATCTGCCTGGCTCGGCTGGGCCACGCCAGAGGGGTGGTTGTGGGCAAAGATGACCGCCGCTGCGTTGGCCGCCAGCGCCGCCTTCACCACCTCCCGCGGGTAGACGCTGGTCTGCGTGAGGGTGCCGCGGAACAATTCGGCATCAGACATCACGCGGTGTTGGGCATCCAGGAACAGCACGACGAAGACCTCGTGGGCGCGCGCGGCCAGCGTGAAGCGCAGATAGTCGCGCACCGCGCCGGGAGAGGTAAGCGCGCTTCCCGACTTCAGGCCCTCGCGCAGCGAACGCCGTGCCAGTTCGATGACGGCCGCAAGCTGCGCGGCCTTGGCTGCGCCCAGACCCTTCACCCGCACCAGGCTGCGCAGGTCGGCGGCAAGCAGGCCCGCAAGTCCGCCGAACGCGGCGATCAATTCGCGCGCCAAGTCCACTGCGCTCTTGCCGCGGATCCCGGAACGCAGGCAGACCGCCACCAGTTCCGCGTCGGAGAGCCCCGCGGCCCCCTGCGCGAGCAGCCGTTCGCGCGGTCGTTCCTGCGGCGGCCAGTCGGCGATCCCCAAAGCGCCCCCCCTCGAATTCCCCTAGAATCCCGCTTCCCTTAACGCGCCAGCCCTACGCAAGATGACCCTGAAGCGCAAAAGGCTGTTGCTGGGCATCACCGGCGGGGTGGCCGCCTACAAGGCGGCCGCGCTCGCGCGACTGCTTGTCAGGGCCGGCGCCGACGTGCGCGTGGCGATGACCGAGGCGGCGACGCGCTTCGTCACCCCGGTCACGTTGCAGGCGCTGACCGGGCAGACCGTGTGGACCGACCTGTGGGATCCGCGCGTGCCCGACAACATGGGGCACATCGAGCTGTCGCGCGACCGCGAGTTGATCGTGGTGGCGCCGGCGAGCGGCGACTTCCTCGGCAAGCTGGCGGCGGGTCTCGCCGGTGACCTGCTGTCCACGCTGTGCCTGGCGCGACGCTGCCCGCTGATGGTGGCGCCGGCGATGAACGTGGAGATGTGGGAGAACCCGGCGATGCAGCGCAACCTGCATACGCTGCGCGGCGACGGCGTGTTCCTCGCGGGTCCGGCCGCGGGCGACCAGGCCTGCGGTGAGGTAGGCATGGGACGCATGCTGGAGCCGGAGGAGATCGTCGAGGAGATCGAAGCTTTCTTCCAGCCCAAACTGCTCTCCGGCAAGCGAGTGCTGGTGACGGCCGGGCCGACCGAGGAGCCGATCGATCCGGTGCGCTCTATCACCAACGCCAGCTCCGGCAAGATGGGCTACGCCGTTGCGCGTGCCGCGCGCGAAGCGGGCGCGCGCGTGACGCTGATCAGCGGTCCGGTATCCCTGCCGGCGCCAGCGGGGGTGGAGCGCGTCGGCGTGCGCACCGCGGAGCAGATGCTCGAGGCAGTGAAGAAGGCCGCGGCGGCGAGCGACGTGTTCATCGCGGTGGCGGCGGTGGCGGATTACAGGGTCAAGAACCGCGCGGCGCAGAAGATCAAGAAGGGCGCGGGTGGCATGACGCTCGAGCTGACGGAGAATCCCGACATCCTCGCGCAGGTGGCAGCGATGAAGAATCCCCCGTTCTGCGTCGGCTTCGCCGCCGAGAGCGAGGAGGTGGCGGAGAACGCGCGCGCCAAGCGCGCGAAGAAGAAGATCCCGCTGCTCGCGGCGAACATCGCGCAGAAGGCGCTGGGCGCGGAGGACAACGAGATCACGCTGTTCGACGACGACGGCGAGCATCCGCTGGGACGCGGCTCGAAGCTCGAGCTCGCGCGCAAGCTCGTCGCGCACGTTGCCGGGATGCTGGCGGGAGCGAAGCGCTCGCGTGCGAAAGCTTGAGGTACGGGTCCTCGATCCGAGGATCCGCGAGAATCTCCCGCACTATGCGACGCCAGGTGCGGCCGGGCTTGACCTGCGCGCCTGCCTTGATGCGCCGCTTGTACTGCAGCCTGGCGACAGCCAGCTGGTGCCTTCCGGCATCGCCATCCATCTCGGCGATCCCGGCCTCGCGGCGGTCGTGCTGCCGCGCTCGGGCCTCGGCGCCAAGCACGGCATCGTGCTCGGCAACCTGGTCGGCCTGATCGATTCCGACTACCAGGGACAGATCTTCGTTTCGGTGTGGAACCGCGGCCGGGCCGCGTTCACCATCCAGCCGCTCGAGCGCATCGCGCAGCTGGTGGTCGTGCCGGTGGTGCAGGTCGAATTCGAGGTCGTGGAGCAGTTCGCCGCCAGCGAGCGCGGCGCAGGGGGCTTCGGCAGCACCGGCCGATGAGGGCGCTCGCTGCCCTATGTTGTTTGCTCGCCGCGCCGTCGCCGAGTACCTGAGGGGCGTGGACTAGAAAAGATAAAGCCCCGCCGCAGCGGGGCTTCTGACGGGCGCCGCGCGATCAGCCGAGCGAATCCTGCCAGACGTTCACGGCCCAGGCCCAAGCGTAACCGCCTTCGAGCGTGCTGCGCGCCGACGACACCCCGCCGGCGCCCGGCACCGTCTTCAGCGTCCTATCCTTGTCGTCCCACGTATGCACGGATGCGACATGGATCGCCTCGTCGGCAGAGACATAGCTGTAGCAGGTATTGGCGATCTTGGGTTCCGGGTTCGGTGCCTGGCCGTTGACCAGCGCCACCACCGCGGCAGCACAGATCTTTGCGTGCTGGTTCGCCATGCTGCCGGACTTGGGCATCAAGGGCGCGGACAGCGTCGCATCGCCGAGCACGTGAATACCCTTGACTGCCGTGGATTCCATCGTGCGCCAGTCCACGCCGCACCAGCGGTTATTGGCGGTGATAAGGCCCGCCTTGACCGCGATGTCGCCCGCGCGATGGGGCGGTATCACGTTCAACACGTCGCCGCGCACGTCTTCCACCTCGAGCTTGACCGTGCTGGTTTTCACGTCGACACCGATTGCTTTTGCGTTGCCGCGGAATTCGATCATTCCCGGATACAGGTCCGCCCAGGCTTTCTTGAACAGCGGGCCCTTGGAGGTGACGTCCGGGTTGGCGTCTAGAATCAGCACCTTCGAGCGCGGCTTGTTCTTCTTGAGATAGCTGGCCACCTGGCAGGCACGCTCGTAGGGTCCCGGCGGGCAGCGGTAGGGTGCGAGCGGCACCGACAGCACAAACACGCCGCCGTCCGTCATCGCCGCCAGCTGCTTTTGCAGCGCGATGGTCTGCGCGCCGGCCTTCCAGGCGTGCACCACGCGACTTGTCTGCATCGCAGCGTCGTAGCCCGCGATCTCGTTGAACATGAAGTCGATGCCCGGCGAGACGATCAGCCGGTCGTACTTCAAGTCGCCGCCGCGTTCCAGCTTGACCACCTTCTTTTCCGCGTCCACCGCGGTGGCCTCGTCATTCACCACCTGGACGCCGTGGCGGCGCAGGCCGTCGTAGCTGTGGCGGAGGTCCTCCATGGTCTTCGAGCCGCCCAACACCAGGTTCGAGATCGGGCAGGAGGTGAAGATGTTGGCGCGCTCGACCATCACCACCTCGATGGCCGGGTCCCAAAGGCGGATATATTTGGCGGCAGTGGCGCCGCCGAAGCCGCCGCCAATCACCACCACGCGCGCTTTCTGGGAAGTCGTCGCACAACCGGCCGCGGCCAGCGCCGCAGCGGCACCGGTGAGTCTGAGAAAATCGCGGCGATCGAAATTCCTTCTCATGGCGAGCCTCTCACTTTCTCTGCGCCGAGAAGTACTCGGCGATAAGCTGGACCTGCTGGTCCGTGTAACCCTTCGAGATCTGGTGCATCACGGTCGCCGGCCTCACTCCGGAGCGGAATTCGGTGAGCTTGCGCACCAACTCGTCCTTCGCCTTGCCGGCGAGCGGCTCATAACCACCGGCGCCGCGGCCTTCGGTGCCGTGGCACATGGCGCAGGACGCCGCCAGATTGCGCCCGGCATTGCCGTCCTGAGCCGAAACGGCAAAGGGCGCGGCGGCGAAAACGGCCGCGCAAACAAGAGCGATTCGCATGTGGAGCCTCCCCCGGGAATTTGTGACTGCGCGATGCAGTCTCCGCTCGACACAAGAGCACTGTCAAGCGAATCAAGGCCAATTGTTGCTTATGGATTCATAACGCGTGGGCTGTGCCGCGCGTTGGCTTCAGGCGACCGGTTCCTTCGCGGCCGGCGTGGCCGCCGGGGCCGGTTCCTCGAACTGCAGCACGATCTTGTCCGCGGCATCCACGTCGATCGTGACTTTGCCGCCGTGCAGCAGCTTGCCGAACAGCAGCTCGTCCGCGAGCGCGCGCCGGATGGTGTCCTGGATGAGGCGTGCCATCGGCCGTGCGCCCATGAGCGGATCGAAGCCCTTCTTCGCCAGGTGCTGCTTTAGTTGCTGGGTAAAGTGCGGCTCCACCTTCTTCTCCTGCAGCTGCTCTTCGAGCTGCATGAGGAACTTGTCCACCACGCGCATGATGATGTCGTGGTCCAGGGCGCGGAACGAGATGATCGCGTCCAGCCGGTTGCGGAACTCCGGCGTGAACATGCGCTTGATCGACTCCATTTCGTCGCCGGCCTGCTTCGTCTGGGTGAACCCCATCGTGGCCCTGGCGAGGGACTCGGCGCCGGCGTTGGTGGTCATGACGATCACCACGTTGCGGAAATCCGCCTTCCTGCCGTTGTTGTCGGTGAGCGTGCCGTGGTCCATCACTTGCAGCAAGATGTTGAAGATGTCCGGGTGCGCTTTCTCGATCTCGTCGAGCAGCAGCACCGCGTAGGGCTTCTTGGTGATTGCCTCCGTCAGCAGGCCGCCCTGCTCGAAGCCGACGTACCCTGGCGGTGCGCCGATCAGGCGCGACACGGCATGGCGCTCCATGTACTCCGACATGTCGAAGCGGATCAGCTCGATGCCCATGCAGTAGGCGAGCTGGCGCGCGACCTCGGTCTTGCCGACGCCGGTCGGTCCGCTGAACAGGAACGAGCCGATCGGCTTCTGCGGATTGCCCAGGCCGGAGCGCGCCATCTTGATGGCGGCCGCGAGCGCGTCGATGGCCTGGTCCTGCCCAAACACCACTGCCTTCAGGTCGCGGTGCAGGTTAGCAAGCGCGCTGCGGTCGTCGCTCGACACGCTCCTCGGCGGGATGCGCGCGATCTTGGCGACGATCTCCTCGATCTCGGTCTTGCCGATCACCTTCTTCTGCTTGCCCTTAGGCGCGATGCGTTGCGCAGCGCCGGCCTCGTCGATCACGTCGATCGCCTTGTCGGGCAGGTGGCGGTCATTGATGTAGCGCGCCGACAGCTCGGCCGCCGTGCTGAGCGCGTTGGCGGTGTATTTGACGCTGTGGTGCGCCTCGAAGCGCGTCTTCAGGCCCTTGAGGATCTCGATAGTCTCGTCCACCGAGGGCTCGACGACGTCGATCTTCTGGAAGCGCCGCGACAGGGCATGGTCCTTCTCGAACACGCCACGGTACTCGTTGTAGGTCGTGGCGCCGATGCACTTCAGCTGCCCGGTGGAGAGCACGGGCTTCAGCAGGTTGGAGGCGTCCAGCGTGCCCCCGGAGGCAGCCCCAGCACCAATGACCGTGTGTATTTCGTCGATGAACAGAATGGCGTTCGGGTTGTCCACCAGCTGCTTGAGCACGGCCTTCAGCCGCTGCTCGAAGTCGCCGCGGTACTTGGTGCCGGCGAGGAGGGCTCCCATGTCGAGCGCGTAGACCGTGGCCTTGGCGAGCAGGTCGGGCACGTTGGCCTCGACGATGCGGCGCGCGAGGCCCTCGGCGATCGCGGTCTTGCCCACGCCGGCTTCGCCGACCAGCAGCGGGTTGTTCTTGCGCCGGCGGCACAGCGTCTGGATGACGCGCTCGAGCTCCCGGTCGCGGCCGATCAGCGGGTCGATCTTGCCGGCGAGCGCGAGTGAGTTCAGGTTCTGGGTGTAATTGTCCAGTGGGCTGTTGGCGGGCTCGGCCTGCGCCTCCTCGCCCGCCTCCTGCTCGCCCTTGCCCTGGTGCTGCTGCGGCGTCTTGGTGATGCCATGCGAGATGTAGTTGACGACGTCCAGGCGCGTCACGCCCTGCTGCTGCAGGAAGTAGACCGCGTGGGAATCCTTCTCGCCGAAGATCGCCACCAGGACATTGGCGCCGGTGACTTCCTTCTTGCCCGAGGACTGCACGTGCAGGATGGCGCGCTGGATCACGCGCTGGAAGCCGAGCGTGGGCTGCGTGTCGACTTCGCGCTCCGCGGCGATGCGCGGCGTCTGCTCGGCGACATGCTGGGTGAGGTTCTTGCGCAACTCCTCCAGATTGGCGCCGCAAGCGCGCAGCACCTCGGCAGCGGTCGGGTTGTCGAGCAGCGCGAGCAGCAGGTGCTCCACGGTGATGAACTCGTGCCGCTTCTGGCGCGCTTCCACGAACGCCATGTGCAGGCTGACTTCGAGTTCCTGAGCGATCATGCTACGTTTCCTCCATCACGCACTGCAACGGATGCTGGTGGCGCCGCGCGTAGGCGGCCACCTGCTGAACCTTGGTGGTGGCGATGTCCCGGGGATAGACGCCGCAAACGCCGATGCCTTCCCGGTGCACCTTCAGCATCACCTGCGTCGCGCGCTCGCGCGTCATGCTGAAGAACTTCTGCAGCACCAACACCACGAACTCCATCGGCGTGAAATCGTCGTTCAACAGCATGACCTTGAACATCGGCGGAGGCTTCAGCTTGCTCCGCTGAGCCTCGAGCAGAGTGTCGTCCTTGAACTGCGCCATGCCGCCTAGTTTTCGCCGTAGAGCTCAATCTGATCGGACATGCCTTTCCGTTTCCGGTTCCGCGCCAGTTGCCTGCGTGATCCTGAGGGCCGACTGCACCCGCTCGCAGCTATCCTAATCAATGTGTTCCAGCAGTGCAACGCGGCTGGCGGGGGGTCTTGACAGGGGGTGCGGCGGGCGCGTAAAAGCCGCCAAGTGTTTGGATTCAGGCTGTCTGTAACGCCACCGGCTGGTGGGCGGCGGGGTCGTGAGTTTCAAGCACGGCCCGGGTGATGCGCCCGGCGTCAATCAACTTTTCACAAGGACTTGGCGATGGCGACAGGCACCGTGAAGTGGTTCAACGACGCGAAGGGGTACGGTTTCATCACGCCGGACGACGGCAGCGAGGACCTGTTCGCGCACTTTTCCGCGATCCAGATGGCGGGCTTCAAGACCCTCAAGGAAGGCATGAAGGTGAGTTTCGACGTGGTGCAGGGGCCCAAAGGCAAGCAGGCCTCGAACATCAACAAAGTCTGACAGTTTCCGGCAACAAGAAAAGCCGCCCGCGGGCGGCTTTTTCGTTGCCGGCGGCCTACATGCGCTCGATCATCGCCTGGCCGAAGCCGGAGCAGGACACCTGCTTGGCGCCCTGCATGAGGCGCGCGAAATCGTAGGTCACCACCTTGTCGGCGATCGCCTTCTCCATCGAGCGCACGATGACGTCGGCGGCCTGCACCCAGCCC
>Ga0137456_1000014_pt1 | contig 15138 bp, 19 predicted proteins | sample EasRivERMGT615_2_FD_102322 | JGI IMG/M metagenome (GOLD analysis project Ga0137456, IMG submission 102322) | Soil microbial communities from meander-bound floodplain in the East River, Colorado, USA - East River MetaG ERMGT615_2 | ecosystem: Environmental > Terrestrial > Soil > Floodplain ...
CACCTCGTCTACTTCCTGATCGTGGTGGCAGTCGGCGGTCTCGGCAACCTGCGCGGCCCGTTCGTCGCGGCGCTGCTGATCGGCATATCCGACACCGCCTGCAAGTACTGGGTGCCGCAGTTCGGGGCGTTCTTCATCTACATCGCGACCATCGCCGTCCTGCTGTGGCGGCCGGCGGGACTGTTCGGGGCTCGGGTATGAGCCGCCGCGGAAGCTACGGCGTGGGCGCACGCATCGGCTGGCTCGAATGGCTGCCGTGGGTGGCCGCGCTCGCCGTGTTCATCGCGTTGCCCCAGTACCTGCCGCTCGGCGCGCGCATTCTGGTTTACATACTGTTCGCACTCTCACTCGATCTCATACTCGGCTATGCCGGCATCATCACGCTCGGGCACAGCGCGTTCTTCGGGCTCGGCGCCTACGTCGCCGGCATCCTCGGTGCGAAGCTGGGGATCACGGACCCGCTCCTGCAGATGGCCGCCGCCGCGGCCGCGGCTGCGCTGCTGGGCGTCGTAACCGGCACCGTCATCCTGCGCACCAAGGGCCTCACGCTGCTCATGCTTACACTCGCGATCACTACCATCCTGCTCGAAGTGGCCAACAAGGCCACCGGCCTCACCGGCGGCGCCGACGGCCTGTCCGGCATCGTTGTTGCCCCGATCTTCGGCCAGTTCAGATTCGACATGTTCGGGAAGACCGCGTACCTGTATTGCCTGCTGGCGCTCTTCGCCGGGTGGTGGGTCACGCGCCGGATCGTCTATTCGCCGTTCGGGACTTCGCTGGTGGGGATCCGGGAAAACGCCGTCCGCATGCACGCAGTCGGCGCTCCGGTCTATTTCCGCCTGGTCGCGGTCTACACGATCTCGGCGACGATGGCGGGCTGCGCCGGGGCGTTGCTCACGCAGACCAACCAGTTCGTCGGCTTGAACGTGTTGAGCTTCGAATTCGCGGGGGAATTGCTGGTGATGCTCGTGCTGGGCGGGGTGGGCCGTATCTACGGCGCGTTCGCCGGACCGCTCGTTTACATGATCGCGCAGGACCAGCTCGCCAAGCAATTTCCCGAGTACTGGTACTTCGGCATCGGGCTGCTGCTCGTCGCAGTCGTCATGTTCGCCCGCGGCGGCTTGCTCGGTATCCTCGATCTGGCCGTGTCAAGAATGCGCAGAGCAAGCCCATGAGCCCCGTTCTCGAAACGCGGCAGTTGTGCAAGAAATTCGGCGCGCTTACCGTAGCCGAGAACATCGACTTTCGTCTCGAAGCCGGCGAGCGCCGTGCCCTGATCGGTCCGAACGGCGCGGGCAAAACCACGTTCGTCAACATGCTCACGGGACGGATCGTGCCTTCCTCCGGGCGCATTTTTCTTGGCGGCGACGATGTCACCGAACAGGCACAGGCAGCGCGGGTCAAGCGTGGGCTCGGCCGTACCTTTCAGATCAACACCTTGTTCCGCGATCTGACGGTGCTCGACAATGTTGCGCTCGGCATCGCCGAGCGCAGAGGCGTCGCTGGCCGGCTATGGCGCCCGGCCAGCGCCTACGACGAGGTCCGCGCGGAAAGCGAGGTGCTGCTGGCGGCCCTCGATCTGGCAGTTGACGCGGGCAGCCGCGTGCTCGACCTGCCGTACGGCAAGCAGCGGCTGGTCGAGATCGCCATCGCCCTCGGCCTGAAGCCCAGGGTGCTGCTCCTCGACGAGCCCGCCGCGGGAGTACCCTCCGTCGAATCCGGGCGCATCCTGCAGGCGCTCGACAGCCTGCCCGGCGACATTGCCATCCTCATCATCGAGCACGACATGGACGTGGTGTTCCGCTTCGCGCACCGGATCACGGTCATGGTGCAAGGCGAAGTGCTGGTCGAGGGGACGCCCGACGAGATTGCCGGCGACCGCCGCGTGCACCAGGTCTATCTCGGGGAGAGCCGCCGTGACTGATGCCCTGAAACTTTCCGGGGTCCGCGCAGGCTACGGCGAGACGATCGTGCTCGAGGACGTCGGGTTCGCGGTGCCCGAGCGCGGCGCGATCGCGGTGCTCGGCCGCAATGGCGTCGGCAAGACCACGCTGCTCGCGACGATTATGGGCCTTACGACCTTCCACTCCGGCGTCATCGAATACCAGGGCAGGCCGATCGAGCGGCTACCGGTGTACGAGCGCTCGCGTCTCGGCCTGGGCTACGTGCCACAGGAACGCGAGATCTTTCCGTCCCTGTCGGTAGAGGAAAACCTGATGGTCGCCGTGCGGCCGGGTCACTGGAACGTGGAGCGTGTCTATGACCTGTTCCCGCGTCTCGCCGAGCGGCGCAGCCACCTGGGCAACCAGATCTCGGGCGGCGAGCAGCAGATGCTGGCAATCGGCCGCGCACTGATGGGCAACCCCGGACTATTGCTGATGGATGAGCCGCTCGAAGGGCTGGCGCCTATCATCGTCGAATCCCTGCTCCGGATGTTGCAGCGCCTCATACGCGAAGATTCCCTGACGGTGGTGCTGGTCGAGCAACACGCGAAGCTCGTGCTCGAGGTGACGCAAAGCGCGATAGTGCTGAATCGCGGCCGCATCGCCTACTGGGGGTCGAGCAGCACATTGCTCGGCGACCGCGCGGCACTGGAAGCCCATCTCGGCGTTTCCGACCGCGCCGCCGCGACCGGCCGCGATTGATATACTGCAACAGAGATTCGATCACCGGGGCAATACCGGTTAATGGAAGCGCGCACCACACCCCCGTTTCGTGCCGACCACGTCGGCAGTTTCCTGCGCCCGAAGGCGCTGCTTGATGCGCGCGAGAAACGCCGCCAGGGCGCGATTACTGCGGAGCAGTTGCGGAGGATCGAGGACAACGCAATCCTGGACGTCGTCCGCTTCCAGCAGGATCTCGGCCTGCGGGGCATTACCGACGGCGAGTACCGGCGCACTTTTTTCCACACCGACTTCCTCGAGCAGCTCGCGGGGGTCGAGGCCCGGGGCGGCATCCCGGTCAGCTTCCACAGCGCTGCGGGCGACGTGGACTTCGCGCCGCCCGTGATGCGGGTGACCGGGCTGGTCCGCCACGTCAAGCCGATCCAGTTGGCCGACTTCCAGTTCCTGCGATCGGTCGTCAGGCAAACGCCCAAGGTCACCATACCCTCGCCGACCATGCTGCATTTCCGCGGTGGCCGCAGCGCGATCAGCACGGAAGCCTACCCCGACCTGGAACAGTTCTACGAGGACGTGGCCGCGGCCTACCGCGCCGAACTGAAAGCCCTGGGCAAGGCCGGGGCGACCTACGTCCAGTTCGACGACACCAACCTCGCCTACCTGTGCGACGAGAAGATGCGCGACGGCGCGCGCCAGCGCGGGGACGACCCGAACGAGCTGCCGCGCCGCTACGCGCGCCTGATCAACGGCGCGATTGCGCGGCGCCCCAAGGGTATGACCGTCTGCGTCCATCTGTGTCGCGGCAACTTCAAGAGCGCGTGGGTCGCCGAGGGCGGCTACGAGCCGGTGGCCGAGGTGCTGTTCAACGAACTCAAGGTCGATGGCTATTTCCTGGAATACGACGACGCCCGCTCCGGTGACTTCGCCCCGCTGCGCCACGTGCCGAAGAACAAGATCGTCGTGCTCGGCCTGGTGACGACCAAGCTGGGCCGGATGGAGTCGAAGGACGACCTCAAGCGCCGCCTGGACGAAGCGGCGAAATTCATGCCGCTCGAGCAGATGTGCCTGTCGCCACAGTGCGGATTTTCGAGCACGGTCCACGGCAACGCCATTGCGATCGAGGAACAGGCGGCCAAGCTACGGCTCGTGGTCGAGACGGCACGGGAGGTATGGGGCTCCGTCTGAAGAAGCTCCGTCCCGGCCACCCATGACAGCGCTGGTATTTAGGGAGCTGCCGCACCCTGGTCTCATCCGCTTTTCCGGCGAAGGGGCGCAGGCCTTCCTGCACAACCAGTTGAGCTGCGACGTTGCCGCGCTGACGTTTGGCCACAGCACCTATGGCGCCTACTGCACGCCCAAAGGCCGCGTCCTCGCCAGCTTCCTGCTGTGGCGCTCGGAACAGGGCCTGTTCATGCAACTGCCCTCTTCCCTGCGCGAGCCCATCCAGCAACAACTCTCGAAGTTCATCCTGCGCTCGAAGGTAAAGGCCGAGAATGCCTCCGGCGACCGGGCGCTCATCGGAGTCGCCGGCAAGGATGCCGCGGCGCTGTTGCAGCAGGTGCTGGGTGCGGCGCCGACATCGCCGCACGACGTTATGCACGTGGATGGGGCGACCATAATCCGCCTGCCGGTCGATCGTTACGAAATAGCCGTTTCGAGAGAGCAGGCGCCGCGCCTGGCGGCGGCGCTCGGTGCCGCGGACACGGCGGCGCCGGAGCACTGGGAATGGCTGGCCATCCGCGCCGGCATTCCGGTGATACTGCCCGCGACCCAGGAACAGTTCGTGCCGCAGATGGTGAACCTCGACCTGATCGGCGGCGTGAGCTTCCAGAAGGGCTGTTACCCCGGCCAGGAAATCGTCGCGCGCATGCACTACCGCGGTACGCTCAAGCAGCGTATGTACCTCGCCAACGTCGCGGCGGAAGAGCGCCCGCAACCGGGAGACAAACTGTACAGCCCGGGTTTCGGCGAACAGGCCAGCGGCGCGATCGTCAATGCCGCGCGCTCGCCGGAAGGCGGCCATGAGGTGCTGGCCGTAGTCCAGATCGCCAGCGCCGGGAGCGACAATGTCCGCTGGAGATCGCCAGTCGGCCTGCCCCTCAGGTTCATGCCGTTGCCGTACCGCGTGGACGACTGACGGACCGTGTCGTACTCGTTCTACGTCTATTACCGTGTCGACCCCACCAGGGCCGCCGCGTGCGAACCCCGGATCCGGGAACTCCTTGCGGCCGTGCGTAATGCAACCGGCATTTCCGGCCAGCTCATGAAAAAGCGCGGCGAGCCGAACCTGTGGATGGAGATCTACCTCAGCGTCGCCGATGACGTGAAATTCGAATGGGAGCTAGCTGAAGCCGCCGGCCGTCTCAACATCGCGGCATTCCTGCTCCCGGGCACGCCGCGGCATGTGGAATGTTTTGAACACTGATTTTTCCACGTCACGCTTCAACACGTCACGATGTGTCTAATTCTTCTGGCCTGGCGCGCGCACCCGGGGTATCCGCTGGTGTTCGCGGGCAATCGGGACGAGGCCTACGAGCGGCCCAGCGCCGCATCCGGCTTCTGGAGCGGTGAACCGGACGTCTTCGGCGGCCGCGACCTGGAGAAAGGCGGCACCTGGCTCGGGCTGACGCTCGGCGGCCGCTTCGCGGCGGTCACCAACTACCGCGACGGGCGGGCCACCAACCCGGCTGCGCCGCGTTCTCGCGGAGAATTGACGGCGGACTTTCTGCGCGGCATCGATGAACCGCGCTCCTACCTCGAGAACATCGCACCGCGCGGCGCCGACTACGGCGGCCATTCGCTCATCGTTGGAGATTCCCGCCATTGGTACGGCTTGTCGAACCGCGACCCGGCAATCCGGGAATTGCCCGCCGGCGTCCACGGCTTGAGCAACCATTTGCTCGATACCCCGTGGCCCAAGGTCAGCCGCGGCAAGGAGCGCCTGTCGGCCTTGCTCTCGGCGGGAGAAACGGATCTGGTTGACGAGCTGTTCCGCGTCCTCGCCGACCGTACCGTGGCGCCCGACGTCGAACTGCCCGACAGCGGCATCGGCCTGCAGCGCGAGCGCGAGCTTTCTCCGGCATTTATCGCCGGCGAGCGCTATGGCACACGAGCTTCCACCGTGATACTCGTCAGCAGCCGCGACGAAGTGGTATTCGTGGAACGCAGGTTCGGCGCGCATGGAGCGCCACTGGGAGAAACCGCGCAGCGCCTGACGCTTCAGCCGCGCGCCACGTTGCCTCCGGGGAAGACCGCGGGCCAGACGGTTTGATCAGCGGTGCTGCGGGTCATCGCAATGTGGAGAATCCCCGCTTCCATGAACTCCGTGCCCTGCTTGGCAAAGCCGCGCCCGATGTAGAAGTCAAGCACGCGCGTCTGCGCATGCAGCCTGACGATGTCGTTACCCATCTTGTTGGCGATCACCATCAGCATATCGAGGATGGATCTGCCCACGCCCTTGCCGCGCCACTCCTGGAGCACGGCGAGGCGTCCGATGTGGCCGTCCTGCAGGAGGCGGCCGGTGCCGATCGGCGTGCCGTCGGGCGCATAGGCGATGACGTGGTAGGCGTGCTCGTCCAGGCCGTCCCATTCCAGGTCGGGCGGCACACCCTGCTCCTCGACGAACACCTTGCTGCGGATCGTCCGCAGCACCTGCTGCGTGGCGGTCCAGTAGACCGGCGTGACCGTGAATTTAAGCGGTTCGCTCACGGGCTTCATTATATAGGCGCCCGCACCGCTTAAATACAGGTAATCGATGGTTCCGTCCCGGGCCCGGAACCGGCGGATCCTGCCGTCTGCCGGTCGCCGGCCGGAGGAAAAGCCTACAACGTGAGGCCGCCGCTGACCTCGATGACCGCGCCGTTGATGTAGCTCGCCTCATCCGAGGCGAGGAAAGCGAAGGTGTTGGCGATCTCCTCCGGTCGCGCGAGCCGGCCTAGCGGCACGCGCTCCTCGAGCGCCTTGAGCACTTTCTCCGGAATCTTGCTGAGGATCGGGGTCAATACGAACCCCGGGCAGACCGCATTGGCTCGGATGCCCTTGCGGCCCAGTTCCTTGGCCCAGGTCTTGACCATGCCGATGACGCCGAACTTGCTGGCAGCGTAGTTGGTCTGGCCAAAATTGCCGTAGATGCCGACGATGGACGAAGCATTGAGGATGACGCCGGACTGCTGCTTCAACATGGTATCCACGACCGCGCGCGTGCAGTTGTAAACGCCTTTGAGGTTGATCTCGATCACGTCGTCGAACTGGGCCTCGCTCATGTTCTTGAGCGTCGAGTCCTGGACGATGCCGGCGTTGTTCACCAGGCAGTCGATGCGCCCGTATTTCCTGACGACCGTATCCACCATGCGCGCGATACTGGCGGGATCCCGGACGTCGATCGGGCAACCCAGCGCCTCGCCTCCAGCCGCGATGACGTCCTGGGCCGTCTGCTGGGCCTGGTCGGCGTTGATGTCGCAGGCGATGACGGTGGCCCCTTCGGTGCCGAATTTGAGCGAAGTGGCGTGCCCGATACCCCTGCCGGCCCCGGTGATGATGGCCACCTTGCCGGCCAGCCTCAGGGTTGCGTGGCCGTTACCGTTCTTGCCGTTACTCTTTCCGTTTGCCTTGCCGTGTCCGTTGCGTGGTTTATCAGCCATGAGCCGGGTAGCCCTTCATGCGATGAGTTGCAGCAATCTAACCCATTTTCTCGCATTGCACAATAATCATAATATCACAAGGGGTTGAGCACCCTAACCCATTGGTTGCACTATAGGTTGTGGAATGGAGGCCCTATCTGGCAATGCAAGATCAAGCGCTTGCAGGAAGGCTTATTCCCGGATATCGACCGGGGTGCGGACGGGCACGAGATCGAACAACTCGACGAGGTCCTCGTTGCGCATGCGGATGCAGCCGTGTGATCCGGGCTTGCCCATTTCGGCACTGTCCGGGCTACCGTGTATGTAGATAGCGCGGCGCATGGTGTCCACTGTGCCCAGCCGGTTGACTCCCGGCTCGCAGCCCGACAGCCAGAGGATACGGGTCAGGATCCAGTCTCGCTTGGGGAAGCTGCGGGCCAGCTCGGGGCTGTAGACCTCGCCCGTCGGTCGCCGCTCGACAAATACGGTATTCAGCGGCCTTCCGCCGCCGATCTTGGCACGGACGATATGGCTACCACGCGGGGTGCAATAGCTGCCGTTCTGCTCGCCGGCTCCATTCTTTGATGTGGAGATCGCATAGCGCCTGATAATTGATCCATTATCATCAATTAGATCAATATGTTGTGAACCAATATTAATTCTTATTCTAGGCATGGCCAGGGGTTCGCCGGCGAGCTGAAAAAAAGTCCTGCAGCAACTTGGCAGCCTCCTCGGCCAATACACCGCCCACCACCGTGGCATGGTGATTCAGCCGGTTCTCCGCGAACAAGTCGAGGACGCTGCCGCAGGCACCGGATTTGGGATCGGCAGCACCATAGACCACGCGGCTGATACGGGCGTTCATGATCGCCCCGGCACACATGGCGCACGGCTCCAGCGTCACGTAGAGCATGCATTCCGCCAGGCGGTAATTGCCGATGCGCTCGGCCGCGTCACGCAGGGCCATCACTTCGGCATGCGCGGTGGGATCCCGGCCCGCTACCGGCCGGTTGTGGCCGCGTCCCAGCACCACGCCGTCCTTGACCACGACCGCCCCGACCGGCACCTCTCCCGCTGCCGCTGCCTCGAGAGCGAGTGACAGCGCCTCGCGCATAAACACGTCGTCGCTCATGCGCCAACGTAGTGAGGTGTGAGGTGTAAGGGGTGAGGCGAAGACCGCCGAACCCGCCACTTTGCGCTAAGGTTTACGCCCCTCACTCCTTACCCCTCACGCCTCACTCCTCACTCCCACTCAATGGTCGCGGGCGGCTTGCTCGAGATATCGTAGGTCACGCGGTTGATACCGCGCACCTCGTTGATGATGCGGTTGAACACCTTCGCCAGCAGCTCATGCGGCAGCGGCGCCCACTGCGCCGTCATGAAATCGGTGGTTTGCACGGCGCGCAAAGCCACCACGTACTCGTAGGTGCGGCCGTCCCCCATCACTCCTACCGACTTCACCGGCAGGAACACCGCGAAAGCCTGGGCAGTCTTGTCATACCACCCCGCCGCGCGCAGCTCTTCTATGAAAATCGCATCGGCCCGGCGTAACAGGTCGGCATACTCCGCCTTCACCTCGCCCAGGATACGCACACCCAGGCCGGGTCCCGGGAAAGGATGACGGAACACAATATCGTGGGGCAGTCCCAGGGCAAGGCCGAGCTCGCGCACTTCGTCCTTGAATAGCTCGCGCAGCGGCTCCAGCAGCTTGAGGTGCAGCGTGTCGGGCAGGCCGCCGACGTTATGGTGTGACTTGATATTGTGCGCTTTCTTTGACTTTGCCCCAGCGGATTCGATGACGTCGGGGTAGATCGTGCCTTGCGCCAGCCACTTTACCCGCGGCAGCTTCGCCGCCTCCCGCTGGAAAACCTCGATGAATTCCCGGCCGATGATCCTGCGTTTCTGCTCGGGGTCGGTTACGCCCTGCAAATGCCCCATGAATTGATCGCGGGCGTTGACGTGGACCACCCGGGCGCCGAGCTTGCCGGAGAAAGTGCCCATCACTTGTTCCGCTTCGTTGAGCCTGAGCAAGCCATGGTCCACGAACACGCAGGTTAGCTTGTCGCCAATGGCGCGATGGATCAGCGCGGCCGCGACCGACGAATCGACGCCCCCCGACAGCCCTAGCACCACTTCCTCCGCGCCGACTTCCGAGCGGATGTGGTTTACCGCTTCCTCGACGAAGCTCGGCATGCTCCAGTCGCCGGACAAGCCGCAGATCTGCCGCACAAAGCGCTCGAGGATCACCTTGCCTTGCGCGGTATGCGTGACCTCGGGATGGAACTGCACGGCGTAGTACTTGCGGCTCTCGTCCGCCATGCCCGCGATCGGGCAGGAATCGGTGGCAGCCATGAGCTTGAAGCCGGACGGCATCTCAACCACTTTGTCGCCGTGGCTCATCCAGACATCGAGCAGGCCATGGCCCTCGCCATTCACCCGGTCCTGGATGTCCCTGAGCAGCGTCGTATGCCCCCGCGCCCGCACTTCCGCGTAGCCGAACTCGCGGACCTTGCCGGCTTCGACCTTGCCGCCGAGCTGCTGCGCCATGGTCTGCATCCCGTAGCAGATGCCTAGCACCGGCACGCCCAGATTGAATACAACCCCGGGCGCCTTGCCCGCGTCCGGGTCGTACGCAGAGAGATGGCTGCCGGACAGGATGACGCCGCGCGGGTTAAAGGCGCGAATGAACTTGTCGTCCACGTCGTAGGGATGGATTTCGCAGTAGACGTGGGCTTCGCGGACGCGCCGCGCAATCAATTGCGTGTACTGCGCGCCGAAATCGAGGATGAGGATCTTTTCGTGCATCAGACCAGTAAGCGGTAAGCGGTGGAATCCCGGTATTTGCGTACTTCCGCTCACTGCTTACCGCTCACTCGGCTCTGTAGTTGGGCGCTTCCTTGACGATCTGCACGTCGTGGACGTGGGATTCGCGTATGCCCGCGGTCGTGATTTCCACGAATTCCGCCTTGTCGCGGACTTCGTCGATGGTGGCGCAACCGAGGTAGCCCATGCTTGAACTCAATCCGCCCATCAGTTGATGCACCAGCGGGGCAAGCTGACCCTTGTACGGAACCCTGCCCTCGACTCCTTCGGGCACCAGCTTGTCGGTGTCGGGTTCATCGTCCTGGAAATAGCGGTCGGCCGCCCCCTGCTGCATGGCCGACAGCGATCCCATACCGCGATAGGATTTGTAGGAACGCCCCTGGAACAACTCGGTCTCGCCCGGCGACTCTTCGGTACCGGCGAACAGGCCGCCGATCATGATCGCGTGGGCGCCCGCGGCGATCGCCTTTGCAATATCGCCGGAGTAGCGAATTCCGCCGTCGGCAATCAATGGCACGTCGGTCTTGGCCAGCCCTTTCAGCACGTTGGCAATGGCGCTGATCTGCGGCACGCCGATGCCGGCCACGATCCGCGTGGTGCAGATCGAACCCGGGCCGATACCGACTTTCACGCCATCCGCGCCATTGTCCACCAGCGCCTTGGCCGCGGCTGCAGTAGCGATGTTGCCGCCGATCACCTGCGTCTTGGGGAACTTGCGCTTGACCCACTTCACACGGGCCAGGACATTCGTCGAGTGCCCATGGGCAGTGTCCACCACGATCACATCCACCCCTGCCTCGATCAGCGCTTCGGCGCGCTCCTCGGTGCCCTCGCCCACGCCGATTGCAGCTCCCACCCGCAACCGACCGAGGCTGTCCTTGCACGCTTCCGGATGCTCGGTGGATTTGAGGATGTCCTTCACCGTGATCAGGCCACGCAACTCGAAATTCTTGTTGACCACCAGCACGCGCTCGAGGCGATGCCGGTGCATGAGCGTCAGTGCTTCTTCCCGCTTTGCACCCTCCCGCACTGTCACCAGCCGCTGGCGCGGCGTCATGATGTTCTTGACCGGCTGATCGAGCTGGGTCTCGAAACGCAGGTCGCGGTTGGTGACGATGCCGACAACTTTGCCCGCGCCGTTGATCACGGGCAGCCCCGAAATCTTGTGCTGCCGGGTGAGTTGCAGCACGTCCCGCACCTTCATGGCGGGCGAAACCGTGATCGGGTCTTTCACGATGCCGCTTTCGAAGCGTTTGACCTTGGTCACTTCCGCCGCCTGCGCTTTGGGCGGCATGTTCTTGTGGACAATGCCAATGCCCCCTTCCTGGGCCAGCGCGATCGCGAGCCGGGCTTCCGTCACGGTATCCATCGCGGCTGAAACCAGGGGGATGTTGAGCGTGATGCCGCGGGTGAGCCGGGTCTTGAGGCTGACTTCGCGCGGGAGGACGGACGAGTGGGCGGGAATCAGCAGGACATCGTCGAAGGTGAGGGCTTTCTGCACCACACGCATGTTTTCCACCCTTCGCAAAAAACGTATTATACGCATGCACTCGTCAACCGTAAACGCGTTGACGCGTTAATTGATTGACCGGTCAGGACAATTTCGTTATGTTGGGCTCGCGCCGCGAACCGCGGTGCCGCTGCACCAGGAACCGGGAGGAGACCCAGTGAAATTCGTCATTGCGCTCTTGATAATGCTCGCGCCCGTTGCGGCCCACGGTCAGCTGCTGAAGTGCGTCGGCACGGACGGCAAGGTCGAATACGCCTCTCAGTGCCCGTCCGGAACAAGGGAAATACAGACCGGCATCAGGAATGCTCCGTCGGCGTCGCCCGCGCCGGCACAGCAGAAATCGATCGCCGAGCGCGAAGCGGATTTCAGGAAGCGCCAGACGGATGGCACCGAGGCGCTCCAGAAGGAGGAGAAGAAAGCGGCCGAGACCCAGGAGAGAAAGGCCGCTTGCGAACAGGCACGCACGTACCTCAAGAGCCTGCAAATAGGCAATCGCATTTCCCAGGTTGACCCGAAAACCGGGGAGCGCGTCTTCCTGGAAGACCCCGACCGGCCCGCGGAAATCGCCAAGGCCCAGCGCTCCGTCGACGGCAATTGCAGGTAACCCCGTGAATCGTGATTCGGGAGTCGTGATTCGACTCCCGCCAACCCCGTCACTGGCGTGACAACCCGCCCGGCCGGTCGCGCTGCATCGCGACTGGCGCTCGCCGGCTCGTTGGATGAACCCCACTCTAACGACTTGACCGGCGCGGGGAGCGCCCGGAGCGCGAGCGCCGCGCCTCCTTCGGGTTCGCAATGAGCGATCGGTAGATCTCCACCCGGTCGCCGCCGCGCAGCGAAGTATCGGGCGACACCACCCTGCCGAAGACCCCCAAGGCGGCCCGCGCGAGGTCGATTTCCGGATAGCGTTGCAGGATGCCCGAGCGCTCGACCGCCTGTCGTGCGGTCGTCCCCTCTTCGACCTCAAGCGCGAGCAGGACTTGCCGGTCGCGCAGCGCGTAGATGACCTCAACGCGCAGCATCCGCGCAGTCGGCGTCAAGCCGCTCACCGTTCACTGTTCGCCGAATTGCTGCCATAGACCTGCCCCGCCCGCTTCACAAACGCCTCCACCAGCGTACCGGCGATGTGGTGGAACACCGGGCCGATGAGTTTGTCCAGCACGCGGCCGGCAAACTCGTAGCGCAGGTTCAATTCGACTTTGCAGCCGCGGCCCGCGAGATCCGTGAAGCGCCAGCTGCCGGCGAGAGCGCGAAAGGGGCCCTCGACCAGCCGCAGCAGCATTTCCGCGGGTGCCCGCTTGATGTTCTCAGTCGTGAAGCTCTGGCGTATGCCGTGATAGTTGATGAATATCGTGGCCCGCGTGATCTCCGGATCACGATGGATCAGCGAGGTGCCGCCGCACCACGGCAGGAATTCCGGGTATTGTTCCACGGCGTCCACCAGCGAGAACATCTGCTCCGGCGTGAACAGAACCAGCACCGTGCGGTTGATTTCGGTCATCCGTATCAATCTCTCGGCAACGTGATCATACTTTCCTGCCGGAATCCGCTGTGTCCTGCTGTTAGAATGATTGCGCACGCAATCATTCTCCCGCCATGAGCATCGTTCACAACCGCAAAGCCTCTCACGATTATTTCATCGAGCAGCGTTTCGAGGCGGGGATCGCGCTCGAGGGCTGGGAGGTCAAGGCCATACGCGCGGGTCGCGCGCAGCTCAAGGAAGCGTACGTGATCGTCAGCAACGGCGAGCTTTTTCTCATCGGATCTCACATCAGCCCGCTGCTCGCCGCATCGACCCACCTCGCTCCCGACCCGGTGCGTACGCGCAAGCTGCTGCTGCACGCCAGGGAGATCAGCCAGCTGATCGGCAGTGTCGAGCGCGCAGGCTACACACTGGTTCCCCTAGACCTGCACTTCAAGAAGGGATTGATCAAGCTCGAGGTCGGGCTCGCCAAGGGCAAAAAGCAGCACGACAAACGCGAAGCGCAAAAGGACCGGGAATGGCGCCGGGAGCAGCAGCGGCTGCTGAAGCTCACCCGCTGAGATTCACAGCGGCCGCGCCCGGCCCAGGATGCCGCGCAGTGCGTCCTGCAGGTCCGCCGGCAGTTCCATCGATTTCACCATCGACTCGGATGGGTTTGATGAACTGGTTCTCGACAGGCTTAATGGAGAGGCCCCGATCGACCGCTTCATCGGTGACGCTCTCGTTCAGGCGCAACTTCATAAAAGGACTTGGGGTGGCTGATGGGACTCGAACCCACAACACCTGGAATCACAATCCAGTACTCTACCTTTGAGCTACAGCCACCATACGAAGTGCTGAGTGCCAAGTGCTGAGTTCTGAGCTACACCGCGTCGCCCGGCGTTCACTCAGTACTCAGCACTGCGCACTTGGCACTGCCCGCAGGGGCGGATCTGGTGCGCCCGGCGGGAATCGAACCCACAACCCCCGGCTTAGAAGGCCGGTGCTCTATCCGTTGAGCTACGGGCGCCATTTCCCGGTCTGCCACACCCGGCCGTAGGCCGCACAGCCAAGCCTTCAGACCGCACCCAGGGCGCCGCGTAATATACCCTCGGAAACCTCTGACGGTCAATGGAAAATCAGCTTTTCCCCATCGCGGAATCTTAGCTTGCGGGGCACTCCGATTTCATATATAAAGTCGCTTTTTTCGAGCGATAGAGTTCATGGCCACCGAGCTCCACAAGCCTGTCCCGCCCTACAAGCCGAAGGGGAAAGAGGATTACATGAACCCGCGCCAGCTCGCCCACTTCCGCAAGATGCTGGAAGACATGAAGCGGGACCTGTCGCAGGACATCGATCGCACGGTGCACACGATGCAGGACGAGGCGACCATCTTCGCCGACCCCAACGACCGCGCAAGCCAGGAATCAGACATGTCACTGGAGCTGCGCAATCGCGATCGCGAGCGCAAGCTCATCAAGAAGATCGATGAGACCATCGCGCGCATCGACGCCGGCGAATACGGCTACTGCGAATCGTGCGGCGTTGAAATCGGTTTGAAGCGGCTGGAGGCGCGGCCGACGGCCACGCTTTGCATCGACTGCAAGACGCTCGACGAACTGCGCGAACGCCAGGTGGCGAAGTAAAGGTAAGTGGTGAACAGAAAGCGGTAAGCGGAAAAAAAGGGCGGCCAGCGGCCGCCCTTTTTACTGTACTAACAATGCGCTAACGTGAAGAATTCGCAGTCAGAACTAACCGCTCACTGCCTACTGTTCACTGCTTACCGCTTACTGTCTACTGCGCGGTCTGAGCGGCCTTGGCCTCGGCGCCTACCGCTTTCATGGACAGACGCAGCCTGCCCTTGTCGTCGGCTTCCAGCACCTTGACGCGAACCTGCTGGCCCTCCTTGAGGTGGTCCGCCACCGCGTTGACGCGCTCGTTGGCGATCTGCGAGATGTGAAGCAGCCCATCCTTGCCCGGGAGCACGCTCACGATCGCGCCGAAGTCGAGCAGTTTCAGGACCGTGCCGTCGTAGATACGGCCGACTTCCACGTCGGCAGTGATGTCCTCGATGCGCTTCTTCGCCAGTTCCCCGGCCTCCGG
>Ga0137456_1000015_pt1 | contig 14805 bp, 17 predicted proteins | sample EasRivERMGT615_2_FD_102322 | JGI IMG/M metagenome (GOLD analysis project Ga0137456, IMG submission 102322) | Soil microbial communities from meander-bound floodplain in the East River, Colorado, USA - East River MetaG ERMGT615_2 | ecosystem: Environmental > Terrestrial > Soil > Floodplain ...
CGGGTTGCGGCCAGGGCGGCACGCGGAGGGCGGAGCAGTGCCTGCGCCCGTGGGCGTAGGTGCGACCCCGCAGCGGGCCAAGCGCGCCGGATTGAATCCACGTGCCTGTGCACGCCTACGCGGTCGCATCCCCGCAAGCGGGGCCCCTGCTCAACGCTCCGGCGCGCCGTCTGCGTCGTTGCCCGGCTTGACCCTATCGACATAGGGCCTGCGCCGTGCGCCTCGCATTCATCCCGTCCTGGCCACAACGCATCACGCGCCTACTATTGAGATAGGTTCGATGCTGCCGCTCGTCCTCGACCAGGTCTCGTTCGCCGTCAACAGCAGGACGATCATCGATCGCGTATCGGTGGAGATTGACGCCGGGCCGCGGAGCATCATCCTCGGGCCGAACGGAGCGGGCAAGAGTGTCCTGATGCGGCTGTGCCATGGCCTGCTCAGGCCGACGTCAGGCAACATCGCCTGGCGCGGCGCGAACGGGAGACGGCAGCGGCAGGCGCTGGTATTCCAGCGCCCGGTGATGCTGCGGCGCTCTGCCCTGGCGAACGTAACCTACGGCATGAAGCTCTCCGGCATCTCGCCTAGCGAGCGCGAATTGCGGGCACGGGACGTTTTGGAGGCGGTCGGGCTGGCTCATCTGGCGGAGCGCGCGGCGCGGACGCTCTCGGGGGGCGAGCAGCAGCGGGTGGCTCTGGCTCGCGCCTGGGCGCTCAACCCGGAGGTGCTGTTTCTGGACGAACCCACCGCCAACCTCGATCCGGGGGCGGCTCGCGATATCGAGAGCATCATCGCGCAGATTCACGCTGGCGGCACCAAGATCATCATGACCACGCATAACCTTGGGCAGGCGCGGCGCCTCGGCGACGAGATTCTGTACCTGCACCAGGGACGTTTGGTCGAGCGGGCAGCGGGAAGCAGCTTTTTCCAGCGACCGGTATCCGCTGAAGCGGCGGCGTTCCTACGTGAGGAGTTACCTTAGATATGATTAGTAACTTATTGATAGCAATAGCGGTATTTATTTCATTTTCTGCGACGGCGACCGCTCAGGCCCGCTTCATCACGCTGGCTTCGACCACCTCGACCGAGCAGTCGGGGCTGTTTCACCACATTCTGCCGAACTTCGAGAAGAAAACCGGCATCCAGGTGCGGGTGGTGGCGCTGGGCACCGGCCAGGCGCTCGACACGGCGCGGCGCGGCGACGCCGACGTTGTCTTCGTTCACGCCAGACCGGCGGAAGAAAAGTTCGTTGCGGAAGGCTATGGCGTAAGGCGTCTGCCGGTGATGTACAACGATTTCGTGCTGGTCGGGCCCAATTCGGATCCCGCCAAGGTCGCTGGCGGCAAAGACATCGTAGAAGCACTGCGCAAGGTCAAGGCACAAGCTGCGCCGTTCGTATCGCGCGGCGATCGCAGTGGCACGCACATGGCCGAGCTCGATCTGTGGAAGATGGCGGGCGTGGATACCGCAAAGGAAAAGGGGCCGTGGTACCGCGATACAGGGCAGGGGATGGGACCGGCGCTGAATACCGCAGCGTCCATGAATGCCTACATTCTTGCTGACCGGGGTACCTGGCTGTCCTTCAAGAATCGTGGCGAGCTTGCCGTACTGGTCGAGGGCGACAAGCGCCTGTTCAACCAGTATGGCGTGATCCTAGTGAACCCCGAGAGGCACAAGCACGTGAAGAAGGACCTCGGCCAGGCGTTCATAGACTGGATCGTCTCCCCCGACGGGCAGAAAGCCATCGCCGACTACAAGATCGGCGGCGCGCAGCTGTTCTTCCCCAATGCCGGGCAGGAGGGCGCGTAAGGCGCAGTTCGCAGCCATGCGGTCCGGGCGCAGACGCTTTCTTTGCAACGCGGCAGCGCTTGCCACAGCGGTTGCCTGTCCCTGCGGCCATGCGCAGTCAGCCAGAGTGGTCACGGACGCGGCGGGGCGCAAGATCTCGCTTCCGGAGCGCGTCGAGCGCATCTATGCGGCGGGACCGCCGGCTTCCATCCTGGTATTCGCCATTGCGCCGGACAAGCTGATCGGCTGGACCTCGGCGTGGCGCGATGCGGAACGGCCGTTCATCGCGAAGCGTTACGCTGACCTGCCGGCATTGGGCCGTCTCACCGGCCGCGGCAACACCGCCAATGTCGAAGTGGTGCTGCAGGCGAAGCCCGATTTCATCATCGACTACGGCACGGTCAGCCCGACCATCGCCTCGCTGGCGGACCGCGTGCAACAGCAGACCGGCATCCCGTACGTGCTGCTCGACGGCGATTTCGACCGCATGACCGAAGCGATTCTGCAAGTGGGCAGAATCGCTAATGAGGAAAAACGGGCAACAGAATTGGCCCGATATGCGCAGGATACGGTGTTGGATATCAGCCGGCGGGTGGCGAAGGTGCCGGTGAACCAGCGCCCGCGCGTCTATTACGGGCGCGGCCCGCAGGGTTTGAATACGGGGTTGGCCGGCTCGATCAGCGCTGAATTCATCGAGCAGCTGGGCGCGGTGAACGTTGCCGCCGAACTGGGGCAGGGCGGCCTGGTGCAGGTCTCGATCGAGCAGGTGCTGCGCTGGAATCCCGAATTGGTCATCACGATAGACCCCAACTTTTACGCGCTGGCGACAAAGCACCCGCTGTGGCGCGAGCTGCCGGCCATCAAGGCGGGGCGCCTGCACCTCGCGCCAAACGTGCCTTTCGGCTGGATCGATTTTCCACCCTCGATCAACCGCCTGATCGGGCTGCGCTGGCTCGCGCGCATCCTGTATCCTGACGCTTTCCCGGAAGACCTGCGGCCGATCGTGCGCGATTTCTATACCCGTTGCTATCACCAGACACCGACCGACGTGCAACTCGACGCACTGCTGCGACCGGCATGACGTCAGCGCGCGTGTCCCTGGCAGTCGTAGCATCCTGTGCCGCGCTGGCCGGACTGGTGATCGTCGCTTTCTCGGTGGGGCGCTACCCGGTAGCGGCGGGCGATCTCGCCAGCATCCTGTGGGCCAAACTCACGGGCGCCGCGCACGGCATCGATCCAACCGTCGAAGCGGTGGTCACGAAGATACGGGGGCCGCGCGTTGCCGCGGCATTGCTCATCGGGGCGGCGCTGGCCGCAGCGGGCGCCGCTTACCAGAACATGTTTCGCAATCCCCTGGTGTCTCCCGACATCCTGGGTGTGTCCGCCGGCGCGGCCGTAGGCGCGGTGCTGGGCATTTTTCTTTCGCTCAACGTAATCGCTATCCAGTCGCTGGCCTTTGCCTTTGGCCTGGGCGCGGTGGGGTTGGTGTACGTGACCGCCAGCGCGGTGCGCGGCCACGACCCGCTGCTGGTGCTGGTGCTGGCCGGCGTGGTGGTGGGCTCGCTGCTCGGCGCCTGCGTGGCGCTGATGAAATACCTGGCCGATCCCTACAACCAGTTGCCGGCGATCACCTTCTGGCTGCTGGGCAGCCTTGCCTCTGCGAGCCCGGAAGACGTCTGGTCCACGCTGCCGCTGATGCTGCTGGGGCTGGTGCCGATGTGGCTGCTGCGCTGGCGCATCAACCTGCTGTCGCTCGATGACGAGGAGGCGCGGGCGCTGGGCGTGGAAACCGGGCGCATCCGCCTGGTCGTGATCATGGCGGCGACGCTGATGACCTCGGCCGCGGTCGCCATTTCGGGCGTGATCGGCTGGATCGGACTGGTCATCCCGCATTTCGCGCGCTTGCTGGTGGGGCCGGATTTCTCGCGCCTGCTGCCGACGTCGGTCCTGCTCGGCGCCGCTTTCCTGCTGGCGGTGGATACCCTGGCGCGGACGGTCGCGCGCATCGAGATTCCGCTGGGCGTGCTGACGGCGTTCATCGGCACGCCGCTGTTCCTGTGGCAGCTCGCAACGGCGCGGCGGGGCTGGCAGTAAGTTCACGCGCCGCAGATGAAACCACAGATGAACACAGATGAACACAGATACACACAGATTTCTTCAATTAAGCGAATTCGCGGCCTTGAGGGTTTCATCCGTGTTCATCTGTGTTTATCTGTGGCCGTATTGTGGGGGGCTTGAGTGAGGCTGGAAGCGAGGCATCTGGATTTCGGCTACCGCGGGCACCGGGTCGGCAATGACGTTTCGCTGTCGCTCGAGGCGGGGGAGGTGCTGTGCCTGCTCGGCCCGAACGGCAGCGGCAAGACCACGCTGTTCAAGACGCTGCTCGGGCTGCTGTCGCCGCAGGGCGGGCAGGTGCTGATCGGCGGCGCCGATTTGCGGCAGAAAAAACGGGACGAGGTCGCGCGGCTGGTGAGCTATGTGCCGCAGGCGCACGCCGCGTTCTTCCCGTTCACGGTGCGGGAGATAGTGTTGATGGGGCGTACGGCGCACCTGCCGGTGTTTTCATCGCCGTCGCGCCGTGACCGTGAGGCCGCACAAGCCGTCATCGAGCGCATGGGCCTCGGGCATCTTGCCGACTCCATCTACACGCGTATCTCCGGCGGCGAGCGCCAGTTGACGCTGATCGCCCGCGCGCTGGCCCAGGACGCGCGCATCATCGTCATGGACGAACCCACCGCCAACCTCGATTTTGGCAACCAGGTGCGGGTCCTCGAGCAAATACGGTCACTGGCAGCGGCGGGCATGGGGGTGCTGTTGTCCACGCACGACCCGGACCATGCGTTCGTGTGCGCGGACCGCGTGGCGATGCTGCACGACGGCAGGCTGGCCCGGACCGGTGCGCCGGCGGACGCGATCACCACTGACAGCCTGCGGCAGCTCTACGGCGTGGAGGTGGTCGTGACCGAGGTCGACCTTGGCGCGGGCCTGCGCCGCTCGTCGTGCCTGCCGGTCCTGGCTCGACAAGGCGGTCCTGCGAACTAGAATGACGCTTTGCTGAGAGTTCCCGCATGTCCCGTTACCCCGGTTTGACGCTGCGCGTGATGGGTGCCGGCAGTCCCGCCCTCGGGCCGGGCAAGGCCGCACTGGTCGAGCATATCGAGAACAGCGGCTCGATTTCATCGGCCGCGCGCGCCATGGGCATGTCGTATCGCCGCGCGTGGCAACTGGTCGAAGCGCTCAACGAGAGCTTTGCCGAACCGGTGGTGGTGACCGCCATCGGCGGGAAACGCGGAGGCGGGGCGAAAGTGACTGTTTTCGGCCAGGAACTGGTGCGCAGATTCCGCGCAATGGAGAACAAGGCTTCGGCGGCGATCGCCGGGGACCTGCAGCAACTGACGCGCCGGCTGAAGAAGCGCCCCGCGGTCCGCGGCGGACGCTGAATACCTGAGAATTTACCGGTTGAGGGTGTGCGCCGACTTGCGTTATATTCCAGTATATATAACGATGGAAGAGCGCTATGAGACGGACGGGATTGCTGGTCGTTCTGGTGTTGATTTCGGTCCTGCTGGCGCCGGTTGCGTGGGCGCAGTCGCGGGCTGACGTGACGATCTTCGCGGCGGCCAGCTTGCGGGATGGACTCGATGAACTCGTGCGGGAATACGAAAGGCAGGGCCGGGGCAAGGCGGTCGTCTCCTATGCCGGCAGCCCGATGCTGGCGCGGCAGATCGAGAAGGGCGCGCCGGCCGACATCTTCATCTCGGCCGATACCGACTGGATGGATTTTCTGGCGATGCGCGGGTTGATCCGCATCGAGACCCGCGTCAATCTGCTGTCGAACCGGCTGGTCCTGATCGCGCCGTCCGACAGCAAGATGACCCTCAAGATCGGTCCCCGCTTTCCCCTCGCGGCGCTGCTTGGGGACAGGCGGCTGGCGATGGCGGACCCCGACAGCGTTCCCGGCGGCAAGTATGGCAAGGCGGCGCTCGAGGCGCTGGGGGTTTGGCAGGAAGTCGCGCCGAAGGTGGCTCGGGCGGAAAACGTGCGTGCGGCGTTGAGGTTGGTCGCGCACGGGGAAGCCCCTTTCGGCGTGGTGTACCGAAGCGATGCGCTGGCGGATCGCAGGGTGCGGATGATCGGTGAATTTCCGTTGAGCCTGCATCCTCCGATCGTGTACCCCGCGGCGGTCGTGGCAGGCAGCCGGTCGAAGATTGCCTACGAATACCTGCGATATCTGCGTTCGCATGCCGCCCAGGACGTCTGGCAGCGGCACGGTTTTGGAGCGGGGGGCTGAACCGTGTCTCCGCTCACTGAGTCACGCCGTTAAGACGAGCTTGGTCCCGGCCAGGGACATGACGACAGCGAGCGTCACCACCAGCGCTTTTTGGTTTAGCTTCTGCAGCCCCAGCCAGGTACCGAGGAATGCACCACCCAGTGCGGCGGCTGCAAGCAGCGGCAGCTCTCCAGGCAGCTGTTGCACGGTAAGCGAGCCGGCGACCAGCGCTACGGCCGAATTCACAAGGATGAAAGGCGCGGATATCCCGGCGGTTGTTTTCGGCCCGGCCCAGCCCAGGGTCAGCAGGATGGGGCTCAGGAAGATGCCGCCGCCGACCCCGATCAGGCCGGACACGAAGCCGATTATGCATCCAATGAGGACCGCCGGTATTTTCCTGACCCGCACCACGCGCTCTTCAATCATTGCACGCGCGCCAAACGCGCGCCAGACAAGGTAGCTTGCCGCGATGAGCAGGACCAGGCCCATCGCCACGTAATACGTTCCACGCGACAGGCTCTGGATTCCCCCCACCGCGGCGAACGGTACCGAGCCGAGTAGAAACGGCCACAACCCGGGCCAGTGGACATGACGCGCCTGGCGGAAGCGGTAAACCGTAAACGCGGCCACCAGTATGTTGAGCGTTAGCGCCGTCGGTCGCATGGTCTCCGGCGCGAGTCCGACCAGGGCCATCATGGCCAGGTAGCCCGACGCGCCGGCGTGGCCGACCGTCGTGAAGAGCGTGGCGACGACAAAGAACGAGGCGGCAAGGATGACGACGTCCTGCAGTTCCATGCGGCGACAATAGCACGGTAACCGGCGCTATATCTAGACGGGAATAACGGCTGTCCGTTATGATGGCGCCCGGAGGCGTATGAAGATATTTGGTTTTGCAGGGTGGTCGGGCAGCGGCAAGACCACGCTCGTCGAGAAGCTGATACCGCTGTTCGTTGCGCGCGGTCTGAAGGTGTCGCTGATCAAGCACGCCCATCACAGCTTCGACGTGGACCAGGCGGGGAAGGATTCGTACCGGCATCGTCACGCGGGTTGTTCCGAGGTGCTGGTGACCTCCTCCAAGCGCTGGGCGCTGATGCACGAGCTGCGCGGCGCGCCGGAGCCGGATTTTGCGCAATTGATCAAGCGGGTCTCGCCGTGTGATCTCCTGCTGGTGGAGGGGTTCAAACGCGAAAAGCTGCCGAAGCTCGAGGTTTATCGCGCGTCGGTGGGGGAGTCGCTGCTGCACCCGCAGGACCCGAGCATTGTCGCGATTGCCAGCGATCGGCGCGTGGAAACGAAGTTGCCGCAATTTGATCTCAATGATGCAAAGGAAATCGCGGATTTTGTGCTGCGGCACCTTGGCATACTGTAGGCGGCGTCACTCCCGGGTAGGCGGGAGTCCAGTCATCGAGACTGGTGTTTCTGGGTTCCCGCCTTCGCGGGAATGACGGCAGAACGCTTGGTATTGTGACGGCGCCGGTGGATAATACCCCAATGATTACAGTGCTTTATTTTGCAAGCTTGCGCGAATCGCTGGGGCGGAGTTCCGAGCAGATCGCGCTGCCGGCCACGGTGCACGATCTGGAGAGCCTGCGCGCGTTGCTGGTGGCGCGCGGCGGCGCGTGGGAGGGGGGGCTGGCGCCGGGCCGGCCGGTGCGTGCCGCCGTCAATCAGGCGATGGCACATGGCGATACCCGCATCGCCGACGGCGACGAGGTGGCATTTTTTCCGCCCGTGACCGGCGGCTGAGACCGAAGGCAAAAGTAAAGAGGCAAAAGGAAAAAGGGTCGACCCGCAACCCACGATTCACGACCCACTATTCACTATGACAGTCAAAATCCAGACCGCCGACTTCGATGTGAGCACCGAGATTGCCGCACTGCGCCGTGGCAATCCCAAGGTGGGGGCGGTGGCGAGCTTTGTCGGCGTGGTGCGCGACACCAACGACGGCGGCACGGTCGCCGCGATGACGCTCGAGCACTATCCCGGGATGACCGAGAAAGCGATCGAGGAGATCATCGGCCAGGCACGTTCCAGGTGGAACGTGCTGAACGTACTAGTCATCCATCGGGTTGGACAGCTCAGGCCGTTGGATCAAATCGTCCTGGTTGTCGTGGCGGGAGAGCATCGCGGCGAAGCCTTCGCCGCCTGCGAGTTCATCATGGATTACCTCAAGACCCGCGCGCCGTTCTGGAAGAAGGAACAGACCGGCAAGGGTGCGCGCTGGGTGGAAGCGCGCCAGACCGACGATATCGCCGCGGAGCGCTGGCGGTTGAAAGGCTAGTCCAAATTGGCCGCCAAGACGCCAAGACGAAGAGCGACGTAGGCATTTCTCTCTCCTCCGACGCGTTCGTGCGAATCAACAAGAAATGTCGGAGACCTCAACATGACTGAAGTCTGGTCGCTCGCCGCATTATGGTTTGCGCTGGCCCTGGTGGCGGTGGTGCTTTCCATCCTGTTGCGCATTGCCAATGCACTCTCGGAAATCATCGTCGGTATCGCGGCCGGCGCCCTGATCGGGGCCGCGACGCTCGGGGTTGACCAGTCGTGGATCAAGTTTCTGGCCGGCGCCGGGGCGATCATCCTGACTTTTCTGGCCGGTGCCGAGCTCGACCCGGTCGTATTCAGGGCCAAATGGAAGGAAGCCACCGCGGTCGGGCTGGTGAGCTTCGCCGCGCCGTTTCTCGGCTGCGCGGCAGCTGCCTACTATCTTCTGCACTGGAGCGTGGAGGCGAGCTGGCTCGCCGGCGTGGCATTGTCCACCACTTCGGTCGCGGTGGTCTACGCGGTCATGCTCGAGTTCGGCTTCAACCGGACCGCCTATGGCAAGACCATGCTGGCCGCGTGCTTCATCACCGATCTCGGCACGGTGCTCGCGCTCGGATTTATTTTCTCGCCTTTCACTTACAAGACGCTGGTGTTCTTCGGCGTGACCCTGGCGGCCTGCCTGCTGCTGCCCCGGCTCACGGAGCGTCTCATCGCCCGCCATGGCAGCCGTGCCTCGGAAATCGAGGCGAAGTTCCTGCTGTTCGTGCTGTTCGCGCTGGGCGCTCTCGCGGCATGGGCCGGCAGCGAACCGGTGCTGCCGGCATACGTCGCGGGGATGCTGCTGGCCGGCACCGTGGGGCGCGATCATGCGCTTGTCCGCCGGTTGCGGACGCTCACGTTCGGGCTGCTCACGCCGTTCTACTTCATCCGTGCCGGCGCCTACGTTTCGCTTCCGGTGCTGATCGCGGCGCCCGTCGCGTTTCTCGTTCTGCTGCTCTCCAAGCTCGCAGCGAAGTGTGCCGGAGTCTATCCCGTCACCAAGCTCTTCGGCTCGGCCAATACCGAGGCGATGTACACCACGCTGCTCATGTCCACGGGGCTCACCTTCGGCAGCATCTCGGCGCTCTACGGGCTGAGCCACGATATCGTCGACCAGTCGCAGTACTCGTTGCTGATTCTGGCCGTGATTGCAAGCGCAGTCGTGCCGACGCTTATCGCCAACGCCTTCTACCTGCCGCGGCACCTGCTGCCCGCAGCGGACGAGGGCAGCGAGTCTTCCCCGCTACCCACGGCGTCCACCGGACGAACGTCCAAACGCAGGTAGAGCGGCCTCAGCTGCGGGCAATCCGAGACGGCCATCGGTTTAGAATGTGACTTCCATTGAGTTATCGTCGACCGGCACGAGGGGAGTCATGAACAGAACAGCGGGATTGTGGCCCGGTGGCAAGCGCATTGCCGTCGTCTTCAACGTGGCATTCGAGGCCTGGTCCGATGGCAAGGCGCCGGGGATCAGTCCCATGGGCAATCCGCTGCCCGCGGTTCCGGGCATCGTCGACAGCATGGCGATTTCGTGGGCGGCCTATGGGGCCCGCCGCGGCATCTATCGCCTGCTCGACGCTTTCGCTCGCCACGGCATCCGCGCGAGCGTCATGACCAATGCGGTGCTGGCCGAGCGCTCGCCCGAAGCGGTGCGCGCGGTCGGCAACGGCGGTCATGAAGTGGTGTCGCACTCCTACGCGATGGACGTCATGCCGGTGCTGATGTCGGAGGAGCAGGAGCGGCTCAATATCGCGCGCTGCACTGAGTTGCTCGCGCGGGTCTCGGGGACGAGTGTCAAGGGTTGGATCAGCCCGCGCGGCACGCCCAGCCCCAATACCGCACGCCTGCTCGCCGAGGCGGACTACCTGTGGTACGGCGATGTGTTCGACGATGACCTGCCGTACGTCCACACTTTCGGCAAGTCGCGCATAGTCGCGCTGCCGCTCTCGACCGATGTGAACGACATGCCGTCGATGAAATATGGCAGCCCGCCGCGTGCCATGCTGGCGACTTTCGAGGAACACCTCGAACGGGTGACGAAGCATGAACGCGGTCCGGTTATCATCGATGCCACGGTGCATGCACACATCTTCGGACGTCCGCACGGCGCGCACTACTACGAGCGCATCATGGAGATCGCGGCACGCACGACGGAAGTATGGGTCGCGACGCGCAGAGAGATCGCCAGCCACGTGCTGGCATCGCAGCAGGTTAACCTCGGGAGCGAACGATGAAAACCGGCATCACGGGTTTGTGGGTCGCGCTGGGTTGCGCGATCTGTTCGATAGTCTGGGCTCAGCCGAGGGAGTTTCCGGTGCGGCCGGTGCGGCTGGTCGTGCCGGTGCCGCCCGGGGGCAGCCTCGACGTCATGTCCCGCATCGTGAGCCCCAAGTGGGGCGAGATCATGGGGCAGAACGTCATCATCGACTACCGGCCCGGCGCGAATACGATCGTCGGCAGCGAAAACGTCGCCCGCGCTCCGGCCGACGGCTACACGCTGCTCATCAACACGCTGCCGTTCGTGGTGAATCCGTCGCTGTACCCGAAGATGCCGTTCGACACCGAGCGCGATTTTGCGCCGGTTTCGCTGCTGGGCTCCTCGCCCTTCGTGCTGGTGGTACACCCGTCGATCCCGGCGAAATCGGTGAAGGAGCTGGTGGCGCTTGCCAAGGCGCATCCGGGCAAGCTCAACTATTCCTCGGCAGGCAATGGCAGCAACCTGCATGTCGCGGCAGAACTCTTCAAGAACCTTGCGGGCGTGAATATCGTTCACGTGCCGTACGGGGGCGGCGGGCCGGCGCTGATCGCGATGCTCAACGGCGAGACCGGCGTGAGCTTTCTTTCGCTCGTCGCGGTCACCGGCCACATCGCCTCGGGCCGCATGCGCGCGCTGGGCATTACCACCGCGAAGCGCTCGAAAGTGACGCCGCAACTGCCTACCATCGCCGAGCAGGGCGTGGCCGGCTACGACTTCGGCGCCTGGTTCGGCGTCTACGCGCCGGTAGCAACGCCGGCGCCGGTCATCAAGACGCTGAACGACACGATCACGCGAGCGTTGCGGGACCCGCAGGTCACCGAGCGTTTCGACAAGGAGGGCGCCGAGCTCGTCGGCGGTCCTCCTTCGGTTCTGGCCGCGCACCTCAAGGCGGAACTGGCGCTGTGGGCAAAGGTGGTGAAATCGGCAGGCCTGCGTATCGACTGAGGAGTTTGTCCGACCTGAGTCCGACAAACTCCCAATGGTACTGAATCGCATGCGTATGTTTGAACGTTGGGCCGCCGCTGTTATCGTGGCGACAGTCACCGGAACTGCGGTGGACCGTGTTGGTGCGCAGCCGGCCTGGCGTCCGGAGAAGACGGTGGAGATCATCGTCCCGACGGCCGCGGGCGGCATCAACGACCAGATCGCGCGGCTGATGCAGAAAGTGCTGCAGGAAGAGAAACTGCTGACCGTTCCCGCGGTGATCATGAACAAGCCGGGCGGCAACCAGTCGCTGGCGGTGATTTACCTGACCCAGAAGGCGCCCGACCCGCATTACCTCTTGTACGCGACGGCGACCGTCTTTACCAACCAGCTCGCCGGGCTGACGCAACTGGGCTATACGGACCTCACGCCGCTGGCGTGTCTCGTCGTGGATTACAGCGTGATCACGGTCGCCGTGGATTCACCCATCAAGACCATGCGCGAGCTGGTGGACCGTCTCAAGTCGGACCCTGGCGTGGTCGCCTTCGGGATGGTGAGCCGCGGCGGGCCCAACCACCTGGCGCTGTCGCAGGCGGTGCTGTCGGCGGGGGTCGATCCGCGCAAGCTGAGGACCGTCGTATTCAAGACCAACGCGGAGTCCCACATGGCGGTGGTGGGCGGGCATATTCAGGCTGTGGTCTCGTCGGTCAGCGCGGCTTTACCGCAGGTGCAGGCGGGCCACACGCGCATGCTCGCCATCGCCGCGCCACGGCGCGTGACCGGCCCGCTGGCTTCGCTGCCGACGATGCGCGAGCAGGGTATCAACGCGACGGGAATATCGAACTGGCGGGCCATCTTCGGGGCGAAGGGCATGACTGCGGCGCAGGCAGCGTTCTGGGACAACGCGCTCGCTCGCATGGCGGCAAGCGAGGACTGGAACCGCGAGCTCGACGGCACCAACATGTCGCGCCTGTTCCTGCGCGGCCGGGAATTCGTCCAGTACCTGGATGGCGAGTACGCCGCTACCAGGGCGGTCATGGCCGATCTCGGGCTGGTGAAATAGGACCGATCCGGACCATGGCCGTCACGTTGGGATACGGAGCGCTGCAGGGCGCGCTCAAGATGAACGATGCTATCGACCTGCTCGAGCGCGCGTTCGCGCACGAAGCCGCCGGCCGCGCGCACCTGTCCCCCAAGTTTGTCAGCAATTTCGAAGGCGGCGCGATGCGCATGCTGTTCGCGGCCGATTACGAGGCCGGCTACTGCGCGACCAAGGTGTACCACACCGTCAAGGGTGCGGGAGTGCGCTTCCTCGTGTCGCTGTACCGTCTACGGGACGGCGAACTCCTGGCGCTGCTCGACGGGCGCACCATCACCGACATGCGTACCGGCGCGGCGAGTGGCGTTATTGCCCGCAAGGTGGCGGTGCCGGGACCGGTAACGGTGGGCCTGATCGGCTCTGGCCACCAGGCGCGCGCGCAGCTCGCATGCCTCGCCTCGGTGTACCGCGTGGAACGCGCCGCGGTCTACAGCCCGACCGCGGCCAACCGGGAAGCGTTTGCGCGCGAAATGTCCGCGCAGCTCGGATTTCCGGTCGAGGCGGTGGCTTCGGCGCAGGCGGCGGTGCGCGGCCACCCGGTAGTGGCCGCGGCGAGCAGCGCGCGCGGGAGCGAACCGGTGCTGCGGGGGGAATGGCTGGATCGCTGCCGGCTGCTGTGCGCCGTCGGCAATACCCGGGCCCAGTTTGCCGAAGTGGACGTGCGCTGCTTCCAGGATGCACGGCTGGTGGTGGTGGATACGCCGCACGCGCTGGAGGAAGCGGGGGAGTTGCGGCAGGCGATTGCGGCCGGCGCGCTCCCGGATTCGAAGCGGGCGACGCTGGGACAGGTCGTCACCGGTGCCGTTGCGCTGCCGGTGGCGGGGATGGTCGTGTTCAAGTCGGTCGGCACGGCGTTGCAGGATCTCGCGCTGGCTGCGCGTTATTACGAGCTCCTCGGCGCGCGCGCGGGAGTGCCGACCGCCGCCGATCTGGCGAGTGCGAAGAATCCCTAGAAACAAAAAACCGTTACGGCCACGGAAACACACGGAAACACACGGCAGCTTGCTGAATGATTGCGGGGACGTTTACCGGGTTGGGTTCTTGTCCGTGTCATTCCGTGGCTGAATTTGAATCTTGACCCTCCCGGCAGGGTGGAGAAGAATGCCAGCGTTCCGGACCAATAACGAAGGAAGTTGACCATGCTCATGCCGATCAGGCTCAAAGGCGTCATGCAGGCCCCGGTGTCTCCGATGAAGGACGATTTCAGCTTCGACGGCGACGGCTTTGCAAAAATGGTGGACTTCCATGTCCGCCACGGCGCTCCCGCGATTGCCTGGCCGCACCACAAGGCGGAATCGCTCAACCTGACCATTGCGGAGCGCAAGCTCGGCGCCGAGATCGCGGTCAAGACCGTCAATCAGCGCGTGCCGGTTTCCATCTTCGTCGGCACGCTATCGGAGGAAGATTCGCTGGACCTCGCGCGCCACGCCCAGGACATCGGCGCGGACGCGATCCTCACCATTTCCCCGTACTGCCGGCGCCCGTCGCAGGAGGAGATCTTTGACTCCATCGTGCGCATCGCCACCTCGACCGATCTGGCCGTGCTCACCTACAACTCGCCATGGCGCAACGGCGAGGGCGTGGAATTCACCGGCGAGCTGACCAGGCGCCTGATCGACCGGCTTCCCAATTATATCGGCATGAAGGACGCGAGCTTTCACAGCAGCAAGTACATGGAGATTTCCCGCGTCGCGCTGAACATGCGCCCCGGCTTCGCGATCATCATGGGCGTGGAGCATCTGCTCGCATCGTACCCGCTCGGCGCCTGCGGCTCGTTCTCGTCATCCGGCGCCATTGCGCCCAACCTCTGCAACAAGTTCTTCGCCTCCCTGCAGGCCCGCGATTGGGAAACAGCGCGCGAATGCCAATTCAAGATTTCCGCCCTGTGGCGGCTGTTCAAGGAGCAGTACCCTTCTTCGCTGAAGGGCGCAATGATCATGATGGGGCGCCCGGTGGGGCCGACGCGCTCGCCGCTGCCCACGGCGACGAAGGAACGAATCGACTTTCTGCGAAAACAGCTCGAGGACCTGAACATCCTGCAGACCGAGCCGCATGGCTGGTAACGAGAGATGAGCAGAAAAGACGTGAGGGCGGGAGGGCGTGAGAGCGCGAGGGCGACAACTTCCGTGAGAGCGAGAGGGCGTGAGTGCGGGAGGGGGAAAACCC
>Ga0137456_1000016_pt1 | contig 14261 bp, 12 predicted proteins | sample EasRivERMGT615_2_FD_102322 | JGI IMG/M metagenome (GOLD analysis project Ga0137456, IMG submission 102322) | Soil microbial communities from meander-bound floodplain in the East River, Colorado, USA - East River MetaG ERMGT615_2 | ecosystem: Environmental > Terrestrial > Soil > Floodplain ...
AGAAGTTTTCGCGGATGAAGATGACTTCTTCGGCGCCCTTGAAGACCCCGAAGGTGGCCCGGGCAGCCGGATTATCGTCGAATAGCAGTCCATCGCCGCCCTGATCCACCACATCCCACTGGCCAAGGAGGTAGGCGCGGCTGGCGCCCGTTACGAGGGTGGAGACTCCGGCGATACAAGTGTTGCCGCTGCCGCTCGACCCCAGGTTGGGGGTGAGGATCACGCTGCCGTTGTTGGCGCTGCCCGGGGCGGAGAGCAGGGCGGTGGCGCGGCCGCTTGCGAAAACGCTGACCGTGAGACTGGTTTCGCAAGCGTTGAGGTTCGGGGTGTAGTTGCTCATCGCGATGTTGGTCGCGGCGATCGCGGTGCAACTATCCGCGGTATTGGTGATGAAGGAAGAGCCGTTCCAGTATTGCGTCTCCACCAGCATTGGCAGCGCCACAAGTTGCGAGCCGTTCGCATTGCGGATGGCGAGCCGGCCGAACCGCATATCCTTGTCGTTGGTGGTGGCGGGATTCAGATCGCTGAACACGATGCCGCCGCCGACGACCTCATTGCCGAACTTGGCGGGATTGCCCGCGTAGGCCACGCTGTCCCCGTCGATGACGTTGACCGCAAGGCTGATGTCCGCGTCAAACGGTCCCGTCGGTGTGCTGCGCTGGAAAGACAGCCCCGTTCCCGCGCTGAAAGTGAGCTTGACGGTCCCTTCCAGGCCTGCGACACCCGGTGTAATCGCGGGGTCGGTTGCGGGCACATTCAGAGTGCCCGTGAATGCCCGGTAGCCGCGGTTGGTCGCGACGGGGTAGGTCAGCGTGCCAATCGCAATACTTTGCCAAGGTCCGGTGAAATTTCTAGTAGTCGCATTGCCCAGACCGGTGGAGTTCCTGGCCGTGACGGTAATCTCGGGGGCCGTCGAATAATTGAAGGCCTGCCCCAGATAGGTAAACCCTCCGCACGCCGGCGCAAAGACCGGGACGTTGTAGACGACATCGAAGTTGTCCGGGGTAAACCGGCCGATCGCCGATGAACCCGTGTTGTTTCCGAAGTAGCATCCGTAGCGGCCGCCAACCAGGGCATTGGAGAAGTCCAGAGTGCAATCGCCATTGCCCTGGTCCGTGCTTGCGTTGGTGAGCGTGTTGTCGACGACGCCGTTGATCCCGATGGTGAAGTTGCCGACCTCACTATAGGTAAACGCGGCGCCGGTCGCCGTGCCGGTGCCGGGAATCGCCGCCCCAAAGGTCCCGCCCACAGCCCCATTCTGAATCGCTCCGACATGAGCCGTGATCTTGGTACCGTCTATGCTGGGGGTGCCATCGTAGCCCGCAATCGCGACGGCGGTGATGGTGAACGCATCGCCCGCCTTGGCGGCTGGCGCGCCAAACGTTCCAGCGTTGGTCATGTTCGAGGTCGGCGCAGAAAACGCCGCCGGCCGGATGGTGAAATTATCCGTCGAGCAGCTCGTCACGGTCGGTGACGCCACCGGATACCGTATGCGTACCCTTACGTCGCGATATGCATTAGCAACGGCAAAAGCGCCAGTTGTGCCGCGCCCACTGGTCAGATTCACCGACTGGGTGGTACCGGCGATCGTCACCGGCGTCCCGGGGCAGTTCAAGCCGCCGGTAGACCCCGTAACCAGATCAACCTGTACTGCATCGGTGAACGCGGCGTGCTGCACGCCGCCCAGTATCGCCACGATGTCAAGGCTGAACGCGATGCCCGCCAGCTTGGTATAGATCTGCCCCGTGACCGCGCCCGCCGCGGTCGAGGTTTCGAAGGCGTTGAAGTTGGCCGGCGTCACGATGATCGTTGCCAGCCGCAGCGCGAGGATGTGCGTGTTGCCGGTGTCGGCGTTGGCCGAAGCAGTCGCCGTCTTCACTCCGGTCGCGCCGATCGGGCCCTGCTCGACCCGGTTCAACTCGATCGACTGGCCCGCCGCATTCGGCACCGTGAGGTTCGCGCGATCGGCCGATTCGATCATTCCGCCCGGCGCTGTCCACGTTGCCGAAGAAGCAAACGTATGCGCGGTGACTATCATCGTATTCACTACCGTCGTGACGATGCTCGGTGTGGCATGAGTCAAGGCGCTCCCCGTCGTCTGCCCGTTCTCGACGTTGACCGGGGTGACAGTATCCACGCCGGTGAAGGACTGGATGCCGCCCGCGGCAGCCGTTGCGACCGCGCTGAAGGCGAAGCGGTGGACCGCGGGCTCACCGGCGATGGCCGTTCGCCGGAACGTCTCGAGAGTGTTCGCGGTACCCGCAGCGTTGACGGTGCGCCGGATCGAGGTCCAACCCGCCGGCGGCGTGATCGTCAGCGTCGAGGGCTGGAAGCCGATCGAGGCGATCAGGACGTCGCCCACTGCCGTGGCGGCGGGCGTCGGCACGTCGAGGTCGTTGGTCGCCTGCGGTCGCAAGGCGAGAATGTGAGTGTTGCCGAAGTCAGCACTGCCTCCGCCGCCGGCCGCGGTCGCGGTCTTGACCCCGGTGGCGCCGGCCACCGCCTGGGCCACTCGGGCGCCCTCGATGGACTGGCCGGTTGCGCTCGCTCCGCCGCTGCGCTGGTCGAACGATTCGGTCATCCCACCCGGCGGCGTCCAGTTTTGCGAGGACGAGTATGTGTGGTGAGTGACGACCATGGTATTGGCGACGGTCGTCGTGACATTGGGCGAGGCGTGAGTGGCTGCGCTGGCCGTCGTCTGGCCGTTCTCGATATCAATCGGGTTCGATGCGTCGACCCCGGCGTAGGCCTGGATGCCCCCTACGGCGGTCGCTGCGGCCGAAAACGTCCAGTAGTAGCTCGCCGGCTCGGCGGAGGTTGCGACCTTCGAGTACACGGCGAGTGAATTGCTAACACCGCCCGCGTTGTTGGTGCGCCGGATCAAAGTCCACCCGGACGGCGGCGTAATCGTGACCGAGCTCGGCGTCACGCCGATTGCGGCGATCATCATGTCGTTCTCGATCGCCGTGGCCGGCCGCGCGATGTTGATGCTCGTGCCCGAGGGTCGCAGCGCGAGGATGTGCGTGGCACCGGTGTCCGCGTTGCCGCCGACGCTCGCCGTCTTGACCCCGGTCGCGCCCGCCGCAGCCTGCACCACGCGCGAGCCTTCGAGCGCCTGGCCGTTGGCATTGTTGGGGGCCGGTGTTGCGACATCGAACGATTCCGTCATGCCGGCGGGCGGCGTCCACGTGCGCGACGAGGAGAGCGTGTGCGACGCGACTACCATCGTGTTTGCCACCGTCGTTACCACGCTGGGTGTCGCATGCGTGAGGCCGGAGGGCGTCGGCTGGCCGTTCTGCACGTTAACGGGTGTGGCGGTGTCCACCCCGGAGAAGCTCTGGATTCCGCCGACCATGAAGGTCGCCCCGGAAACGCCCCAAACATAGCTCGACGGCTCGGCTGCACCCGCGGTTTTGCTATAGACAGCGAGCGAGTTCGAGGTCGCGGCTGGCTGGTCTATCCGACTGACCAGCGTCCAGCCCGCGGGCGGCGTGAGCGCCGCCGTATTCGGCTGCACGGCAATGGAGGCGATCATCACGTCGTTCTGCGTGGTGCCCGCCGGCAGCGCGATGCGCAGCGCAGGGCGCAGTGCGAGGATGTGTGCGTTGCCGACGTCGGCGTTGCCGCCGACCGTCGCGGACTTGGCACCGGTCGCGCCCGCCGCCGCCTGCACCTGCCGGTTGCCCTCGATCGACTGCCCCGCGGCGTTGTTGGGCGCGATGCTCGCCACGTCGAACGATTCTGTCATGCCGCCGGGCGCGGTCCAGGTGCGCGAAGACGAGAACGTGTGCGATGTCACCAGCATGGTGTTGGCCACCGTCGTGATGACGCTCGGCGTCGCGTGCGCCGTGCCGCTCGGCGTGGTCTGCCCGTTCTCGACGTCTATCGGATTGGCGGCGTCCACGTTGAAGAACGTCTGGATTCCTCCCACCGATCCAGTCGACGCCGAAAAGGTCCACGTGTAATTCACGGGCTCGGCTGAGGTCGCGGCCTTGCGGTAGACGGCGAGCGCGTTGGCGTTGGCCGCGGTGTTGTTGGTCTGACGCACCAGCGTCCAGCCGGGGGGCGGCGTAATCGTCGGCGAGTTGGCGGAGACGCCGATCGAGGCGATCATCACGTCGTTCTCGACCGTGTTCGCCGGCCGGGCGATAGTAAGCGTAAGAACGCCCGTCGCTGACGCAGCGGATGCGGCGGCGCGAAATACCGGCGAGATGGACGTCGGGGTGCCGGAGTTGCTCGCCGCACGGAAGACGATGTTGCCGCTCACGGCGCTGGTCGCCGCGCGGAACGTGATCGTGCCGGTCCCCGGACCGGCTGCCGAGGAAGCGCCGCGAAACGCGATCTGCGCATACGCGGGGGCGCCCAACGTCATGCCGGCGAGCGCGCATGCAAGCGGCAGCGCGCGCGCGATCCCGCGCCGCCAGCGAGTGAGCCCTTCCACTATGGTTGGTGAGTCTTCTATCACAGTCTTCAATGATTCCACACCCTCCGCACAGCGGCATGCAACTAATGCACCCGGCTGCGCGAGTGGCCGGCTCGGGCCGACTAGCGGCGCGCGGGATGGCGTGAATAGCCGATGGTTCGTGTCAAATTCCACAGCAGGGAAAATCTCACGATTTGCATCACCCTAACCGCATGCGCACCGCGGCGGTGCCGCCGTCCCGTCACGGCATTTGCTCAGTGTCGCCGTCAGCCGGCGTTCGATGTATCCCGCGGAAGGCGCGGCGTTGGGACAGGGTGCCTGATTGCACGCAGTAGCGACGATTTCATACACCCGGATCTCGCGGTTCCCTTCAGTCGCAGACGTGGACGTGCAAGTAACATTGACCGTGAATGGGGAAAGGCTGCCGGCAAGTGCGGGGAGCGTAGTCGCGCCGGGACAGGCCGGCATCGCCGGGGGCGGACCGCAGTTGATCGGATTCTGGGCGTTGTTGGGATCGAGCACCTGGTAGGCGCCCCATTCCATGCCGGCCCGCGCGGCCTGGTACGCGCGCACGCCCTGCAGGTCGAGCGCCTGGCTCGCGTGCTGCAATCCCGTTACCGACACGATGAATGCGCCGAGCAGCGCCAGCACCACGAGCAGGAACACCGCGGTGACGATGCTGAAGCCGCGCGCTCGCCGGGAGGCGGGAATCGTGATTCGTGGTTCGTGATTCGCGCTAGGGAACATTGCTCACGTGCACCTGCTGGAACAGCCTGACGGATTCGCCGGATTGGGAGATCTCCAGCGTCACCGCCGCAACACCGGTCGGCGCGGCTCCGCCTGCCGTCGCATAGGAGAATCTGCACGTGGCGACGTTCACATTGGTCGCCAGCAGCGCGCTGCTACCCCCGGCCGGCGGCACCGGCTGCGCCGGCGCGATGGCGTAGCCCCAGTAGCGCCTCAACACTCCCGCTTCGCAAGCGTAGGTGACCGGGTGCTGCACGACCTGGAAGCGCTTGCCGGGCGACGCGAACGGAAACTGCTTGGCCGCGATGTTGACAATCGGCGCAACGCCAAGACTCAAAAACGCCGTGCGGTTCCCGCCGGTGTAGGCGTCCGTGCTGCCGGTCCCCGGACCCAGGTTATAGATCACGATCTGGTCGCCGATCGCAAGAGACGGCATGGGACCGATCACGTCGAACTGGGTGTCCAGCGCGCCAAAATTGAGCGGCTCGCCGAGCCCTCCGCTGTCCACTTCCGCGCGATAGCGCCCGCCACCGCTGGTCTGGAGATATTCGATATATCTCCCCGTGGGATCGACGCGGACGCTGTTGGGCAGCGCGGTGCGTAAGTCGCGCGTGATGCGGCGCAGTGCCGTGTCGGCGATATCGCTCAGCTCCGCCCGCCGCGCGGCGTCGATGTAGCCTGCAACCGGCTGCCGGATGAAGATTGCAACAGCGGCGCCGATGATGCCGGTGATCGCGATCACCACGATCATCTCTAGCAGCGTGAAGCCGCGCGCGCGACGCTGAACGTGATTCGTGATTCGTGATTCGTGATTCGAGTTGTATCGCATTGTCGACTCGGGTCACGGAAGAGCGTTGGGCGCATAGCGGACCCGGTACCCGTGCAGTACCAGACTCGGACTGAGGCTCGGATGGGTGACGGTGACCGTGACCAGCAACGCTTCGCCGGCCGCGATGCCTCCCAGTCCCTGGCCCGCGACCGCCACCGAGGCCGTATATGCAGCCAGCTCCGGCATTGGCACCGCGTTGCCCGCTATATCGACGATGCCGCCCGCCATGACGAAACCGTTGTAGTCGCTCACGTTGTCGAAAGGCGTCGTGGTGGAGAGCCGCGTCTCGCCGGCCTCGATACCCAAGGGCAACCGGCCCTCGTCGTTCGCGCCGCCCGCGCCGCCGGTGCAACCGGCCGCGCTGAGCGCCGTTGCTGCGTTCGCGTCGTCCGGATCGCAATAGGTGAACGGCATCAGTTGCGCTTCCTCCAGGACGGCCTCCGCGATCGCCAGGGCCTGCTTCTGAATCATCGGGTCCACGCTGGCGCGCGTCGCGTAGTTGATCGCGCCCAGCACGCCCGTCACCGCGGCGCCGACCACGACGATGAACATGATCAACTCGATCAGCGTGGCGCCGCGCGGGAGGCGCGCTTCACGCCGGGGATACATAGCCGGTCTCGGCCTGGATGGTGATCCGCCGGGTCAGGTCGCCGCCTTCGGCGCCGCTGATCGTGATCGTCGCCGCCGTGTTCGGCCGCCCCAGACCGTCGAAGGTCACGGTCGCGGCGCTCGACGTGATGGGCACGACGCCGTCGGGCCGGCCCGCGCACAGCCACGCCGTGTCGTTCAGGCAGTTGACGAGCGCCGTGCCGCTCGCGCGGTTGAGGTTCGAAGTGGCGACGACCCGGTCGGCCGCCGCGCAGGCCGCGACGTAGCACACCGCGATGCGGTCCGCCGTGATCACTACGATGACGTTGCGCCGTTGGGCGATCGCGGTTTTCTGCGCGTGCCGGACCACCGTGATGGCTTCGTCGAAGTAGCCGCGCGACTCAAACCCGCCTTTGCCGACGAAGCGCGCGGTGGCAACGGCCATGAGGATGCCGGCGATCACGATCGTAACCACCAGCTCGAGGAGGGTAAAACCCGAGCGGCTCCGCCTCCCGACCGTCAGCGGAACTGAAAGGTCCATGTCACTCCGGGCAAAAAAAACGGGTGGGGCTCGTCTTGCGACCAACCTCCACCCGCACTTTCCGCTGCTGTGCCCCGATTGCGCCAGGACACGCCGCAACTACGTCGGCTTGCTGCCTATCAGCAGGTCCCGGCGGCGGCAGCTACGGTTACCGGTCCGGTACCAAGACTATCGTCGTACGTCGTGGTGCAGCCGACGAAACCGGTATACGTGCAGACAAACGGGGTACCCGCACAAGTCACCGCTGGGGGCACTATGATCGCAGCTCCCATACCACCGACAGCTGCTGTCGGCAATCCGTTTCTTACGCTAGCTGCCCCTGCAAGTCCCTGCAGGACGGAAACGATGACCGCGCCACCAATGTCCACGGTGGTTGCACCGCCTGAACCAGCCGCCAGCCACCTGGCCTGCACCATCTGCTTGGCGGCCTCCATGGACGCGGCGATCCCTTGCATCTGGGCCGCGCGCGCATCGCCCGCAAGGTTGACGAACCGCGGCAGCGCGGTTGCCGCCAGTATGCCGAGAATGACGATCACCACAATCAACTCGATCAGCGTAAATCCCGTTTGTTGCTGCTTCATGCCCGTTCTCCTTTCACTTGCAGTTTATCGAAATTCGCCATGGGCGGACGCTCGCCGCCCCCAACCACGCCGGCTCAACAACCCGTCGTCGTGAGTATGCTGTACACGGGGGCTTGGTTCGGGCCGATCGGCGCGGTGTAGGTGTAGCTGCAGTTGACGGGGTCGTTGCCGATGACCATGAGCCGCAGCACGCTGCCCTCCGCCGCCCCGCCCCCTTGCACGTCGTAGCCGTCGGGAGAGGCGGGGCCCACGCTGATCCCGGCCGCCGCGACGATTCCCGCCGCGTCCGCCGTCGGGTAGGTGTCCACCATCGTGACGTTCAGACCTTCCATGTTGATGGTGCCGCTGCCCGGCTGCGCGGTGCACTGCGGAATGGCCGCCAGGCACGCCGCGTGCCCCAGCGCCGCCGCGCCCTTCATCGCACCCAGGGCTCCATTCAGTTTCGCGATGCGCGCCTGCACCTGCAGGTTGGCGAAGCGCGGCAGCGCCGTCGCCGCCAGGATGCTGAGTATGATGATCACCACGATCAGTTCGATCAGCGTGAAGCCGGCGCTCCGGCGCAACTCCGGACGAACGTGAAATTTTCCACAAAGTATCACTTGCATGTCATTGATACCTAGGCAAAACACGTGCCGGCAGTATACCCCTATGGAGCCATTACTGCCAGCGATAAGGACTTATCGGTGCCAGCGTGACACCGGTCACGCTTTCCACGGTCGCGCCGGCCACGTGCAGGCGGTCCTTCAGCAGCCGTACGCGAAAGCGGATCTGCTTCGGGTCAGCCTGGATGTCGGTATTCAATCGGTCTCCGGTACTTATGACGTAGACCAGTTGGCGCTCCAGCGCATCGAAGTACCACGTGCCGCGCTGCAGCGGTTCGCCGAAAGCGCCGCCATAGTTCGATGGCCGTGCGTCCAGCCATTGCGTCGGGTCCTCCGCCTCGAGCGTCGCCGCCTCGCCCTGCCGGTTGGTGATAATCAGTTCAGCCAGACGTATCTGCAGCCCGGTCTTGAAGATCCTCACCATGGATTCCATCGCGGCCTTCTCCGCCAATTCCTTGTAATAGGCGAAGCGGTTGAGCAGCACCGTTGCCAGCACGGCGATGATGCTGATGCACACCGCCAGCTCCACCAGTGTGAACCCGCGCGGCTGCCTGGCGCTCTGCATGCCGCATCACTTCTTGCCCAGCGCCGCGCTGCCGAGGTCCCAGATCGGGAGGAACACGCCGAGCGCGAGCACCAGCACCAGCCCGCCGAGCGCGACCACCAGTATCGGCTCGATCTGCGAGGCGAGCGACTTGAGGTCGTACTCGACCTCGCGCTGGTACATATCGGCGATCTCGCTCATCAGGTCATCGAGCGCCCCGGTCTCCTCTCCCACCGCCACCATCTGCAGCACGACGGGGGTGAAGACCTGTGTTTGCAGCGCGGTGCGCAGCACCGATTCGCCGCGCTCCACGCCTTCGCGCATCGCCTCGATCTTGCGCGCCACGTACACGTTGTCCACCGTATTCGCGACCATGGTGAGCGCCTGCACCGCCGGCACCCCGCTTCGGATCGCGAGCGCGAAGCTGCGTGCGAAGCGTGCCAGCGTCGCCTTGAGCACGATCGGGCCCGCGACCGGAACCTTCAGCTTGAGCTCGTCCCACGCCAGGCGTCCGCGTGCGGTCCCGACAAATGAACGGGCCGCGATCACCAGCGCGATCAGCGCCACCAGCAGCGCCGGCCACGACGCCACCATGAAGTCGGAGAACGCGATCAGCATCTTGGTAATCGTCGGCAGCTCGGCCTTGAATCCCTGGTAGACCTTGGCGAAGGCGGGTATCACGAACACATTGATGATCACGATCGCGATCACCATCGTCGCCACCACGAACGCGGGGTAGCGCACGGCTGCGCGCACCTGGTCGCGCATGAACTTCTCGAACTCCATGTGGTGGAACAGGCGCAGGAATACCTCTTCCAGCGTGCCGGTAAGCTCGCCCACGCGCACCATGGCCACGAAAAACGGACTGTAGAACCGGGGATGGTCCGCGAGCGTTGACGATAGCTCGTGCCCGCTGTCGAGTCCCTCGCGGATCGACAGTATCACCCGCGACAGCGATTTGTTGTCCGTGGACTCCTGCAGCCCCTTCAACGCCCCCATGATGGGGACGCCGGCCTTGAGCAGCGTGTACATGTGGCGGCAGAACAGCAGAATGTCGGTATGCCCGATCCTCTGCTCGCGCAAGCGTTCGAACAGGCCCGGACCGATCTCCAGCCGGGCGGACGACGGCGTGATTTCGATGGGCGTGACCCCGGTGCCGGACAGTTGCCCGGCGACCGCCCCGCTGTCGGCGCCCTCCAGCACTCCTTCCACCAGCTGCCCGCCGCGGTCGCGACCTTTGTAAGCGAAGTGCGGCATGCGCACGCGCTAGTCGTCGAACTGGTTGCTGATGCGCATCGCCTCTTCGACCGTCGTCCTGCCGGCGGCGACCAGCTGTGCGGCATGTCGGCGCAAGGTATTCCCCGCCATCTGATCGCGCGCGACGCGCATGAAAAGCTGGATATCCTCCTGGTTCGCCGCCGCGACCACGGGAGAGGTCATTTCCAGCGCCTCGTAGACGCCGGTACGTCCGAGGTAGCCGGTGCCGTTGCAATGCGAGCAGCCCTTGCCGCGCCTGGCTCCGATGGCCGGCTTGTCCTGCAACTCCAGGCGCAGCCATTCACGCTCGTGCGGCAACAGCTCGTGGGGGGCGGAGCAGCTCTCGCAAATCACGCGCACCAGCCGCTGCGCGATCACCAGCTGCAACGACAGCGCCACCATGTAGCGCGGCGCGCCCATGTCGAGCAGCCGCACCGGCGTGGATACCGCGTCGTTCGTGTGCAAGGTGGAGAACACCATGTGGCCGGTCATCGCCGCGCGCAGCCCGGTCTCCACCGTCGGCTGGTCGCGCATCTCGCCCACCAGGATCACGTCCGGGTCCTGGCGCAGCGCGGAACGCAGCACCCGGGCGAAGCTCAACTCGATCTTCTCGTTGACCTGCACCTGGTTGATGCCGGGAAGGCGGTATTCCACCGGGTCTTCCACGGTGATGATCTTGCGCTCCATCGTATTGAGTTCGCCGAGAGACGCATAGAGCGTGGTGGTCTTGCCGCTCCCGGTAGGCCCCGTCACCAGCACCATGCCGCTCGGGCGATGGATCACTTCGCGGAGCTTCTCGATCATGGCAGCGGGCATACCGATGTTATCGAGCCCGAGCATGCCGCTCGCCTGGTTGAGCAGGCGCATCACCACCGACTCGCCGTACTGGGTCGGCATGGTCGACATCCGCACGTCGATCGGATTATTCCGCACCTTGACGTTGAAGCGGCCGTCCTGCGGCAGCCGCTTTTCCGAGATGTCGAGTCCGGACATCAGCTTCAGCCGCAACACCACGGCAATGGCGATCTTGGGGTCCGCCTCGGTCTGCAGGTGCAGCACGCCGTCGATGCGGAAACGGATGTGCAGCCGCTTCTCCTGCGGCTCGATGTGGATGTCGGAAGCGCGCGCCTGCACCGCATCCTCGAACACCGTCTGCAGCAGCTTCACCACCGGGGCTTCCTCCAGGCCCGGCGTCAGCGCCAGCGCGCCGAAGTCCACCACGGTAGTCTCGCCCATCTCCACCTCGAGCTCGTGGGCAAGCCCGGTGATCTGCTCGGTGCGGCGGTAGGTGCGGTCGATGACGCGCAGCAGCTCGGTCTCCGTGACCACCGCGAGCTCGATGTCCCGATTGAGGAGGCGCGCTATCCCGTCGTAGGCCGCGAGGTCGGTCGGATCGGCCATGCCGACGGTGCAGGTTGCGCCGGTGTCTTCCAGCACCAGCGCGCGGAAGCGGCGCGCCTGCGTCTCCGACAGCTTGAGGACGACCTCGCGCTTGCTGTTGTATTGCTTGAGGTTGATGAAGGGGACGCCGAGTTGGCGGGCCAGCGCCTGGGAGATCTGCTCCTCGGTGGCGTAGCCCTTCTCGATCACCACGCGGCCGAGGCGGCGGCCGGACTTCTTCTGTTCCTCGAGGGCGGTGCGGATCTGCTCCTCGGTCAGCAGTTTCTGCTGTAATAGAATCTCGCCGAGACGGACTTTTTCAGGCCGGCCCTTGCGCGCTTCACCCTGACCTTGAGCTATCGCCATCTCCTCGCTACATCCCTTTGATCTGTAAAGATATCTTGTTTTTCATCCGACGGCAACCCGCGCATGTTCGAGATCGTGCTGTTCGAGCCGGAAATCCCGCCCAACACCGGTAACGTGATACGCCTGTGCGCCAATACCGGGTGCCGCCTGCACCTCGTGCGGCCGCTCGGGTTCTCGCTGCGCGACAAACAGCTGCAGCGCGCCGGGCTGGATTACGCCGAACTCGCTGAAATCGTCCAGCACGAAGACTGGCCGGCCTGCCGTTCCGCGCTCGGCGGCCGCCGCCTGTTCGCCGTCACCACGCGCGGCACACAGCGGCATCACGAGCCGCAGTACGCCGCAGGGGATGCGTTCGTGTTCGGACCGGAAACGCGCGGGCTGCCCGCGGCTGTACTCGCGGAGTTCGCCGCGGAGCAGCAGATCAGGCTGCCCATGCGGGAGACGAGCCGCAGCCTCAATCTCTCCAATGCCGTCGCGGTGGTGGTCTACGAAGCGTGGCGTCAACTCAGTTTTCGCGGCAGCTCGCCGCTGCCACGAAAACTGTAATAAATCTGTTAAGAAATCTCTGCGTAAATGGACCAGCAGAGATTTCTCAGTACTCGGCCTTCTGCTCGCGAGCCAGCAGCTGCTGCACCGCGCCGCGCGCCTGCCGGGGATCGTCGAGCACGCGGCACACCGCGCGCGTGATCGGCATCTCCACTTTGAGCGCCTGCGCCAGTTCCGTCACCGCGCGCGCCGTGTGCACCCCTTCCGCCGTGTGCCCGAGCCCGGCGAGCACCTCGGCGAGCGCCGCGCCGCGGGCCAGCGCGAGCCCCACTCTGCGGTTGCGCGACAAATCCCCGGTGCAGGTGAGCAGCAGGTCGCCGACGCCGGCGAGCCCCATAAACGTCTCGGACCGCCCGCCGAGCGCCACGCCGAGCCGCGTCATCTCGGCGAGCCCGCGCGTGATCAGCGCGGCACGAGCGCTCAATCCCAGCCCGAGCCCGTCGCTCACGCCGGCGGCGATCGCCATCACGTTCTTGATCGCACCGGCCGCTCCCACGCCGACCACGTCCTCACTCGGGTAGATGCGCAGCGTGGGGCCGTGCAGGTCGCGCGCCGCAGCGCGCGCAAAGCCACCGTCGGTCGAGGCCAGCGCGAGCGCAGCGGGAAGTCCCTGCGCCACCTCCTCGGCGAAACTCGGCCCGGAGAGGGCGGCGCGCGGCACGCTGTCCGGCCACTCTTCGGCGCAAACCTGGTGCGGCAGCTGGGCCTGCCCGCCCTCGAAACCCTTGCACAACCATACGAGGGGCGCCGCGCGACCGGCCGCCCGCACCGCGCGCAGGGTTGCGCGCAGCCCGCCGGTCGTTACCGCCGCGAGTATCAGCTCCGCCCCGTCGAGGGCGCGCGCGAGGTCTGCCACCGGCGCCAGCGCCGGCGGTAGCTTGAAACCCGGGAGATAGCGCCGGTTGGCGCCCTCGGCGCGCAGCGCCGCGACCAGCGCCGGGTCGCGCGCCCACAGCCGCACCTCATGGCGCGCGGCGAGGTTGATGCCGATCGCCGTGCCCCAGGCACCGGCGCCGAGGACCGCGATCTTCATCCAAACGATGAACGATGAACGATGAACGATGAACGATGAATTGTCAGCACGCGTCGAATCCGTTCATCGTTCCGCGTTCCGCATTCATCGTTGCATTTCAGGCGCCCCACACCTGCGCGACTCTGACGAAACCGGCCTGACCGTCGCGATGCCGGACCCGCAGCCAGCCGCCGCTCTCGACTTCCTGCAGCTCGAGCAGCACGTTCTGCTGGGCTTCGAAAACCACCGGCGCGTTGTCATCGGCCGCTTCGCGCACCTGCGCGAGCGGCGTCTTCACCAGCAGCGTGCGCTTGTCGGAGAGCTGCTTGCTCTCGATCCAGGTCAGCTCCCCGTTCGCGTCGCGCACCTTGCTCCAGCCCTCGACGACGACCACGACCTCGATCGGGTAGCCGTGGCTCACCACGTACAGCTTCTTCGCTTTCGCCGAGGGAGCGTCGTAGAGCACGGCGGCGTTCTCCGCCACGGAGCGGAACTCCGCTGCTGCGCCGGCGCCCGCCCACCCGAAAAAAATGGCGGCCAGGAGGCAACGGTCCAGGCGGCGGATCATGCGTTCCCGGCGACGGCGGGCGCGCCGGCCTGCTGTTGTTGCTGCAGGCGCTGCTGGTAGAGCGCCTCGAAGCTCAGGTGATTCAGGAAGAAAACGGGGAAGCCGCCGCGGGCCACCACGCTGGAGACGCTTTCGCGCAGGTACGGAAACAGGATGTTGCCGCAGGTTACGCCGAGCACCGCGTCGAGCTCCTGCGCCGGGATATTGCGGATCTGGAAAATCCCGGCTTGCGCGACCTCGACCAGGAACGCGGTCTTGTCCTTCAATTTCGCGGTCA
>Ga0137456_1000020_pt1 | contig 13484 bp, 13 predicted proteins | sample EasRivERMGT615_2_FD_102322 | JGI IMG/M metagenome (GOLD analysis project Ga0137456, IMG submission 102322) | Soil microbial communities from meander-bound floodplain in the East River, Colorado, USA - East River MetaG ERMGT615_2 | ecosystem: Environmental > Terrestrial > Soil > Floodplain ...
CGGGAGCGGCTCTACGACGTAATGTGGGATGATGTCGGCATCGTCCGCGATGCCGCGAGCCTGCAGCGGGCGGCGGGCTCGCTCGACGAGTTGGAGGCACGACTCGACGCGACCGGCGTCGATGCGTCCAACCTCGCCTTCAACCTGACCTGGCACGACTGGCTCAATCTCAAGAACCTGCTGCTGGTGTCGAAAGCCATCCACGCGTCGGCGGTGGCGCGGGAAGATTCGCGCGGTGCGCATTTCCGGACCGATTATCCCGAGGCGCGCGACCTCGACAACTCGCGCTACGTATGCGTCGGCTGGCACGAGGGCCGTTTCGAGATCTCCACGCGCCCGGTGCGGTTCACGCGTGTCAAGCCCGGCGAGACGCTTCTGAAAGAAACAGCCGCCGCGTGACGTCGAATCAGCCACGGAACCACACGGAAGCACACGGAAATCGGTCGTTAAGAAGGGGGCGGGAGTCGTTTCTTGACCCGCAAGAACTGCGGTGTTACCTTGGTGGCACCTCTCGGAGAATGGCCATGCCGGCGACGACGACGTTGAAGCTGCCCGACAACCTGAAGAAGCGCATCGCTCCGCTGGCGGAATCCGCCGGCAAGACGGCCCACGCCTGGATGGTCGAGGCCATCGAAACGCAGGCGATTCTCGCCGAGAAACGCAAAGCGTTCATTGCTGATGCGCGCGCTGCGGAGAAAGAGGTCGAGCGCACCGGCAAGGTCTTCGCTTTCGACGACGTGCACCGCTATATGCGCGCACTCGCCGGGGGCAGGAAAGCCAGGCGGCCGAAACCCGTCAAGTGGTAGAGGCCCGGTCGTGGCGCTTATCGTCGTCACGCCGAATGCCTTGTCCGACCTCGAAAGGCTCAGGGGCTTTCTCGTCGCCAGCGACCCCTCGGCAGCAGACCGGACTGTCGAGTTGATACTGAAGGGGATCTCGGTCATCGCGGACCATCCTTTGATCGGCCGCCCGGTGGAGTCGGGTTTTCGCGAGCTCGTCATTTCGCGCGGCAGGAGCGGCTATATCGCCCTGTATCGCTACCACGAAGCGCGCGATGCCGTTCTCGTTCTCGCCATCCGCCACCAGCGCGAGGCGGGCTACGTCTGATAAAGTGACGAAGTGCGTTCCATGCGCGAGAGCCGTCACCCGTCACCCGTCAGCTGTCACCACAAGTAAGAATGAGGAGGACAAAACAATGAATCGCTCGCTTGCATTTGCAGCAATGTTCGCGTGCCTGTCGGCGTTACCGGTCCTGGCGCAGGAGTATCCCACCAGGCCGGTGAGGGTTATCGTGGGATTTCCCGCCGGTGGCGGCAGCGACCTCATCGCGCGCGTGTTTGCCCAGAAGCTGACCGGTGCGCTCGGGCAGACGGTGGTCGTCGAGAACCGTCCCGGCGCGAGCGCCAACATCGCGGCGGAACTCGCTGCCAGATCCGCGCCGGACGGCTACACACTTCTCTTCGCGAACTCCTCCCTTTCCATCAGCCCGGCGGTGTTCCGGAAGCTCGCCTATGACCCGGTCAGGGACTTCACGCCGATTTCGATGGCCTCCTCGTACCCGTTCGTTCTCGCGGTTCACCCCTCGTTGCCCGTTCGCAGCGTGCGCGAGCTCGTTGCCCTGGCGAAGACGAAGCCGGGGATGCTCGACTATGCGTCGGCCGGGCCCGCGACCATGTCGCACCTGGCGATGCAGCTGATGCGGCTCAAGACCGGCGTCGAACTCGGCCATCTGCCGTACAAAGGGGCTGCCCCCGCCGTGGTCAGCCTGATGTCGGGCGAGACCCAGCTTGCTTTCCTGGTAATGCCCGTCGCGCATCCACAGTTCAAGGCCGGCAAGCTACGCGGGCTGGGCGTCGCGGCGCCGAGCCGGTCGACGGCGGCGCCGGAGGTGCCGACGATGCAGGAAGCCGGCATCGCGGGTAATGAGGCGGTGCAATGGAACGGTTTTTTCGCGCCGGCCCGCACGCCACCGGCCATTCTCGACCGGTTGCACCGTGAGGTGGCGAAAGCGGTCGCTGCGCCCGAAGTCAGGCAGCGGATCGAGGCCGAAGGCGCGGTGCCCGTGGGAAATACACCGCGGGAGTTCGCGGCGTTCTTCCGCGCGGAGGCGGAGAAGTGGGCTGACGTGGCGAAGCGTTCCGGAACAAAGCTTGATTGAGCGAGACCGGAGCGCAAGTTGGCAGTTGGCAGCCGTCAGTTGGCAGTCCCTGCAAACTGCTTACTGCAAACTGCAAACTTCAGTCGTCGAATCACGAATCACGATTCACGCTGTTGAATGAAGTGCTCGGTTGAAGAACTGACGCAGCTCGCCACTCGTGCTCTGAAGAGAGCGGGCGCTTCGCGCGCGATGGCGCAGGCGACGGCGCAGGCGCTGGTCGCGGCGGAGGCGGAGGGGCTGACCGGGCACGGACTGTCGCGCGTGCCGCTCTATTGCCAGCATTTGCGCGAGGGGCGCGCCGACGGGAAGGCGAAGCCGAAGGTCGTGAAGAAAAAGGGTGCGACCTGCCTCGTGGACGCGAATGGCGGGCTCGCTTTCCTCGCCTCGGCGCTGGCGGTGAAAGAAGCGATCAAGCGCGCGCAGCGCTACGGTGCGGCCTTCGCCGGCGTCACCAACAGCCATCATTTCGGCGCCGCCGCCTATCACCTCGCACCGGTTGCGCAGGCCGGGCTCGTCGGACTTGCATTCACCAACTCGCCCTCGGCGATCAACGCCTGGGGCGGGAAGAAAGCGTTCTACGGCACCAACCCCGTCGCCGCAATTTTTCCGCGACGCCAGGCGGGCCCAATCGTAGTGGACTTGTCGCTTACGGAAGTGGTGCGCGGAAAAATCATGCTCTACGCGAAAGAGGGAAAGCCCATTCCCCTCGGCTGGGCGGTGGACAAGGACGGCAACCCCACCACCGATCCGAAGGTAGCGCTGACCGGCAGCTTGACCGCGATCGGCGGCGTGAAGGGCACGGCGCTGGCGCTGATGGTGGAAGTGCTGTGCGTCGCGCTGACCGGCGCCGCGTTCAGCTTCGAAAATGAGTCCTACTTCGAGCCCGGCAACAAGCCGCGAATCGGCCACGCCATCATGGCCATAGATCCGGATGCACTGGCCGGCGCAGACTCATACTTCTCGCGCTTGGAAGAGATGATCTCGAAAATGCTCGCCGACGAGGGAGTGCGCCTGCCCGGCGCGCGGCGCCAGCAGGCCGCAGCGAGGGCGCACGCGGAAGGCGTCAATGTCCCGGACGCGCTTCACCTGGAGCTACGCTCCCTGGTGCGAGCTGGAAAGTGACGAGTGAGATGACTTGCATCTTCTGCGACATTCTTGCCGGCACGCTGGAATCGAGCGTGGTCTATCGAGACGCGAGTTGCACTGCCTTCATGACCATACGGCCGGTCAATCCCGGCCATCTGCTCGTCGTCCCTAACCAGCACGCCAGGGGGCTGAGCGACCTGGGCGCGGAAACCGGCGCGCATTTGTTCCGGACGGCGCAGCTCATGGCGGCGGCGCTGCGAAAGAGCGGCCTGCGCTGCGAGGGCATTAATCTCTATCTTGCAGACGGGGAAGCCGCCATGCAGGAGGTCTTCCATGTGCACCTGCATGTATTGCCCCGCTTCAAGGACGACGGCTTCGGCATGACATTCCCGCCAGGCCACTTCCGGCTACCGGCGCGGTCGGCTCTGGACCAGGCGGCAGCGGCGATCAGGACCGCGCTGCCCCAGGCCGGCTGACGCTTCGAGTCACTCTCGGGCACCGCGACGAGGCAGTCGGCTCCCCGCAGCGTGAGTGTCAAGAAATCAGTGCTTTGCGCCGTTCGCATGAAACGCGATGCGGGCCGGGCTTGACAGCAATATAACTATGAAAATAGTCTTATAGTCATGACCAAGCGTTACGACCGCGCGCTGCCCCGGGAGTGGCGGGACCGTGCCTGCGTATTTACCGCCCTCGGCGATGAGCACCGGCAGCGCATCCTGCTGATGTTCGGTCGCGGCGAGGAATTGACCATCAAGGACATCGTGGAGGCGTGCCCGCTTTCCAGGACGGCGGTCGTGCACCACATCCGGGTGCTGCGCGAAGCAGGGGTGCTGACGGCGGAAAAGCGCGGCAAGGAGGTGTACCTGCGCCTGGATACCAACCGGGTGCTCCAGGCGCTTGATGCCGTGCGTGATTTCATCCGGAAAGAGCTCTGAGGTGCTTCATGCCGCAGGCATCCGTTCAGCCGGCAACCGCGCCCAGCCCCCAAACGCTGTCGCACTTGCGCGCGCGCGACCTTGCGGGCTGGATGATTACGGGAACTGCAGCGGCCATATCAGCGCTGGGCCTGTGGCTCGCCCTGCATGAGTCGTTTTGGATATGGGCTTTCGGACAGCTGGTCATCGCGCTGGCGCTGTTGCAGTGGTTCGTCATTCTGCACGAGGCCGGGCACAACACGCTGTTCCGCACGCGCCGGTTTAATCGTCTGGTCGGGCATGTCGCGAGCTGTTTCGCACTGATCCCGTTCCACAACTGGCAGCGCATCCACGCCCGGCATCACAAGTACACCGGCTGGCAGGACCTCGACGCCACGACCGCGCTGCTGGTGCCGCGGGAGATCAAGTCCTGGGAACGGCCCGTCATGAATTTTTTCTGGGCCACGGGCCTGCCGCTGTTCTCGATCCTGTACCGGGTCCAGAACTTCTGGAACCTGCCGCGCATCGGGCCTTATCTTTCGCGCCCGGACGACGTGCGCGCGGCGCGCCTGAACGCATGGCTCCTGGGGCTGCTGTACGTGGTTGTGACTGTTGCCGTCGGCCCGCTGGTGCTGCTGGGCACCGTCGGCGCAGGATTGCTCATCAGCTTGATGGCCCAGGACGTGATCCTGCTCAGCCAGCACACGCACATGCCGTCCAACCTGAGCCGGGGCGCTCCGGTGCGACCCTTCACCCCGCACGAGCAGGAACCGTTTACCCGCTCGCTGCGACTGCCGGAATGGCTGTCGCTGCTGCTGCTGCGATTCGACCTGCACGAACTGCACCATATGTACGTGCAGGTCCCGGGATATGAGCTGCGCCATATCCCCTACTCCACGCACAACGAGGTGAACTGGTTCGACTGGATTCGCGCCGCCAAGCGGCTCTCGGGCACGGATTTTCTGTTCGGCAATCGCGAGCAAACGGGATTCCGCCAATGATGGTCAACTCATCGGCGCTGGGCAGCGCGATCTTTCTGGTCGTGGCGATGAGCCTGGCGGGGGTTGCGCACCTGGCGTGGCTGAGGAGCCGCTGGTCGAAGCAATTCGGCCAGCCCCTGGATGCCGGCCTGACGTTCCGCGGTCGCCGCGTCTTTGGCGCGAACAAGATGCTGCGCGGGCTGTTGGTCATGCCGCTCGCCGCCGCGCTGTCATTCCCTGCGCTCGGCTCCCTGCGCGAGCGGCTTCCGGGCTGGTTGGGCGGTGGTATCTGGAATCTGACCGCCGGCGATTACGCGCTGCTGGGCTTCGCGTGCGGGCTGGCATTCATGCTCGCCGAGCTGCCGAATTCGTTTCTGAAGCGCCAGCTCGATGTGCCGCCGGGAGAGGCGCCACGCCAGAAGTGGCTCAAGCCCGTTTGTTTCGTGCTGGACCGCTGCGATTCGGTCCTGGGCGTCATGGCGGTGGTTGCCATGACCCTGCCGGTGCCGGCTCAAACGTGGCTTTGGGTTTTCATACTGGGTCCCGCGAGCCACGCCCTGTTCAGCACGTTGCTGCACGGCATCGGCGAGAAGGCGAGGCCGCTGTGACTGCGCCGGATACCCTGCTGACCCCTCTCGACGGGGACATCCCGCTGGAATGCGGGAGCAAGGCGCGGAACCTCGCGCGGCTCAAGCGCCTGGGTTACCGCGTTCCACCCGGCATGGTGGTCGTGGACGGCGCGTTCCAGCATCACCTGGAGGATGCCGGCGTCGAGGACAGATGCCGGCGGCTCGCCTCGAAACTGGCAAGCCTGGGAGCGGGGGAGATCAGGCAGGAAAGCGCCGCCATCCGCGCGCAGATTCTCAAGACGCCCCTGCGCCAGGCGCTTCGCGAACAGCTCGCGCGCGCGTACCAGGCCGTCTGGCTGGGAAAACCGCTTGCCGTGCGCAGTTCCGCGGCCTGCGAGGACACGCACGATGCCTCGTACGCGGGGCAGCTGGACTCGTTGCTGGGCGTCGCGTCGCTCGAGCGGCTCGAACAGGCAATCCGCACGGTATGGGCTTCTTTATGGTCCGAGCGCAGCCTCTTCTACGCGCGGCACAGGGGGTTCGGGTCGATGCGGATGGGCGTGATCGTTCAGGAGCAGGTCGACGCCCGGCACTCCGGAGTTTTGTTCACGCGCGATCCCGTGGCCATTCTGCGGAGCGAAGAAGCGGTCATCGAGTACATCGCGGGTCTCGGCGACCGCCTGGTGGCTGGGGAGGTGACGCCGAGACGGGCGCGTGTCCGATACAGTGACCAGACGGTCACCCGTGATGATACCGGCGGCACCGCTTTCGGGCCGGATTTGCCGGACGAAATGCTCCAGGAGCTGGCCCGTATCGGATTCGAGCTGGAACAGAAGTTCGACGCGCCGCAGGACATGGAGTGGAGCGTGGACAAAGAGAACCATGTTGTCCTGCTCCAGGTGCGCCCGGTCACGGCGGCAAGATCGGGCACGGACCGGATCGTGTGGTCGAATGCCAATATCGCGGAGAATTTCCCCGGCATTGTTTCGCCGTTTCTCTATTCCATTGTGTCGAGAGGTTACGCGGCGTATTTCCGGAATCTCGGGCTCGGTTTCGGAATTTCCCGGTGGCGAATCGCCGCCATGAGGGGGGCCCTGGACAACATCGTCGGACTGCATGCCGGCCGGCTGTATTACAACCTGAGCAATATCCATACGGCGCTGTATCTCGCGCCCGGCGGAATGTGGCTTGCGCGGTGGTTCAACCAGTTCACCGGCGCGCGCGAGTTCCCGAACGTGGAGCAGTTCGCCGGCGGCGCCGTCTCGCGCATGATCGAGCTCGCCCGCGTCATCGCCCGTACTACCTGGCAGTATCTGTGGGTGGGCCGGCGCATCGCCCGCTTCGAGTGTGCCGTCGACCGCTATGCCGATACGACCCGTCCCGAGCGCCTGAAGACCAGGGCGTTGGCGGAACTCGCGGACGATCTCCGGGGTTTCCTCGATATCCGCCTGAATCGCTGGAACGACGCCGCGCTTGCGGACACGGCGGCCATGGTTTGCTGCGGAACGCTCAAGCTCTTGTTGCCGAAGACGACTTTTCCGCAGGACGATGAGACCGCCCACGGCAACCTGCTCAGCGGGCTCGCGAGACTTGCGAGCGCCCGCCCGATCTCCGAGCTCTGGAAGCTATCTCGAGAGATCAGGGCCGACGCCGGACTGTGCGCCTTGTTCACCACCACCACGGCGGCGGAGATCGCGTCGCGGCTGGCATCACCGGAGTACGACGGATTCCGCGGGCGCTTCGTTCGCTACCTGGATGTCTGGGCTTTCCGGTATTCGCAGGAGCTGATGCTGACTAACCCCACGCCGCAGGAAGACCCGCTGCCCGTCGTGCGGCTGCTCCAGAGCTACGCGAGGGAAGCGGGGCCGGGGCCCGATGAAATCAGTGCCAGGCAGAAAACCATCCGGGAACGGGCCACGGTCATGACGGCCGCCCGGTTGACCCCGGCAGGCTGGTGGCGCTGGTTGCCGCTATCGCGGGCCGGCAGGTTCCGCCTGGTGCTGCGCGCCGCGCAGGGCTCCATACTCCTGCGCGAGCGCGCGCGCATGAAGCAGGCACTGCTCTATACGCGTCTGCGGCACGTGGTGCTGCGCGCCGGCGGTGAATTGGCGCGACAGGGGTTTATCGAGGGCGGGGACGACGTGTTCTTACTTGCCGCGGACGAAGTGCTGGCGTTGATTGAAGGAACCCTCGCGCCGGAAGTCGCGCGGAAAACGATACAGCGGCGGCGGCGCGAGCAGGACCCGTTTTCCGGGACTGAGCCGCCGGACAGTTTCGTGCTCGATCGCGGCGAGGAGTGGCGGCCCGGGGCGGCAGCCCCGGTCTTTGCGGAGAGCAGGGCAGGTGACTCGTTGCGCGGAAGCTGCGCCTGCGGGGGGCGGGTCGAAGGCAACGCGGCCGTTGTGCTGGACGTGAGGGAAGCGGACCGCGTTCGTGCGGGCGACATCCTGGTGACCCGCCAGACCGATCCCGGCTGGGCGGCCGTGTTCTTCCTCATCAAGGGCCTGATCATAGAGCGCGGCGGAATGTTGTCCCATGGCGCGATCATCGCCCGCGAGTACGGCATTCCCGCCGTAGTGGGCGTGCCGGGGGCCACGCAACTTATCCGCTCCGGCGACCGGTTGCGGATTGATGGAGACAATGGTGTCGTCGAGTTCTGCCGCAGCTGACCTGCTCGCGTACGGGCGCGAGCGGATCGTGCGCTGGCGCATCATCGCGCTCACTTCCCTGATGGTGGGGATTGCATGGATCGTGGAAGCGCCGGGCGACACGGCGGACGCGCTGACGCGTGCGGCATTGGCGGCGCTGCTGATCGCGCAATTCCGGCTTTGGGACGATCTGGCCGACCGTGATTACGACAGTGTGCGCCACCCGGCCCGCGTGCTCGTGCGCAGCACGGCGACACGATGGTTTTGGGTGTTGTTCGCTGTGCTCGCGGTGACTGCAGCTGGTGCGATCGGCATGCTTGACGGTGTCGCGGGCCTTGCTATCTATTGCGGGTTGTTGGTGCTGCTGGCCCCCGTTTACCACGGCCCCTGGCGTTGCCAGCGGTTTATCCGTACCCAGCTGGTACTGCTCAAGTACCCCGCGTTGATTCTGCTGCTGACCGCTTCGAGCCATTCCAGCCGGAGCGTGCTGGCCGGTGCCGTCGTTTACCTGCTGTTGAGCGTGTACGAATGGCACGACGACCCGGCGTTGCGCGAAGGCCATGCCGGAGGGCGCTTCGCTGTTGTCCTTGCCGCCGTTGTCGTCGTGACTGTAACTCTGGCGTCGGGACTGAACTGAAGGCAGGCCCAAGATGATGATCGCCGCACCCCGTCCGGACATGTTCGAAGCGGTCGCCTGCTATCTGTGCGGCAGCGCGGAGGCGACGGCACTGGTGACCGCCGAGGACGACCTGACCGGCAAGCCCGGCCGGTTCAGCTTCGTGACGTGCAACGGGTGCGGCCTTTCTTATCAAAACCCGCGCCTCAAGCTCGACCATATCCGCGCTTACTACGACGACGAATATATTGCCCACCGCAAGAAGACCGACTGGGGCGTGCTCACGCCGTTCTACCGCCGCGCGATGGACAAGCACGACCGGGACAAGGCCGCGCTGGTAAGCCGCTATCTCACATTGGGGCCGCACAGCGCCGTGCTCGACGTGGGCTGCGGCGCCGGCACCTTCCTCGCGAAAGTGAAAACCCGGTTCGGGGCGTCCGCCACCGGCGTGGATTTCAAGGACCTCTCCGGCCTGCCGTGGATGCAGGGGGTGGAGTTCCGCTGCGGCCTGTTCTACGAGCAGGACTTCGGCGCCCGGCGCTTCGATCTCATCACCATGTGGCACTTTCTCGAGCACGATTACGACCCGCCGCGCACCCTGCGCGCGGCGCGCGACCGGCTCAAGCAGGACGGAAGGCTGGTGATCGAGGTGCCGCGGCTGGACTGCGCGACGTGGCGGTTCTACCGGGAGCGCTGGCCGGGGCTGCAGGCGCCGCAACATACGGTATTGTTCGATCGCAAGAGCCTGCTGGCCATGGTCGAGCGCGCTGGCCTGGAAGTAGTGGAGTACCTGCCGTACGGCGCATTCCCGCCGTACTTCTACCTATTCGCGGGCGCGGCGTTCAAGCTGCTCAAGGGCAAGGGCCTCAACCTCGACCGCGCGATCCTGCCGTATTTTCTCGGCCAGGCATTGCTGCTGCCGGTGCTGCTGCTCGAGCGCAGGCTCAATCTCGCCATGCAGACGGTGGTGTGCCGGCCGGCAACGGGGAAGGGGGGTGTGCGTTGAAGGAAAAACTGATATTCGCGCTGCGCGTGACGCTGACAATGGCCGCGATGACGCTCGGCGCGCTGGTCATGCTCGTCGCGGCCGTGTTGACCGGATTTCAGCTCCGCCGGTTTTACAGCGAGTCGATTGCGACGCGGCTCGGCCGGGTAACGATGCGCATATGGGGCATCAGGATGGTCGTTCACCAGCAGCAGCCGTTCCCCGCCGGGCAGACCCTATATATCTCCAACCATACCTCGACGATAGACCTGTTCGTGCTGATCGCGCTCGGCTTGCCGAACGCGCGCTTCTTTCTGAGCGGTTTCCTGAGGAAACTCCTGCCCATGGGCTTGATCGGCTACCTGATCGGGATTATCTGGACCGTCGACCAGATCTATCCCGATGAGCGCAGGAAGATCTTTCAGCGGGCCGAACAGCTGCTCCGCAGGACCGGCGAGTCGGTCTACCTGAGCCCGGAAGGGGAGCGCATCACGACCGGGCAGATCGGCCACTTCAACAAAGGCGCATTTCACCTGGCGACTGCACTGAAGGTGCCAATAATTCCGCTCTTCATCCGTATTCCGCGCGAGATCAACCCCGGCATGGGATTGAATGCGCGTCCCGGCACCGTGGACGTTTTCATCCATTCGCCGATAGACACCTCGCACTGGCGCATCGAGGACCTGATGGGAAACAAGGAAAAAGTAAGGGACATGTATGTTGAATGGCATCGTGCCTTCCAGTCAGCCTGATCCGGGCGCGCGGCCGACCCGCGCCGCGGTCATGCGCGGTGATTGCGTGCTGCCGGCGGATGTCGCGCCCGTCGGGCAGGCGTCCGCGCGTCCGCGGGTTTTCCTGCTGACGGGCGCGACCGGGTTCGTGGGGCGCTACGTGCTGCGCGAATTGCTCGGGCAGCCGGACGTGGAAGTGCTGTGCCTGATCAGGGCCGACGATGACATCGCGGCGGAGAACCGCCTGGCGCAAGCATTCGCCATAATCAGAATGCCGCGTGGCGCGGCCGGGGGACGCGCGCGGGCACTGTGCGGGGACGTGACGGAACCGCTTCTCGGACTGGCAGCCGGGGATTACGACGAACTCTCTCGTCGAGTGGAAGCCGTGTACCACTGCGCCGCCGAAGTGAGCTGGGTGCGCAGCTACAGGCAGTTGCGCCGCACCAACGTCGGCGGGACGCTCGAGCTCATCCGTTTTGCCTGCAACAGTCGGCCCAAGACTTTCGTGTACGTATCGACCCTGTCCGTTTGCTTCGCACCCAAGGGGCCCAAAGCGGTGGACGAGCAGGTGGACATGTCGCACTGGCTCGACCACATGCCCCTGGGCTACGCGCAGAGCAAGTGCGTGTCGGAGACGCTGCTGCGGTCGGCGGCGGGAAGGGGCCTGCCGGTGACGATCGTGCGGCCGGGTCTGGTGTGCGGGGATACGGCCACCGGCGTCGGCAATCCGGGCGACCTGATCGCCGCGCTGATCGAAGGCTGCGTCAAGCGCCGTGAGGCCATCGACGCCGACTGGCGGTTCGACAGCGTGCCGGTGGATTACGCCGCCCGGGCCATCGTGGCGCTGAGCCGCAGGCGCAGCAACGGGCTGGACGTCTATCATCTCCGACACGGGCGGCCCCGGCACTGGCGCGAATTGATACTGTGGCTGAACCTGCTGGGGTACCCGGTCCGCTACACGCCAACCGAGGCGTGGATCGTCCGCATGTTCGGAGATCGGACGAACGGCGTCGGCAGCCTCTACGGTTATCGGCGGTTTTTCATGGGATTGCCGGGCTCGGTGGAAGGCGAGCGGCCTTTCGAGGCTTATCTCGCGCCCGCCCAGGCTACCGTCAGTTGCGAGGCAACGCGCCGCACGCTGGCCGAACTCGGGGTCGCCGAGCCGGTCCTCAACGGCGATTTGCTGCGCCGCTATCTCGACCACTACGAGGAGACCGGCGTGATTCCCCGGCGCGCCCGGAACGACAGTCGGGCCGTCGTAAAGTCGGACGCGTCGCTGCGCAAGGCTGTCCAGGAATCCCTCCAATTGCAGCACGCCGCGCCCGCCCTGCGCGTGGTCCATTGGGAGGAGATGCCATTCGATGGCGGCGGCGGCATTCTGAACGAGATCGCCTCGATCCGGCTGGGTGAGGGGATGGGGATGCACCGCTACTGCGTGACTTTCGCGCGGTCGAGCGCGGGCCAGCGCGCGACCATCGATCTCGTGGTCAAGGACAAGGCGCGGGACGACGTGATGCACGGCTTGATTGCCGAAACCGCCGCACTATGTGACCCGGAACTGGGACATCATTACGCCCGCTTCGAGGCGGCGCTGGGACTTGGGCGCAGCCATCTGCGCGAGCTGGCTTTATACCGGAACCCGCACCCGTCGTTGGCGCGGCACATGCCCCGGTGCTACGGAGTCTCGGCGGATGCGGAACACGGCGCCTGGTCGCTCGCGATCGAGCATCTCGAGAATGCCGAGCTGGTCGGCGCGGCCGAAGCATCCGACCGCTGGACGCACGCCCATATCGAGGCGGCCATACGCGGGGCCGCGCGCATGCATTCTGCGTGGTATGGCCGCGAGCTCGACCTGCATCGCGAGCCGTGGATGGCTCCGGCTATCACGTCCCGCGATGCCGTATCGATGTCGCCGCTATGGCGCTCGCTGGCTCGTTTTTCCGATTCGTTCTATGGGGAATGGGCACGGGGAAAGCTGTTGCCGCTGCAATCGAAATTCATCGAGACCGTCGGTAGCTGGTGGGACGAGCTGGCGTCGATGCCCGGCACGCTGATCCACAATGATTTCAACCCCCGCAACCTGGCTTTCCGGCGCGAGGCCGGAGACTTCACGGTTTGCGCTTTCGACTGGGAACTCGCGCGCATTGGCATCCCGCAGCATGATCTGGCCGAGCTGCTGTGCTTCGTCCTGCCGGACGGCGCCGGCACGGACGCGCTCGCCCACTGGTTGGATTTCCACCGCACGGAGTTGGAGTCGGACGCGGGCGTGATCATCGATCCCGCCGGATGGAGGCGGGGGTTCGTGCTCGCGCTGCAGCAGCTCGCCATCGACCGGCTTCCGTTCTATGCGCTGGCCTATCGCTTCAAGCCCCAGGCATTCCTGCCGCGCGTTGTAGGTAACTGGCTGAGGCTCCATGAGTTGAGCCTCAAACTCGACTCTTCGGGACGGCAGCAGACGCGTCTGGTCCGGGCAGGAGTGTTGTAATGTTGGCAGCCTGTCAGGCTTTCGCCCCGACAGGCTGCTAAATTGAACAACCGGTTGCGAGGGGTTGCAGTCATACAGACAGTCGGCTCGCCAACCCACAGCGACTAGCCTAACGCCCAGCAACCAGTTGTGTTGAACCTGTGCTTCGGACAGTCTTCCGGGACCAGCGAACAAATCAATTACCGGAATCATTTTTTGTCGGGTCATCAAGCGCCGAGAAGACGGCCAGCCAGCAGCGACTGCATTTCCCGCCGGCCGTCCGCGATCAGGTAGATGAAGACCTGCTTTCCAAGCACGCGATAGATGAGCCGA
>Ga0137456_1000021_pt1 | contig 13331 bp, 26 predicted proteins | sample EasRivERMGT615_2_FD_102322 | JGI IMG/M metagenome (GOLD analysis project Ga0137456, IMG submission 102322) | Soil microbial communities from meander-bound floodplain in the East River, Colorado, USA - East River MetaG ERMGT615_2 | ecosystem: Environmental > Terrestrial > Soil > Floodplain ...
AATGTAATAAAAGTATTGTCAGGTTCATAAGGAAGTTGATAAAATCCTATTTTCTTCGTCCCCCGTAACTGAACTAATACAGAATGTTCTGTATTAGCGTCAACATGTGGAGCAAGAATTGAATTTTTTCTATAGAAACAAACTTGCACCTGATATGTATCAATATCAGTTTCGTCGGGCGTAAAGTATCCAGTTGTTATTCCCGTTAACTTTTTCACCTCGTTAATAAGGTAATTATCAAAAGAATTAAATTGTCTACTTAATCCCCCTCTCCAATACCTCGTCCCATAATATTGAGGGCATCTAACTTTAATATTTGAAGTATCAATTGCCTCAGGATAATACTTAGCTACAAGTAGCTCATGCATTACGAAACCAATGCAGCAAGCAAAAGCTCAACATTAATTTGAACAAAAGCGTTTGTATACCAAATTTTAGCAATACGAGCAGCAATATTACGCATCATTTTTCATCCTTAAGAGCCATAGCTGCATGGAACCCACACAGCTTTTTATTACCATTACTTACATAGGTAGCAGGATAAGTACAATAACCTATCTCACACTCCCCACCACCACGATAATCACTAATTCTATAATCTTCCCCCGCTGTTTTAGACATCAAGATCACCGGCCTTTGCAATATTAGCAGCCTCAATAAGATCCTTAGCCAAGGAAATAGCATATTCAGGAGTCATTGTTGACTCTGCCATACCAGCATAAGGCTGAAAAAAGACTACCCTTCTCTCGGCATCACCACGACAAACAAGAGTAGAAAAATCACCCACCCCAACCACATCCAATCTGGCCGCAAGAACCACAAAAATCTTCCTCAGGAATCTTTGTCAATTCATGTTCCTCAAATGTAAAGTCACGATCATCACCTACCATAGTACAAACCCAATCATCACCATCAATCAATTCACCCTCGCCAGTGTCAGCAAGATACTTATGAGTGTGATCATCATCATCAATTTCCCAATACGTTTCAGGCTCCCAAACCTTATCATGACCCTGAACATACCAAGCAATGCCCTTGTAACCGTTAACGGTAACATAGTCACCAACAGAAAACATATCAATCTTCTCCATAATAGTGAATTTCTCTTACAACAGAAAAATAGAATGTTCTATCACATTCTGAACAACGGTAAAGATGTCCATCCGTACATACATCATATAGTACACCCGGCTTCCGGCATTCCGAACAAATAGGAATCATTTTTCTTTCTTCCTCAGCTCTTTCTGTAGGATTAAGCATTGCCTAAGACAACACTATCTTCTTTCTTCGATCTTTCTAGAAAATCTAACAGCGCATCTCTAAAATCCCCATATTCATAATATTTATTTCCTGAATCACTTTTCACTACCCACGCTAAACCCATAACGTCTACTTCTCCTTCTTCCTTAATTCTTTCTCACCTTCAATGAGAGTAAATAATGTAAAATCTTCATCTGAAATTCTCCCCGCCTTTTTTTCTCGGCGCAAACGAAGAAATTCACTTCTCAATTCTTGATCAGACATATCAACAACCTTGAGGATTGTCCTAACTAAAAACGTTTTCACATTCTCTCCTAGTACGCCCAGCCTATTTTTTGATAGGACACATTCTTCACTGACAAATCATCAGTGTCAAGAATAACCATACTGTTATCCTGCCCATCACAAGAAAGACCAACAATATGACACTTTCCGGGGAAAGGAGTATCCTTATCCATAATCAAATCATCCTGATAATAATGATGCATATGTCCATGCAACAAAAGATCAGGGCCAAACTGATTAACAATTACACGCAAAGTCTTCCTATTCGCAGCAGAAGCTAACTCATGATGATAGCCAATAGCCCCTCTCATCATTTGAAGCAAATCCTCCATAACAGGAACACCATGAGGCACATCATGACTAAAGAAAACGTCAACCTTTTGAGAACGATCAAAAGCATTCTCATAGTCTTCTGTTCTAATAGTCTCTTGTGGCCAATAATCTAGGTGGGTTCTACGAAAATCCTTATCAACAGAATAAGCTCCACCGCACGCAGCGAACTTTCTATTATCCCACTCCCAAACATGAACCCTAGGGACATGCCAAATATTGGGCCATAATTCTTTCATCTCATCTTCCCCTCGATGAGCACCAGCAGCCTCAAGATAATCATAATTATCATGATTGCCGGGAATAAAATAAACCGGCATAGGAGCATCTTTAAATGGCTTCAGGAAAAAGTGATCGAAACTAAATCCGAAATCACCGACCTGAAAAATTGCATCAACATTATGCTTCTTTGCAATGTTAACAGCTAAATTAGACCATGAAGCATTCATATGCAAATCGCCTAACACTAATAGCCTCATGCTTTTACCGCCTCAATCATCTTCTCAATATGATCAATGCCATCGCCTGAATTATAAAACTTATAGTTCTTATCATCCCCCGCCCATAAACGATTAATTTCGTCTGCAATCTTCTCGAATGAAACCCCAAAGTCATTCATAGTAGCAAGATAAGATTCAATCAGCGGATACTGTTCCTTTAGTTCCTTTACCTCACCATTCATAGGGACAACAAAGTTCGCACAGTCAAGCATCTTGGGATCACGCTTCTTAAACCGAGGATTAACAATATCACATGCTACACCCAAGCAACAAAAAGTATTTTCCTCAGAATCATAAAGCATTCCAATACCCTGAGAATACTTTTCAGAGCGCAATGCCTCTGTCCACATCTTAATCTTCATTTCAAATCCTCACAAACTTGTTGTCTTTATTCCAATAAAACTCAATCAATTCGCCATTTCCGTCATAATATCGGAACGTAGCAGAACAATCCGAAGTCAAAGATTCAATAAGCTCAATCTTTGCCATTGCGGGAGAGTATGACTTAGCATAATTCAATTCATGCCAAGCATCATCATAAGTTTCAATACCCTCATACCAAAAAACTACTTCATTAGACTTTGTAACTCTATAACGAGGAACAGGCTCTTCTCCAATAGTCCTTTTAAGACTATCCTCAAAATTACTAACTGTCTTCAGTATCAGACCCATTTTCAATAATTTCCTCATGTTGACGAATGTTCTGAGTTACTTCCCTAAATACAAGACCTTGCGGCGAAGCAAAGTATTCTGCAACAATACCGATATCATCCTCGGTTTCACCATATTCAAATACTCTTGTATACCAACTAGAAACATCAAGCCCCGTTTTTTCTTCTAGCCTTCTCCTTGCTGTCATAGCAGCCTCTTTAGGAGAATCACCACTAATTTCTACAGGGAGTCTAAACTCTACTACATAATTAGTCATAGCATAAACGCTCCAATCAAAGCCCCAACAATAATCACAAGTGGCAAAGCCAAAATTAAAACCGCCCCACCAAATACAACTATAAAAATAGCAGTCAAAATTGTTTGGATTACTTCTAACATCAATTCCTTCCCATGATTAGTCGTCCAATATGGTCATCAGCAATACCACGGAACCTTTCATCAGCATCAGAATAACCACTGACACAATGATCGTTCTCATGAATAATTGTTCCAATAAGCGTTTCAATCCTATCTTCGCTTACAATATTGACGTTAATGAACCTCTTTCCAGCAACTGCTTTTCCAAGTGGAGCACCATAGCCTTCCTCATAGAAAAACTCAAACTCTCCACCATTAATATCAAAATCTGCGTTATTGCACATCTCAATAGCTCTGTTGAAACAAGCAGTCTGACTGTCATCAAGATCAACAGTCTCTATATCGAAAGCCTCACCAAGAATATCTTCAATAGACTTGACACCAGCAATATTCAAAGCCGTCATAAGAGCCTTTGAAACAAAAATAGGCTTGTAACCCTTAGTCTCAAGGCGAGAAACAACAAACCCATCAGATTCAGCAGGAAGAGGAATAGCCTTCTTTCCATGAATAGAATGCCACGTTTCAGCCCAAACAGGACGCCAATTAAGGAAATTAACCTTATAAGTATTGACATCGAATTCAGCAACCTTATTAGGATTTGCAAGAATAATACGAACTAATCCATAATCATCCTCGTCAAAATCAGCCAAGAGATTAATGATAGACCCATCTATGGCATAAGAATCACGAACACGTCTTTCCTCATTAAGAGTAACATTGTTAAGCTGATAATCAAAAATATGATCAAAGCCCTCATGTACTTCAATTTCATGAACACGAACACCACGATGAAAAATCTTGATTTCTCTAGAATCATCATCGTTGCCCTTACGAAAAACCTTACCAAAATCATTACCAGTAAGTTCAACACGATTGATACTAAACCACATATCAATGTTTTCAAGAATCTCAACAATTTCCCACGGAGGATCACCAGTATTAGTATTAGTAATGTAAACCGAAAATTCACCGGGAACATTTTCCACATGATCAACGATATCCCAAGACCAACCATTTCCAGACTCAATATGAGCGTCAATTGCGTTAGCAAGAGCCTCACGAATAATCTGGAAGTCATCTTCCCAGGAAAGAGAGCCAGCTTCTAGCGTGTAAGAAGATTCCCTAACAGTAGCATCATCATAAACAAAAATTACTTCATTAATGCCAGCAGTTTCACGAACATCGAACCGCATTTGATAGTCACCGAAATCATCATAGCCAACGCTAACCCATTCCCAGCCCTTACGGAGAGCGGCAATCGGAGCGAATTTCGCACCACTACCAAACTGGCCAATAGTCTCATTATTATCTCTCTTAGTTGAAACTCCAAGCTTTTCAAGAAAAAGTCGATTAACAGGACCAGAAACGTTTGTAATCTTTACGTACACTTTAGTTTCCTTGCATTGGGGACCAATTGGATTACCGCCATGCTATCGGGAGAATGTCGTAACAACAACCTCACGATTGAATTGTTTTGGGGTGCCAGAATTGAGGCCAAGAACGTTTTGACTAAGCTGCTAAATCAAATTTACGTCCTGCAAATTTGGATTATCTTTTGCCAGAATTGAATATTTCCAGAAAACCCACACAAGATTTTCGCAATTAATCAAGAAATCTAATCCGAAACATATTCCATACAAAGCTTTCAATAGGTATTATAATAAGACATTATAAGGCCCGTTTTTAAAGCCCCGGGAGTTAGAGATTATAATAGGCAACTTAAAATTCCACTGGATAAGTTTCCTCAAAAATTTTATCACGAGCTTTTATATCAATCAAAAAATCACTTTCTTGGCTCTTCAAAATTCTTTTCATTTTTGTTTCAGTTATTTTAGTTCTCATGAGAATATCCTGTTGGAATTGTAGCAGAATTGCCAAACATGCCGTATTAGCAACATCAATAATAGGCCACATATTCCAATCATCTCCATGATCTGCCTTAACAAGAGAAGGAACCATCAAAATATATAAATTATCGTCACCTTCTGTTGTTTCAGGAACAATATCTATTGGAGGAAGTCTACTCCCGAATTCTGTGGGGGGAATAAAATTCTCATCAAAATAATCAATTTCGCCTTCAACTTCTTCTTGAGTAACTAAATCAGTCATTTGCTCTCCCACAAATTTTCATAATCAACATATTCATCCCCATCCCAATAAGTTTTTAGGCCAATTACCTTTTTAGCATAATTATTGCCGTCTTCTGTACCATCTTCAAACTCATAGAGTCTAGAGATATAGTCATTAAACTGTCCCTTATCTCTCATCCCAAATTTCTTTTCATCAAGCACGGCGTGTTCTATAACACGAATACGACGGACAATTTCGGTGTGAGGGATAGAATCAACCTCGGCTCGCAGATTTTCAAGAGTTACGACTCTCTTTCTGGCGACAGAGCCTCCATTTCTTTTATCACATAAAAGCTCTACATAAATACTCATTTTATCTCCCTGATTTTAGGCATATTAAATGCCGGTTAAAATAATTTATCGTTATATATTATTATAAGTAAGAATTATATACTTCTACACTCCCAGCCATTTTTAATATGCTTCTAATTATGCAAATGCTTCGAATTGTTGCAAATGCTTATAAACAGGAATTAGCAGTTATAGGATAGGGGTCAACTGCATCTCCACCGCCAGGGTGAATTTCAAAATGCAAATGTGGACCCGATGCACTAGCATTTCCTGTATGTCCAACAAGAGCTATAAGCTGTCCTGTCTCTACATAGCCACTAGGAGCAACATGCTCCTGTAAGTGCGTCCCGAAATATAACGTGCCACTATTTCCCTGCAAATAAAATGATTCACTTCCATGTTGTTCATAGAAGCCAGATTCAGGAGCCACAATTGGCGTCCCGTCAGGTGCCATCATATCGACACCTTGATGTGTATGTCCAACTCTCGGCGCACCGAAAGATGAAGTAAATTCAGCAATTTCTACGGGACACTGTATAATTTCCCCTCTAGCAATTGCTAGGCGTCCAGCAAACTCAAAAGCGTCTGCTAATTCACCCATTCCCTCAACAAATTTATGATCTTTAACGGTAGAAATACCCTTCCTATCCTCTTCTTGATAATTCTGGCGAGCAGCATAGGAACCACTCGCTGTCATTACATTAAATATTATAAATACCACCACCGCCGAAATAATTCGGCGTACATTGATAACAAACCACTCCCTAAGGGTTTTACCCTTACTTACATTATAATATGCTTTCTCTATTAAAGCAATAATGTAATTTCAAATTCAACTATTATGCTTTAGCCATACCATGAGCCTCCACAATTAGGCCAATTACCTAGCCCACTTTGTATTCTTACTCTTTCAGCTACAACAATCTGATTGTGCTCAGAGTTTTGGTGTGGATAACCCGATCCGCCATAAGCTCGCCAAGTCCCCAAAGAAAATTGAAGTCCACCATAATGCCCATTTCCGGTATTGATATCCCAATCTCCACCACTTTCGCATCTCGCAATACGATCCCAATTAGCTTCATGCGGGATATTATTGACATTTTGCCAATACCTAGTATATAATCTAGCCTCGGCACGATAATCATCAATTAAATGATAATTATCACTTCCTTGCGAATGCCCGTGGCCTAAATGGCGGGCCGCAACCCATTGCCAACTGCAACTACTCAACATGAGTAGCAAAACTAACGTCAGAATAATCCGGCGTAAGATAATAAATCACTCCTTTGATTTAAGTCATTCGTCAAGTTTAATATGCTTTTCGTTTTATAACAAAAAAGTAATTCATATTTAAACTTCTTCTTCTACAACATTAACTTTTAACTCTGCACTAGCATTATCAGCTTCATTTAAATAATCAAGTCCGAGAATTGCAGAAAATTCCTCGGTTAATGCTTCACTTTCAAGTCTAAGAACCTCAGAAACATCTTCTATGTCCCAATCGCTCTTTAACTCTTCTATTGTGACAGGTGAATTAATTGTAAATTTACCTATAATAGTCACTCCCATAATTACCTCCTGTATATATAAGAAAACGGGGCCGATGAATCGGCCCCTAATTGTGTATTAAAACAAATGTATCAATGAAGATCAAAGATTTCTAACTTGAAAATCCGAACAAGATGGACCTCACCCCATCTTACGAAACTACGGTAGAGTCTAAGTCACTCCCTATAGCGTCATTCATCGGTTACGATGTACTAAAGTCAGTACTATCCCCAAGCAATATGCCTATGGATGGGAGACTTAGTATCCATCCACATTTTGCAGGCGTATAGGCTTATTGTTCCTTCGCTGAGCGCCAGACATATTTCAATCACCATTTAAATGAAGTCAAATTTTTTCCTTCATCTATACACAAAAATTTAAGGATTACAAAAACTACAATCATAGTTACATTCAGGCATGTTCTCTAGTTCCTTAGCCCATTTACGAAGATCACGCTGAACAATATCTCCACTAGACCAAGCCTCTAACTTGTCAGCGAAACCTTTATTCCATGATTCTCCCATATCAGGGGACAATTTTTCTCCCCGCAAAAATGGGATAAGAAACTCCAAAGAAAGCTTATCATATGTATCAAGCATTCTTGCAACTTCTTCTAATGCCTCAGGACTTATATCTTTTGATAACTCTTCTTTTTCTGCCATAGCTTCCGGGGGAAGATTCGAACTCCCGATAACTGGTTCAGGGCCAGTTGTGTTGCCAACTACACTACCCGGAAAATACTCTAGATTATATTACTTAGACGCCTTAGCAGGAACCTTCTTAGTGGCAGGGGCGTCAGTCTTAACAACCTTGTCCTTGCCCTGGAAAGTAACGTCAACCATATCGTCAGTAATGTTGCTACGACGAATCGCAACCTTCAAGCCAACCTCACGGGCAGCATAGCGAATCTTCTGCTGCAAAGCGTTGAAGTCCTTCTTATCAATCCCAGCAATACGAATGGGAGTCTTAGAAGAAACCGCTTCCTTCAATTGAGTGGTTTCTTCGCTGCTGCGACCGCTTCCACGAGAAACGGCAGGCAACGTATCTGTCTGCTCTAGTACCAAAGCCATATTAAAATCCTCCGATTTATCTAGGCTATTACATATGGGGCTTTGTGCGGGCCGTCCGCTCCCCGTGTTTACCAGTGTATCGGCTCAGGGTGGCCGACACAACCTACAATAATTCTAACCATTCAGAAAATTCTTCGGGCATCGAATCGTCATCGTTACTCGGAAGAATTTTCTCGGCAATGCCCCTGCTATTGCCGTCGGAAGCCCCGAAGAAATCATCGCTGATATCGTCCAAGTCTTCGTCACCTAGCATCCCAAAAATTTCAATCTCTATTGTCTCATCAGACTGCAAATTTTCAACGCAACCAAAAGTTGCGCCAGCTACAGAATCTGCTAAGTCTTTTGATCCTGTTGTGGGATGATCAATTTTATTATTTTTCAAAATCTGTAATTTTAATAACTCCTTTTCTACAAGTATCTCGTTCCAGTACCCTTTGAATCTACCATCATAAATAGCCGATGAAAGAGTATCGTAGTCTGTTTTCTTGACACCATGCAATTCAGCATTGATTCCTTTAGCCTTAAGAGACTGAATCATATCAACAGACTGCCACTGGTCAAATGTGACCAGTCCAACATCAAACTTTCTGCATAAATATACAATTCTTTCTCTTATCTGGTCAAAAGGAATTTCTTCATACTGTTTTGCCTCCCAAGACTCAAGATAGTCCATCTTTATAATAGGAAGTGTTTCAGTGTTGTCACCAAATGTTCTAACTTTCATAAATCCCGGCGAATGAACCATAGCCATAGCAGCACGGTCATGTTTTGCAGCCAAGTCAACATGAATAAAACGCATATGTTGATCCGTTCCATTAAACCAAGGTTTAAACTGCCCGTTGTCATCAAATGGGTCATCTTCCATGTTGAAAGCTCTTCTAACTGACTCAGGATCACGGAAATAAGCATCCTCCATTTCAGGAGGCTCACACATATACCTAGCTCTACTCTGAATTGGGTCACGTCTTAACTCATGCTCAAATTCTGACTTTTCCTTGAAAGGGTTTACCTCCCAAGTGCAAGCTTTTACTGCCCAAGTTAAAGTTTCAAAATCTTTTCCTCTATTTCCCATACTTTCAAGCTCAATCGTTCCGCCAGAATCGGTGATATCTTTTAGAACCGTCTTATAGCGAGACTGAATAAAGTCATCACGGAAACGGGGGAAGGAAAGTAAAATAACTTTTCCCACTGTAGGAAAACGTGAAGTAACAGACGCTTTTGCCATGTTATAAATTGTTGCAGCAGAACCACGATTACGAATTTCTGCTGTTAGCTCAATATCAGCCTTAAAAGCCGAAATCTCATCTAGCACGAACACTAATGTTTCATAACCCTCCCAAGATTCTGACTCAGAGTGACCCGAGAACATTCTAATCGGCCTGTCAAAGAAGAAAATCTCCTGAGAACGGGGATCGAAACCTTTATCCTGAAAATACGGGGAAGCAAGAAGAAGCTTCTTCAAAGGATCAAAGAAAACAGACTGCGCCTGCTTAGCATTAACAGCTACATTAACAAGGTCCAAAGTAACATCATGACCCTTACCAAAGTAGTCAAGAGGATCACGTAAACAATGTAAAAGATAAGCTATTCTAGCCATCGCAATTCTACTGCAATGATCTTTACCTGACCCCTTCCCCAATTGTGCAACAACCTCAGTTGAAGTGTACTCATTATAATATAGCTGACCTGCTTCCATGCCCATATAAGCTTGGAGAGTATCCGGCCTATATATTTGGGTAGATTGTTTTACAATCTCAGCTTGGATAATAGAAAGAGGATGCATTCCAAGATATTTGGCATCCTCAACAAAAACCTCAAGAGGAACTGGTTCCTCAACAAGATCATCTTTTGACAAGAGAGAATCAAAGGCGTTAAAATCAAGATTCGCGCCATAATAGAAATCTGACATTAGATTTCCTCTGAATGCGCGTTATGATCAAAATCGACGGAAGCAATAACTTTTTCAGGAGTATCAAAATCTCCCGAATCAAGAATTGCAAATGCTTCTTTCAGCTTAGAGCGAGCAAGATTTCTGCAACTGTCGCAATCGGCAACAACTTCAGAAATTACTCTCGACAGAATAGTGTTAACAGATTCCTGTCTCTGCATCCTCGCAATAAGTTCACCATCAGAAGCCCCAGCCCCGCCTAGAAGCTGATGAATTTGTGCCTTAGCTTTAGCAGTATCAAGTCCCAATCTAATTGCTTGAATTCTAGCAGAAATCATGCCATCTCTAGTGGCAAGCTCTACCGACTCCCAAGCCTCCTTTGAAACTTCATTTAACTCCCCCAAAGCACGGAGAGTGTTAAGCTGAATCTTATCCAAAAAATAAGGATCATCTTTCGCCATTTTTTCAAGGTTGGCATTGTATTCCTCAACATAGTTTTTAGCTGTGCGAGGATCAATGCCCTTTAAATCCGAAATCTCCTTGAAATTGTATCCTTTAAGATACATTCGGCCACATTCATCAATTTCTTGCAACTTGTCATAGCTTGGAGTGTTTGTGGTTTCTAGTTCAGTAGACATACTTTTAGTATATCAAAAAACTGACTAGATTGCACTCTCCAATGAGTAACCACCAACACTTCCAATGACTTTTGTAGGTTTTGAAGTATCTAAGGCAATTTTCTTATCTTTCTTGCCTTTTCTCGCAGCAGAGCGTTTTTTGTCTTCTTCACGAACTGCGGCGTCTTTCTCTTCCTTATTCTTCTCACGCTGCTCCCGCTCTTCCTTTACTTCATGTGATGTTTTAACTACTATATCAGCATGACGAATTTCTTCAACATTCCAGCGCTTATATTTCTTATGAATATCTGCTGCAACTTTTTCAGGATCATCTTCCCAATCAACAAGCTTATCAAGATGCTGACGAATCTCTGTTACAAGACAGACACCAAGCTGAACAACAAACTTGGGGTCTTTAGCGTCAAGCATATATTTATTCAGCATTGAGCGCATCACTTCTTCGTTGCCAAGCTTGTTAATCTCGGTGAGAAGATACATATAAACCTCAATCGGATTAATATCAGCCATCTGGTACTGTTCCTCCTAAACCTTCCCACAATTCATCTTGTAGTTTAATAAACGCCTGAATTTCATCCCACTCTAGACCCTGCTCAATACCCATCCGAATAAGGATGGACCTCAAAGTCATATAAAGGAATGATTCTCTCAAGTCTTCCTCTTCTGTTTCAGAAGGAAGAGGAAATTCACCTTCCATCATAATTCTTCCACCTTCGCACCATTCATTGTCTCAAACCACACCCGTGCTCCACATGAAAGAGGATTCTCGGGTTTATAAACAAAACGCCCAACAGGATTTCCATTAGCGTCAAATACTATAGCTTCATTGCATTTTACATTTTCTTTGTATGTCTTAAGGGTGAGGACCGGACGATCCTCACCCTTATTATTAGCTTTGATATTGTGCTGATTCACATGCACTATATGCTTCATTAGTCTACCATTTGTCCGCAATCAACACAACGAGCATGATGATTAATAGCAAGATTACCAGCAATATCCAAAAGAAGCTCACTGTTGTCATGACTCAAATCAGAATCATGAGTGCCTGTAAACTGGAAGGCATTGATAATATCAAACATTGTATTAACCTTGCCATCTACAGTCTCTAGGAACAGGGGATTATTTAACCAGTAAATAACCTTCTCAGTAACCTTCTTGGGGACCTTATCCTCCCGGCAAATTCTGCGAATCAGAAGCTCAGGATGATCAACAGGCTCTTCTACAGTTTTCTTATACCCCTCAATCATATCAGGGACTAAAGCCAAAGCAGTATGAGCGAACTCAACACCCTGCTTCAAAATTTCTCCCTCAGACTTACCTGACACTCTAAACCGGCGATCAGTAATCTTTACTGTCATACCAGTATCACCAATTTCACGATGCAAAAAAGCGTCAAAAGAAATTGGTACGGTTCCTAGCCAAGAGTCCGCATGATTGAATTTCACGCCCCCAGCGACCTTAGAACCGCCTACAACGTCCTTCAGATCGTTCGGGAGGATAATAGCCTGGATCATATGATCGTTCATCCCCGAATACTTTACCTCATATCCTGACGAAATCTGATCAGTTATTGTCCTATATAGATCATAAGACGAAACATATGGGAAAGTGGGGTCCTTAAAAGACCTCACACGAAAATCTTCACTGATCAAAGCAAACTGAGCATCACCCGAATGCTGAAGAAGATAATTGAAGTTTTGTTGCAATAGCTCATCATCAATTCTACGAGCATACGGAGTAGGAATCCCCACATGCTCACAAATCTGGCGGAAAGAAGTCTCCGTCAAAATAAACTCACCATCATGGGTGAGAAACTTAACCTGATCACCCTCCACAACAACATCGCTTTCAGAAAGCTGAAATTTGAAGTGATCAGTTTTGTCGTCCCTTTCTTGAAGGGATTCCATGAACTTGTCTACCATGCGTGCCTCCTTGGCCTCGTTGATTAGCGTATCTACGTTAGACCCCGGATGCAACCTCGGCCTAAATCAAATCAGACCCTCAGTGAGAGAGCCTGACTTGGAAATCCTTACTCGAATCCTTACTTACGACCCTTACGTCGTTGATTCATGATAGCTCTTTGCTTCTTTTGCTGCTCATGAAATGGCGAAGGCTTTTTCTTAATCTTATGCTTGCCAAGGTTAGACGAAATCGTCCTGCGCTTTCCTTTACGCATAATATCAAGATCGTATTTCTGAATATAGTTGAAGATTGTCTGATGAGAAACTTTAATATTATATTTCTCTTTCAGCATCGTCTGAATCGCTAACAACCCCATACGCCTCTTTACATAAAACTCGTAGAGCCAAGCACGATCCTTATAAACTTCTAATGCCATATTTACCCCACATTCTGTAGACCCC
>Ga0137456_1000023_pt1 | contig 12843 bp, 12 predicted proteins | sample EasRivERMGT615_2_FD_102322 | JGI IMG/M metagenome (GOLD analysis project Ga0137456, IMG submission 102322) | Soil microbial communities from meander-bound floodplain in the East River, Colorado, USA - East River MetaG ERMGT615_2 | ecosystem: Environmental > Terrestrial > Soil > Floodplain ...
CGCAGCGCGGGCGTGGTGCCGAACGAGGTTGCCACGAACAGCAGAGTGTGGCCATCCGGCGGGGCTTTCGCGACGAATTCCGTGGCGATGGTACCGGTTGCGCCCGGCCGGTTCTCGGTGACGACGCTGACTTTCCAGCGTTCGGTGAGCTTCGGCCCGAAAGCGCGCGCGAGAATGTCGGCGCCGGTGCCCGGCGTGTAGGCCACCACGAATTGCACGGCGCGGGCCGGAAAGGCTGAGTCCTGCGCAGCCACTATGCCGAAACCGCCGGCTGAGACAAAACCCGCCAGCGCCCGTGCAAGACAGCACCGGATCCGCGGCCACTTTCGATTGTCAGTCATGAGCACCCTCCTCTGATATTTTTATGCAGGGCCCTATTATGCAGAAAAAGGGTGATTTCCGCAGGGTGCAATTGACAAGACTGCGGTCTTGCGACATAACTTGCGTTAAATGCGGATGCACTCAGCGCCGCTTTGACTGCGCGCGTTGGACCGGACGAACCAGGCATGGGATCTGCCATTCCAAAGACATTGCCGTTCAACACGCACATGCGCAATTGCAGGAAGCGAACACCATGAATGACCGCCCCTTCGTCATAAACGAGCCGGAAGCAATGCGCTTCCAGGTCAACCGTGTGACGTTGGTGGACCCGCAGGTCCTGGAGCTCGAGCGGCGCAGGGTCTTCGACGTCTGCTGGATTTACGTCGGGCACGAGTCGGAGGTGCGCGCGCCGGGTGACTTCAAGACCCGCATCGTCTGCGACCGCCCCGTTATCTTCTGCCGCGACAGCAGGAACCGGGCCCGCGTTTTTCTCAACACCTGCCGTCACCGCGGCAGCATCGTCTGCCGCGAGTCCGAAGGCAACGCGAAGAGCCACACCTGCTTTTATCACGGCTGGAGCTATAACCGGGACGGTGAGCTGGACGGCGTACCAGGGCAGGACGCATTTCCGCCCAGCTTCAAGAAAAGCGATTTCGGCTTGAAGGAGCCGCCGCAGGTGGCGAGCTACCGCGGCTTCGTCTTCCTCAATTTCGACCCGAATGCGATGCCGCTGGAGCAGTATCTCGCCGGAGCAAAAGAGTATATCGACCTCATCATCGACCAATCCCCTTCCGGGCAGATGGAGGTGATCCAGGGCGTGCAGGACTACGACATCCGCGCCAACTGGAAGCTGCTGGCGGAGAACAGCTTCGACGACTATCACCTGCTGAGCGTGCACGGATCATGGCTCAATTACCTCAAGAACTCGGGGGTCGAGATGAAGCGCCCCGAGAAGGGCCATCTGCTCCCCGCGCACGGCGTGGGCAAGGTACTCGGCAACGGCCACGGCTGCACCGATAACGTGAACTTCCGCGGGCGGCCGGTCGCCCGCTGGATCCCGATCTACGGCGAAGCGGCCAAGCCCGAGATCGAGCGCATCCGCGCCGAGCTGGTCGCCCGCCTCGGTGAAGAACGCGCTTCGAGGGTCGCCGACACCAACCGGAACCTGCTCATCTTCCCGAACCTGTTCCTGAATGACGGCTCCTCGGTGACCATCCGCACGTTCTACCCGCTGGGACCGGATCGCATGCGCGTGCTTGCCTGGGCACTGGGACCGAAGGAGGAATCCCCCACTGCCCGCGCGGTGCGCCTCGACAGCTTTCTCACCTTCTACGGCCCGGGCGGGTTCGCCACGCCGGACGACATCGAAGTGCTGGAATCGGTCCAGGCCGGCCTCAGCACGCACCGCGAAGTGCCGTGGTCGGAAGTGACTCGCGGCATGGCGAAGGAAGGCGAGCAGTTGAACACCGATGAGCCGCACCTGCGGGGATTCTGGATCCAGTGGGACAAATTAATGCGCGGGGAGCGCCCTAGCTGAATTACGCGGTCACCAGCCACCGATCTGGGTTTCCGCAATCAGCAGAGCCCCGCGCATTAATTTAATATTATGAAAACCAAGTCGAGTTCTGGTGACGCGCCAGGAAAACCGTCCGCTCAGGTGACACGGCAGCAGGTCGAGGATTTTCTCTATGAGGAAGCCGCCCTGCTCGACGCCTGGCGGCTCGACGACTGGCTCACGCTGCTGACGGACGACGCCATCTATAACGTCCCCTCCAACGACCGGCCGGACGCCGACTCAAAGGACACGCTGTTCATCATCGCCGATGACATCCGCCGCATCCGCGCGCGCGTCACGCGGCTGAAGGACAAGAGCGCGCACGCCGAGTACCCGCCCTCGCGCACGCGCCGCATGATCTCCAACGTGCGTATCGTCAGCCGCAGCGGCTTGTCGCTGCGCGTGGAGGCCAACTTCAGCGTGCATCGCTTCCGGCGCAACGAGGGCATCCGCGCCTACGTCGGGCACTATCGCTACGAACTGCGCGTCGAAGGCAGCAAGCTGAAGATCGCGAAGCGCGAGGCGATCATAGATGCGATGGAACTGGGCTCGATGGGTTCGGTCAGCTTCATACTCTGAGAAGAATCTTGAACCACAAAGGACACGAAGGGAATACAATTCACGTTAAGCAAGCATTTTCATTCACCAGCTGCGAAGGAAACAACAATGGCAAGCGTCGGTTATCACGAGCCGGTTGAAGATCTGTCCGACGAAACGCGCGACATGCATAGAGCGATCGTTTCGTTGATGGAAGAGTTAGAGGCCGTTGATTGGTACAACCAACGTGCCGATGCGTGCAAAGATGAAGATCTCAAGGCGATACTCGCGCACAATCGCGACGAGGAAAAGGAACACGCTTCCATGGTGCTGGAGTGGATTCGTCGCAAGGATCCGGTGTTTTCCAAAGAACTGAAAGACTGCTTGTTTACCAGGAAACCCATCGCACATAAGTGAATGTGCCCAGGGCTGCGCCGCGGGTCGCCGATTGATATCTACTTTTTCATCGCCTTGCGCTTCCACGCCTCCCACGCTCTCCCCAGCCCGTAGCCTTCGCGGGCTTCGATGAGACGCGCTTCTTCCGGGTCGAGATAATTGACCCGCCCGCCCGGCGCCAGCGCCATCGCCTGGGCCTGGAGCGTGGCGTTCATCGCGAGAAAAATGCTGCGGCCGACCAGCCGCTGTAGCGATGGTCCCACCACCGTCGCGCCGTGGCCGCGCATCAGCACCGCCGGCTTGTCGGCGATGCTCTTCGCGAGCGCGCGGCCCAACTCCGGGTTGCGGATCAGCAGGTCGGTCATGCCAGCGGCGTCGCGTATCTCGAAGATCGGCACACCGAGCGCAATGAATGCGGCACGGTGATAAATCGGCTGCAGCGGCACATCGATCACGCCGAACGGGATCACCGGCGGCGCGTGCATGTGGGCGACGGCCGCGACGTCCGGCCGCGTCTTGTAGATTTCCCCGTGGATGAAGCGCTCGGTGTAGAGGTTCCCCCCCTTCGCATCCACCGGGTTGTTGTCGAGGTCGAACTCGAGGATGTCCTTCGCGGTGATCAGCTCCGGCGCGAGCGACCGCGACAGCAGAAACCGGTTGGGATCGCGGTTGTGGCGCACGCTGACATGTCCCCAGCCGTCGAGTACGCCTTGCATTGCCAGGATGCGGTTCGCCGCGACCAGGTCCTCTATCAGCTGACGATCAGCCGTGCCGGCCGATCGAGAGTGACTCATGACTGGTGACCGGTGACTGGTGCCGGCTCGTGGTTTACTCATCACCCATCACCCATCACTCATCACTCATCACTTCTTCTTCTTGGCAGGCGGCTTGCCGCCGGGTGACACGGCCAGATTCATCCCCAGCATCCGCATCGCGTTCCCGTAATAGATCTTGCGCTCGACCGTTCCCGAAAGATCGAGCCTGGCGATCGCCTTGATGTTGCCACGGATGAAGCCCGGCCCGCCCTCCGGGTCGAACGGGCAGTCGGTGCCGAACAGCACGCGGTCGGCGCCGAAGAAATCCAGCCCGCAGCGCATCGCGGATGCCGAGCCGTTGACCGAGGTGTCGGCATAAAACATCCTGAAATAATCGAGCGGCCGCTTGCCGAGTTTTTTCCGCAGCGTAACGTAGTCCTCGTCCGGCGTGCGCAGGCCCATCTGGTCCATGCCGAGACCGATGCGCTCGTCGAAGAACGGCGCCATCGCGCCGAGGTGGTGGGTGATGATCTTCATTTCGGGCAACTTCTGCAGCATGCCCGAGAACACGATGCGCGCCATGCAGGCGCTGGTCTCGTAGGGCCAGCCGAACAGCCACCAGATCTCATACTTGGACTTGCTCTCGGTCGGGTAATCGGCGAACTTCGAGGTGCGGGCCGGGTGCAGCCAGATCGGCAGGTCGTATTTCTTCACGCAGCGCTCGAAGATCGGGTAGAACTCCGGCTCGTCGAGCGGCCGGCCGTTGACGTTGGTGAAGACCTGGATCCCCTTCGCGCCCAGGCGGGCGATGGCATAGTCCATCTCCGCCAGCGCCGCCGGCACGTTGTTCATCGGCAGCGACGCGACGAACGCCGGGAACTGGTCCGGGCACTGCGCGACGATTTCCGCCATGCCCTCGTTGGCGAGTCGGGCCAGCGCCGGCGACTCTTCCGGTCCGGCCAGGAACTCGATTGCCGGCAGCGACAGCGTCAGCACCTGCTTGTAACCCTTGAACTGCTTCATCATGGTCTTGCGCGCATCGAGGTTCCACAACACCGGGATGTGCAGCCAGCGCATGATCGTCGCCGCCAGCGCGGGATTGCCCTCGGCGATCTTCTTCATGCGCTCGAAGTAGGCCTGCGGGAAGATGTGCGGGAAGATGTCCAGCTTAAGGTCGCTCATGAATCGGGCTCGTTCTGTGAAAATTCAGGATTTCACACATTAGACGATCTTTGCGGTCGCCGCAACGAGGCCGGCGGCGACGGTGACTCGTGACTGGTGACTAGTGAGGAGCAGAGCAGTTAACAGCCGCAATCCTGACTGGCCTTTTACAGGACCTTGCGCGCGTGGCAGGATACGGATGGGTTAGGTCTTTTCGGTTCACATTGCGAAACCGCGATCGGCTGGACATGATGCAACGGATTCTATGGAAATCCGCCCTGGGTCTGCTGGCGGCACTGTGCGTCGCAGGCAACGGTTCCGCGCAATCCTACCCGTCGCGGCCGGGCAGGATCATCCTGCCGGCCGCCGCGGGCGGGGCGCTGGATGCGCTCTCGCGCATCTACGGACAGAAGATGTCCGAATCCTGGGGACAGCCGGTCATCGTCGAAAACCGCGCGGGCGCAAGCGGCAACATCGCCGCGGACATGGTCGCGAAGGCCGCCCCCGACGGGCATACCTATCTCTTCATCAGCCAGTCGTTCGGCGTCAACCTGCACCTCAAGACCGACCTGCCCTACCACCCGGTGCGGGATTTCGCGCCGGTCATGCTGGTGGGCACCACCGATGGCGTCCTGCTGGTGCCGCCCTCGCTCGCGGTGAACTCGGTCCAGGACCTGATCGCGATAGCCAGGGCGCAGCCGGGCAAGCTCTCGTATTCCTCCACCGGGAGCGGGACGTCGGGCCACATGAACATGGCGCTCTTCATCAACCTGACCGGAATCAACATCGTGCACGTCCCCTACAAGGACGTCGCGCTGGCTCAGACCGACTTAATGGCGGGGAGAGTGCAGGCCTACATCGCCCCGCTGCCCGCCTTTCTGCAGTTCATCCGGGCCGGCAAGATGCGCCCGCTGGGGGTGACCAATATCCGCCGCAACGCTTCGCTACCCGCCGTCCCGACCCTGCAGGAAGCCGGCGTCGCCGGTTACGAGGCGCTGACGTGGTACGGCCTGTACGCGCCAGCGAAAACGCCGCGCGACCGGATCCTGCGGACACACGGCGCGCTGGCGAAGGCATTGCAGCATCCGGACGTGAAGGAACGATTCGCGGCGCTCAGCGTGGACATCGTCGGCAGCACGCCCGAGTACCTGGGCCAGTACCTCAAGGAAGAAATCGAGAAATGGGGCCGCGTGGTGAAGGCGATGAAGCTGCAGCATGAATGAAGGGGAATGCCAATGAGCCAGTGGGAAGAAAAACTTGCGATCGCGGAAGCCGTGCAGAACTGGGCGTTTGCCCGCGACTTCGGTAACTGGAACCGGCTGCGCGCGCTGTTCCACCCGGACGGCGTCATGACCTCGACCCGCTTCACCGGTCCCGCCGAGGACTTTATCGCATTTGCCGCGAAGAACAAGACCTCCCGCACCACACACTTCATGGGCGGCACCAGCGCACGCGTGAACGGCAACAAGGCGATCGCCGAGTCGCGCATGATCCTGATGTCGCGCACCACGCTTGACGGGATTGAAGTGGACGTCACCTGCTACGGCCGCTTCTATGACCGTTTCGTGAAACACGACGGTGCCTGGCGCATCCTCAGGCGCAACGCGATCTACGAGAAGGACCGGATCGAGCCCGTACGTCCGGGCATCGCACTGAAGCTCGATGAGACGGAACTCAGCCGTTTTCCAGAAGGCTACCGCTACCTCGCCTACGTGCAGTCACGCGGCGGCTCGAAAGTGGACCTTGGCCTGCCAACGCCGCGCAGCCCGGCGCTGGAGCAGCTTTATCGAGAAGGCACTCAGTGGCTCGAAACGCGGTAAGGGACCAGGCACAAGTTACAAGGTTCAAGGTTCAAGGAAGTAACAACCCGGCCCCTTGTACCTTGTACCTTGTAACTTGTAACTTGTAACTTGTAACTTGTAACTTGATGAAAAAGCCCGGAGACTTCCGGGCTTTTTCATTTGACTTCTTTGAATTGCCCCCGCGTGACCTGCAGCGGCGCGCCCAGTCCGGACAGGATGGTCTTGCGGCGGACTTCGTTGGCGATCTTGCGGCGTTCTTCGTCCATCCATAGGCGGTCGTGTCCCCACATGCTGCCGCCGTGGGTGACTTCGCGCGGCGTCCACGTTGCCTCGTCCACCGTGCGCCCGCCCCAGCCGCATTCCATCATGAAGCCGGCCGGGCAGAACGCGTAGAACGACAGCATCCAGTCGTTGGAGTGGCGGCCGAGCGTCTGGCCGATGCGCCAGCCCTCCAGCGCAAAATCGTAGGCGCGGCCCACGTCGTCCAGCGCAAGCACCTCGAACATGACGTGGTGCACGCCGTTCTGCTTCGACTGCAGCAGCCCGACGCTGTGGTGGCGCGGATTGGCGCGCAGGAACATCAAGCGGTACGGTTTGACCATGTAGTCGGACAATCGCAGGCCGAGCAGGTCGCGGTAGAACGCGCTCATGGCGTCGATGTCCTCGGCGTGCAGGACCATGTGGCCCATGCCCATCTTCCCGGTGCGGAAGCCCCCGTGCGGGCGCGGCGCCGTGAACGGTCCCTCGCCCTTCGCCTGACCGTGAAACAGTTCGATGCGGTTGCCCGCCGGGTCGCGGCACCAGGCCATCTCGTTCACGCCGCGCAGCGTCAGCTCCTTCTCGCTCGCGCGCATCACTTTGAAACCGGCCGCATCGAGCTTGCCGACCGTTTCTTTCAGCGCCTCCGCGCCGGCGGTCTCGAATCCGAAAAAAGCAGGCCCGTCGCGGTCGCTTCGCTGAAGCAGCACGCGCTGGCAGCGTTCGTCCGTGCGCAGCGCAAGCGCATCGGGCCCGCGCTCGACCACCTGCATCGCGAAGACATCGGTCGCGAACCGGCGCCACGGGCCGAAATCAATTGCATCAACGCCAACGTATCCCAAGGCCTGTACTGACATCGCCCTTCCCCCTCTTGTCCGTGTTCAATTTATTATCACACGGAACCACTTTTGCACGCCGCAGTGGTTGCTGTTAGATTTGCCGGGGCGTTACAACAACAGACGGGAGGGGATTCCATGGGACCGTTACGCTTCGCGATTTGCACGGGTGTTTTTCTGGGGACATTCATTGCGACAGGGGCAGCCGCGCAGGCCTTCCCCGCCCGCCCGGTGCGCTACCTCATGCCGCTGCCCGCCGGCAGCGAGACCGACATCTTCGCCCGCGTGCTGGCGAAGCAGCTCGGGGACACCTGGGGCCAGCAGGTCGTCGTGGAAAACCGCCCCGGCGGCGGCACGACGATCGCGACCGAGGTTACCGCCAAGTCGCCGCCGGATGGATACCTCTTTCTGCACGCCATCACGGCGTTGGGGATCAATGCGACGCTGTACTCCAGGCTGCCGTACGACACACTGAAAGACTTCAGTTGCATCACGCAGATCGGCAACCTCTACGGGGTGCTGCTCGCGCACCCTTCGTTCCCGGTGAAGAACGTGGCTGAACTGATCAAGCTGGCCAAGACGCATCCCGGCGAGATTACTTACGCCACGGGCGGATCGGGCACCGCCAACCACATCGCCGGCGAGGCGTTGCGCATCGCCGCGGGCATCAACATCGTGCACGTGCCCTACAAGGGGACCAGCCTGGCGGTCCTGGACGTGCTTCCCGGCCGCGTGCCGTTGCTCGCGACCGTGCTGGTGGAAGCCATCCCCTACATCCAGTCCGGCAAGCTGAAAGTCATCGTCACCACCAGCCCCAGGCGAGCGCCTTCGCTCCCGGATGTGCCGACCATCCGCGAGACCATCCCTTCTTACCAGGCCGGCACCGGGTTCTGGGCGCTGGTCACGCGCGCCGGCACACCGGCCGCCGTGCTCAACAAGCTAAATGCCGATATCGTCAGGTCGCTGCAGGCGCCGGAAGTGAAAGCGCGGCTCGCTGCGGCTGACATCGAAATCGCCGGGTCGAGGCCGGAGCAGTGCGACGCGTTCCTGAAGGAGCAGGTGGCGGTATGGGGCGCGATCGTCAGGACTTCAGGCGCGCGCGTGGACTGACCCAACAAATCAAGTGGCCGTCTTCGTGAATCGGACGGTCACCGCCCGCGCCGTGAAATCGGTGACGACGTTGACCAGCGCGGGCTTGCCGTTCTTGATCGCGTTCTTCGCGCGTTCCAGCGCCGGGCGAATGTCCTCCGGCTTCTCGACCTGCTCGCCGTGGCAGCCGAGGCTCTTCGCCATCAGGTCGTAGCGCGTGTAGCCCAGCTCGCGCCCCGGCTTTTCCCGCTTGGGATCGGCGGTCCAGCCGCCGTTCAGGCTGATGACGACGATGACCGGAAGGTTGTGGCGCGCAGCGGTGTCGAGTTCCATCGCATTGAGGCCGAACGAGCCGTCGCCGTGCAGCACGACAACCTGCTTGTCCGGCTGCGCCGCCTTGGCCCCGACCCCCATCGGCATGCCGACCCCCATGGTGCCGAAGGTGCCGGAATTGATGCGGTGCCGCGGAAAGTACGTCGGGATCGACTGGCGCCCGTAATTCAGAATCTCCTGTCCGTCGACGACGAGAATCGCGTCGCGATCGATGAAATCCCGCACTTCCTTGCACAAGCGCAGCGGATGGATCGGCATCTTGTCCGTGGACATCGCCTTTTCCTGCTCCGGACGCTTTGACTCCTCGATCGCCGCGAGATGGCCGCGCCAGTCCGCGAACCGGCCCCCATCGACCCGCTTCCCCCCCGCCGCGAGCATCTGGCGCATCACGGTCCCGGCGTCGCCGACGATGCCGACGTCCAGGCGCGGACTCGCACCGATCTCGGCCGGATCGATGTCGATGCGCACGACTCTTGCGGTGCCCGACATGCGCGGCGGCTTCAGCTGGCCGAACACGTAATTGAGCCGGGTGCCGACGACTAGAAACAGGTCCGCTTCCTTCATTGCCGTCGAGCGCGCGTTCAGGAACGCGTGCGGATGGTCCTCGGGCAGCACCCCGCGTCCCTGCGGCGTGGTGTAGATCGGCATGCCGGTTTCTTCCACCCACTTCCGCAGCGCGTCAGCCCCGTCGGACCACAGCACGCCGCTGCCTGACAGCACGACCGGCCGGCTGGATTTCTCGATCAGCTTCAGCGCCTCCTCGATCAGCGCGGGATCGCCCTGTGGCTTGCTCCGAAGCAGTGTCCGCGAAAGGTCCGGCCACTTCACCGCGGATTCCTCGACCTCGCCGTAGAGCACGTCGGACGGCAGGTCGAGGTAGACGGGGCCCGGCTTGCCGGCGATCGAGCGTCGAAAAGCCGTGTCGATCATTTCCGGTATGCGATGGGTTTCGTACACGCGCTCCGCCCACTTGGTGACGGGCTTCATGACCGCGACCTGGTCGATCTCCTGGAACGTGCCGGTGCCAAATTCCCTGATCGGGCTCGCGCCGCCGAATGCAACGACCGGGCTGCAGTCGATCAGTGCGTGGGCGATTCCGGTGGTCAGGTTGATGGTGCCGGGTCCGGAGGCCCCCAGGCACAGCCCGGGCTTGTTGGTCACCCGCGCATAGGCGTGAGCGGCCATGGCCGCCGCCTGTTCGTGGCGCACGTCGATGCCGCGGATGCCCTTCTTCATGGCACTCGTGAGCGCGTCGTTGATGGGCCCGCCCATGATGAAGAAAAAGGTGTCGACGCCAATGCGCTTGAGCGTCTCGCCAACGAGTTCGTTACCGCTGATGGTTGCCATCGCCTATCTCCTAAGCACCAAATTCCAAGCACCAAATCACAAACAAATCTCAATCCCCAAGCACCAAATCACAAACAACCGCGAGACGTTTGAAGTCTGGGCTTTGGAATTTGTTTGAGATTTGAAATTTGGGACTTGGGATTTGTCAGTCTCTTGTGCCCTTCTTCAACGGCGTTTCCCTGATGTACTCCTTGATCTCCTCCTCGCCCATCCCCAGCCACTCGGACAGCAGCTCCGCGGTATGCTGGCCCAGCAGCGGCGCGCACTTTACCGGCACGCTGGAGTCGGACATCTTGACCGGCCACCCCGGTATATGGAACTTGCCGCGCGTCGGATGCTCGATCTCCTCGAACATGCCGCGCTTGCGCAGGTTCGGGTCATTCATCAACTCCTGCGTATCGAACACCGCCCCGGCCGGAACGCCAGCGTTCTGCAGCGTTTCCATGGCCTCAACCTTGGTACGTTGCGCGCACCATTCGCCGACCAGGGCATCAACAACCTGCGCGTGCTTCACGCGCAATTTCGGTGTCGCGAACTGGGGATCGTTCTCCAGATCCTCGCGTCCCATCAGCTTCAGGAGCCGTTGCCAATGCCAGTTTCCGGCGCGCGTGGAATAGACCATGATCCAGTCGTTGGGTCCGCCCGGCTTGCACTGGTACAGCTCGCTCGGCGCGGCGGCGCCCAGCGAGCTCTGGTTGCCGGTGCGCTCGACCGGCTTGCCCATCATCAACTGGCCGGCAAACACGATGCGGTTGAAGTTGATCACGGAATCCTGCATCGTCACCTCGACCCGCTGACCGCGGCCGGTCACATGCCGCTGATTCAACGCAGCCAGGATGCCGATCAGACAGTGCAACCCGGCGCCCGTGTCGCCAACGTGGGGTCCCGGCCGCAGCGGCGGACCGCCCTCCACGCCGGTGATGGCGAACGCCCCGCCGACCGCCTGGGCGATCATGTCGAAGCTCAAGTACTTGCCGTAGGGACCTTCGGGGGCAAACCCCTTGATCTGCGCGTAGATGATGCGCGGGTTGAGTCTCTGGACCACGTCGTAACCGAAGCCCAGTCGCTCGATGCCGCCGGGCGTCATGTTCTCGATCACGACGTCCGCCTTCTGCAGCAGCCTGGTCAGGATATCCTTGCCACGCTGTGACTTGAGGTCGCACACCATGCTGCGCTTGTTCGCGTTCATGATGATGAAGTAGTAGGAATCGAGATCGCCGCGCTCCGTGGAGGCAAAGCGCCCGTTCTCCCCGCCCTGCGGCTCAACCTTGCAGATGTCGGCGCCCAGCCATGCCAGCGATTCGGTGCAGGACGTGCCGGCTTCGTACTGGGTCAGGTCCACGACCTTCAGTCCGGACAGCGCTGCATTCATATTGGAGTTGCTTGGCTGGCTCATTCGTTCCTCACTGGGTTTGGCTATACAGGACGGCGGCGGTTGGCGCTCTGTCAGCAGATTCAGTTCAGTTCGTGGCGGTATCGCTCGTGCGGTCATTCTAACAATCGAAAACCAAAATGGCCCGCGCGATCGCAGTCCTTTTCAGGGCTTCGCGATGCTATAATTCGCTTCCCTTTTTGCGCCCGTAGCTCATCTGGATAGAGTACTTGGCTACGAACCAAGGGGTAGGGGGTTCGAATCCCTCCGGGCGCGCCACTTGCCACGCAAAGAGGCCTGCAATTCGCAGGCCTTTTTGCTGAAGGATGACCTCCTACCGGCTCATTCTGGTTGTTTCCCTTGGCGGTCTTGGCGGTTCGATTGTAACTCTGGCTTCTCTCCCCTTCTCTGCGGTTCGATTGTTGTTCTGGTTATCTCGGCGCCTCGGCGGTTCAATTATTGCCCCTCTTGGCCGTTCAGTCTGGCGTGACAAGGCAAATGGGACTGTAGCGTCACCTCCCTCCCTGAATCTGCTACGAGAGACAGGACCGGGCTTGCTACGCGCCGTCAGTGTTTATTATCATGAATTCGATGTTGCCTCCATGCGGAGTTCTCCATGGCCCAGTTCGTCGTTCGCCACCTCGAAGATGACGTGAAATCGCGCCTGAAGCGCCGCGCCAAGCGCCACGGGCGCAGCATGGAAGAAGAGGTCCGACACATTCTGCGTAACGCCGCCAATGAAGAAAACAGGCCCGTGGCCAGGCTGGGCTCCCGCATTTCGGCCCGCTTCAGGAACGCGGGATTGACAGCGGACCTGGCGGAATTGCGCGGCCAGTCCGCTCGGTCGGCGGACTTCGGAAAATGATCGTTCTCGACACCAATGCGACACGCCGATCGCCGGCATCGCACTGGCGCGTCGCGCGACACTCGCTACCCGAAACGTGCGGCATTTCGCCGATCTGAAGGTACCAGTGGTCAATCCTTGGGGTCCGCACGACCAGTAAGTCCCAGCGTCACTGCCCCTGTATTCCCATTTCCTTGAGCAGCCGGGTCCATTTCACGAGTTCCGACCGGATGTAAG
>Ga0137456_1000024_pt1 | contig 12515 bp, 11 predicted proteins | sample EasRivERMGT615_2_FD_102322 | JGI IMG/M metagenome (GOLD analysis project Ga0137456, IMG submission 102322) | Soil microbial communities from meander-bound floodplain in the East River, Colorado, USA - East River MetaG ERMGT615_2 | ecosystem: Environmental > Terrestrial > Soil > Floodplain ...
ACTTCGTCCAGCTGCACGTAGCGGCAGCCGGCGCGGGCGAGGTCCGCGATCTCCTCCCGGTACACCTTGCCCAGGTCGGCGAAGAATTCTTGCGCGCTGGCGTAGATCCCGGGCTCACCGAACTGCGTGAAGCGGTAGAAGTGCATGGTGGAGGGTGCAGGCATCGTCACCTTGGGCGTCGCCTTGGTGAGCGGCGCGACGAAGCGGTACTCGTCCAGGGTGATCGGCTCGGCGCGGCCCACTTTCGCCGTCACGTAGGGCGCGGTGAAGTCGCTGCTGTGGCCGAGCTGGTCGTGGAACTTGAACACCGCGTCCTTGACCACGAGGCCCTTGGTCAGGCGCACGAACTTCTCCCAGTAGGAGATGCGCCGGAACTCGCCGTCGGTCAACACCCGCAACCCACAGTCCTCCTGCAGCTTCACCACGTCGCGGATGGCCTCGTCCTGCGCAGCGCGGAAGGCGCGCTCATCCAGCTTCCCCTCGGCGTGCGCGCGGAACGCGTCGCGCAGCTTGCGCGGGCGCAGCAGGCTGCCGACGTGGTCGGCGCGAAAGGGCGGGCGGCCGTTTGCAGCGATGCTCATGGTGGTTCTCCCGGAAGCTTTACCTATAGTACTATAGACGAAGGAGGAGGATCCCATGCGCCAGCATGCCGCGCCGCGTCGGCGGCGCGCCGCCGAGATCGTCGCCGCGGCCGCCAAGGTGTTCGCCGCCCGCGGCTATCACGGCGCCTCCACCCAGGACATCGCCGACGTGCTCGGCATCCGCCAGGCGAGCCTGTACTACTACTTCGAGTCGAAGGAGGCGGCGCTCGAGGCGGTGTGCGCCGACGGCGTCGAGGACTATGCGCTGCGCGCGCTCGCGATCCAGCGCGGACCGGGCAACGCCGCCGACAAGGTGGCGCAGCTCGTCGTCCAGCACCTTGCGCCGATGCGCGAGCGGCTGGATTTCACGCTCGCCTTCCTGCGCGAGCGGCGCTTCCTGCCGGAGCCGGCGCGCAAGCGCATCCGCGCGATCGAGAGGCGCTACGAGCGCATCATCGAGCGCGTGATCAGCGAGGGCAGCGCGAGCGGCGAGTTCCGCGCGGACCTGGACGCGCGCATGGCGACGCTCGCGCTCCTCGGCCTGGGCAATTCCGCCGCACTCTGGTACGGGCGCGAGCCGGGGGCGACGCACGAGCGCATCGCAACGAGCTACGTGGACCTGCTGCTGCGCGCCTTCCGCGGCGACGCCGTGCTGCCGCGCGCGAGAGTGCACTAGGTGACGACCGCCCTTCACCTCCTCGCCGAGCGCGCTGCGCGCGAGCCGCAGGGCATCGCCTACCGCGCCAAGCGCCTGGGCCTCTACGAGGAGCGTTCCTGGCGCGAGTACGCGGCGCGCGTGGCGCGCTGTGCGCTCGGCTTGCGTGCACTGGGCCTCGCACCCGGCGAGCGCGTAGCGCTCATGGGTGACGCCTGCGAGGAATGGGCGCTCGCCGACCTCGGTGCACAGGCGGCCGGCGCGATTACCTACGGCATCTATCCCACCGCCTCCGCGGCCGAGCTCGCCTACCAGATGCGCGACGGCGGCGCCGCCGTCTTCATCGCCGAGAACCAGGAGTACGTGGACAAGATCCTGCCGCTTGCGGACGCGCTGCCGGCGCTGCGCTGGATCCTCGTGATCGACGATTCGGCGATGTTCGACTACGCGCATGCGAAGTTGAAATCGTTCGACGCGGTGCTTGCGATGGGCGGCGAAGCGAGCGCCGGGGACCTCGCGGCCCTCGCCCGCGCGCTCGATCCCGCGGCGCCCGCCTTCATCGTCTATACCTCGGGCACCACGGGCCAGCCCAAGGGTGCGGTCGTGGGGCACGCGAAACACGTAGCCGCTGCGGGCAACGTGCTCGCGCACTACCCGGCGCTCGCCGCGCGTGCGCAGCGCACAGTGATCTACCTGCCGCCCTGCCACATCCTCGGCCGCGACGTGGCGATTACGCTGCCCCTGCTCTCGCGCCTCGTGCCGCATTACGGCGAGGACGTGGAAGACCTGCCGCAGACGCTCTTCGAGGTGGCGCCCACGGTGCTGTTCACTGTGCCGCGCTACCTGCAGAAGTTCGCGTCGCAGGCGCTGATCGGCATTGCGGCGAGCTCGCGCGCCAAGCGGCTCGCCTACGAGGCGGCGCTCGGCATCGGGCAGCGCCACGCGCGCGCGCGCTGGAAGCGCGGGCCGCACTTCTCGCTTGCCTACGCGCTCGCGCGCGCGCTGGTGTTCCGGCCGCTCCTCGCCAAGCTGGGGCTCGACGAAGTCGAGCTGATGGTCTCCGGCGGCGCGGCGCTGCCGCCCGAGACCGCGGCGTTGTGGCAGATCTGGGGCGTGAACACGCTGGAGATCTACGGCCAGACCGAGGAAGCGGGCGCCATCATCGCGGGCCAGAAGGGCCCGTTCGGGCGCCCGGGGAGCGTGGGCAGCGTCGCCGCCGGCATCGAGATGCGCCTCGGGGAGGGCAACGAGATCCTGGTACGCGGGCCCCACGTGTTCGACGGCTACTGGAACAACGTCGAAGCAACGCGCGGCGTGCTCGACGCCGCGGGCTGGCTGCACACGGGCGACGTCGGCGAGCTGCAGGACGGCAATCTCAGGCTGGTGGATCGCGCGCGCGATTTCATCGTCACCTCCGGCGGCAAGACGCTCTCGCCCTCCACGATCGAAGGCCTGCTGCGCGCGAGCCCCTACGTTGCAGAGGCGATGGTGATCGGCCACTCGCGCAAGTACCTCACCGCGCTGATCGAGATCGATTTCGACACGGTGGCGGAATGGGCGCGCAGCCGGGACATCGCCTACACGGGCTTCACCAGCCTCGCGCAGCACCCGGCGGTGACGAAGCTGCTCGCGGGCGAGGTCGAGCGGGCCAACGTTCAGCTCGCGCGCGTGGAGCAGCTGAAGGCCTTCCGCGTCCTGCCCAAGGCCCTCGACCCGGAGGAAGAGGGCGAGCCGGTAACGCCCACGCGCAAGGTGAAGCGCGCGCTGATGCTGGAACGGTTCCGTGAGCTGGTCGAATCCATGTACGACGACCGCGAGGAGCGGTACGTCGCGGCAGGTGTCGGCAATACCCTGAAACCCTGAGATGAGGAGAAAGCCATGAGGAGCAAGTACCTGATCGCCGCGGCGCTCGCCGCGCTGCCGCTGGCCGCTGCCGCGCAGGATGCCTATGTCGTCGGCGTCTCCGCGGCGATGACCGGCCCGGTCGCCGGCACCTACGCGCCGGTGGTCGACGCGATGAAGGCCTATCTCGAGCACTTGAACGCGAAAGGCGGCATCAACGGCAAGCCGGTGCGCCTCGTGGTGCTCGACGACCAGGCGCAGCCCTCGCGCGCCGCGGCGAACGCAAAGCAGTTGGTGTCGCAGGAGAAGGTGCTGATGCTGCTCAATACGAGCCTCTCCTCCACCTACGCGCCGATGGTCGCGGAGGCGAAAAGCGCCGGCATTCCGCTGTACTTCGCCGGCGCGGTGTGCCCGAAGGACACTTTCCCGCCCGCCGACCCGCTGCAGTTCTGCTCGACCGCGTTCGGCGCCAACCTCGACTCGCAGGCGGCGCTCAGCTTCGTCAAGGCGCAGTCCAAGGAGCCGGTGCGCATCGGCTTCGCCGCCATGGCGATCCCGATTTCGCGCGGCGAGATCGACTACGCGGAAGGCCTGTCCAAGACGCTCGGCATGACGCCGGTGGAGAAGCAGATCACGCCGCCGCCGACGCCCGACTACACGCCGTTCGCCACAAAGCTGAAGGACGCCAATCCCAACTGGATGTACTCGTGGGCGCCCTGGGTGTCGCAGGTGCGCACCTTCGAGGCGATGCGGCGGCTGGGCTGGAGCGGCCGCTACATCACCTGGGCGCACCTCAATGCGGAGGAGGAACTCACGCGCGTCAAGGACGGCGGCTTCTATGTGATCGGCACCAACGCCTTCCTCGAGGACAACCTGCCGGTGCACGCTGAGATGCGCGCCATCGCGCACCGCGCCAACCTGCCGCATCCGGTGTCCTACCTCACCGAGGGATTCGTCGCCGGCTTCGTGCTGGAGACGGCGCTGCGCAACACGCCCTGGCCGCCGACGCCGCAGAAAGCGCTCGCAGCCATGAACTCGCTCAAGGTGGACCTGAAGGGACTGCGCGGCGGGCCGCTGGAGTGGACCAAGACCAACCACTTCCGCACCCGGCAGTACTACCGCGTCTGGCGCTGGGACCCGGCCGCCAATCGCGTGGCGCGCGTGCAGGACTGGCAGGCCATCGACGTGAAGCAGTAAGCCTTGCAGCTCGCGGTCAACATCGCGGTACTCGCGTCGATCTATGCGCTGATCTGCTGCGGCTACGTCCTCATCTACCGCGTGAGCCGCGTGCTGTCGCTCGCGCACGGCGAGCTGATGATGCTCGGCGCCTACGGCCTGTACGCGACGGCGTCGTTGTTCTCGGGCCACCCGCTGCTGGCTGTCGCGGCAGCGGGCGGACTCGCGCTCGCGGTCGGCGCCGCGGTGTACGCCGCGCTGATGTGGCGCATGACCGGCGAGTCGGTGCTGGCGGCGGTGCTGGCGACGATCGCGCTCGGCATCCTGCTGCGCGGGCTGATGGTCCTCGTCTTCGGCACGCAGACGCAGTACCCGCTGCGCGACCTCGGCTGGACCAACGCCTCGTTCGATGTGGGCGGCGGCGCACGCATCTCCGGCGTGGGCGCGGCGCTGGTGCTCGGCACGGCGCTGGCCTACGGGTCGCTGTTCGCGTTCCTGCGCGGCACGCGCTGGGGGCTGCGCATGCGCGCCGCGGGCCAGAACCCGCTCCTCGCGGCGCAGCGCGGCGTCCGGCTGCACGGTATCTACGCGCTAGCCTGGGCGCTCGCCACGTTCACCGGCGGCATGGCCGGCATCCTGATCGCCTGCGACGCGGGACTCGAGGGTACGCTGGTGACGATCGGTCTGAAGGCGTTCCCCGCGGCGCTGGTGGGCGGCCTGGATAGCCTCCTCGGCGCGCTCGTGGGCTCGCTGATCGTGGCCGGCGCGGAGGTGCTCCTCATTCACTACGTGGATCCGCTGCTCTCGGACGTGGTGCCGTTCCTGGTGCTGCTCGCGATGCTGGTGCTGCGCCCCTGGGGCCTGTTCGGCTCGCGCGAGGAACTGGACCGCGTATGAGCGTGCCGCGCGCGAGCGGCTACTTCCGCACCCGCTACGCGCAGGACACCGCGCTGCTGGAGACGCGCACGCAGAAGGCCTGCGCGCTCGCCTTTGCCGCGGGGCTCGCGGCCTACCCGTTCCTCGCCGGGCCGCTTGCCCTCGATCTCGCCAACCAGGTGCTGCTCGGCTCGATCGGCGCGGTGGCGCTGATGCTGCTCACCGGCTATGCGGGTCAGATCTCGCTCGGCCACGCGGGACTGCTCGCGGCGGGCGCGTTCACCGGCGGTATCCTCTTCAAGGAGCTGGGCGCGCCCTTCTGGGTCACGCTGCCCGCAGCGGCGCTCGTCGGGGCGGGCCTGGGCATCGCCTTCGGCCTGCCCAGCCTGCGCCTGCGCGGCCTGTACCTCGCGGTGTCCACCCTCGCCCTGCATTTCATCGTCATCCACGCCGGCGCCGAGTACGAGACGCGGCGCGGCTTCTCCACCGGCATCGTCATCGATCCGCCGCGCATCGGCGAGTGGGTGCTGCGCGATGCGCGCGCCTGGTACTTCGTGCTGCTCGCGTTCGCCGTGGCGAACCTGCTCTTCAGCCTGAACCTCCTGCGCACGCGCACCGGGCGCGCCTGGCGCGCCGTGCACGGCCGCGAAGCGGTGGCCGAGGCCCTCGGCATCAGCGTGCGCCGCGCCAAGCTCGCGGCGTTCGTCGTCTCCTCGGCCATCACCGCGGTCGCGGGGTGCCTGTTTGCCTACTACCGCGGCTTCGTCTCGGCGGAGGCGTTCTCGCTCTATCTCACCATCCAGTACGTGGCGATGATCATCATCGGCGGCATGGGCTCGCTGCTCGGCGCGGTCCTCGGCACGGCGTTCGTCACCGTGTTCCCGTACGCGATCGAGGCGGTGATGCGGCTGCTGGGTCTCGCCGATCGCCTCTCGTCGGTGGTGTTCGCGGTCAATTACGCGGCCTTCGGCCTGGTGATGATCCTGTTCCTGGTGCTCGAGCCGCAGGGCCTGGTCGGCATCTGGCGGCGGGTCCAGGAGTGGTTCCTACTCTGGCCCTTCAAGCAGCGGCCACTCTCGAAATGACGCTGCTCAGGCTCGAGAACGTCGAAGTCGCCTACCACCGCGTGATCACCGCAGTACAGGGCGTCTCGCTCGAGGTGGCGCGCGGCGCCATCGTGGCGCTGCTCGGCACCAACGGCGCCGGCAAGACCACCACGCTGCGCGCCGTCTCCGGCTTCATCGGCCTGGATGACGCGCGCGTCACGCAAGGCGCGATCCACTACGATGGCGCGCGCATCGAGAACCAGCCGCCGCACTTCGTCACCGCGCGCGGCATCGCCCTGGTGCCGGAGCGCAGCAAGGTATTCGAGAACCTGAGCGTGCACGAAAACCTCGAGACGGCGGTGCCGCGCCCGGGGAGCGACCGGCGCCGGCTGATCGCGACGGTGTACGAGATGTTCCCCGCGCTCGCCGCGCTGCGCCGCCGCGAGGCGGGCTACTTGTCGGGCGGCGAACGCCAGATGCTGGCGATCGGCTCGGCGCTGGCCTGCGATCCGCGGCTGTTGCTGGTGGATGAGCTCTCGCAGGGCCTCGCGCCGCTCGTCGTCCAGCAGCTCGCCGCGCGTCTGCAGGCGATCCGGCGCGAGCTCGGCACCACGATCCTGCTGGTGGAGCAGAACGCGCAGGTGGCGCTGGACATCGCCGACCACGGCTACGTGATGGAAAGCGGCCGCATCGTGCTGGACGGCAGCCCCGAGCGGCTGCGCGCCCACCAGGACGTGCGCGAGTTCTACCTCGGCGGGGGCGAGGCGCGGCGCAGCTACCGCGACGTCAAGCAGTACCGGCGCAGCCGGCGGTGGTATGGCTGAGGCCGCCTCGCTGCGCATCGAGGACCTGTCGCTCGCCTTCGGCGGTCTGAAGGTGCTCGAAGGCGTGTCCTTCGAGGCCCGGCCGGGCGAGCTGCTCGCCTTGATCGGCCCGAACGGCGCGGGCAAGACCTCGATCCTCAACTGCATCTGCGGCATCTACCGGCCGAGCCGCGGCCGCGTGCTGCTGGGCGAAGCCGACATTACGCGCGAGGCGCCGCACCGCATCGCCAGCCGCGGCGTGGCGCGCACCTTCCAGCACGGCGAACTGTTCCCCCACATGAGCGTGATCGAGAACCTGCTGGTCGCGAGGCATGCGCGCATGCGGGGCGGGCTGATTGCCGAGGGCCTGTTCGTGCCTCGCGTGCGCGCCGCGGAAACCGCGCACCGCCGCGCCGTCGAGGAAGTGCTGGAGTTCGTGGAGCTCGAGCGCCATCGCCACCGCCCCGTCGATGCACTGCCCTTCGGGCTGCAGAAGCTCGTCGGCTTCGCGCGCGCCCTCGCCATGGAGCCCGCGGTGCTGCTGCTCGATGAGCCCTCGGCAGGGCTCAATCGCGAGGAGCGCGAAGACCTCGCGCGCTTCGTGCTGCGCATCCGGCACGAGCTCGGCATCGCCATGGTCTGGGTCGAGCACGACATGCAGATGGTCGCCGACCTGGCCGATCGCATCTTCGCGCTGAACCACGGCGTGCCGCTCGCGCAGGGCACGCCTGAGGCGGTGCTGAGCGACCCGGGCGTCATCGAGGCCTATCTCGGCTCACGCGCGGGCCCGTAAAATGGCAAGGGAGGAAGGACGAACATGAGACTGCACTCGCGCCTGCGCTTCGCGCCGGCCACCGTGGACCTCGAGCGTCGCGCCGACGGCGCCATCGTGCTGCGCTCGCCGCAGGCGCTGCGCGCCTACGAACGCAACGCAGGCGAGTGGCTGGTGAAGTGGGCGCGCGAGGCGCCCCAGCGCGTGTTCCTCGCCGAGCGCGAAGGCGAGACGTGGCGCAGGGTGACCTACGCGCAGGCGCTCGATGCCGCGCGCCGCATCGGCCAGGCGCTCCTCGAGCGCGGCCTCGGGCCTGACAAGCCCGTCGCCATCCTCGCCGACAACAGCGTGGACCACGGCCTGCTCGCGCTCGGCGCGATGCACGCCGGCGTGCCGGTGGCGCCGATCTCGCCCGCCTACTCGCTGATGTCGAAAGATTTCGCCAAGCTGAAGGCCATTTTCGAGCTGCTGCGGCCGGGCCTGGTGTGGACGGGCGACAACCCGAAGTTCGCGCCCGCCCTGGCTGCCGTCGGCGCCGAGGCGACGCCGATCGGCAAGCTCCTGGAGAAGAACGCCGGCGCGCGCGTCGACGAGGCGTTCGCGCGCGTGGGGCCGGAGAGCGTCGCCAAGATCCTCTTCACCTCGGGTTCCACCGGCCTGCCCAAAGGCGTCATCAACACGCAGAGGATGCTGGTCTCCAACCAGCAGATGCTCGCTCAGGTCTGGCCGTTCCTCGAGGACCGCGTGCAGACCATCGTCGACTGGCTGCCCTGGAACCACACCTTCGGCGGCAATTTCTGCTTCAACGTGGTGCTGCGCAACGGCGGCTCGCTCTACGTGGACGGCGGTAAGCCCGCGCCCGGCCTGATCGAAGTGACGGCGAGGAACCTCGCCGAAATCTCGCCCACCATGTACTTCAACGTGCCGCGCGGCTTCGACCTGCTGATGCCGATGCTGGAGGGCGACGCCGCCCTGCGGCGCAACTTCTTCCGCGACCTCGACATGGTGTTCTACGCGGGAGCGGCGCTGCCGCAGAACCTGTGGGAGCGCCTGGAAAAGCTCGCTGTCGCGGAAAAGAACGGCGAACTCGCCATGATCTCCTCCTGGGGTTCGACCGAGACCGCGCCCTCGGCCGCGGCGGTGCATTACCACATCGAGCGCGCAGGCGTGATTGGTTTGCCGAATCCCGGCTGCGAGCTGAAGCTGGTGCCCGCCGCCGGCAAGCTCGAAGTGCGCGTGCGCGGTCCTAACGTGACGCCGGGTTACTACCGGCGCGAGGACCTGACGCGCGAGGCTTTCGACGAGGAAGGCTTTTACCGCATCGGTGACGCGATGAAGTTCGCCGATCCCGCACTGCCTGAAAAGGGCCTGCTGTTCGACGGCCGCGTCGCGGAGGACTTCAAGCTCACCACCGGCACCTGGGTGCACGTGGGCGCGGTGCGCGTGAAGCTGATCGCCGCCGGCAACCCCGTGATCCAGGACGCGGTGATCACCGGGCACGACCGCGACGAGGTCGGCGCGCTGGTGTTCCTCAGCCCCGCCGCGAAGGATCTCGCGCCGCAGGCGCTGCGCGCGAAGATCGCCGCCGCCCTCAAGGCGCTCGCCGCCGAAGGCGGCGGCTCGATGCACCCGACCCGGGCGCTCCTCCTGGAGGAGCCGCCCTCCATCGACGCCGGCGAGATCACGGACAAGGGGTACATCAACCAGCGCGCGGTGCTCGAGCGCCGCGCCGTGCTGGTCGAAACGCTGCACGCACAGCCCGCCGGCCCGGAGGTCATCACGGCAGGCGCCGCGTCGTAGAATAGTCGCCCCCCAAGGAGGAAAACATGAACAAGCCGGCCACCGCATTCCTGACTATCGCGCTCGGCCTCGCCGCCGGCGCCGCCGCCGCCCAGGAGGTCACCCTGCGGCTGGTGAGCGCGTTCCCCGAGAACCAGTTCTACGTGAAGCGCACCATCGACTGGATCGCCGACGTCAACAAGGACGGCAAGGGCGTGCTGCAGATCAATTTCATCGGCGGCCCCAAGGCCATCCCGACCTTCGAGGTCGGCAAGGCGGTGCAGACTGGTGTCGTCGACATCGGCTTCAGCACCGGCGCCTTCTACACCAACGTGATGCCCGAGGCGGACATCCTCAAGCTCGCGGAGACCAGCGCCGCGGAGCAGCGCAAGAACGGCGGCTACGAGCTCATCAACAAGATCTGGGCGCAGAAGGCGAACATGCGCTACCTCGCCAGGGTCGTCGAGTTCACCCCCTTCCACCTTTATCTCAACAAGAAGATCGACAAGCCCGACCTCACCGGCCTCAAGATCCGCATTACGCCGGTGTACCGCGAATTCTTCCAGTCGATGAACGCGTCGGTGATGACCACCGCGCCCGGCGAGGTGTACACCGCGCTGGAGCGCGGCGTCATCGACGGCTATGGCTGGCCGATCCACGCCCTGTTCGACCTCAATTGGCAGGAGAAGACGAAGTACCGCGTCGATCCCGGCTTCTACAACGCCGAGGTATCGCTAGTGATGAACCTGGACAAGTACAAGTCGCTCACACCGGCGCAGCGCGACTACCTCGAGCGCAAGGCCATGGCGTACGAGGGGCAGAACGAGTTCTGGAAGACCTATAACCAGAGCGAGACGAAGCGCCAGGCCGACGCCGGCATCCAGACCATCGCCTTCGACGCGGCGACGAGCAAGGCGTACGTGGAGAAGGCGAATGAAGTCGGTTGGGCGAACGCCATCAAGGCGAGCCCGGAGTACGGCTCGCAGCTGCGCAAGGTGCTGGCCAGGTAGGGCATGGCCCGGCTCGAGGCGGCCTACGGCAAGCTGCTGGAAGCGCTCGCCCTCGCCGCCTGCGCGCTGGTCTTCGGCATGACGCTGATGATCTGCGCCGACGTGCTGCTGCGGAACGTACGCATCGTGCCGGGGCTGGTGGGGCTCGAGTGGAGCAATGAGATCTCCGAGGCGATGCTCTACCTCATCACCATGCTCACGGCGCCCTGGCTGCTGCGCAAAGGCCAGCATGTCCGCGTCGACATCGTGCTGCGCGCCGTGCCGAAGCGGGTCGGCTGGGTGCTCGAGTGGATCGTCGACGTCCTCGGCCTCGCCTGCTGCCTCGTCATCGCGTACTACGGCGCGCGCGCCGCGCTGGCGAGCTTCAAGGCGGGCTCGATGTCGATCAAGACGCTGGTGACGCCGGAGTGGTGGCTGCTCAGCGTGCTGCCGGTGGCGTTCCTCGCACTGTCCCTCGAGATGCTTTTCCGCATGCGCCGCCTGGCGCTGGGCAAGCGCTCGCCGCGCGACGACGCGGTGTCGACCGGCTAGAGCGATGTCATGGGACGCGGCGGCATGGCTGATGCTCGGCGGCTCCACGCTGCTGATGTTCCTTGGCCTGCCGGTGGCGTTCTCGTTCCTGCTGATCAACTTGCTGGGCGCAGTGGTGTTCCTCGGCGGCGAGGCGGGGCTCACCCAGCTGGCGCGCAACAGCGTCGGCTCGGTGGCGAGCTTCTCCCTCACGCCGATCCCGCTCTTCATCCTGATGGGCGAGGTGCTGTTCCACACCGGCCTGGCGGTGAAGGTAATCGACGGCGTCGAGCGCCTGATCCGGCAGGTGCCCGGTCGGCTCGCCGTCGTCGCTGTCGTGGCGGGCACGGTGTTCTCGGCCATCTCGGGCTCGACCATCGCCACCACGGCGATGCTCGGCAGCCTGATGCTGCCGGTGATGCTCGCCCGCGGCTATCACCCGACAATGGCGACCGGCCCGATCATGGCGATCGGCGCGGTGGACATGCTCATCCCGCCCTCGGCCCTGACCGTGCTGCTCGGCAGCCTGTCCGGCATCTCGATCTCGAAGCTGCTCATCGGCGGAGTGGTCCCCGGGCTGTTGCTGAGCGCCGCTTTCGTCGCCTACATCGTGGCGCGCGTGAAGCTCAACCCCGCGCTCGCGCCCGCCACCGCCTTCACCGAATACCACGGCTGGGAGCGGCTGCGCCCGTTCTTCCAGTACGTGTTGCCGCTGGTGACGATCTTCGCCATCGTGGTGGCGTCGATGTCCGCCGGCTGGGCCACGCCGACCGAGTCGGCGGCGATCGGCGCGTTCGCCACCATGGTGCTCGCGGGCGCCTACCGCGCGCTCACACTGGACGCGCTGATGAGGGCTCTGCGCGGCACCGTGGCCATCTCGGGGATGATCCTGTTCATCATCGTGGGCGCCACCACCTTCTCGCAGGTGCTGTCGTTCTCCGGGGCGAGCAACGGCCTGGTTGAGCTGATCGCGGGGCTGGGGCTGTCGCCGCTCCAGGTGATCGCGGCGATGCTGCTGCTGCTCGTGTTCCTCGGGCTGTTCGTCGAGCAGGTCAGCATGATGCTGATCACGCTGCCGATCTACATGCCGCTGGTGCAGAAGTACGGCGTCGACCCGGTGTGGTTCGGCGTCATGTTCCTGATCTGCATGCAGCTCGGCCTGCTGCTGCCGCCACACGGCCTGCTGCTGATGACCATGAAGGGGGTGGCCCCGCCCCAGGTGACCATGCTGCACATCTTCCAGGCCGTGCTGCCCTACATCGCGATGAGCCTGCTGCTGCTCGCGCTCGTGTTCCTTGTGCCCGCAGTTGCGGTATGGTTGCCTAACCAGATCGGCTGACCGGCGCACAATGGAACGCTCCTTCAAGGAAGAGGTAGAGAAGCTCAAGCTGGGCGAGGGCGAGGTGTTCCACGGCGAAGGCATCCTCGCGGTGACCAAAGCCCTGTTGCAGTCCGGTGTGTCCTA
>Ga0137456_1000025_pt1 | contig 12471 bp, 9 predicted proteins | sample EasRivERMGT615_2_FD_102322 | JGI IMG/M metagenome (GOLD analysis project Ga0137456, IMG submission 102322) | Soil microbial communities from meander-bound floodplain in the East River, Colorado, USA - East River MetaG ERMGT615_2 | ecosystem: Environmental > Terrestrial > Soil > Floodplain ...
CATGTAGGCGATCTCGTCGTAGTCGTAGAACACGACGCGGTTGTGGCGCGTGACGCCGAAGTTCTTCAGCAGCATGTCGCCGGGGAAGATGCCGGCGCCGGCGATCTCCTTGATGGCATAGCCGTATTCGTGCAGCGCCTGGCGGATGCGCTCGGCGTCGCGGTCGCCCTTCGCCTCTTCCAGGTACAGGTTGAGCGGCTGCATGCGCCGCTCGATGTACATGTGCTTGATGACGACCTTGTCGCCCTCGAACTCGATGTTCGAGGCGGCCTCGGCTTTCAGCTCCTCGAGCACTTGGGGCGAGAAGCGCTCCAGCGGCAGCGCCACCAGCGAGTACTCCAGCGTGTCCGCCATGCGCCCGACGCGGTCGTGGCGCTTCACCAGGCGGTACTTGTCCTTCACCGTCTGCCGGTCCATCTCCTTGGGCGGCGCGAAGCGGTCGCGGATCACCTTGAACACGTAGGGGAAGGAGGGCAGGGTGAAGACCAGCATCACCATGCCCTTGATGCCGGGGGCGATGGCGAAGTTATCGGTGGAATGCTTCAGGTGGTAGAAGAGGTCGCGGTAGAACAGCGTTTTGCCCTGCTTGGCGAGGCCCACCGAGTTGTACAGCTCGGCGCGCGGCTTCTTCGGCATCAGCGTGCGCAGGAACGACACCGTGGCCGCGGGCACCTCCATGTCGACCAGGAAGTAGGCGCGCGCGAAGGAAAACAGCACCAGCAGCTGGCCCGGATCCAGCAGCAGCGCGTCCAGGTACAGCTCGCGGCGCTCGTTCTGCAGGATCGGCACGGCGAAGGCCAGCTCCTGGTGGCCGTTCACGATCTTGCCGACGACGTAGGCGGCCTTGTTGCGGAAAAAGAGCGAGTTGACTACCTGGATCTGCAGGTTGGGCCGCGCGCGCGCCGGGCGCGGGAAGTGAGCGCGCAGCGCGCGCAGCACGCTCTTGAGGTCGCGCGGCAGGTCCTCGAAGGGGTTAGCCAGGCCGTAGTCGCGCAGGATGCGGGCGAAGGTCGCGCGCAGTCCCGCCCCGGGACGCGGGTAGTAGCTGCGGTAGGCCGGCTCCTCGCCCTCCAGGTGCTCGGTGGCCACCGCCGGACGCCAGAAGATGAACTCATTGCGGTAGTAGCGCCGGTGCAGCACCGCGCAGGCCACCGAGTTGTAGAAGGTCTCGGCGCACTCGGGTTGCCGGTGCTCGTGCAGCAGCGGGATGTAGGCCAGCTTGATCGCCGGCCACAGCCCCTCGTCGGTCTCCGCCTCGGGGAAGCGCGCCAGCACCGCTTCCACCGTTTCCTGCACGCGGCGGTCGTACAGCTCGATGCGCTCGCGCGAAAGCGCATTCAGATCGCCCCAGCGCGCTGACTCGAAGTGGCCCTTGGCCTCGCGCGCCGCCTCGCGGAACAGGCGGTAATGCTTGTCGAAACCGGCGAGGATCGCGCGCGCGACCTCCGAGGCGCGATCCTGCCGCGTCTCGTGGATCGCGACGACCTTCGCCGGGGCGGTCACCGCATCACGGGCCGGCTATGCGGCTTTTTTGGCCGTTTGCTTCGACAGGGCGAGCGCGTCCTCGCCGAAAAACTGCTCGTCCTCGGTGGAGCCGTGCAGCGCGGTGGTGGAGGCCTTGCCGGCGGTGACCACCTGGGTGATCTGATCGAAGTAGCCGGTGCCGACCTCGCGCTGGTGCTTGACCGCGGTGAAGCCCTTCTCCGCGGCGGCGAACTCCTTCTCCTGCAGCGCCACGAAAGCGCTCATGTTGTCGCGCGCGTAGCCGTGCGCCAGCTCGAACATCGAGTAGTTGAGCGAGTGGAAGCCGGCCAGCGTGATGAACTGGAACTTGTAGCCCATCGCGCCGAGCTCGCGCTGGAACTTGCCGATGGTGGCGTCGTCGAGGTTGCGCTTCCAGTTGAACGAGGGCGAGCAGTTGTAGGCCAGCATCTTGCCCGGGTACTTCTTGCGGATGCCCTCGGCGAACTTGCGCGCGAAGGCGAGGTCCGGGGTGCCTGTCTCGCACCACACCATATCGGCGAACTCGGCGTAGGCGAGGCCGCGCGACAGCGCCTGGTCGAAGCCCTTCTTCGTCTTGTAGAAGCCTTCCGAGGTGCGCTCGCCGGTGAGGAACGGCTTGTCGTTCTCGTCTACATCCGTGGTTACGATATCCGCCGCTTCCGCGTCGGTTCGCGCGAGCAGCACCGTCGGCACGCCCATCACGTCGGCGGCGAGCCGCGCCGCGATCAGCTTCTGCACCGCCTCCTGGGTCGGCACCAGCACCTTGCCGCCCATGTGGCCGCATTTCTTCACCGAGGCGAGCTGGTCCTCGAAGTGCACGCCGGCGGCGCCGGCGTCGATCATCGCCTTCATCAGCTCGAAGGCGTTCAGCACGCCGCCGAAACCCGACTCGGCGTCGGCCACGATGGGCGCGAACCAGTCGATGTCGGACTTGCCCTCCATGGTCTGGATCTGGTCGGCGCGCATCAGCGTGTTGTTGATGCGCTTCACTACGTTGGGCACCGAGGTCGTCGCGTAAAGCGACTGGTCGGGATACATGGAGAGCGAGTCGTTGGCGTCGGCCGCCACCTGCCAGCCGGAGAGGTAGATTGCCGGCACGCCGGCGCGCACCTGCTGCATCGCCTGGTTGCCGGTGAGCGCGCCGAGAGAATTCACGAACGGCATCTCGCTGCATTTTTTCCACAGCTTCTCGGCGCCGAGCTTCGCGAGCGTGTGCTCGATCTTCAGGCTGCCGCGCAGCGCCACGACGTCGACCGCGTCGTAGCCGCGCTTGACTCCCTTCCAGCGGGGGTTCTCCGACCAGTCTTTTTGCAGTGCCGTGATGTCTTTTTCTCGCTGATTCACAGTCTCTCCAGGGAAAACAGGAATCCTTGGAGTGTGCGGACAGCGATTCCGCGCAGCAACATGCCCATGTCGCTTATTTGTCCTTCACTAAAACAAGGATTTACATGGGCTTAGCTGCCCAGCGTTTCACGATACGAGAGAGACTTTCAAAAAATGCTGCTTCGCACCAACTAGGTCTGGACCAGCTTGCGATGCCTCTGGACGCTCATCAGGATGCCGGCGCCGATGAACAGCGTGAGGAGCGCCGTGCCGCCGTAAGAGAGGAACGGCAGCGGCACGCCGACCACGGGGAGGATGCCGGAGACCATCCCCATGTTGACGAAGGCGTAGGTGAAGAACATCAGCGCGATGGCGCCCGCCATCAGGCGGGCGAAGATCGTCGCCGCGCCCGAGGCGATGACCAGGCCGCGGCCGATGAGCAGCGCGTACAGCACGAGCAGCAGCATGTTGCCGATGAGGCCGAACTCCTCGGAGTACACGGCGAAGATGAAGTCGGTGTGCCGCTCGGGGATGAACTCGAGGTGCGACTGGGTGCCGTTCAGCCAGCCCTTGCCGGCGATGCCGCCGGAGCCCACCGCGATGGTCGACTGGATGATGTGGTAGCCCGCACCCAGCGGGTCGGTCGTCGGGTCGAGCAGCGTGAGCACGCGCTTCTTCTGGTAGTCGCGCATGTGGTTCCACAGCGGGAACAGGCTGACGGCGGCGAGCACCGTGAGCCCGATCAGGATGCGCCAGCTGATGCCGGCGAAGAAGATGACGTAGAAGCCGGCGGCGGCCACCAGCGCGGCGGTGCCCAGGTCGGGCTGGCGCGCGATCAGCGCCACCGGCACGGCGACCAGCAGCGCGGCCATCGCGAAGTCGCGCAGCCGCAGCGCCGACTCGTTCTTGTGGAAGTACCAGGCGAGCACCAGCGGCAGCGCGAGCTTCATCATCTCGGAAGGCTGAAAGCGCGTCACGCCCACGTGCAGCCAGCGCTTCGCGCCGTTCACCACGTCGCCGAACAGCGCCACCGCGACGAGAAACGCGAGAGCGACGAGGTAGGCCGGCAGCGCGAAGCGCATCAGGGTCTGCGGCGGGATCTGCGCCGCGATCCACATCGCGGCGAGCGCCACGCCGAGGCTGACGAGCTGGTTCACGATGCGCACCGGGTTCTCGTAGGCGGCCGAGTACAGCGCCGCGAGGCCGAGCAGCGACAGCGTCAGCATCAGCAGGAGCAGCGTCTGGTCGATGCCCTCGGCGAGCCGGATGCCGACGCGGCGCAGGGTGAAGGTCGACTGCAAAGTCACCGCAGGTTCTCCCTCGCACCCATGAGATTCTCCCTCGCACCCATGGCTAGTCGCTCTCCCTGCCGTCGTTGACCTCGTCCTCGGGGGTCGGCAGGTGCATGCCCTTCGGCAGCTTGCCGAGGAGGAAGTAGTCGAGCACGGTGCGCGCGATCGGCGCCGCGGCGCGGGCGCCGAAGCCGCCGTTCTCGACGATCACGGCGAGCGCGATCTTCGGGCTCTCGAGCGGCGCGAAGGCGATGAACAGCGAATGGTCGCGGTGGCGCTCGGCGACCTTCGACTCGTCGTATTTCTCGTTCTGCTTGATCGCGATCACCTGCGCCGTGCCGGTCTTGCCGCCGCTCGTGTACTGGGCGTTTGCGAAGGAGCGCGCCGCGGTGCCCTCCTTGTTCACCCCGGCCATGGCGCGCTTGATGAACTCGACGTGCTCGGGCTTGAACGGCGCCTGGTGCACCAGCTCGGGCTCGAAGTAGCGCCGCTCGCCGCTGCGCGGGCTGTCGACATGCGACACCAGGCGCGGCTTGTACATGGCGCCGCCGGCGGCGAGGGTCGCCATCGCCTGCGCCAGCTGGACCGGGGTGTACGCGTTGTAGCCCTGGCCGATGCCGATCGAGATGGTCTCGCCCGGGAACCATTTCTGCTGCGCGGGATTCTTGAAGCGCGCCTGCTTCCACTCCGGTGAGGGCAGGATGCCGGTCGCCTCGCCCGCCAGGTCGATGCCGGTGCGCGCGCCGAAGCCGAAATGCTTCATGAACCCGGCGATGGCGTCGATGCCCATGTCGTTGGCGAGCATGTAGTAGTAGGTGTCCGAGGACATCACGATCGACTTGTACAGGTCGACCGTGCCGTGGCCGCCCGGCTTGGAATCGCGGAAGCGCCGGTCGCCGAACACGAAGTAGCCGGGGTCGTGGATCGTGCTGCGCTGCGTGCGCTTGCCCAGCTCGAGCGCCGCCATCGCCATGAACGGCTTGAACGTCGAGCCCGGCGGATAGACGCCGGCGATGGCGCGGTTGTTGAGCGGCAGGTCGGGGTTGGTGTTGAGCTCGGCCCAGGTCTGCGGGTCGACGCCGTCGACGAAGAGATTCGGGTCGAAGCCGGGCATGGAGACGAAGGCGAGCACGCCGCCGGTGCCCGGCTCGATCGCCACCAGCGCGCCGCGGCGCGCGCCGAAGGCGGTCTCGGCGACCTGCTGCAGGCGGATGTCGAGGGTGAGCGCGACGTTGTTGCCCGACTGCGAGGCGCTGCGCGACAGCGTGCGGATGCCGCGCCCGGCAGCGTCGATCTCGACCTGCTCGAAGCCGGTCGTGCCGTGCAGCTCCGACTGGTAGCTGGCCTCGACCCCGGTGCGGCCGATGAAGTCGGAGCCGCGGTAGTTGGCCTCGACCCCTTCCTCCTCGAAGCGCGCCTGGTCGTCCTTGTTGACGCGCCCCATGTAGCCGATGACGTGCGAGGCCACGTCGCCGTACGGGTACTGGCGGAACAGGCGCGCCTTGATCTCGACGCCTTCGTAGCGGAAGCGGTTGACCGCGAAGCGCGCCACTTCCTCGTCGGAGAGCCGGGTGCGGATCGGCAGGCTCTCGGGGTTGCGTGTCTCGACCATCACCTTCTTGAACCGCGCGCGGTCGCGCGGCGTGATGTCGATCAGCTCGGAGAGCTCGTCGATGGCGCGCTCGACGCTCTTCACGCGCCGCGGCAGGATATCCAGCGTGTAGCCCGAGTAGTTGCGCGCGATGACGATGCCGTTGCGGTCGACGATCAGGCCGCGGTTTGGCGGCACCGGCACGATCGAGATGCGGTTGTCTTCCGCCTTGGAGGCGTAGACGTCGTGCTGCACCACCTGCAGGAAGATGAAGCGCGCGGTGAGCACGCCGAAGGCGATGAACACGGCGATGCCGGCGAGCGCGAGGCGCAGGTGGAACTGGTGCAGCTCGCGTTCGTAGTTGCGCAGCTCGGCGAAGCTCATGGCTAGATCATCTGCTCGCGTTCCAGGCGCCGCTGCGGCAGGAGCAGCAGCCAGCTCACGATCGGCCAGAGCGCGGCGCCGGCGAGCGGCCCGACGATGACCGGCCAGCCGGGCAGCTGGTCGCCGGCGGTGACCCGCACCAGGATCGTCACGCCCTCGGCGGCGAACAGCATCGCCGCGACGTGCACCGCCTGCAGCCCCGGCCCGAACCACAGGAGACGCCGCGACAGCCAGACCGCCAGAAAAGCGAGGACCGAATACGCGAGGGCGTGCTGCCCGAGCAGCACGCCGTTGCCGGCGTCGCTGATCAGGCCCACCGTCCAGGCGACACCCAGGCCGACCAGCCGCGGCTGGCGCACGCACCAGAAGGTCAGCACCAGCGCGGTGAATTCGGGCAGCAGGCGCAGGTCCTTCCACGGCATGAAGTCGAGCACCAGCGCGGCGGCGAACGACAACACCACCGTGCTCACGCGCGCCGGCAGCAGGATGTGGCGCGAGCTATCGGGGGCCATCGACGTCCTTGGACCGCGCGCGGCGCGTCTTCTCGGCGCGCTTGCCTGCCGCCTCCTCGGGCCGCGGCGGGCGGGTCGCCTCGTCGGCGAGCACCAGCAGGTAGCGGCCGCGGTCGACGCCGGCAGTGGGCCTGCACACGACGTGGGCGAAGCCCTGCTCGGGATCGCGCTCGACGCGCACCACCGTGGCGACCGGCAGGCCTGCCGGGTAGGTGCCGTCGATGCCCGAGGTGACCAGGCGGTCGCCCTCCTGGATCTCGGCGATCGCCGCCATGAAGCGCAGCTCGAGCATGCCGGAGGCGCCGCCGCCGAAAGCGACCGCGCGCAGCCCGTTGCGCACCACCTGCACCGGGGTCGCCTGGTCGCGGTCGGTGATCAGGGTCACTTCCGAGAGCAGGGGATGCACGCGCGTGACCTGCCCGACCACGCCCGCCTCGTCGGTCACCGGGCTGCCCGGGCGCACGCCGTGCGTCGCGCCGCGGTCGAGGAACACCTTCTGGGAGTACGGGTCGCGGCCGGCGTAGAGCACCTCGGCCGGCAGCGCGCGCACCCCGAGCCGCTCGGTGGCGCCGATCAGGCGGCGCAGCTGCGCGGCTTCCGCCTCGGCCGCCTGGTAGCGCTGCGCGTCGTGAGCGTAGCTCAGCGCCTTGGCGCGCAGCTCGGCGTTGTCCTCGATCAGCTGGGACTGGTTGGAGAAGTAGCCGGTAACGCCGCGGGCGAAGTCGATCGGCGCGGTGGCGATCATCTGCAGCGGATAAGCGACGAGGGCGAGCATTGCGCGCAGGCCCTGGCCGTACTGGAAGCGCGCGTCGAGGACGAGCAGCGCGAGCGAAAGCGAAGCGAAAAAGAACAGCCGGACGAGCGGGGCCGGGCCCCGTTTGAAGAACGGCGGGGGGCTATGCTCCATCGCCCCCGTCGCTCAGTCGTTGGTGAAGATCGGGCCGAAGTGCTCCATCTGCTCGAGCGCCTTGCCCGAGCCGCGCACGACGCAGGTCAGGGGATCGTCGGCCACGATCACCGGGAGGCCGGTTTCCTCCATCAGCAGCCGGTCGAGGTCGCGCAGCAGCGCGCCGCCGCCGGTGAGCACCATGCCCTTCTCTGCGATGTCGGCGCCGAGCTCGGGCGGCGTCTGCTCGAGCGCGGACTTGACCGCCGAGACGATCTGGTTGAGCGGCTCGGTCAGCGCCTCGAGGATCTCGTTGGACGAGATCGTGAAGCTCCTCGGAATTCCCTCGGCGAGGTTGCGGCCCTTCACTTCCATCTCGCGTACTTCGGAGCCGGGGAACGCCGAGCCGATCTCCTTCTTGATCATCTCCGCGGTGGTCTCGCCGATCAGCATGCCGTAGTTGCGGCGGATGTAGTTGATGATCGCCTCGTCGAACTTGTCGCCGCCGACGCGCACCGAGCCGGAGTACACCATGCCGCCGAGCGAGATGACGCCGACTTCGGTGGTGCCGCCGCCGATGTCGACCACCATGGAGCCGGTCGCATCTGCGACCGGCAGGTCGGCGCCAATGGCTGCAGCCATTGGTTCCTCGATCAGATAAACCTGTCCGGCGCCTGCGCCGATGGCGCTTTCCCGTATGGCGCGCCGCTCGACCTGCGTCGAGCCGCAGGGCACGCAGATGATGATGCGCGGGCTGGGCGAGAACAGCTTGTTGTCGTGCACCTTCTTGATGAACTGCTTGAGCATCTGCTCGGTGACGGTGAAGTCGGCGATCACGCCGTCTTTCATCGGGCGGATGGCGATGATGTTGCCCGGCGTCTTGCCGAGCATCTGCTTCGCTTCCTTGCCGACCGCCTGAATGGTTTTCTTGCCGTTGGGGCCGGCTTCCTGCCGGATGGCAACGACCGACGGCTCGTCGAGCACGATGCCTTTACCGCGAACGTAGATGAGCGTGTTTGCAGTCCCGAGATCGATCGCGAGATCGTTCGAGAAGTAGCTGCGAAGGAATCCGAACATGGGCAACTGAGCGCCTCTCCGCTTTATGCAATCTTCCTACTAATTTGCCTTAAATTCAGGGCCTAAGCCCCGGACTGGAACGGCGATATGATACGCTAACAAGGCCGCATTTTCATGTCGCTTTCCGACGACCAAGTCCGCCGTATCGCCCGCCTGGCGCGGCTCGATCTCGCGCCGCAGGAAGCCGCGCCGGTGGCGAGCCGGCTGAACCGCGTCCTCGGCCTGATCGAGCAGATGCGGGCGGTCGACACCCAGGGCATAGAGCCGATGGCGCACCCGCTGGACGCCTCGCTCCCTCAGGGGCAGCGCCTGCGCGAGGACAAAGTCACGGCGCCCGACCTGCGCCAGGCCTACCAGGCCGTGGCGCCCGCGACCCAGGACGGCCTGTACCTTGTCCCGAAAGTGATCGAGTAGGGTGCTAAACGCAACCCTCAGCGAACTTTCCCAGGCTCTCCAGGCAAAGAAGGTCTCCTCGGTCGAGCTGACGAAACTGCACCTCGAGCGCATCGGCCGCCTGGATGATCGAAAAAGCGGCGGCCTGAACGCTTTCATCACCGTCGATGAGCCGCGCGCCCTTGCCGACGCCAGGCGCGCCGATGAGCGGCGGGCCAAGGGAGACAGCGGAGCGCTGCTGGGTATCCCGGTCGCGCACAAGGACATCTTCTGCACCCGCGGCCTGCTGACCACCTGCGGCTCGAAGATGCTCGCCAACTTCGTCAGCCCGTACGACGCGCACGTCATCGAGCAGTTCGGCGCCGCGGGCGCGGTGCTGCTCGGCAAGTGCAACATGGACGAGTACGCGATGGGCTCCTCGACCGAGACCTCGCACTTCGGGCCGGCGCGCAACCCCTGGGACGGGCGCTTGGTGCCCGGCGGATCTTCCGGCGGATCCGCCGCCGCCGTGGCGGCGAGGATGGCGCCCGCCGCCACGGGAACGGACACCGGCGGCTCGATCCGCCAGCCGGCGTCGTTCTCGGGCGTGTCGGGCCTCAAGCCCACCTACGGCACGGTATCGCGCTACGGCATCGTCGCGTTCGCCTCGTCGCTCGACCAGGCCGGGCCGCTCGGCAAGAGCGCCGAGGACCTGGCCCTGATGATGAACGTGATGGCGGGGTTCGACGAGCGCGATTCCACCAGCCTCGACCGGCCGAAGGAGGATTATTCGCGTTCACTGGGCATGGACCTCAAGGGGGTTCGGATTGGTCTTCCCGGCGAGTACTTCGGCAACGGTATCGAACCGGGCGTGCGGAGCGCCGTCGAAGAGGCGGTACGCTGGTTCGAGTCGCAGGGCGCGAAGACGATTCAGGTCGAACTGCCGAATACGAAGCTAGCTGTGCCCGTGTACTACGTGATCGCTCCTGCCGAGGCCTCGTCCAACCTCTCGCGCTACGACGGGGTGCGCTACGGCCATCGCGCCAGGGAGTACAAGGACCTGCTCGACATGTACTGCCGCTCGCGCGCCGAGGGCTTCGGCGCGGAGGTCAAGCAGCGCATCCTGGTCGGGACCTACGTGCTCTCGCACGGCTACTACGACGCCTACTACCTGCAGGCGCAGAAGGTGCGCCGCCTGATTGCGCGTGACTTCACGAAAGCCTTCGAGCGTTGCGACGCGATCTTCGGGCCCACCGCGCCGACCACCGCCTTCGCCATCGGCGCCAAGACCGACGACCCGGTGCAGATGTACCTCAACGACATCTTCACCATCCCGGCGCCGCTCGCCGGCCTGCCCGGCCTGTCGATTCCCTGCGGCTTCGACGCGAAGGGCCTGCCGGTCGGCCTGCAGATCATGGGCCCGCACTTCTCGGAAGCGCGGCTGCTCGGCGTCGCGCACCGCTACCAGCAGGCCACCGACTGGCACCTGCGCGTGCCGAAGGAGACGCCCCTGTGAAAGGCGTCCTGGTGCTTCTGCTGTGCTTTTCGACGACGGCTTTCTCCCAGAACCGGACCGAATCGCGCGAGCTCGTCGGCCACATCGGCAGCCGCGACGCGCTGCTCGTGCTGCACGCCACCGAGCGCTCCGACAGCGGCTGGCAGCTCACCGGCGAATACCTGCTGCTGCCGACGATGACGCGCCGCTTCCTGGAGGGCGAGCGCAGCCCGCAGATGGGCGTCACCACGCTGAAGGAGGGCACCACCGCCATCCTCTTCGGGCGGCCGGCCACCGGCGAGCTGCGCGGCACGTGGCGCGCCGGCGCCTTCAAGGGCACGCGCCACGGCCCCGGCGGCCAGGAGCGCGAGAGCTTCGAGTTCAGCGAGGAGTTCCCCTCCATGGACGCCTACAGCGGCACGGTGCGCTGCGAGGCGGGCGACGAGCGCTATGCCTCGGCCCTCGTCTATTCGGTCGAAGCCGGCCGGCTGAAGGCGTTCGAGTGGCGCTCCAGGCTCGCCCAGGGCGGGCACGCCTGCTCGCTCGCCAAGCTGCAGCAGCAGCCCTACAGCGGCGGCCTGAAGTTCGCCGCCGGCGGCTGCAGCGTCACCCTGCGCGAGGTGGGGGAGAACGTGAAGGTGGCGGCCGAGGGCTGCTCGAAGCTGTGCGGCTCGGAGGCCTACCTCGAGCCGCTGCTCGTCGACCGGCGCGGCCGCTGCCGGCTGCTGCGCCCCGACGCGAAGTAGCGATGGCCTGGGAAATCGTCGTCGGCATCGAGACCCACACGCAGCTCCTGACGAAGAGCAAGATGTTCTCGGGCGCCTCGACCGAGTTCGGCGCGGCGCCCAACACGCAGGCCTCGGCGGTCGACATCGCCCTTCCCGGCACGCTCCCGGTCGCCAACCGCGAGGCGGTGGCGCACGCCATCCGCTTCGCCCTGGCGGTAAAGGGCAACATCGCCCCGCGCTCGATCTTCGCGCGCAAGAACTACTTCTATCCCGACCTGCCGAAGGGCTACCAGATCAGCCAGTACGAGAATCCGATCGTGCAGGGCGGCGAAGTCGCATTTTTCCTGGATGGAGCAGAAAAGAAGATTCGTCTTACGCGGGCTCACCTCGAGGAAGACGCCGGCAAGTCGCTGCACGAAGACTTCCACGGCATGACCGGCATCGATTTGAACCGCGCCGGCACGCCGCTGCTCGAGATCGTCACCGAGCCCGATCTTCGGGGCGCGAAAGAAGCAGTCGCATACGCGCAAGCTCTACATCAGCTCGTGATGTGGAACAAGATTTCTGACGGGAACATGGAGGAAGGCTCGTTCCGATGCGACGCAAATGTCTCGGTCCGGCGCGCGGGCGACACAAAGCTTGGTACTAGGTGCGAAATCAAAAACTTGAACTCGTTCCTATTCATGGAACAAGCAATTGAGTTCGAAGCTCAGCGCCAAATTGAGATATTGGAGGAAGGCGGGACTATCGTGCAGGAGACGCGACTCTATGACCCTGAGAAGGGCGAGACACGCTCCATGCGACTCAAAGAAGATGCACATGACTATCGGTACTTTCCGGATCCCGACCTACTCCCGCTCGTGATCACGGGCGAGATGATTGAGCATGTGCGGAAGTCAATGCCTAAGCGACAAGACGAACAGCGCAAGGAATTCGTTGGGCTTGCCGGTTTTACCCCCGCACTGGCGTACTCACTAACTTCAAGCAACACAACTTCAACTTTCGCGCTCTCCACGTTTGCAGGACAGTCCGACAAGGACAAACTGAACTTAGCAAACTGGATTACTGGCCCGCTCAAGGCGAAGCTAAACCGAGAGAATTTAGATTTTTCCGAAAGCAAAGTCTCCGCGGACGATCTCAAAGAGTTATACGGACTTGTCGCCAGCGGAGAAGTCTCAAATTCAACTGCAACCGGAGTTGTCCTGCCTGCAATGTGGGACGGCGAAGGGTCGGCCAAGGAAATCATCGAGAAGCGCGGCCTGAAGCAGATCAGCGACTCGGGCGAGATCGAGAAGCTGGTGGACGCCG
>Ga0137456_1000026_pt1 | contig 12176 bp, 12 predicted proteins | sample EasRivERMGT615_2_FD_102322 | JGI IMG/M metagenome (GOLD analysis project Ga0137456, IMG submission 102322) | Soil microbial communities from meander-bound floodplain in the East River, Colorado, USA - East River MetaG ERMGT615_2 | ecosystem: Environmental > Terrestrial > Soil > Floodplain ...
AGGCCGGCACATTTTGCTGCACCGAGGACGGACGCCCGGCGCGCGAATTGCCGACCACTTCGATGCTCAATGTCGCCGCCCGCTTCAGGTCGAACGCGCCGGGTTCGAACGCAAAGCCGGGGATACGCGCCGCGGCAGACACGCGCAGTCCCAGCGCCATGCCCAGGACGCGATGCTGGAAGACAGCGAGTTGCGCCGGTGGCAACGCGGGATCGGCGAGCAGCGTGAGCGCCTGCGAGGGATTCGTTCGATCCGGTGGTTCACGCAGGCCGCGCTCGAATTCGCGCGGCACGAGCAACACCAATCCGGGTTTCCCCTGGCGCGCGCCGGCGCGCGCCGCGGCTTCATCGACTGGCGCGGGTGCCGCACGAAAACCGTCTCCTTCCAGTCGTCGCGCCAGCCGTTCCGCCAGCGTCGAATCATCGGCAGCGAGCACGGCGAAATCCGTCTGGCGGGCGGACTCATCCTTGAATACGTCGCTCAGCGCCAGCGACATGATGACGATGAACGCCGCAGGCATCACGAACAGGACCGCGAGACCGTGGACATCGCGCGCGAGCGCGAGCCATTCCTTCGTCCATAGGGCAAGCAGGCGATGCATCAGTCGCGCAGCGAACGGTTGGTCAATTGCATGAAGAGTTGCTCGAGGTCGCGCTGCCCGTAACTGATCGCGACGGGTTCGCTGCCGGCCAGTTGCGCCGCCTCGATCACCTGCGCCGCCGCCGTCGCCGACGGCACGCGCAGGGTGTAGCGCGCCACGCCCTCCTCGCGCAGCGCGTAGCGCGTCCGCCAGTCCGCGGCGAGCGCGTCCGGCAGTGGCGCGCGTAACCGCAACGTCAGCAAACCGGACCCGTCCAGCAGCACCTCGGCCAGTTGTCCGGACACCAGCACCTGGCCCCGGTCGATAATTGCCACGCCATCGCAGATCGCCTGCACCTCTTCCATGTAATGGCTCGTGTACAGGATGATCCTTCCCTTGCCTCTGAGCGAGCGGATGGAATCGAGGAGAAACGCGCGTGATTGCGGGTCCACGCCCACGGTCGGCTCATCGAGCAGCAGCATTTCCGGTTCCGTGAGCAGGCCGATGGCGAGATTCAGGCGGCGCTTGAGACCGCCGGACAACTGCCCGGCGCGGCGCTCGAGCACCCCTTCGATGCGGGCGAACCCGGCCACGCTCTCAACGCGCTGCCTGAGCCGGACGCCGTGCAGCCCCTGCACGCCGCCGAAAAAGCGCAGATTTTCCAGGCAGGTCAGCATGGGGTAGAACGCGCATTCCTGCGGCACCAGTCCCAGGCTGTGAGGCCGGCGGCGGCGCACGCTGTCGAGTGGCTCGCCGCTGACCGCTATGCGTCCCGTCGCGCCGTGCAGTTGGCCGGCGAGTACCGAGATCAACGTGGTCTTGCCGGCCCCGTTCGGCCCCAGCAATCCGAATATCCCGCCGTCCGGGATGACGAGGGTCACGCCATCCAGCACCGCCTCGGTGCTGCCGGGATAACGAAACGACAACGCCTCGACGTTCAGCATGCCCATGCGCGCTGAACGCGGCGCAGTTCCTGGAAAAAAAGCCTCTCATCGCCGGCGAGCGCGCGCAGGCGCTCCGCCAATGCTGGCGGTGCCAGCGCATCGCGACGACGGATCATGCGCGCCGCCGCGACCGCAAACTCCTGCCAGCGGTCGCCGATCTCGACCAGGCGAATCGCAAGTCCATCCAGTGCGGCATGGCCGGTCTTGCCCGCCAGCTCCTGCAGAAACGAAGCGTACATGAAACGGAACCCGGCGCCGCCGGTGCCGATTTCCTCCTGCATGCGCACGAGGTGGCCGATATAGAGGCGGGCACGCTCGCCGCCGCCGTCGAGAGGCAGCCGCTCGACGCGGCGTGCCAGCATTTCGATCCCGCGCACGCCGACGAACGGCAAGGGGGTGCGCAGCATGATATCCGTGGTGCGGGCCAGGGCGCGCCGGCCGAGAACTGCCCAGTCAGGCTCCGACGGCGGTGTGGTCACGTAATAGAGCAGCCCCCTGGGCGCGAGCACTCCTTTCGCGAAGCGCGCCTTCTCCATGTCCTTGCGCGCGCAGCGGGTCGACGCCTCGGCCACTGGATCGCTGACGAGGTAGTCATCGCCGTCACGGCCGTAAACCAGCAGGTTGTGTGCATTGAAGTGAAAGCGCAGGTCGGGCGGAAAATAGGGCAGCCAGTAGATGCCCGCCTGCAATCCGACCAGCTTGCCCGCGTCGAGCAGTGCATCGAGGCGCGCCGTGCCGCTCGCAGGCGAACGGAAAGTCTCGAAACGCATGCCGAATCCCAACCCACGCTGCAGGCCTTTGACGATCGCGCGCGGCGGCATGCGAAACGCCACCAGCGGCATCCCGTTGATGCGGATGCACGGCAGGTATGCGAACGCCAGCGCCGACGACAGGCCGAACGCCATCGGCTCGGACATCGGCAAGCCATGGTGGTGCAGGAGCGATGACATCACGCCGGATTCGCAATGCGAGCCGCGCCGGTGCGTGAATGCCGTCACCACCGCTATTCCACCTGTCCCAGGGTTTCGACAGAAATGCCGAGCGCCTCGGCGTAGCGCTGCAGCAGCGACAGCGGCAGGCGTGCAAACACGCGCGGCTTGAAGTGACGCCGCACCCGCCAGCGCCACAAACCGGTGGTCTGCGACAACAGGGCGAGGTCCATGCGCGCGCGATACATGTGATATTCGAGTGGCGAAGTCGCGCCGGCGCGAACGCGTTCCCGCGCCTCGCGTGCGCGCCGCTCCAGGTCCTCCACCGCCTGGCGCGTGACGATCTCTTCCACTTCCCAGCCGCGCGAAGGTACCAGCCGCAACTTTCCGTCGTCACCAACCGCGTAGATCGCCTTGCGGTGGCCCGCCAGCGTGGCGTTGCCCTCCTGCGGCACGTCCTGCTCACGCATGCGCCGTCGCCCTGAGATAGATGAAGCCGCTCGAGAAGCGCCCGCTTTCCGGCACAATGCACAGCAAACGCTGCCCGTCCTGCACCTTGCCGCTACGCAGCAACTCGTCGAGCATGACGTGGATCGAGGCCGAACCGATGTTTCCCACCGATGCGAGGTTGGTGAACCAGCGCTCCGCAGGGATCGGCAGTCCCGCGCGCGCGAGTCCGTCGGCGACCGGCGCGCGGAAATATTCTGAAGAAATGTGCGGCAGGAACCAGTCCACGTCGCCGGCTGACAGTGACCGTTGCGCGATGACTCGCTGCAGGGGTTTCACCAGAGTGTGATCCACCACTTCGTTGTTGAGCAGATTGACGTCCTGCTTCACCGCGAACAGGGACTTCGCTTCACGCTCGCGCGCCGTATAGCGCATCCAGCCGCGCAGGCTGCCGTCGGGCTGCTTTTCCGCGCCCATGTACATGCACGCCGGCAGCAGGTGCGCGTAGGAGAAGATGTCGATCCACTCGATGCGGAGATTGAGTCCGGGACGCGGCGCCGGTTCGAGCAGCAGCGCGCCCGCGCCGTCGGACAGCATCCAGCGCAGAAAATCTTTCTCGAACCCGAGCTCGGCATTCGCTCCCCGCGCCTGAACGTCGCCGGGCACCTCGCCGTCGTAGTTCCGCGCGCGCAAGACCAGCGAGGCTACTTCCGAGCCGGTCACGACCGCGTTGGGCGCGTTGCCTGACATCACGGACAACCAGCCGTACTTCAATGCCGTGGTGCCCGATAAGCAGACGCCGGCGGTGGCCACCACCTCGCATACCGACGCACCGAGCTCGCCATGGACCATGACCGCGTGGTTGGGCAGCAGTTGATCGGGGTTGGAAGTGCCGCAGACCAGGCAAGCGATGTCTTCGAGCGAAAAACCGTCGCCGACCAATCCCCTGACCGCATCGGCGGTCAGGCTGGCGTTGGTGTAGTTTGGCTCCCCGGTGGCCGGGTCGATGACGTAATAGCGGCGGCGAATGCCGTTCCTCAGCTGGACAATGCGCCGGGCACGTGACGGACGCTCGCCCACCTGGCCGAGGATTGATTCGGTGTCATCGTTCTCGACCGGAGCGTTCGGCAGACAGACGGAGGTGCGCGTGATGTAAGCGTGGTGGTGATTCATGTCCGATTCGTTATTCGTGTACGCCTTGCGATCAAGTTACCGCCCGGACGGCAGCTCGTAGTACGCTCTTTGCAATTCTATTCGTTCCGCGAACAACGGACGCAGCAAGCGCTGCAACAGCAGGCTCGCCGGCACGATGGTAAGTATCATCGCGACAAGATAGACGCAAAACATCGCGAGCAGGGGTGCGCGGCCCATCGAACCGGGCGCCCCGCCAAATTGAATCAGGCGCGACCACAGCGAAAACGCGCGCTGCCCCGCACGCTCGCTGAAAACCAGCCTTGAGTCCACGCTCGCGGCGCCCAGCCCGGCGAGCATCGGCGCATTTTCGCGCTCGCGATTCGCACGCAGGGCGGTGAGCAGCGCGCGACCGAAACGGTCGGCGTTCGCGATCTCCTCCTCCGCCACGCCCGCCGCCGGCAGGCCCCAGAACGCGTCGCGCCGTCCGGTCAGCAGCCAGCGCGGCGTAGTAACGAAGGTCGCTAACGCGCTGCCCCGGTCGGTAAACACGACGTTGTCTCGCAACTGCCCGCCGGCCTCCTGGATCAGTCGCTTGACCGTCTCCTGCGCCATCAACCACATGTTGCGGCACGCGATTACCGTCACCACCGGTCGCCCATGCAACAGCTGGCGGCCGGCCCGGCTCTTGAGAAACGCCGTCATCGGACCCGAGGGCGCCAGATACCACACTTGGTACGCCAGAACGATGAGATCGAACTGCTCATCCGCGCGCACCGACAGTGGCTCGAGTGCCGGCGGTTCGAGCAATGCCGTTTCCGGCATGACGTCCAGAAAGCGCCAGAACGGCCAGGGAAACGGATACGGCCCACTCGGCCGCAATACCTCCTCCACCACTTCGACGTCCGCTGCTTCCGCCAACGGTGACACCAACTGGCGCGCCACGCGCGCGAGTTGTCCGGATTGCGAAAAATGCACGACCAGAACGCGTTTCACGTAATGAATTTTCTCACCGGGCGGCTCGAAATGGATCGGAATTACCTGCTTGTGGCTGGTTTTTTTTGTTGATCTTATGACGCTTTCTGGAAATCTATCGAGCGTCGTCGGCGTCGCTCCCCGCGGGTTTGCGTCCAAACCTGCGATTCGACTGGAGAACTTGAGCGCGCATGAGGGCGCAGTTAGAATACCCGCGCTTTCACACTGCTTTGGAGTTCTGAAACGCGGGAGCGCGCCATCGAATATCCTCGAAGGAAACAATATATGTACTTGATTCGGTGAAAATACGCTTGCCTTTTTTCTGGGGTTTTGGCGGTACTCATATGGCGATCAGGTACGATACGAAGCAATACAGCGTCGGCAGTGATTTCAGTATATCCGGGCGGCATTTGTAACTATAATTTCCGACGATAAGTATTCCAGAGGCGACCAGGAGAAACATGCAAAATCCCGCGGTAGAAGTGCTGTCGGAAGGCAGCGCACTGAGTCCGGAGGAACTTGAGCTGGCCCAACTGTTCGTCACCACGCTCAATCTCGAGACCCGTGCGGCCGACATCGATCCCCGGGCCCCGCTCTATAAAGAAGGCCTGGGCCTGGATTCGATCGATATCCTGGAGATTGCCCTCGCCGTCTCCAAGACCTACGGCATCCGGTTGCGATCGGAGGACGGCAACAATCATAAGATATTCAGCTCGCTGCGCAGTCTGAACCAGCATATCCAGCAGTTCCGGGCCAAGCGCTAGATGCGGCGCGTTGTCAGCCGGGCGTGGAAGGTGCTCATCGTCCTGGCGTGCATCGCATACCAATACCTGGTTTACTCCTCCGTCAGTAACACGCAGTCGGGCCCCCTCCATCTGGTATTGATGTGGCTGCCCCTGGCGCTAGTCGCCGGCTGGGTCGTGGCCCGCTCCGCCAACAAGCTGGTGTGGCTGACCGCCTTGCTGGCGATCGGCCTCATCGTCTACCTGCTGGAGCATCAGGAACGGCTGGGGTTGGCCGCAACCAGCGGCATCTCCCACTCCGCGGCCTATCTGTTCATGCTGTGGTATTTCGGGCGCACGCTGGCGCGTGGAAGAGTGCCCGCCATCACCCGCTTCGCCCGCCGCGTGCATGGCGCGCTGCCGGCGGCCATGGAACTCTTTACCCGCCGGTTGACGATCGCCTGGTGCATATTCTTTACCGCCCAGCTGATTGCGTCGGCGCTGTTACTGGCGTTTGCCCCTCTCGGCGCGTGGTCGCTGTTCATCAACGTCCTCAATCTTCCCTTGCTGGTCGTCATGTTCGTGGGGCAGCTGGCCTATCGTTCGATCCGCCACCCCGGCTTCCCGCGAGCGTCCGTCGTTCAGGCGTTCCAGGCGTTCACCAAGGATGCTTCTCTCTCAAATGGCGCAGAAATGCGCTAGCATGACCCCATGGTTTCCATGCCACTGGTACGCGGATTCGGCGCCGGGGCGGCGTTTGCGTATCGCAGTGGGCGCCAACTGAGCGTCGAGCGGTTCCTGTCGGACGTATCGCGCCTGGCCGCGTCCCTGCCCGACCGGCAGTTTCTGCTCAATCTCTGCGCGGACCGGTATCACTTTTCCGTCGGGTTTGCGGCGGCGCTGGTGCGACGGCAGATCAACCTGTTGCCGCCCAACGAGACTCCCGACCTGATCGAGCGGCTTGCCTCCCAATACCCGGGGGTCTATTGCCTGAGCGACCAGCCGACAGGGCTCGAGTCGCTCGAGACGGTGCTGTTCCCGGAACTGGCCGATTGCGATACGGCGCCGCCGCCGGTTCCGGACGTACCGGCGACGCAGGTCGCCGCCATCGTCTTTACCTCGGGCTCCACCGGGGAGCCCGTCCCGTACCGCAAGACCTGGGGCAGCCTGGTCCGTGTCGCGCTGGCGGAGATCGAGATACTCGGCCTGCGCTTGCGCCGGGGCATGGCGCTGGTCGGCACCGTGCCGCCCCAGCACGTATTCGGCCTGGAGAACACCGTGCTGACGGTCATGCAGGGCGGCCTTGCCCTGCACGCCCGGCGGTCGTTCTACCCGGCCGACATCCGCGCGGACCTCGCCTCGCTGCCGCGGCCGCGCGGTCTCGTGACTTCGCCCGTGCACCTGCGCGTGCTGCTTGCCGAGTCGGACGATCTGCCGCCCGCGGATTTCCTGCTCTGCGCCACGGCACCGCTGTCGCCGCAGCTGGCGGCGCAGGCGGAAGCGCGGTTTGGCGCGCCCCTGTTCGAGATCTACGGTTGCACTGAATCGGGCGGCATCGCCAGCCGCCGCACCGTCGAGACCGGCGAGTGGCGCGCGATGACCGATGTTGCGCTGCGCGCGGACAGCAAAGGGACCTGGGTGAGGGGCGGCCACGTTGAAATCGAGGTGCCGCTGGCCGATGTCATTGAATTACGGGGCCAGGGACGATTCCTGCTGCACGGACGCACCGCGGATCTGGTGAACATCGCCGGCAAGCGGACTTCCCTCGCGTATCTCAATTATCACCTGAACTCGATCGAGGGCGTGCGCGACGGCACGTTCGTTGTCCGCGAGCAGGACGGAGAAACAGTGACCCGGTTGACGGCATACGTGGTGGCGCCGGGGCTCCCGGCCGAAGACCTGATGAACGCGCTGCGGCAGCGCATCGACGCCGCATTTCTGCCCCGGCCGCTCCATTTCGTCGACGCCTTGCCGCGCAATGAGACCGGCAAGCTGCCGCGCCAGGCGCTCAACGAGTTCGAGATCGAGCTTGCCAGGAAGGCGGGGTAGTGGAGCCATGATCACAATACCCCTGGTCCGCGGCTTCGGCCCCCGCTCCGTGTTCGCCTATCGCGAGGGAAGGGCCGTCCGTATCGAGGAATTCCTGCGGGACGTGTGGCAGCTTGCCGCCGCGCTTCCGGAGCGGCGGCACGTTTTCAATCTCTGCGCCGACCGCTATCGGTTCGCGGTTGGCTTCTCGGCAGCGCTGCTGCGGCGGCAGATCAGCCTCCTGCCGCCGAATGAGACGCCCGACCTGATCGAGCGGCTGGTCGCGCAATATCCCGATGTCTATTGCCTGAGTGACCGGGCTGAGGCACACGCGGCGCTTGATACTGTGTTCTTCCCGGTGCCGGCCGCTGGCGGGCTGGTGGAACCGCTGGTTCCGGACGTGCCGGAGGCGCATCCGGCCGCAATCCTGTTTACATCGGGCTCCACCGGGGACCCCGTGCCCATTCGCAAGACCTGGGGCAGCCTTGTTCGCAGCGCGCTGGCCGAGGTCGGTCGTCTCGAACTGCACGCGCGGCCGGGCATGGCGGTGCTCGGTACCGTTCCGCCGCAGCATGCGTATGGCCTGGAGTCCACCCTGCTGATGGCCATGCAAGGAGGCCTCAGGCTGCACGCCCGGCGGCCATTCTTCCCGGCTGATATCCGCGCCGAGCTGGCAGCGCTGCCGCGGCCACGCTGCCTGGTGACCACGCCGGTGCATCTGCGCGTGCTGCTGGCCGAGCCGGATGAACTGCCGCCCGCCGACCTCGTGCTGTGCGCGACGGCGCCGTTGTCGCCGCAACTGGCGGCGCAGGCGGAAGCGCGCTTCGCTGCGCCCCTTTATGAAATCTACGGCTGCACCGAAGCCGGGCAGATCGCCACACGGCGTACCGTCGAGACCGGCGAATGGCGTCTGCTGCCCGGGCTCGCGCTGAGAGCGGACAGCAAAGGCACCTGGGTCAAGGGCGGACACGTGGAGACGGAGGTGCTGCTCGCGGACGTCATCGAATTGCGCGGCCGCGAGAGATTCCTGCTGCACGGCCGCACATCGGACCTGGTGAATATGGCGGGCAAGCGGACCTCTCTCGCGCATCTCAACTATCACCTGAACTCGATCAAGGGCGTGCTCGATGGAGCCTTTGTCGCTCCCGAAGACAACGGTGAGACGGTCGCGCGCCTGGTGGCATTCGTGGTCGCGCCGGGGCACACCAGCGAGACGCTCATGAACGAACTGCGACAGCGCATCGACGCGGCCTTTTTGCCTCGCCCCCTGTGCCTGGTGGATGCCCTGCCGCGAAACGCGACCGGCAAGCTGCCGCTGCAATCCCTCAACCAGATCGCGGCCGGACTCGGATCATGAGCGAAGCACGGCCGGCCGTGATCGAACGGGTGTTGCAGCCGGATCACCCGGCGTCGCAGGGGCATTTCCCCGGCAATCCGATTATCCCCGGCGCGGTGTTGCTGGATGAAACCCTGCGGGCAATCGAGGCGGGGCTGGATGCCGGTCTCGCGCCGTTTCGGATCCGGTCCGCCAAGTTCCTGCATCCGGCGCGGCCGGGCGACCGAATGCTGATCCGGTTTTCGCGCATCCCCGGAGGCGAAATCCGGTTCACGTGTGCCGTCGGGGAAACTCCGGTGTTGACCGGCCAGGTATCATGTCACGCCCCGTCGACAGCGGAGTAGATGGCCGGCCGGCGCCGGAATGGATGGAGCGGCCAGAGCGCAGCAATACGCTTGCGCTGCGAACCATTGCCTGGGTGGCGATGGCCCTGGGGCGGCCCGCCGCGCGATTGCTGCTCTATCCGATCTGCCTGTACTTCCTGGCGTTCTCTTCGCGGGCCCGAACCGCATCGAGCCAGTATCTGAGCAGGGCGTTGGGCCGCAAGCCCGGTGTCGCGGATTCGTTGCGCCACTACCACACCTTTGCGGCGATCCTCCTCGACCGGATCTTCCTGCTGAACAATCAGTTCTCCCGCTTTGACGTGCGCCTGCATGGCGACGAGATCATCGATGAGGCGGCGGCAGCCGGGAATGGTTGCGTATTGCTGGGCGCTCACATCGGTAGTTTCGAGATTATCCGTTCCGCGGGCCGGGGGCGGGGACAGAAGATCAGCATGGTGATGTACGAGGAGAACGCCAGGATAGTAGGCGCGGTGTTCGAAGCCATCAATCCGGACCTGCAGATGGAGATCATCTCCCTGGGCCGGGTGGATTCGATACTGAAGGTCGAAGCCGCCCTGGCGCGCGGCGAAATCGTCGGGATGCTGGCGGACCGGACCCTCAAGGGAGGCGGCACGGTGTCCTGCCATTTTCTCGGTCAGCAGGCGCGTTTCCCGTCCGGACCGATCCGCATCGCCGCCACGCTGAAACGGCCTATGGTGCTGATGTTCGGGCTCTACCGCGGCGGCAATCGGTACGAGATACATTTCGAGCGGTTCGCAGACTTGCAGGAGGCCGCTGGCCGGGGGCGCAACGCGATGATCGAGCAGCTGCTGCAGCGCTACGCCAGCCGCCTCGAGCATTACTGCCGGTTGGCCCCCTATAACTGGTTCAATTTCTATGATTTTTGGCGGTAGCCTGCCCGCGCGTTGCGCGCAGGCGGCGCTATGGCTGTGCGCGGCCGGCGCTGCCATCGCCGCTGAAACGAGCGATCCGGTAGCGTGGGACGTGCAGCGGCTCATGCGGGAGCTGGCGCAGGTCAAGACCGCCCATGGCAGGTTCTTCGAGCGCAGGCACCTGGGTATCCTGACTGCGCCGCTGGAGTCCACCGGGACCCTCGTCTATGTCGCCCCCGACCGGCTGGAAAAGCACACGCTGCGGCCCAGGCCGGAAAGCCTGGTGCTGGAGCGCAATGAGCTGACGGTCGAGAGCAGGGAACGGAACCAGCGCCGCACGCTCGTCCTGCAGGACTATCCCGTGATCTGGGCCTTCGTCGAGAGCATCCGTTCGACACTCGCCGGCGACTTGCCGACGTTGAGCCGCTTCTACCAGGTCGGGCTCGATGGCGGGGAGCGGCGGTGGCGCCTCACGCTCAAGCCGAGCGAGCCGGGGATGCAGGACGTGGTGAGCGAGATCCGCATCAGCGGCGACCGCACCTGGATCAATGCCATCGAGATGATCGAGACCGGCGGCGACCGCTCGGTGATGACGATCATCAGGGACGCCCCGTGACAAGTGGCTGGAAAGACAATGGAACCACAGATAAACACAGATGAACACGGATAAGATCAAGTGCAAGAACAGGCAGGTTCTTCTGCTGCAAGTCTTGTGAATCATTTCTATTCTTTTTGCAGGGCTAGGTCTTCATCCGTGTGTATCTGTGTTCATCTGTGGTTAATCCGGTCTTGTTGTACTTGAAATGAGTGCTCCTGCGTCACGCCTGGCGGTTGGGACCTGGCTGGTGTTCGTCGCGGCGTGCATCGCCGTCATCAGCCGGACATCGTTCACCACCGACCTCTCCGCATTCCTGCCGCGTTTGCCCACGCCCGCGCAGCAGATGCTGGTCGAGCAGCTGCGCGAAGGCGTGGTGTCGCGTCTCATCCTGATCGGCATCGAGGGTGCGGCGCCCGAACCGCTGGCGCAGATCAGCAAGCGGCTGGCCGCGGCGTTGCGAGCGCAGGACGGCTTTGCCTCCGTCAACAACGGCGAGGACGCCGGGTTCGCCAAGGACCGGGAATTCCTGTGGCGCAACCGCTACCTGCTGAGTCCCGCCGTTACGCCCGGGCGCTTTTCCGCAGACGGGCTGCGCGCGCGCCTGGAGGAAAACCTGCAACACCTGGCCTCGCCCGCCGGGATGCTGTTGCGGCGCATCCTGCCCAACGATCCGACCGGCGAGCTGATTCACCTCCTGGAGCACCTGGAAGGGCAGGCGCGGCCCGCAACCCGGGACGGCGTATGGTTCTCCCGCGACGGCAGCCGGGCGCTGCTCGTTGCGCAAACCCGCGCCGCGGGATTCGACATTGACGCGCAGGAGCGCGTGTTGGGCGCAATCCGCGGTGCATTCTCGCAAACGGGCAGCGTCGGCGAGGCAAAATTGCTGCTGACCGGGCCCGGCGTGTTCTCGGTCAGCTCGCGCGCCGCCATCAAGGGCGACGCGCTGCGATTTTCGCTGATCGCCACGTTGTTGATCGGGGCCATGACCCTGGCTTTTTACCGTTCGCCGCGGGTCCTGGGCTTGAGCTTCGTTCCGGTTGCGAGCGGCGCGCTCGCCGGCGTGGCGGCGGTCAGCCTGGGTTTCGGCTCGGTGCACGGCATCACGCTGGGCTTTGGCGTCACGCTGATCGGCGAGGGCGTGGACTACGCCATATTCCTTTTCACCCGCGCCACGCCGGGCATCGCACCGCGCGAGACGCTGGACCGGATCTGGCCGACGCTGCGGTTGGGGGTGCTGACTTCCATCTGCGGCTTCAGCGCGATGCTGTTC
>Ga0137456_1000027_pt1 | contig 12000 bp, 13 predicted proteins | sample EasRivERMGT615_2_FD_102322 | JGI IMG/M metagenome (GOLD analysis project Ga0137456, IMG submission 102322) | Soil microbial communities from meander-bound floodplain in the East River, Colorado, USA - East River MetaG ERMGT615_2 | ecosystem: Environmental > Terrestrial > Soil > Floodplain ...
AAGAAACGCTAGAAGCAAGGTTGGCCCAGCTTGTCGGTGGTATCCGCGTGGTGCGTGTTGGTGCGTACACTGATACGGAATACAACTCGAAAAAGTATAAGTTTGAGAATGCGATCAATGCAACACAGGCCGCCTTGCAAGAAGGTATATTGCCCGGTGGTGGAATTGCTTTGCTCGATGCTTCACTGACTGCTGAAGATCCGATATTTAAGCAAGCTTTGATTACACCATTTTTGCAAATGACAAATAATGCAGGGATGAAGGATCAGGAAGGCTATAGATTTATTGCTCGGCTAATGGGTACAGGGATAGATTTTCGAACGAAGCAAGATGTAAACATGTTCGAAGCCGGCATCATTGATCCCTACAAGGTGGTGCGATTAGCTCTTGAAAGTGCTGTGGCAATTGCAATCTCGCTTATAAGCGTAGAGACTGCCATAATTACCATTAAAGATGTTCACGAAAAAGACTAAAGAAAATGAGGAGAAGCAATACTACTCGATCCTACAATGGATTGTCAGTGAGAATATTGTAAATGAAAAAGGCGAGATTTTTAGTTTTATAGATCGGCCTTTTCTTGTAGATATACTCACTGATTTCAATCCGAATATCGTGGTTTGTGCGTGTGCTCAAGTGGGTAAAAGCGTGAGCTTTTCGCTGAAGATTCTCTTTGCGGTGAAGTATTTGCATTTTAACTGCCTTTACACCATGCCGTCAGATGACGATGTGAAGGAGTTCGTATCTTCGAAGATGAATAAGATCGTGCAAGCGAATTACCATGAGTTTCAAGGAATGGAAACGGATAATATCGAGCGAAAAGAGCTTAATGATCGATTTATATTCTTTAAGGGTACGATCTCTAAAACTGCTCCGATCTCGACCACTGCCGATTTACTGGTGCATGATGAGGTTTCTCGCTCGGATCAGGGTGCGATTGAGACTTATAAATCTCGTACCAAGGCGAGCCAATATAAGGGCCGATGGTTGTTTTCTAACCCCGGAGGTGAGCGTGATGAGCTTGATTTGGCATGGAATAAGTCGGATCAAAAAGAGTGGGTTATTACCTGTCCACATTGCAAAGATGAGCATCAGTTAGTTTGGCCCGATTCGATTGATATGGAGAAAAAGTGCTATATCTGCAGAGCTTGTAAGAAACCAATTGAGGATCGAGTGAGGCGAAAAGGTAAGTGGGTGGCTCAAAATCCCGGCTCTAAGATTTCTGGCTATCATATCTCTCACCTTATGTGCTGTTGGATTTCGGTGCAAGAAATTATTGATGATTCGCAGGGAGATCCGGCTTATTTTAATAATTTCGTGCTCGGGAAGCCTTATTCTCCGGGTGATCTTAGCGTTTCACGACAAACAATTCTCGATATTTGGACACCAAAAAACTTGGATGTAGGCGAGCGATATATTGGAATTGACGTTGGAAACATTAAGCATTATGTGATTCGTACTGCTTTGGGGCTGATAAAAATCGGACGATTTACGGACTGGAAGGATTTAGATGATATTTTGGCTTTATGGAAGCCGAAGTCAGGGGTAATTGATGCTATGCCAGACAATACGGCGGCGAAGTATTACGTTGAGACTTACCCTTATATGCAGATGTCGTTTTTTCAGGAGAATGCCAATAATCCGCAGATGATCGTTTGGTGGGGTGAGGGCGATAAGAAAGGGATCGTCTATTCTCATCGAGATCGAATTATTGATCGGCATCTTACTGATATGATCGAAGCAAAACATTTGATTGGGGTGAAGCCGGATAAGGATTTCGGTGATTATATTAAGCATTACGAGACTTTAAGACGTGAAAAAGTGGTAAATAATAAAGGTATTGAGCGATATATTTGGGCCTCTACGACTGGTGTGGATCACTATGTTTTCGCTGATCTATATTCGTATTTGGCTATGCAGGGTGCAGGAAGTGGGGCGTTTTTTGGGGAAGTTATTGTTGGAGATAAGCCGTCAGTTATTGACAGTGAGTCAAATTATGATGTAAGTAGAGCATTTTCTGATGTAAATGAAGGGTATAATTGATATATGAGAAAAGGCCAAAAACATACTAAAGAATGGAAAAAAAGAGTTAGTAAAATTCATAAAAGTCGTGATCCTGTTTTAGAGGCAGAACGGAGAAAAAAGATAGGTTTTATGGGTAAGGGACGAGTTTCTGCGAAGCCCATGTTTGGCAGAAAGCACACTTCAGAAGCAAAAGAAAAAATTAGAGTTGCAAATTCGGGAAGGAAACGTAACTCTAAGCAGATAGAAAATATAAGTTTAGCTCACATGGGTCAAACACCTTGGAATAAAGGTAAACCTTCTAAAATAAGAGGGAAATTACATCCTTTATGGACAGGGGAAACTCCATTAAGGAGAAGGATTAGGCTTTGTTTTGAGTATCGCCAGTGGCGTAGTGATTGTATGACTAGAGATGATTTTACTTGTCAGATTTGTTTTAAAAGAGGTGGAGATTTAGAAGTAAATCATATAAAAAGATTTGGTAAAATTTTAGATGAAAATAGCATAAAAACCTTTGAAGAAGCCATTTTTTGTTCGGAATTGTGGAACATAAATAATGGAGAAACTCTATGTAAGGATTGTCATAAGAAAATTACCTATGGAAACTAACAAAACCCCCGGGAATTTTATACCAGAGCTAATCCCGGTATTTATACCGGACGATCAAGCAAAGCAATTTCTGATTTTTCAGCAATATTACGAACCTTTTGTGCTTTTGATCGAAAAGAAGGTTTTCGAACAGAAAAATGCCACAATTTCTCTCGATTTTGATAAATTTGGAGTGCTTCGAGCGATCCGCCGACAGGATTTTCTTTATAGTTCTAGGGCTTAGTTGTCCCCAGCTTGATGTATTCCATTTGATTGTGTGATATATTTATGGTGTTCTCGATTTCGCTCAACGTCTAACACAGACCGAGCATCCGAAAGGATGTTCGGTGATTTTATTTAAATAAATTGGCTAAACTTGATATAGAAAAATACGATGATACGGCGAAAGCTCTTTTAGTCGAATCACGCTGGAGTTCTTCTTCGGAAATTTGGGATGTAGTTGAGCGAACATATACTTCGAACACTGCGGTTTATGAAAATAAATCGGAATGGCTTAATTTTATTCCAGAAAGACGAAGGAGATTTAGAGTTCAGGCGAATCGAATCTTTGTAAATATGGAAGCAGTGATCAATTCGGTCATTGCAAATCTTCCGGGTCTTAATATCTTGCCGGCTCGAGATGGTACAGTAGCTCAAGATTTTGCTCGTAAGCTTGAAAGTTATTTTTTGAAGAAATATACAGATTTAAATTTGAAAGAAATCGTACGCATGGGCTTGCGAAATCTCTATTTTGCTAGATTAATTGTTTTGAAAGCTTTTTGGAATCCACTTATAAATGATTTTGATTTTCGTGCTCTTGATCCAAGAAGGGTAAGGATTGGACGATACGCTAGAAAAGAGCAGGATTCAGAGTTTTTCATTGAAGAAATTGAGGATAATCTTTGTGCCATTATTCAGAGGTTTCCTAAGAAACGAGAGGAGTTGATGAAGAAGTTTGGGTTTACCAATGACGATGCAGGAGAGATCCAGCTTTATACTAAGAATCCGGATGTTAAATATAAAGAAGCTTGGATTCAAGACTATGTTATTTTTAAACTTGATAATATCGTTCTCGATTGTATAAAAAATCCATATTGGGATTGGGAAGGTATTTTGATCACAGAAGAAGAAGGGCAATCTCTCGAAACTTTGGAAGGTGAAGCTCGAAGGACAGAAATGCAGAGGATCAAGCTTGAACAGGATAATCGAAAAGCTCAACAGCAAACTCAAATTGTACCTGAAGGACAAATTGAGCCAACACAGGGAGCTACACCAGCTTCAAATCCTGAATCTGTAAATTATCAAACTTACTATTTTAATTACTTCGATAATCCTCGAAAGCCTTACATTTTTGCAACGATTTTCAATAATGAAAATACCCCGATTGGCCGTACGGATATGATCACACTTTCTGCTGAATTGCAGAGAGGTATTGATAAGCGAAAGATGGATATTGATGAGAATTGTGAACTCGCTAATGGTGTATTGAAAGTTGATGCTTCGGTGATGGGTAAATCTGATGCACAAAGAATTCGATTTGAAACAAAAGGAATTATTTGGGGTAAGGGTGTAAAGGATGGTGTTACACGAGAAACTGGTCAATCTCTGCCACAGATGGTGTTTGATGATATGCTCGATTCTCGATCTGAAATTGATAATATCATGGCGGCTTCTTCTGCTTTCCGAGGTGAGCGAGAGGGACAAGAAACAAAAGCCGGCCGACTTGCTCTTATTCAGCAATCTTATCTTCGACTTAATGAAATTGTGCAACTTGTAGATTTCGTTTCAGGTGAAATGTTTTCTTGGGGAATGCAACTTGCAAAAACTCGATACACCGAATATCACTACGCAAAGTGGATGGGTAAAGAAGGTGCTCGAGAAGTTATTGAGCTTATACAAGACGATTTCGAGACTGGATCTGAAGTTAAAATTATTGCTGGTAAAACACTCCCAATTGATGATGAGTTTAAATTTGAACAAGCTCAAAATGATGTAGAAAAAGGCTTTATTTCGCCGCCTGATTATTTGGAAATTGCAAAATATGATAATGCAAAAGAGCTTGCTAAGAATGCAGTTCTTTATCAGCAGAATCCAATGGCAGCCGTAAATATTACACCTGAAGATATGCCGATGCCGTTTGCCCCCGGTACTCCAACTTTGCCTCAAATGGAAAAAGTAACACCGGCAGTAGCGGAAGCTCCGCCGAATTTGCCAGTTTAAAATCTTGACCAGAGTGAAGTCGGTAAACTCACTCATTAACAGTTAATTAGATCAAGCAATCTCGTTTCAGCCGAAAGGCCAAGTTGCGAGAGGGGCAATCTTAAGAAACTATGCCTGAACCAATTGTGCCAAGTGCTGAAGAAAGTATCGTAGTGCCGCCTAGTGAAGATAATGGGAACATACCGGTTGATGCCCCTGATGGCAACGGAACTCCAATTATTCCTACACCAAATCCTGCAGACGTTACCCCTCCGGTACAAGCAACTACACCGCCAGTAGAGCCAGAATTATTCGAACTCCCTGACGGACGAAAAGTAGATGCGGCGACTGTACTTCAAGAATATAAAAACCTCTTGCCAGACTACACTCGCAAATCACAAGCTTTAGCTGCAAAAGATAGAGCTGGTGATCCGAACATTACAACCAACCCTACCGACCCATTTGCCGACCCGAACTTTGTGCCACAATCCTATGCGGAATTGGCTGAAGCGATCCGGGCCAGCACTCTAAGGGAAATCGAAGCTAAGGAACAAAAAGCAGTAGATGATCGTAAGGCCGTAGAGGATGCAGTTACAACGCAACTGACTGGATTGAAGGCTTCTGATCCTAATCTCAATGAGAATGCTTTATTCCAACATGCTGTGAAGTATGGGTTTAGAGATCTAAAAGCGGCACATCAGAATATGTCTGATATGAATAAGCTCGTCAAAGATACCAAGCAGACAACTGCTAAGGACATCCAAAGACGAAGTGATCCTGTTTCTGCATCTCCGGGTGCAACAGGAGCACGATTAGATCCGAGCCATTTTGCCACCGCAGTAGATTTCCTTCGTGCTCAAACAGGAAAGTAGGACTTAATAGTTTACTAGAATGATATTTAACGCCGCAGTAACCACGACCACTCGTGAGTTCATACTGAAGAAGGTTTTTGACCAAGTTACCACTGGTACACCGGGTCTTATGACTTTCCTTCAGAAGCCGAAGGAGTGGACATCCGGTACTTCGTACAAGTTTGCAATCAAATACCAAGACACCACTAATGGTGGAAATATTGGTGTTGCTGATCGCCTTGATACTGATCGCCAGAATGTTCGTGTCCAAGCTGACTTCAATTTGAAGGCTGCTTACAAGCCTGTCGTAGTAGCAATCGCTGAAACGACAGCAAACATGGGGGATGAGCAGATTGTAAATCTCCTTGATACAGAATTTGATTCACAAGCACAGTCGCTTATGACACTTCTGGCTCAAAACCTGTACACTGGTAACGGCACAGGAAATGATTGGGATTCTCTCGCTAATGCAGGATCAGATTCAACTCTGTTCGCTACATACGGAGGTCTTTCTCGATCAACCTACACCACTTGGAATGGCTACTACCTAGCCTCCACTGGTGCTCTTACTCTCGCCAAGCTTGCTACTGCAGAAGATGCTGTAACAATTGGTGTAGATTCTCCGGATCTTGCATTTACTACGAAGGCAATTTGGAGCACTTATGAAAGTCTCCTTACTCCTGCTGTTCGTGCAAACTTCTCTACAACCGGTTATCCAAAGATGAACGCTTGGGGTGGAGTTCCAACCGGCCCTACTAACGGAGGCGTGCAAGGCTTCGTGTACTTGCAGTTCCGAGGTACGCCAATTGCAAAGGATGAGCAAGTTCCATCAGGGAAATTCTTCCTTTCGAATTCTAAGGGCTTCGGCTTCGTAGGATTCAACTATCAGGATGAAAACATTATGACTGCTAACTTTAGGCAGACTACAGATGCAGTCCCTGCTGGTGTTCCGGGCAATGTGAAGTCCACTCGTGGCTTCCAGTTCCGCAAGATGATGTCGCCAGTAGATCAACTTACGAAAGTAGGCTACTTGATCTATGCCGGTAACTTCGTTGCAACCGAGCCTCGCCTAAATGGTACGCTCGCAGGTACTACCTAATTCGCACCTTATATGGACGAAAATCAAGTAGTTCCGCATATGGTTAAGCAGATCATCGTTTACTCTGATGGTACTGAAAAGGTAATCAACTATCGAGGGGTAATTGTAAATGGTGTGCTTACGCCAGATGTGATTGAAGAAGGGGTAGCTGAAGTAGCCGCAGAAGAATCTGCTCCTGCTGAAGCTCCGGGTGAGGAGGCCGTAGAAGCTCCTGTGGAGGAAACTCCTGCTGATGAAGAAGTTTCGGCTTCGGAAGAAGTATAGATTAATAGAATTCATCCTTTTACCGGATTAAGTTCCGAGAGGGTTAAAAGATAAAAATTATGGCTGATTTAGCAGGTGGACTTCAGGAAGATTTCATTCCAGTTACAAAATTTCATGGATTTAGAACTAATAAAGACATGGAATTTGGAACAAGTGCGAATGTTACTCTCCCTGCAGCAACCACAATTGGGGGTTCTGCAGTTGTAGCTCTTGGAGATATTACATCTTCATCTACTTCTGCAACAGCGTTTTCAGTTACAAATACAGGCATCTTTACTGGTGCGAGTGTTGTAGCTGTTACCGCTAATAGTGCTACGACAGGTTTAGGTATTCTCGTTACTATGAACGGCTTGACTTCAGGTGGGGCAATGACCATCACTTCGTCAGGTACGCTAGTAACAACTGGACATCTGCTTACTTTGACTGCGAATTCCGCAACAACGGCAGCAGGTATTCTTAGAGTAAACGCCAATGGACTAACGACAGGTGCGGCTGTAGTAATTTCCTCATCGGGAGTTATTGCAACTACCGGTCGCTTGGTTACTCTTGCCGCTACCGGCCTCACAACCGGTATCGCATTGGATCTTGGTACTCTAGTAGCTCTTACGACAGGTGTGGGTATTAATATTGCTCACACTACATCAGTTATTGCCGATGGGGGTTCTCTTGTGAGACTTTCCTCGACTTCGATTGATACAGGTGGTGCTACTAACGGCACGATTCTTGACATCGGTTCAACTGCTCAATTAGCAGGAACTCTTGTGAAGGTTCTTAGTATCGCTACGACTGGAACAGTGATGGATATTACTTCGACAGGAGTAATGACTACCACTGGAAACCTACTCACTCTTACTGCAAACTCTGCGACAACTGGTGCAGGATTGCTTAGGATTAATGCCAATGGCCTTACTTCTGGTATTGGATTGGTGATTGCTTCGTCTGCTACTGCTATCACAGGTGCAGGGCGATTGCTTAGAGTAGATCACACAGGCACAACTGCAACTGCCGGCATTATTGCCGAAATTGCCTCTGCTGCTGATGGTGATGATACAGTTTTGAGAGTTACCGCCTCTGGTATTCTCGCTGCCGGAGTTGTCTTGGATGTTTCTGGTGCTGCGGTTACGACAGGTACGATTCTCGATCTTGGTAATGTGGATGCTCTTACGACTGGTACAGCAATCAATGTTGTTTCCAACTCGACATCGAATGGCACACGTTCTCTTGTGAGGATCGTAAATGACAATACTGCAGCTACTGGTACAACTCCGTTGTATGTTCAGCAAGATGCGGTTACTTCGACAAACTTCAAGTTGATGGCAACCTTTGGAACTATCTCGCTTTATATTTCAGATCAGACTAGCCCAAATGGGGCATTGACTGCGGTAGAAGGCTCTATTTGTCTCAATGGTTCAGCTACCGGTCAAGCTCTCTGGAATACAGATGGTGCGACCGCTTGGACTGTGTTCGCTTAATAGTGTGGTTAGCCTACCTAGCAAAAGGGCTTAATAGTTAAAGGGGCGATGCCCCAAAGAGCCGAAGGTTAAGAGCCAGAGGCTGAAAAATAAAATGAACCAAATTTCATTTCAGAACGTATATCAGACAATCACACAACGAGGCGAGTTCAAACTCGGTCAGCGTGCGGTTACTCCTGATGGTAGAGAGTGGCAGTTCGTATTCGCAACTACTGCTCTGACAAACAGTTCTGCTTGTGTTCCTACGGCTGTTACATCAGCCGATCTCTGGTCGTCCTCAACGGACAGTCAGGGAAGGATTGTATACCTTACTCGTGCAGCTTCAACAATGACTGTAGGAGGATTCGAGGATGCGATCGGTGTTGTTGATGAAGGTACTGGTGTGGGTCAGACATTCAAGATTCGCACCAATAGTGCTACGACATTGACACTTTATCCTGAAACCGCACTTACAACTGCCTTGGCAGTAGCGGATTCAGATCTTACCTTTATTGGTATGTCGAGAGTAGATATGGCCGCAGTTACTTCGAAACTTCAGATGTGTCAAGGAGGTAATCAAGTTGCTTTTGCTGCCTCTGATTATGGGTGGCTTTTGACCGATGGTGATGGTCGTGTTCGCTTCGGTGATACGACCGCTATTGTCGGTGCAGGATTTAACACTGGAGATGATACGACTGGACAAGTAGATGTTGCAGTGATCACTGAAGGTGCTTTGACTGCACAGAATCTCGGTTATGCAATTGTTGCAAACGGAGCTTCTGACATCGGCACACTCGTTCGCTGGATCGTTAGATAATGTTTCGCTTCACTCAATCAGAAATGGTTGGGTGGGTGCGGTACGTTACCGCTTGAAGAATGACAAAGCTTCAAATTAGTAATTAAGGATTAGAAAAAATGTTAAATCCAATTGTTTCTGATCCCAATGATTTTAAAGTCGTAGATTTCACGAATAAAACCGACTTTACTTTCACTCCTGAAATGGGCTGCATGTTTGACGGCCGCCCCATCTTTGGTATTACAGGAGCACCCGGGATCAATGGTGGTGAGAGCATGAAATTGCCTTACCATGTAGGCCAAAGATTAGCTATTAATCTTGCTAAAGTCGCAATGACGAGGCAAGCTCCAGCAGTAGATCCGGCTGGAATTCCAACAGGAGTTCCTTTGTGGGACACAGTTAAATTAGATTCACTAAAGAATTCTTATTTGACTGATCTCTACACCCAAGAAAAGCCGATTGCTCAAACTGAAACGGAGAGATTGATGAAGCAAGTTGAAGAATTGAATAAGCTAGTCGTAGGTATGGCCGATAAGATAGGGCAGCCAGCTCCTGCACCAGTTATAGAGCCGGTAGCGATTGTGGTTGAACCTTCAGTGATACCTGCAGAAATGACACCGCCAAGCGATGTGGTTCTGCCAGAGATTAAACTTCCTGAAGATAAGCCTTCTGCTTTGAAGCAAGCTTACTTAGATAAGCAAGATATTATCAAGGAGCTTGAAAGGCGTGGTATTCCACATGATAAGAGGAAGGGAGGTGCTGAATTAAAGAAATTACTCGCTAATAGTTAGTGGCGAAAGCTACAACCTATAGAGGCGAGTGGGGTGCAAAACCCTATGTAGCTTATGGACGAACACGAACTATCAAAAGAAAATATGGATTCTGTGAGAGCTTTGGCTGAAACCAATATGAAAATTGGGGAAGCTAAAAGCACGCTCTTAAAACTTCAAGAGCAAGAAACGTCTTACCTTGAGGAGAGAGAAAAGAAAGTATTGGCTCGAATCGAGAAAATTCTTGATGATAGTAAGGATGTATTAGCTGAAGCTCAAGCTAATTATTCTAAGGTTAGAGAGCTTTTTGGCACAGTTTCTTCAGTCTCTAGTTTCCTGACAAAAGCTTATGAATCTTTTGTGGGAATGCTTACGGATTTCCGAGAGAAAAACGACCTTTGGGACAACAAAGTGAGTTCTATTGAAGAAGGCTTTGCTAAAATTAGACAAGAAATTAATTCTGATAAAATTAGAATTAAGAACGATCAGGAAGCTCTTGATAGAGCTAAAAGAAATTTAGCTGTTGAGCAGAGAAAGATCGTGAGTGATCGAGGTGAGTTGGATCGTGCGATTACAAGATTAAAAGAAGGAAGAATATGAACGAATATTTCTACAATCCGAAAGCACCTACTTTAGAGGAGACATACGATGCCTCAATATCAGCCTCCACTGAAGTTACGTTTGCTACAGGAACGACCTACATTGAAGTTTCGGCAATAGACAAAGGAATCTTTATGAAGTGGGCGGCAGCCGCTACTTCATCTGATTTCGATGAATTTATTCCAGCGAATACTTCAAAAAGATTTCCGATTCTGTCAGCTTCGGCTCAATTTATTGAGGAAGCGGCGACTGCTCATTTAGTAGTAATCGAAAAATAAATGACAAACGCCTTAAGAGATCAAAACTTTATAACTTCACAATTAGGAGTTTTATTCTCTGATGGAGTAACGCTTGTACCGATTAAGATTAATTCTTCAAATAGTGGAGTTTCTGTTGATATAGTTAATGTAGTTGATGCTAGTATTTTGGCTCTCTACGAAGCCGGCAAAGCAATCCCTCGAGATACGAATGGAGTACCAGCGTGGTCTGCACAATCTAATACTGATGCAACTATATCTTATCCAGTGTTTGTAAATTCAAATGGGGAAATATTAATAGATTTATAAAATTATTATGTCTGAAGCAAATAGAGATCAAAATTTCGTCCCGGTGGCTCTCGGTCAATCGAGTACCGATGCTACTGTTACGCTGCCTTTCAAAATAAGTTCCTCGACTGGAAGATTGCTTACAGACAGTGCCTCGGGTGCTGGTGATGTCGTTGGCCCGGCTTCAGCTACTGATAATGCAGTAGCACTTTGGGATGGGGCAACTGGAAAACTTCTTAAAGATTCAACTATCAAGCAGGTTACAACTGTCTTTTCTCCAACTGTTTCTGATGGTGTTTCTCTCGGCTCGGGTGCTCTTATGTGGTCAGATCTCTTTCTTGCTTCAGGGGCTGTCGTTGATTTTAACAATGGTAATGTAGTGCTCACTCATACTGCAGGAATCTTGACGATGGGGACAGGTGAGTTGAGAATCACTACTATTGGCACAAATACTGCTTCGGTGATTACTGTCGGTGGAACAGCTACTCTTACTGGCAAAACTTACGATACGGCCGGTGCAGGGAACGTCTTTCGTATCAATGGTACAGGGATCTCTGCTGTAACTGGTACAGGAGCAGTCGCTCTTGCCGGAGCACCGGTTTTCACTTCATCTATAACAGTTGGAGTAGCAGCCGGTACTACTGGATCAATTATCTTTAAGGGCACTACTTCAGGAACTGTTACTTTGTCAGTGCTTGATGCTGCAGGAACTTGGACGATGAAGCTTCCTGCAAATGATGGAGATTCCGGTCAAGTTCTCACAACTGATGGTAGTGGGAATACTACTTGGGAATCGGCCGGTGGAGTTCCTACTACGA
>Ga0137456_1000029_pt1 | contig 11783 bp, 7 predicted proteins | sample EasRivERMGT615_2_FD_102322 | JGI IMG/M metagenome (GOLD analysis project Ga0137456, IMG submission 102322) | Soil microbial communities from meander-bound floodplain in the East River, Colorado, USA - East River MetaG ERMGT615_2 | ecosystem: Environmental > Terrestrial > Soil > Floodplain ...
AGCGACGGCAACGGCGGCTTCGATACGGCGAAGGTGTCACTCACGGTGGCAGGCATGTACGACGCGCCGGATGCGGCGAACGAGGCGTTCTCGAACGCCGTCGCGCCGGACGTGGATCTGTTCTAGCGGCGGCCGATCCCTCCTGGTCGGAAGGCTATGTCGTCGACCTCGACCACACGCACGGTTAATTCCGCGAGCTGAGCCTGGCGCTTCCACGCCGCCGAGCAGCTTCAAGCTGCGCAAAGGCAGGCAAACGCTCGACCCCGCTTCGGAGATCGAGGCGCACGTGAGAGACCGCGCGCAGTTCTTCTTCGCGGACTTCCTGCCATTCCTGAAAACGCTCGGCGTCGCGATCTGATTCGCGAGCGTACGCAGCGATAAGACACGCGGAATAACGCGCAACGCAGCGCGCCGCAAGGAGCGCTGAACAACTAAATCACGAATGAAAGAGCGGCGAGCAGTTTGCCACGCCGCGCGCCGCATTTTGTTCTGCGCGGCGCGACTTTTCACACGAGGTGCGATTGTCGCCACTCCCTCCGCCTGCGCAGAATCATTACGAATTTTGTCGAAGGCTTTTCTGGGGGAGTCATGGCGAAGCGCGGGGACTGGATCAGATTCATCGTCGGCGACAGGGGCGACGACGACCTGAAGGGAACTGCCGGCAGGGACGTGATCCTGGGTCGCAACGGCGCCGACGTCCTCGATGGCGGCGCGGGCAATGACATCCTGGTCGGTGACGACGTTCACTGGAACTGGAACCACTGCTACTGGGGAAAGTCCAGGGGCAGCCATAACGACTACCTGGACGGCGGCGCGGGCAGCGACCTCCTCCTCGCCGGCCGCGGCAATGACGTCGCCAATTATGCCCTGTCGGAAAACCTGCGGTCGCACGACGCTTACGACGGTGGCAAGGGCTTCGACACGCTGCAGCTCACCCTCACCCACGCCGAGCTTCAGCTTGCCTCCGTGCAGAAGGACATCGCCGCGTTCGAGGTGTTCCTCGCGCGCAAAGCGAACCCGCATAGCGACGGCGGGAGGACCTTCCACTTCCAGAGCTTCGACCTCGACGTGCGCAACTTCGAGGCGCTAAAGATCCATACCGTCGGCGGCAACGCTGCGCCGGTGGCTCGGAACGACAGCTACAGCCTGGACGAAGACACGGTACTGCTGGTGGCCGGGCCCGGTGTGGCGGGCAACGATTCCGATGGCGAGGGCTCGGCGCTCAGTGTGACGCTTGTCGCTGGTCCCGCGCACGGCGCGCTGGCGATGAGCGCCAACGGCTCCTTCAGCTACACCCCGGCGGCCAACTTCAGCGGCGACGATTCATTCAGCTACAAGGCGAATGACGGCGCGCTGGACTCAGACGCCGTGACGGTGGCGCTGGCGGTCGCTCCGGTGAATGATGCTCCGATCGCCGCGGACGACGCGCTGACCACGGCGGAGGACGCGCCGGTCAGCGGCAACGTGGTCAGCAACGATGCGGACATCGACGGCGATCCACTGACCGCGGCGCTCCTCGGCGGGCCGAACCACGGCGCACTAGAATTCGCGGCCGACGGCTCCTTCACCTACACGCCCGCCACCAACTTTTCCGGGGCGGACAGCTTCACCTACCGGATCAGCGATGGGAAGGCCAACTCCGGTGTGGCCACCGTGAACCTGGCCGTCGCGCCGGTGAACGACGCTCCGGTCGCCACGGACGACGCGCCGACCACGGCGGAGGACATGCCGGTCAGCGGCAACGTGGTCGGCAACGATGCGGACGTCGACGGCGATGCGTTGAGTGCGGCGCTGCTCAATGGGCCGAGCCACGGCGCGCTCGACTTCGCGGCCGACGGTTCCTTCACCTACACCCCGGTCGCGAACTTCAACGGCATGGATTCCTTCACCTATAAAGTGAACGACGGCAAGCTGGACTCCAACGTCGTGACCGTGGCGCTGGCCGTCGCCCCGGCAAACGACGTTCCGGTGGCCGCGGACGACGCGGTAACCACGGCGGAAGACACGCCGGTCAGCGGCAACGTTATCGACAATGCGTCAGACGCCGACGGCGACGCGCTGACCGCAGTGCTCCTTGGTGGGCCGAGCGACGGCACCCTTGACTTCGCCGCCAACGGCTCCTACACCTACACTCCAGGTGCCCAGTTCAACGGCACGGACAGCTTCACCTATCGGGTCAGCGACGGGCAGGCATCTTCCAGCGTAGCCACCGTGACCCTTGTCGTCGCTCCGTTGAATGACGCGCCGGTCGCCGAGGACGACAACGTCCCCACCGACGAGGACGTGCCAGTCAGCGGCAACGTGATCGACAACGATACAGACGCGGATGACGATGGACTGACCGCGGCGCTCCTCGGCGGGCCGAGCCACGGCGCGCTCGAATTCGCGGCCGACGGCACCTTCACCTACACCCCCGCCGCCGACTTCTCCGGCGAGGACGGGTTCACCTATCAAGTCAGCGACGGGCAGGCTACCTCCGGAGTGGCCACAGTGAACCTGGCCGTCGCCCCGGTGAACGACACGCCGGTCGCGAACGACGACGTCATTCCAGAACAGGCTATCGCGGCCGGAGCGATCCGCGTCGCCGTAATCGGCGGTAGCTCGGGCAGCTATGTCGCCGCCGCGGCGCAGCTCGAAGACAGCACCGCCTTCAGCATCGACGCGAACGCCATCTCAGCCAGGGCGTTCAGCACCAAGGATCAGTGGACGGCTCTGATCGAGAACTACGACGTCGTCGTGCTCGGCGACAGCGGATTTGGGACGGACTACGGCGCGCCGTCCCTCTTCCCGGCGCTGCGCGACTTCGTCGACGCGGGCGGCGGCGTGGTCACGGCCGGATGGTTCGCCTTCATCCTGCCGGGGCTGCCCAAGGATGCCGACTACGTCACGCCGATTGGGCCGCAGACCTACAAGTACGCCGCAAAGAACTCCACGGTCACGGTCGTCGATTCCTCCCATCCGATTACGGACGGCATCGCCAGCTACAAGGTCAACGCCGCGGTGCACGAGCTCGCGGGCGGTATTGATGACGGTGCCACGGTTCTCGCCCGAGGTGTCAGCGGCAGCGCGTCGCTGCCTGCCATCGTGGTAGACGAGGTGGGCCTGGGGCGCACCGCCTATTTCGGCTCTCTGCAGATGGCGAGCGCGTCGTCATACTCGCCAGACCGCGTTGCCGGCGGCACGGTGGACCAGATCTTCGAGCGGGTCGTGGCGTGGGCGGCAGGCGCGCGGGACGTCTACGCAGCCACCGACGAGGACACGCCACTGCCCATCGATGCCGCCGCGCTGCTGGCAAACGACTCGGACGTCGAGAACGACCTGGCCATCGGCGGGGTCTCGGCGATGAGCGCCCTCGGCGCCACGGTCTCGATCGGCGCAGGCGGCACCATCCTCTACAATCCCACCGGGGCGCTGGATTACCTCACGCCCGGCCAGGTCGTGACCGACAGCTTCGACTACACCATCCTGGACGGCAGCGGCGGCACGGACATCGCCACTGTGAGCCTCACGGTCGCCGGACGCGCCGACACCGACCCGCTCCTATAGGTTCCTACCTACAGCGGCTCGCGCATGCCGCGCCGCAGGTACGCCGTCACCGGCGCGAACAAGTAGTCGAACGCGCTGCGGCTGTCGGTGCGGATGTAGACCTCCGCCGGCATGCCCGCCTGCATGCGCAGGTTGCCGGCCGCCTCCAGCGCGTGCGCCGTCACATCCACGTGCACCACGTAGTACGGCGTGCCGGTCTGCGTGTCCAGCATGCGGTCCGCGGACACGTAGTTGACGTTCCCCGCCACCAGGGGCGTCGTGCGCTGCTTGTAGGCGGTCAGCCGCACTTCCGCGTCAGACCCCTTGCGCACATGGTTGATGTCCTCGGGCCGGATGCGCGCCTCGACGACGAGCGTCTTGTCCTCGGGCACGATCTCCATCAGCACCTCGCGCGGCCCGACCACCGCGCCTGCGCTGAACACGCGCTGACCCACCACCACGCCCGCGATGGGAGCCGCGATGCGCTGGCGGTCGGCGGCGTCCTTCGACGGGCGCAGCCGCTCCTCGAGATCGAACAGGCGCGTCGTGATCTCCTTGAGCTCGTCGGTGGCGCTCTGCACATAGGCGTTTCTCTGCGCCAACACGCGCAGCTCGAGCTCCGAGCTGCGCTGGCGCGTCTTGGCGAGCTCCGCGCGGTGCTCCGACCAGCGCGCCTCGTATTCCGCGACCGCGCGCTCCAGGGTCATCAGCCGCGTCTTCTGTACGTAGTTCTGCTTGAACAACTTCTCGTTCAGGGCCAGCTCCTCCCTCTGCGACTTGAGCGCCCGCCCCTCGGCCGCGATCTGGCCGGCCAGCGCCTTGGCCTCATCCTCGGTCTGGCCGATCTGCTTGTGCAGCACCTCGATCTGGCTGTCCAGCGCCTCGCGCCGCGCGCGGAACAGGGCGACTTCGCGCTGCAGGATCTCCACCACCTTGGGTTCGCCCGAGCGCGCGGCGAACTCCTGCGGAAACTCCACGGCGGGCAGGAAGGCGCGCTCGGCTTCCAGGCGCGCGGCCTTGGCGCGCTCGCCGTCGTGCTGCGTGCGCAGGAGATCCAATGTCGCATCCAGGCGCACGTCATCGATCACTGCCAGCGTCTGGCCCATTTGCACGCGATCGCCGTCGCGCACCATGATCTGCTTGACGATGCCGCCCTCCTGGTGCTGCACCACCTTGCGGTTCATGTCCACCTTGACGAACGCCGGCGCGATAATCGCGCCCGAGAGCGGCGCGAGTACCACCCAAGCAACCATCACTAGGAAGCCAAGCGCCAAGACGCCGAAGCCGGCACGCGACAGGCGCGTGAGCTCGGCGCCGGGCTGGCTTGTGGCACTCACGCCGCCCCCCGCACCGGGGTCAGATTGCGCGCCAAGCGCGCCGTGATGTCCGCGCGCGGCCCGAACATCTCCGCCACGCCATCCATCAATACGAGCAGCTTGTCCATGTTGACGAGCAGCGAGGGCCGGTGCGCGACAGCCACTACCGTGACGCCAGCCTGCTTCAGGTCGCGCATCGCCTGGATGAGGGCCTCGTCACCTTCTGAGTCCTGGTTTGCATTCGGCTCGTCCAGCACCACCAGGCGCGGCTCACCGTAGAGTGCACGCGCAAGCGCGATGCGCTGGCGCTGGCCCGGCGAAAGCGCGGCGCCGCTCTCGCCCACCTCGGTGTCGTACCCGCGCGGCAGGCGCAGAATCATGTCGTGCGCGTGGGCGCGCTTTGCCGCGCGGATCACCGCTACGTCATCAGGTTCGCCGAGGCGCGCGATGTTGCCCGCCACCGTGCCGGAAAACAGCCCCACCGCTTGCGGCACGTAGCCGACGTGCGCGCCAAGGTCCTCGTGCGGCCAGGCCGAGACATCGGCACCGTCCAGCCGCACAGCGCCCGATGCGGGCTTCCACACTCCGACGAGGAGCCGCGCGAGCGTAGATTTGCCCGCCGCGGTTGGTCCGATGACGCCCAGCGACTCGCCCGCTGGCAGGCTGAAAGACACGCCGCGCAGCGCCGCCCGCGCAGCGCCCGGAAACGCATACAGCACGCGCTCCACGGCGAGATTGCCCTTCGGCGCCGGCAGTGCCGTGCCGGCCGGCGCGGGAGGATTGGCCGCGAACAGCTTCTCGAGCCGGCCCCAAGCACTGCGCACCTCGACCAGGTTGCGCCATCCGGCAACCAGCATCTCCACCGGCGCCAGCGCACGCCCGAGGATGATGGTGGCGGCGATCATCACCCCAGCCGACAAGTTCTGCGCGATCACGAGATAGGCGCCGACGCCCAGCATCGCCATCTGGATGAACTGGCGCGTGAACTTGGTGAGCCCGGAGTAAGTCGCGCCGAGGCTGCTCGCGGCAGCCTGCTCGCTCAGCGCCGCTTCGTTCAGCGCCTGCCAGCGCAGCGTCACGGCACGTTCCATGCCCAGCGCGCTCACCGTTTCCGCGTTCGCGGAGGACGCATCGATGAAGCGCCCGGCACGGCGCCCTGCCGCCAGAGCCTGCTCGAGCGGCGCGCGCGTGACGCGCTCGTTCAGCACCGCGAAGAGCAGCATCAGGGTGGCGCCTGCCAGCGCGACCGCGCCGAGCAGCGGATGGAAGAGGTAGATGAGCAGCAAAAACAGTGGCAGCCAGGGCGCGTCGAACAGCGCAACGACGCCGGCGCCCACCAGGAAGCCGCGCAGCGTCGCGACATCGCGCAGGCCGTTCAGGTGCTCGGCCCCGCCGAGCCGCGCCGTCTGCTCGAGCAGGCCTTGCAGCACGCTCGGGCCGAGCCAACGGTCCAGTGCGACGCCGCACGCTGCCAGCAGCCGCGCGCGCAGCACGTCGAGCGCTGCCATCATGGCGAGCGCAAGAAGGGCGCCCACGGAGAGCATGACCAGCGTCTCCTCGCTGCGGCTGGAAAGCACCCGGTCGAACACCTGCAGCATGTACAGCGCGGGCACCAGCAGCAATGCGTTGATAGCCAGGCTGAACAGCCCGGCATAGGCAAAATACTGCTCCAATCGGCCGACAAGATCGCGCACTGTCCCCCCGGATTGCGCGCAACCATTATGCCAGCCGCACACGGCTGACTGCGTCCTCCTAGCCGCGCGGCGGCATCACAATTTGCGTTTGCGTGACAATTGCCACAAGTCTGCCCTCGGCGCTGGTGATGCGCGTCTGCCAAACCTGCGTCGTCTTGCCTCTATGGACGGGCGTCGCTTCGCCGGTGACCACCGAGCCCTCGGCCGCGCCGCCGATGAAATTCGTCTTCGATTCGATGGTCGCCGTGCCATGGCCCTGCGGCATGTTGACCACGGTGCCTATCGCGCCGAGCGTGTCCGCGAACGCCATGATGGAGCCACCGTGAAGGATCTTCCCGGTGGTGCAGAGGTCCGGTCGCACCGTGAGCTGCGCAATGACCTTGTCCGGCGTCACCTCGACGAGCTTGATGCCGAGGAGTTCGGGCAGGATGCCCTTCAGGCGTTCCTGGATCTGGGCGGTGAGATTCATGTCTATAATCCTTTCACCACGATTCTGCCATGCGCGCTGCGCTCGAGCTGCTGTCGGCTGCAGTCGCGCGCATTGCGGCTGCTGGGCGAGTTGGGCGTCGCGCCGGAGAACCTCGACGCGGTGCCGGACTTCCTGCGTCAGGCCTTCCAGACGAGCGGGAAGCGCTCCGAGTCGAGCCGCGCGCCGTGAGCCAGGCGCGGATCCTGCGTGGGGATGGCCACCTCGCCCTTGCGCACGCAGTAGCGCGCGTCGTCGCCCGCCCAGCGCGTCGAGATGGCGCGCCGGCGGCGCCGGCCGCTGTTACCCGGCGCGCCATGCACGATCATCGCCTGGAACACCAGGCAGTCGCCCGGCTGCATGGCGAAGCGCGCGATGCGATACTTGCTCCTGTTCGCCTCGACATCGGGCAACGGCGGCAGGCCGGTGTCGGCGTAGGGCGTGCCATCGGCGAAGTGGTACGGGCTGAACTCCGGCCAGCGGTGGCTGCCACAGACGTACTCGACGCAGACGTCTTCGGGCACCGGGTCGAGCGTCAGCCATACCGAGCACACCTGGATGCCGCTCACCGCCCAGTAGGGCTGGTCCTGGTGCCAGGGCGTGCGCTCCGCGGTGCCGGGCTCCTTCACCAGCAGTTGGTCGTAGAAGAAATTGACGCGCGTGGCGCCCATTGCCTCGCCCGCGATGTGTGCCGCGGGTGACTCGAGCGCGAAGCGGCGGAACTTCGGCAGGCGCTGGAAGAGCTCCAGGTCGCCGAAGAAGCGCCCCGCACCGCCTTGGGGCGTGTACTCCTCCGCGTGCGGACCCGGGTGCGCCATCGCCTCCTCGATCGCATCGGCGAGAAAAGCCAGCCAATCGCGCGAGAACAGGCCGCGCAGGCAGACGACGCCGTCGCGCTCGTAGGCCTCGCGCTCGGCCCCCGACAGCAGGGGCGCCGCGTCACGCCGCAAGCAGGGCTCCGCGCTCGGCGAGCAGCTTGCGCAATACCGAGCGGTGGCAGCGCGCCTCGTCCTCGCAGTAGCAGCCGACCGAAAAGCTGGCGTGATGGGAAAGCGCGGAGAGGAGGTCGAGCACCCGTGCCTTGCCGGGCGAGGCCATCTCCTTGCGGTATTGCCGCGCGAAGTGGGTCCAGTCCTTCTCGTCCCGCGCGCGCTGCCCCAGCTTTACCAGGACCTCGCTCGGCGCGAGATCCGGCAGCCAGACGTCGTACCAGTTCTGCTTCGCAAAATCGGCTTTCGGCACGCCGCGCGGCGGGCGGCGCACGGTGCCGATGCGCAGGCCTTCGGAGGGGGCTCGGCTGGTGCCGAGGCGTACGACCCGGATCACGACAGCAAGTCTATTTCAGGTCAGCGAGCAGCCTCTGGAAGGCGGGCGCTTCGCGCAGGAGGCGGCCGCCAACCTCGCGCAGCCGGTCCACCTGTTCCTTGGGCAGCGTCAATCTGGTCTTCACCTGCTTGAAATAGGCGCGCTCGGCCGGGTCCTTCAGGTTATCGAAGGTCACCTGCGCCATGTACCCCCGCCGCTGCGGGCCGCCGGACGGAGCGGCAGCTTGCCAGGCGGCCAGCGTTTCGCGCACCTGCTCGACGGCGTCCAGAGAGATCCGGTCGACCGGGATCCCCCACATCTGGTCCGTCAGCGTGCCGGTGCCCGGCGGCTCGGGGGAGCGGTCCCAGTCCACCTCGGGGAAGCGCAGCGCGTTCACGGCGATGACCGCCACCTTGCGGGCCAGGCGCAGCGCCGGCAGCGCAGTCGCGTCCGGGTCGACCTTCAGGAGCTCGAAGGCCCTGAGTACCTCGCTCAGGCCGAGATTTTCGGAAAGACCGCCATCGAAGAGGTGGATGTAGGGGCGGGCCGGGTCCTGGTAGGACTGGAGCGCGCGGGCGCGGAGCAGGGCGCGGCCTGGCGTTTCGGACTCGCCAATAGCGGCCTCGGCTGCTTGCTGCCAGGCCGGCGTTTTCCTGCCGCAGGTCCCGCCGCGGTTTTCCAGGGTGATGGGCGTGAGCAGCGGCGGCAGCGCGGTCGAGGTGGCAACGGCCCGTCCCAGTGTCATTCGCGAGAGATCGCCGCAGATCGCGTCGAACTGGTCCTGCGTGAAGCTGAAGCGGGCGCCGGCAGTGACATCGGTGCCGTTGATGATCACGAAGGGCCCCTTGGCCCGCTGCAGATCTGCGAAGGTGGCATGGTCGAACACCGTCTCGTCGTAGATCTCGGCGAAGAGATCCGACTTGCCGAAGGTCCCGGAGGGCAGCCGGAACCAGTTGGTCGGGGTCAGGATTCGCATCACCAGGTCGCGCTCGAGGTTGCGGTACAGCACTCGCGCCTCAAACTCCTCGAACGTCTTCTCCCCGCGCAGGCCGTAATAGGTGGCGGGCAGCGTGCCGCCCGACACCGCGGAGATCACGTCCACCTCGTCGAGGAGGCGGCGCTTCACGCCGTTCACCGTGACCTCGGTGCGCCGCAGCTCCTCCAGGACACCGTAGCCGAGCGCCGCGGCGCGCGTGCCGCCGCCGGAGATGGCGAGGACTACCAGCAGGTCGTCGGATTGGCCGGGGCGGCGGGTCGCCTCGGCGGGGCGGTAGCCGGGCGCGCCGACCTGCTCAAGGCGCGGCGTGGCGGGCCAGTGGGCGCAGCCACCGGCGAATACGCAGAGTGCCACCGACAAGGTGACAGCACGGGCCGAAGCGATGTTTGAGGTGAGTTTCATAGTCATAGTTTTCCCACTTGTTCCTTCAGCCCAGCGTGTGCGACGCGAATGCTCATCGCCCCGCCCCCGGGCAGCCCTGCGCCGCCCAAGCGAGGAAGGAGCTGTATGGTTCACGGTCGCGCAGCGGCGGGAGCCATCCCATCAGCTCGCGCGCGTGGCGCGTGTCGCCGGCAAGGCAGTGATGGAAGATGGCGATGACCTGCGCGCGCGCGGTTGCCGCCTGGAACTGCGACTGCGACGCGAACCTCGCCGGCTTGCGCCGGTGCACCAGCGCATCGATCGCCAAATGCTCCGCGGCAATCGGATCGGTGGGGCCCTTCAGCCCAGCGATCTCCACCGCCCGCGCCTCGCTCGCCAGCAGCCACTGCGGCCATACTACCAAGTCCGTGTCGCGCAGCAGGTGCGCGACATTGCTCCACAAGCTGTAGCCGGGCCGCCGCAACTCGGGGTGCCACTGCTCGTCGAGCATCGCGCGCCTGCGGAATCGCTCCCGGCTGCCCTCGATCAGCGCGCGCGGCAGGACGGCCGCCGCCCAGCCGCCCTCTTCCAGGCTGGCGTGACTGCGCTCGGCGCCCATCAGCCAGGCGTACAGGGGCTCGGCCCGGAAGGTGGACGGCGCCGAGGACACGCGGCGCGGAAAATTGTCCGTCAGCGGCAATGCCACCGCCGTCAACTCGCGCAGCACGCGCGCATCGGCCATGAATAACGCAGCCATCTGCTCCGGGCTGTCCACCGCGATGCGCTGCAGTTGCGGCCCCATGCGCGGCAGCCGCCACGGCCGGGAGAACGCCCCGCGCGACACGGGTGCAATGCCGTCGCGGCTACCCATCAGGATCCACTCCAGGCCTACCCCGGACCAGAGCGTGCAATCCTCGAAGGCGTCGCAGAACGCCCGGATGATCGCGAGCGTGTCCCCCTGCTGCAACTGGTGCACCGGCAGCCAGTAGGTCGCCAGCCCGCCCGGGTTGAGCCGCTCGCGCAGCAGCCGGAAGTACTCCAGCGAATACAGCGAGGCGACCCCCGCGACCTTCGGCGGCGGCGGCTCCCCGGTGATCAGGTCGTAGCGCCGCGCGGTCTGCTGCAGGTAGAACCTGCCGTCTTCCACGTGAACCGTGACCCGGCTGTCGCGCAGCGGATGGCGCTGCGGGTCGGGATACGCGATGTCGGACAGTTCCAGGATGTCGCGCGACACGTCGACCACGTCGATGCGGCGGACGTCGGGCAGATCGGTTACCGCGCTGGCGGTGGACCCCACGCCGAAACAGATCACCAGCGCGCTCTCGATGCGCGGATGCAATGCTGCCGGAAGATAGGCGAACAGCCGCATGTAGCGCTGTGCGTCCGCCGACGTGGCGGACATCGAGTACGAGTTGGTTGCCAGGCGGTAGAACCAGGGCTCGCCGAGAAAATCATTGCGCAGGTAGAACGCGGTCTCGACGATTCCTTCGCGCGCGGCCACGATGCGCGCGTCGAAATACTGTTCGACGTGGCGGTAATGCGTGTGCGTCATCCTGCCGTGCGGGAACAGCGCCAGAGCGGTTGCCGCCGCCACGATCGGCGCGAGGCGCGGAAGCCACGGCTGCCCCGCCGCGGGCACTGCAATCGCAACGACGACATAGAGGGCAGCCAGCGCGAGGAAGGAGCGTTCCAGCCCCAGTCCCGGCAGCAGCAGGAACGCCGCGACGAGCGAGCCCGCGACCGCGCCCAGGGTGTTGGCGAGCGTGAGCAGCCCCGTGGTGGTGGCGGCGTCCGGCATGCCCGCGCGCATGCGGCTGCCCAGCGCGGTGAACAGCACCCCCGAGGCGAGGCACACCGGCACCATCAGGAACAGCGAAAGCGTCAGCAGGCGCGCCGTCGGCTCGAATTGCCGCGCGACCAGCATGCCGAAGAAGCCATGGAACGCAGCGTAGCTCGCCACCACGCTGATGCCCGCAATCGCTGCCGCCAAGCGCGCCGCGGTGGCGGGCTGCCACCCGCGCTGCGACCAGCGGGACGCGAGCATGCCGCCCAGCCCGATGCCCGCGAGCACCACTGTCAGCATGAGCGCGAACATCAGCGTGGTGCCGACCTGGAACAGG
>Ga0137456_1000033_pt1 | contig 11227 bp, 11 predicted proteins | sample EasRivERMGT615_2_FD_102322 | JGI IMG/M metagenome (GOLD analysis project Ga0137456, IMG submission 102322) | Soil microbial communities from meander-bound floodplain in the East River, Colorado, USA - East River MetaG ERMGT615_2 | ecosystem: Environmental > Terrestrial > Soil > Floodplain ...
CGGTCATAACTCTTTACCTTTTCCTTAAGAGTAGTTGGATCTAATTCGTGGATTAATTGCTCAACTTCTCTAATCTTAGACTGCAATTGCTGGGCTTCCAGGGGCTGGGAAAAGTTGATTAGGGAAGAGATTAGTGATTTGTGTCGTGCTTGGAGAAATGCTAGGAGTGTTCGGTATTGCTTGTCCTCCGTTAGGATTAGGAGGGATCGGACTTGCTCCTCCGGGAGTTGGTCTAGGAACATAAAGAATACGGTTAATGTTTCTGATATCAAATGTTTCGAGATATTGACGGAAGATCTCATTTATAGCAAGCATACCTTGATCAGCAATAGACATCATAATTGCAGGATCTTGCTTCATCTCTGCAAACTTAGCTAAGCCCTCAAAGTATTGCTGTGCACCCTGTGTAATCTGTTGCCAAGATTGTCTATCTAAAAGTTTATTAGCGTTTGCACCTACTATGGAGATCTCCATAATAAGCCAATTCTTAAATAGATCGAAGGGATTCTTGAAGAACATCTCAACCTCAGGTCCCTTTGAAAGATACTTAAAGATTTCAGCTTCTCTCGCACCAAACTGTACGAGATTGAGAACTGTATCCTTTACTATAGAGAGATCAAATTCTCTAATATTACCATAAACGTAATCGAATTTCCTAGCAGATTCTTGAACTCTAGCTCCAGTATCTGTAGCTGTTCCTGGAGTACCAACTTGCGGCATTCCAAGTGTTAGTTCATTAATACCAGTGCGCTGCTGAGAAAAGATAACTGCTTGACTTTCATTGTTATAAGAAGAAGCCTTAACATCAGACATTGGCATAGCTTGAATATCATCCATTGAATCTACGAACCACATCTTACCTGGGTAGATAGATTCGTTTGGAGATATTGAAGAGTTTTTAAGGACCTTGAACATTTGAGAATTAGCAATAGTTGCATTGTCAATTCTCTGTCTATGCTGAGTCGTTACCTCTTCTTGAAATTGTTCATTCTGCTTAGCAATTCCAATTCCAGTCCATCTAAATTCAATTGGAATGTAGTTTCCCTTTCTATATGGACGTCTTAAATCACGATGCCAATTGTTCCATAAAGAGGAGATAGTTCTAGAACCACGATGATACCATATACAAATTGCTTGTGGGCCTTTACCTAGATCGTAGTCTGTCCAAATTTCGTAGAAAGTTAGTTCTTTTGGTAAGATAGCTACTCTATTAGTAGCATCATCTAGCTGGCGCTCGTAACCTTGAGTATCTTGATCTCTAGTAGACTGATTATCTACCCAAGTTTGTAGAGATTTAGTTGTACCTTTCTTTAAGAAGTTAGCTTTCTCAAGAGACCAAACTTGAGTTGGAGTGAATGTGTGAATCTCACCAACCCAAGGAGAAACTTGAGGATCTTGAGATTGAAATGGCTGAAGATAACGTGAGTTTGGTACAGAATCTATTGTAGATCCACGTGAGATTACGACTTCAACCTCTTCTTCTTTCCCTTCGCTATTCTCGAAAATAGCTTTACGTGTGATATCTTCATAACCTGTGCGTGCAATACCAGTTCCAAACTTCTCAAGTTCCATTATAGCTGGTTGCATCTTAGTGCGTATCTTTATAGAATCAAGTAAAGTTCTATTAAGATACTTCTCTACATCAGCATCAATATCGTCGAACTGAGAAGGAAGTTTAACAGACACATGTTGGGGTAATGCATATAAGGTTTGCATCGTCCTAGCATGTACTGCTTCAAAAGCTATCGCTGTAAGAGGTATGATTATATTTGCTGAGTTTAAGAAAGGAAATGTATTTGGTGCAGTTGGCCGTTTAGATATATAATCTCTTTGCTGTGAAACAAGATCAGCTAAATAAGGAGATCTTTCAGCATCATGATTAGTAAGCTCAGTGTCAAGCCAACTAATCATTGCGTCTTCAATATCTTTTGAAATAGTTAGTTGGCGTGGATATGGCATTTTTTATTCGAATGGGTTGATAAGCTTTTCTATGCTTTTGTTAAAGGCTTTATGACCATGCAATAATTCTAGAGTGCTTATATTATATGCAACTATAATATGTTCTCTACATCTAAATTCAGTTTCTGGATTACATGCAAAAGGAAGCTTCACAAATGGATCTGTAAACTCACCAGCTAAAATAGAATCTAATATAGCTACAATTTCTTCGGAGTACTGTATTGAAACTGTATCACTTGTATTAAGCCAAATAGTAATATGAGAAATTTCCATAAGATACTAAACCGCCCACTTCGTGGAATCGTTGGGGAGTACCGCTCCCGGCGCGGAAATTCGTTCGTGGATTGGTGAAGCTGTGCGCACAGCAAAGCCCGGCGCGTAGTACACGCTCGCTCGCTAACTTCCGCGCCGCATTCGCGACGCTCGCTCACTCACTGCTCCGCCGGGCGCTGTGCTTATTATTAGAATTAGTAAACTTGTTAGAATTAGTAAATCCATCTATTTGTTCTCGCCGGGAAAGAGGGTTAGATGGGTTGATAGAATTGTTAGATGGGTTAATAGAAGCTAAGGCTAATTCTATTTGATCTTTATTGCTAGAGATTGGAACCAACAAATCTATCAAACTATTTAATCTCCTTTGTGCCTCATCTTGTGGTGCTTCTTGCATAAGAATTCTCCATTGCTTTCTTCTAGAGCTAACTCTATAATTTCGATGCTTCTTCCTTAACAACCTCTCCATGCTTACCATCTTTAATTTCTTCTACTTCAACATCAGAGACAAGTTCAACACTAATCTTAATTCCAGTATCTTTATCTAATAGAAAAGCCCCTTTACCATCTAATACACTATCAGCTAGTACAAAACTACCTTCCTTTAATTCCTTATCAGCATGTGTCCATCCAATGACATCATTCTCTCTATACTCTGGCATCTTCAAAGTTGCTAAGAGATTGCAAATTAATCTCGCAAGATATTCTCTAGCTGGAGCTACTTTTGGTGCCGGAGTATCTAAATCAATCTCATTTTGATTATCTAACTTATATAAATCACCTAGCATCTTAGTTTCTTCTGAAGTTAAAGTGTTGCTCTTTACTTCTTCTTTGACGAGTGCTCCATCTTGTGATGCTTCACGCATAGAAATCTCCCATTATTAATGTCTAATGCCAACGATGGATCATCATAAACCTTGACAATATGATGGACTTCTTGACCTAATTCACCACAATGTTCACACTTATAACCAGCCCTAAGCTTCACTAAATCCAAAAAGTTTCTATATTCTATCGTACGATAAAGCAAATACCTAAGCCTATTCCACTTCTTGAACCATTCACTACGTGGCAAGCGTTTGCCTTTTAATCTTGTAAGCTGTCTGAGGATTTCTTTTGCGCCAATGATGGACCTATTACCGCTAGCAAAGCTCCGAGGCTTATAAACACCCCCGTTAAAACTGGATCTTGAGTATCCTTTATCGAATTGAGACAAGTCTCCCTCACGTCAGAAGGAACTAATGCACCCATAAGGATAAGTAATGGGCCAGAAATAGTGGTTAATTTGGATGTCGTAACTTTCTCACGAGTCTTTTCAAAAGTACTCTTAGGGCGCTCCATCTGAATCTCCATAAACTGACGAGTATCCAGTATAATTGCTTCTTCCAGCCATAAGAAGTTTCATACCCTCTTCCCGAGCTGCTATAACTCTTTGATTTACGGCGCTTCTCCAATATGCTCGACATTGAGCTAACGCATCTAATAAGTGAGTAACGTTAGTTCTCCCAAATTCCCGGAATTGCTGAATGATATCATATTGATCATCAGCATGGTGAATCTGACCAGCTTGATAATATCCCGAGAGACCAGCTATTCTCGCATTCTTTTCGACATTCTTAGTCTTTACACCTTCAATATTGAACCGTATCCCACGATGCTGCATTTCTCTCGTGACGTAATCTACTAAAACTGAGGAGAAGAGCACGTCTTCTATTAATACTACTCTAGGCTTATAGATTAATACGTCTATAAATATTTCCTCTGTGAGAGATACAGTGGTGAATGACGCCATCTTAGCTTTTAACGTATAGATACCATATCTAGATCCAGAATCGGTTCCAGTAATGACATAACCTGTCATACCATCTTTTGCTGGATCTACACTTATGATGATATCCAGCTCTCTAATATCTATAACAAGCTCTTCAAACCCATTGTAAACACTAAGCTTTCTTCTAGAAGCGTCAAATGTGAATAATCTTAACCACTCATCCTCAAACTCAGATTTACCTTCATTGGGATCATTCATGTACTGTGCATTCCAAACAATTGGATCTTGCCTCAGTACTTCTGAACTTTCCCAAGTCATAATCTCTTCACAGAGAAACTTCTTAGATCCATCTTTCTGTATTCTATAGACAGGCTCAACGTATCTGATCATTTGAGCACCATATACTTTCATGAGATGTGCATATACATCATCATGAGCCCATCTAGTACCAGATGTATCTAAGAAACCTGTCTTTTGTGTTACGAATAAAGATTGTGCATTGTTTACCCAACTAATAATTCCCTTTCTTTCAGTTGGCGAATCTCTAGCATCCTTGCCATAAATATCGTCAAACTTAAGAATGTCATGGTGAGGACCTTGATATTTAGCACCAACGCCGACAGTCGAGAATGTAGCCTCTTTATGATGTTGCTGTCTGGGAAGCTCTAATTCAGTAGAGTTTATGCGTTGATGCTTATAAGTAGGAACTAACTCTGGAAATAAAGTAGCGAAGAGTTCGTTCTTGAGAACGTGACCTGCAATTTCCTTTAAGAAATCTTGAGCAATACCAGCGACTTCGTGTGATAGAAGAATACGAACGTTAGGACCTAAGTCATATGGATAAGTTTCTTTCTTTAGATCATCAGGAAGTACTGTCTGAATTGAGTCTGATATTGTACCAATTGTTGTCTTGTAATGACCACGTGGCCAAAGTGTAATCTTGAATCTGTTATATCTATATCTTTCTCTCCACTTACATAGCTTACCGTGTGGATCTACTTGAAGTTTGTTGTAGCCAAGAATTCCATAAGCTAGCCAAAAGAGATCGGACTTGGCTTTGATTCTCATGAGCTTTATTTGCTCATCAGTCAAGCCATTTCTTCTTATATCAGCCTTTTTTAGAGTATCAGTTCTTTCTTCTTCAGTAGGGAAGCCAGCATCAACTGGATTAAAGTTATCCGTTGACATTAGCTGGTATCTCTAAGAACTTACTTTCCACTTCATTTGCCTTTGAGAAAGCAGCTAAAAGATTATCAGCTTGCTCTTGGGTGATATTGTTTGTTTGGCTATTGTGAATAGAATTATCATTTACCACAATAGATGGAGCTCGTTCACTACCAATAACTCCCGTCGCCTGTGCAACTCTCATAGCTCTATCAAAGTACTGCATAGGCATAGCTTGTGAAAGATTAAAGTCATCTCGGATAAATTCTTCAACTTTAGAGAGAGAATTAAGTTGGAGCATCTTAAGTCTCTCACCAAGAGATTCACCAGCCCTCTTAATTATATTATCTTGAAGCTTCTGCACCATGGCTATAGCTTCTGGAGTCTTCATTAAACATGAGACCCAAGAATAACTATAGCCATGTTTCTCAGCAGCTTCAGATATGGACATCCCGCCGACCATATCTACAACAACTAGAGTATGGGCGGGAGTCCATTTCTTTATACGAAGTAATGCCATTCCTGGCGGACGTCTTGCTAACATTATTGTGGCCTTTGTGGTTTTAATCGTTTCTTCATCATCGTTAATCTCTTTGCATTATAAGACCTCGGCGCCTTAGGTACTCTCAAGGTTGCCTTCGGTAACTTATATGCTTCGCCGGGTCTTTTGGGCATTTTTGTTTCCTCGACGAATTAAGCAAAATTTAACGATGATGACGACGGAACCACCAAAAAAGATTGTTCTTTGATGGTACTGGAGTTGGTGCAGTTGAAGTGTGATAAAAATCTTTATGCCTCAACATTCGTCCTAAGAATCTTCTATCACCCTCTTCTTGTTCTTCAAAATCTAATCTATTTACCATAGAATAGACGTTAAGAATACGAACTAAAGGATTAGTCTTAACTCGAATTGCAGCTCTTAGGTTTGTTCTCCCTCTAAATAATCCAAGATTTCTTCTATCCAATTCTTCAGCTTCTTCATCCATCTGTCTAAGCGTTGCTTGAACGATATTGACATATGGATACTTTCTCTTTGGAGTTGGATTTGTGAAAGTGTAATATGGATTCTTAGAGATAAAGTCGCTTCTTGCGAGTTCTCTTCTATCAGCTTCCTCTCTTTCTTCATCTATAGAACGTGAATCATAGAAGAAGATTACCCTATTTCTAGGGTTGAGATCCGGAAGAGAAGATACGGCCGCATTTCCAAAGTATGCGATGAAGCGACGATCATACTCTTCAGTCTCATCATTTTCTAATCTTTGAGCTATACCAAAAACTCTAGGCTGCTTAACTAGAGGAGTTGATCCTCCGCCACTTGAAACAGTCAGTAATTCATCTGGATTTGACTGAATTGCAGCTCTATCACCAGACGTAAGTTCAAATGCATATACAGCAAAATGTGTAACTAAAGCATTTGGATCACCACCACCAAACGCACCCCAACCAAATCTATCTATAGTTCCGTTAAAAGCTGGTCCTGTAGTACACGCTACTGATGCAGATCCAGCTAAAGTGTTATCAATATAAAACTTAAAATCTACGTTTGCTCCGTTTTGTACAAACGTTGCAATGCAGACAGCATTTGTTACAGTGCCTATAGATGCAATACCTGCTGCACTAACAGTATCCGTTCCATCATTTGTGTATAGGCTAACGCCACCATCTAATATCTTAACACAAAATGAGTAGAACGGATAATCGACTGCACCATAATTACACCCAATAAATGTACGTCCAGTTGGATCTTCTGTGGTAGTAAATACCCAAGCTATTGAAACTGGACGCGCTAATTGTAATAAAGCTGGAGCATTTACAGTGGCCTTATCATCTACATTAGGACAATGTAATCCACTAGCATCTTGTGTTGCCCCAGAAAGAGATAGAGTAACTCCATTCTTTAAATCTACAAGGGAAGATTTAAGATTATATGTAACTGTTGGTAAGCCAGATAAAGTCATACTATACCGTCCATGCTACGTGATCTTTATAATACTCAGATTGGTCTTGTTCTGGACGGAGGAACGTTCCTCCAGTGACACTAACACTAGAAAGAACATAATTAGCCACGAATACTTTATTGGTTAATCCATCAATTAAAGTATTCTGGTTGTACTGTCCTCTAAGAACTCCATCAATCCACCACTCTAGGATTCCATCGCCAGAAGTTTCTGTTGTACTACACTTAACATGAAAAGTTTCTAAAATCCAACGTCCCTTATTAGCTGAGGCATTTGCGTTAAAGGTATTATCAATATTAGCTACATATGCAGCTGAACCAGTAGGAATATTATAAAAACCTTCACAGTCAGTTTGTGTAGTCTGTGGAGGACTTCCTTGACTCTGGAAATCAAAATCTATTCTACCTTTGCCGGGATCACCTAGATCTCTGGCAATTAACACTCTCTTTCTGCCAGAAACAGAAGGATATAATGTATCATTAACAGTGGTGAATACTCCTACAGTTCCAACACCACCACCTCCACCAGCAGCGGTTTGCCCATACCATATCTTTCTTTGATACCAAATTTCATAGATTGGACCTACAAAGCCAACTCTAAATTGACCACCACCACCTTCAAAGCTAGGAGCAATTGGCTTGTAGATAGTAGAACGTAATGCTGTTGAACCATCTTCTAAATTAGCACAGCCAGTAATATCCACCCCGTATAGTTCATTATCCCCTGCGTAGATACTATTGACGTAGGGAGACTCTAATACTCTATTAACTAACTGTATTAGTATAGTATACCCTTGACCTTGCCACGATTGTAGCTGTCCTGATCTTGTATCAAATAAAATTGTACCGCTCGGAACAGGATCAGTACCAGCAGCAATAACAGCAGCAGTACAATTTAGAGAGTAAGTTATTACTTGCCCTAAAGAGTTTGTTGCTGAGATTGTAACTGTAAAGGCTGTTGCTCCAACTAAAGGAGCATTTGATGCATACGTAAAAGTTAATAAAGAAGTAAGAGTTGCTCCAGTAAGTGGATTATTACTGTAGCCTACTGTTACTCCTGAAGGTAATCCCACAGAAGAAATATTGATGTTTGATGAAATCCCACCTATTCTAACTGCTGTAAGATTAACTCCTACTGAACTACCAGGAATTGCTGATATTGTTTGTGAAGAGAGAGTAAAAGAGATATTTTGCCCTCCTTGTCTCTTTCCTCTATCTCTAGCGCCCTTTGAAGATATAAAGCCCATGATTTTATCCTTAAGAAAGAATTGGTACTTGAAGGAATTGAACCTTCGATCTTTTCTTTGAAAGTGCCCGACCACTTTCTTTTAAGATCATCCCGGGATAAGTACCTCAACGCAAGTAATTACTTCAACGAAGATTTTTGGTAGAAAGTATTACCTTGCGTATTTTCAAAACGTTACTCTTCAAACGTCAATACTGCTCTAACATTTGCAGTCTGCGTAGCTGGAGACGTACAGACAAGTCCAACCTTTGTAGAAACTGCCATCTTGATTTGTTCGTCCTTGGGGAATACAAATACAGCAGTTCCACCAACGGGAGTAACTTGCTGTGACCACAATTCTGTAGTAGTTGTGGGTTCAGCAGTAGCAGTCTTTTGACAACCAGTACAAAGAGATGCAGGAATTGTCTGATCAATTGCAACTGGTGTTAATGCAGACATCGTACCCGCAGTCGTCTGAATAAATAACTGAATTAATACTGGCGCATCAGTTGCAGTTACTGAAGCAAAACCTATTTCCAAAGTTCTAATCATTGCCAGCCTAGTTGCTGGCGTAACTAATTGAAGAATAGTCTTTGCGGTTGTAGCCGTTAAAGTCTGCGCGCCTGATAAGAGCCTATAAAGATGGAGAGCCATTTTCTTTTCCTTAATGCTAGGAGTCTTGTTTAGACCTCGCAATTTGCGGAGCCTAGCCCTTCTTTCTCTTTTGAAACGTCGCCGGGAGTTATGGAAAGTTTAACTATAAAAAATATGGTAATATTACCAAAATTCTCAACGATAAAAATCACATCGTGACGTTCTTACGAAACTTAAATGTTCTATCAGATGCTGCGTTTCCTGTTATATCTTTTAATCTTAACCAAGCATGTCCCATTGGTTCAGTATATCCTCTAGCTGTTCCCGCTGCTGGAGGAGTTATAGTAGATGCGCCATCGTTACTCTTAAGAGTGACGTAAGACCCATCAACATCCTCAAAAGAGACTTGAATCTCATAAGAATGAGCAGCATCTAATGTAGCTGGAGATTCTATTATTAACTGAACTGCATCGTCATATTCTAAAGAGCCTTTTACACTTCTAGAAACAGCTGCTCCAGAAGCAATTACTAAATCTTCTAAGTTGACACTAAATGAAGATGTGCCCATTTTATTCTTTTAGCCTCTTACTCTATTCATGCACAATATTATTAATTTACTTTTTAGTAGGCTTCTTTACAGTCTTCTTAGTCGGCTTTGCCATAAAATTTTCTCCTATGAGATTTTCAAAGACACCTCGCCACCTAATTTAATATAGCCTTCTGCCCGAAATCTGTCAAGTGGGCCTTAGAGAGGACCAACGAGTCCAGTTTTATGGATTTAATGAAAGAATATTTTTTGATAAAATTTCCCATAAATATTAGATGAGGTATATCTATACATGTGTGTGCGGATTTTCCCCCTCCCCCTATTGTTCATACATGGATATTTCATACATGCACATCTCACAACTAAGGGTACGATTCTTGCCATCGCGCGCGCGTGCGTTTCATTACATGCACGCAACGCATAGCGTGTCACATTGATACACGTACTATTACGTAGGTATAAGTGCGGGGTTGCGTAGGTACTGGCATAAATGTAGATTGATTGCCAGTTACCTCACTCACCTTTTATACTTAGAGGTATCCTATCATGTACACTGGCGTAGTCTACCCACCATACGCACCCGATAGCATCATTCACGCTACTGTGCGGAAGATCATTGATGCCTCAGTTATTCGGATCTCTCGTAATGACATTGGATTCTGGGTAAGAGGTTACGGGAATGAGATTCTCACCGAGTGTGGGTATGAGGCTTGCAAGCGTGCAGAATACTTGCAAGAGCATTATAACTGTCGCATCATCGTTTCATCTTCTTGCCGTTATCTTCGCAAGTATTTCGAGTAACACTTCACTCCCTGCGCGTTCGTGGCGCTAGTGGTCATACACTAAAGGGAGTCTCGCAGTAGACGTTAAGTATGTACTAGCTAGTAGCTTTAGCAGATAGTTAAGCGTTAGTGTTGCTAATAGTAGCGGTGTCGGTGAGTAGCCGTGAAGTAGCATGGCACGATCACTAGCTAGCTAGTACATACTACCGAGTCTCGCAGTAAGATGTCCTACATTCAGCCAAGGAGCTAGAGTCATGAGAAAACAGAGAAAGGATAAGGTCAAAGAACTACTTGCTTTGATTAGTCGCGGTCCATCATTAGGCTTTCCTGGCAACACAATCACTGTGGCAGAAGCAGAATCTAACGCAAGGATATGGTTGAATACGTGGGTTGAGCCTCTTGTTATGGAACTTATGCCAGAACTAAAGAAGGAGTTACTGAAATGACCTTGCCAACCCTCGTCACACTCGTTATCGTATCAATCATCATTCTCGCGTTCGCCGATCAGGCTAATCACCCGTCACAAGAGGATTAGAGACATGTGTAAAGTTCGCTATAACACCCTACTTCGTTCGTGGATATGCTATATTACTGATGTAGTGGGAAAGTTTGCATATACTTGTGAGTCCCGTAGTGAAGCAATGTACATTGCAACGCATCTCTATCACTCTTAATCGAATGAGAACGTCTACACGGTAAGGCGAAGTTATTGGGGTTCGAGTCCCCACCGTGTATTTTTAGCTTAGTTCTGTTTTCCTACGCGTTCTACTCGTTCTACCTGAATTACTCGCGTAACTCGCGTTACTCGCGTAGAGTATTTGGGGGTGTCCTGTGGGTGTTGTATGTTATTTTTTTTTTTTTTTTATATATATACAATACATACAACACACAGGGGAGGGGGGGGATATTAGCCTCGAGTAACCCGATTAACTCGGGTAGAATGAGACAAACGAGTAAA
>Ga0137456_1000034_pt1 | contig 11045 bp, 9 predicted proteins | sample EasRivERMGT615_2_FD_102322 | JGI IMG/M metagenome (GOLD analysis project Ga0137456, IMG submission 102322) | Soil microbial communities from meander-bound floodplain in the East River, Colorado, USA - East River MetaG ERMGT615_2 | ecosystem: Environmental > Terrestrial > Soil > Floodplain ...
CCCAGGAAAGGGCGCGGTCGGCGAGGGCTTCGAGGCGGTCCAACCCTATTTCTTGAAGCGCGCCACCTGCCTGCGCATCTCGTCGTAGATGGCGCGCGCGTTGGCGATGCCCTCTTTCTCCAGCTTGGCAAGTTCGCCGTCGAGCACGGGCTTGAGGTCCGCGCGCCATTTCTCGCGCGTGGCGTCGTCCACGCGCACGATCTCGTGGTTGAGCGGCTTCACGGCGTCCAGGCCCGCCTGGTCCCACCTGTTCCACCAGGCGCCGAACTTGTCGGTGAGCGCCTGGCCGGTGGTCGCGTCGATCGCCTTTTGCACGTCGGGCGCCAGCTCGGCGTAGCGCTTGGGGCTCATCACCAGGTGGAAGCAGCTCGTGTAGACGCGCGCATCGAGGTGATGCTTGAGGATGTTCTCCAGGCGAAAGCCCTTGATCGCGTCCCACGGGAACACCGCGCCGTCGATCACGCCCTTTTCGATGTTCTCGTACACCTGCCCCGGCGGCATGCCCACCGGTGTCGCGCCAAGATAGGCGAGCAGCGCCTGCGTGGGCGGGTTGGGTGCGCGCATGCGCAGGCCCTTTACGTCCGCGATGGTCTTCAACGACTTGTCGCGCGTGTGGAACAGGCCCGGGTTGTGGCAGTGGAGCGCGATGGGCTTGAAGTCCCTGTAGTCCTCGGCAAGGAGGTCGGGCAGCATCGCCCAGAGCGCTTTCGACGCGGAGTCCGCGCTCTCGGCGACGAAGGGCATCTCCATGATGGAGGTGCGCGGGTAGCGGCCGCGCGGGATGCCGTTCAGCCCGAAGGCGAGGTCGGTGACGCCCTGCTTCACCTGGTCGGCCTGGTTCTCCACCTTGCCGAAGGGCGAGTTGCCGGCGAAGACGCGCACGGTGACCTTGCCGCCGGAGCGCTTCTCGATCTCCTTGCCCAGGGGCTCGAGCACGTCCACCGCGAAGCCGTGCGTGGGCGGAACGAAGGTGGTGAACTTGAGCTCGGTCTGCGCCTGCGCGCCGGCGCCAAACCCCAGCGCGACTGCGGCGGCAATGCCGGTGATGCGTTGTTTCATGTCTCCTCCAGGAAGATCGGGGTCAGGGCGCATTCTATTTCCTGAGCGGCATGTGCGCGAGCCACTTCGCGACCTCTTTCGGGTCGGAGAAGAGGGTCTCGAGCTCCGCGCGCGCCTCTGCCTCGGTCTGCAGCACCGAGTCGATGACGCCGCGCTCCGCGCCGCTCCTGTCCGTGGCGAGCTCGAGGCGAATGCCGAAGGGGTCGAGGAAGTAGGCCGACCAGAAGCGCCCGCCCAGCGGCACCGGGCCGATCACGTCCACGCCGCACGCGCGCACGTGCGCCACCATGGCGTCGAACTTCCCCGGCGCCACGTGGAAGGCCACGTGCTGCATGCCGCCGACGTGGTCGCGCACCTGCTTGGGCAGCCCCTTCGGGTACTCGAAGATGGCGAAGAGCGAGTCGTTGCCCATGTCGAAGAAATAGTGGCGCAGGTTGTCGTAGGGCGGCTGCCAGCGCTCGGCCTCGTAGGGCACGCGCCGCGCGTGCACCAGGCGAAAGCCCATCACCCGCGTGTAGAAGTTCATCGCCAGCGGCATGTCGTCGGAGACGATGGCGAGGTGGTCAACGCCGCGCGTGTTCATGGCTCTTCTCCTCGAGCGACGCAAGGAACGGGCGCACCGCGGCGAGAAAGCCCGCCAGGTTGTCGCCCACGACATTGTGGCCGGCGTCCACTTCCGCGAGCCGGATGCGCGGGTTCGCTGCCGTCACGCGCGCGGCGGCCTCGGGTGCGAACAGGTCCGAGCGCGTGCCGCGGATGACGAGCGTGGGCGCGCGCAACTCGCCGAGCGTCTGCCACATATCCACGCCGAGCTTCGGGCGCTCGCCGGTGGCAAGGGTCTTGCGGAACTGCTCGCGAAAGTGCGGGTCGCGCTTGATGGCGAAGCCGCCGGGCACGGGCGCGAGGTAGGCCTCGAAGCGCGCGCGCTTCTTCGCATCCTTGGGATCCGCCTTGAAGTACGCCATCGCCTCCTCGATCGTGGCGAAGGCATCGGGCACGCTCGCAACGCTCTGCGCGACGCGCCTGGAGCCGGCGGGCGCGTTCTCGGGCGTGTAGTCCACCAGGACGAGCGCCGCGACGCGTTGCGGGTTCTTCGCCGCGAAGCAGGCGCTGTTGCGCCCGCCCATCGAGTGCCCCACCACGATCGCGCGCGGCCACCCGAGGTGGTCCATCAGCATGCCGATGTCGCCGGCCATCGCCGGCACCGAGTAGTCGGCCGCGCGGCCCGAATCGCCGAAGCCGCGCATGTCCATGCAGGCGGCCTCGCGCTCGGACGCGAGCGCCTGCGCGGCGTCGAGCCAATCCCAGGAGAAGAAGGAAAGCCCGTGCACGAAGACGAGCGGGGTGGCGCCCGGGCGCCCGAGGCGCCGGTAGTGAAGGGCGAGGTCGCCGGAGCGCGCGATACCGGTCTGGTGCGAAACGGCCATGGGTTCCTCCTGCGCGGGTGTGTCCGACCGCGCAGTCAAGTGTTTATCATGAAGCCCTCATGAAGGAAATCCTCATCGCCGGGGGCGGCATCGGCGGCTTGTCCGCCGCGCTCGCGCTCGCGCGCAAAGGCCTGCGCGTGCGGGTGCTGGAGAAGGCCGCCGAGTTCGGCGAGATCGGCTACGGCATCCAGATGGGGCCGAACGTCGCCAAGATGCTCGACCGGCTGGGAATCCTCGAGCCGATCGAGTCCCACGCGTTCTTCCCCGATGCGCTCATTTTCGCCGACGCCATCGACAACCGCGAGATCACGCGCATCGCGGTCGGGAAGTTCTTCCGCCAGCGCTACGGCTACCGCTACTTCGTCATCCACCGCCGCGACCTGCACGGCGAGATCCTCAAGGCCTGCCGCGGGCGCGGCGAGATTGCGCTTGAGACCTCACGCGGCCTCGCCTCGTTCGAGCAGCGCGGCGACACGGTGCTCGTGCGCTGCGAGGGCGGCGAGGAGTACGAAGGCTCGGCGCTGATTGGCGCGGACGGCCTGAGGTCGGTAGCGCGCCAGGTGGTGGTCGGCGATGGGGCGCCGCGCATGGCGGGGCATTTCGTCTACCGGGGCGTGGTGCCGATGGACGAGATCACCGACCGCAGCCGGGCCGACGCGATGACGATCTGGGGCGGGCCCGATCTGCACCTCGTGCAGTACCGCCTGCGCGGCGGCACAGTGATGAACAACGTGGCGACGATCGATAGCCGGCGCTTCAAGCGCGGCGAGAAGGACGCGGGCACGCCCGAGGAGCTGGAAGAGATCTTCGCGCGCACGGATCCCCACGTGCGCGACGTCCTGCGCTACGTGTCGAGGGAGCGGAACTGGGTGCTGCACGATCGCAACCCGGCGACGAACTGGTCGAAGGGGCGCGTGACGCTCCTGGGCGATGCGGCGCATCCGACGCTGCAGTACCTCGCGCAAGGCGCGCAGATGGCGATCGAGGACGCGGTGGTGCTGGCGGATAAGGCGGCCGCGGCGGGCGAGAAATTCGCGGCGGCGTTCCAGGCCTACCAGCACGAGCGCATGAACCGCTCCGCGCGCGTGGTCCTTTCTTCGCGCTTCTTCGGCGATGTCCTGCACGCCGACGCCGGCGCGCGCGAGCTGCGCAACGAGCTTCTGCGTCGCCGCAGCCCCGAGGACAACTGGGAATTCGACTGGCTCTACAAAGGCATCTGAGCTAGAAGCCGTCCCAGACCTTGTCGTAGTCCCGCTGCAGCTGCTTCGCACCCATCGCGGCCCCGGTGGGGCGGAAGACGTAGCGCGATTCCCACATGAAGGCGAGGGTGCCCTCGAGCTTGTGCGGCTCGAGCTTGGCGTTCGTGGCCTTCTCGTAGGTGGGCCGATCGGGGCCGTGGCCGCTCATGCAGTTGTGGATCGAGATCCCGCCCGGCAGGAAGCCTTCCGCCTTGCCGTCGTACACGCCGCGGATCAGCCCCATCAGCTCGCTCATGAGGTTGCGGTGGAACCAGGGCGGGCGGAAGGTGTGCTCGGCCACCATCCAGCGCGGCGGGAAGACGACGAAGTCGCAGTTGGCGACGCCCGGCTGGCCCGAGGGCGAGGTGAGCACCGTGAAGATCGAGGGATCGGGGTGATCGAAGGTCACGGTGTTGACCGCCATGAAGCGCGCGAGGTCGTACTTGCAGGGCGCGCAGTTGCCGTGCCAGGCGACGACGTCAAGCGGCGAGTGGCCGAGCTCGGTGGCCCACAGGTGGCCGAGGAACTTCGCCACCAGCTGGCACTTGACGCGCTTCTTCTCATACGCCGCCACCGGATAGAGGAAGTCGCGCTTTTGCGCGAGGCCCTGCGCGCCGATCGGTCCCAGTTCGGGCAGCCGGAAGGCCGCGCCGTAGTTCTCGCAGACGTAGCCGCGCGAGGGGCCCGCCAGCAGCACCTGGAATTTCGCGCCGCGCGGCACCACCGCAATCTCGCCCGGCGCCACCACGAGGCGCCCGAACTCGGTGGCGAGCTCGATCGCGCCTTCCTGCGGCACGAGCATCAGTTCGCCGTCGGCGCAGTAGAAGTAGCGATCCTTCATCGACCGGTTGGCGCAATACACGTGCACCGCGATGCCGTGCTGCGACGCCGGGTCACCCGATCCCGCGATGGTGACGAGACTGTCGAGGAAATCAGTCGGCTTCGACGGCAGCGGCAGCGGATTCCAGCGCAGGCGATTGGGGGAGGCCTCCACCTCGGCGAACGGCCCCGAGCGCAAGAGGCCATCGGCGATGCGCTTGTAGGGCCCGTGCACGGCGGAGGGGCGCACGCGGTACAGCCAGCTCGACAGGTTCTCGGCGCGCGGCGCGGTGAACGCACTGCCCGAGAGCACCTCGGGATAGAGGCCCTTGGGCGTCTTCTGCGGCGAGTTTTGCCCGACGGGCAGCGCGCCCTTTTCGGCCTCGGTGGAAAAGGTGTTGCCGAATCCGGACTGGTATTTGAGTGTCATGGCCTGGGCGATTCTAGAGGACGCCGCGCTTCATCTGGTCGAGCTCGATGGATTCGAACAGCGCCTTGAAGTTGCCCTCGCCGAAGCCTTCGTCGCCCTTGCGCTGGATGAACTCGAAGAATATCGGCCCGAGCTGGTTCTCGGAGAAGATCTGCAGGAGCAGCGCGTCCGCCTTGCCGTCGATGAGGATGCGGCGTTTCCTCAGCTCGGCCACGTTCTCGCCGTGCCCCGGGATGCGCTTGTCCACCAGCTCGTAGTAGGTGTCGTTGGTGTCGAGGAGCTTCACGCCCTTGGCCTTGAGCGCGTCCACCGTCCGGAACAGGTCGGTCGAGCCCATCGCCACGTGCTGGATTCCTTCGCCGTGGTACTTGTCGAGGTATTCCTGGATCTGGCCGGCCTTCTCGGTGCCTTCCTCGTTGATCGGGATGCGGATCTTGCCGCAGGGGCTGGTCATGGCCTTGGACTTCACGCCGGTCACCTGCCCCTCGATGTCGAAGTAGCGGATCTCGCGGAAATTGAACAGGCGCTCGTAGAAGTCCGCCCACTCCTTCATGCGTCCCTTGTGCACGTTGTGCGTGAGGTGGTCGATGCAGGCGAGGCCATGGCCCGCCGGGTCGAGTTCGGCGCCCGCCAGCGGCTCGAAATCCACGTCGTAGAAGCCGATGTTGCCGATGTCGCCCGCCTTCTTGCCACCCTTGCCGCGCCAGCGGTCGATCAAATAGATGACCGAGTCGCCGATGCCCTTGATCGCCGGGATGTTGAGCTCACCCGGTCCTGCCGTGCCGGCGTAGCCCCAGGCGCCGAGCGAGATCGCGCGCTCGTAGGCGGCTTTGGCGTCGGCGACGCGGAAGGCGATGGCGCAGATGCTCGGCCCGTGAAGCCGGGCGAAACGCTGGGCGAACGAGTCGGGTTCGGCGTTGACGATGAAATTGATCCCGCCCTGGCGATACAGCAGCACGTCCTTGTGCCGGTGCCGGGCGATCGCCTTGAAGCCCAGGCGCTCGAAGAGCGCGCCCATCGCCTTCGGATCGGGCGCGGCGTATTCGATGAACTCGAATCCGTCCGTGCCCATCGGGTTTTCCCGGCGCTCGGCCATGGCGCAAGTATAAATCGGGCTCTGACCCCGATTTTGCCTCGCGATTACCGACGAACCCGCGCGGGGCGTCTGCCGCACCCTCGTCACGGGCGCGGAGTTGTGAACTTTCGATAGGAGGCGTTCCGGCGTCATGGTTTCGCGTTAGCTTGCGGCCTGCATGGAACTCCCGCGGCTCATCCGACTCATGCTGGTCTCCGGCGACCGGGATGTTGCCTGCTGGCTGCTGCGCCTGCTGAAGGAAGCGGAGCCCGGATCGATGGAGCTCGTGCGTGCCATCGCCCCCGGCGACGACGCGTGCGTGCTGGCGGCGGGAATTCAACCGGACGTGATCCTGCTCGACATCGAGACGGGCGGCATCACTGCCATCGCGCGGCTGGTCGCCGAGTGCCCGGCGCCAATCCTGGTGCTTGCCGCGGAGTGCGATGGGGCGGCCCGCGTGCGCATGGTACGGGCGGGAGCGCGCGGCGTCGTGCTCAAGCGCGACGCGCCCGGGACGATCCGCAAGGCGGTGCGCAAGGTGAAGGACGGCGAGCTCTGGCTCGACCGCGTGACCACCGGGCAGCTCCTCAAGGAGCTGCTCGCCGGCGCGGCGCAGCCGAGCGAGCTGCCGGCCGTCGGCAGGATCGCCAACCTGACCGAGCGCGAGAGCGACATCGTGCGCGCCCTGCTCGGCGAGCAAGGCGCAAACAGCCGCGAGCTCGCGGCGCGCCTGCGCATCAGCGAGCAGACGCTGCGCAACCACTTCTGCTCCATCTACCGCAAGCTCGGTATCCCCAACCGCGTGGGTCTCGTCGCCTACGCCAGCCGGCGCCGCCTGGACAGCGCCGGCTGAAGCTGCCGCCGGGCCGGCGCGCGGCTTTTGCCGTATGCTATTGATTTAACGGCCTTCGTTGCCGGGGAGCGATGCGCGAATTTATCGCCCAGTTCCGGGCCTACTTCCTGTGGGCGGCGTTCTTCAGCCTGGTGATCAACGTGCTGATGCTGGCGCCGGCGTTGTTCATGCTGCAGGTGTTCGATCGCGTCGTGAGCAGCCGCAGCACCGAGACGCTGGTGATGCTGTTCGTGCTGACGCTGTTCGCCCTGCTGTGCATGGCTTACCTCGACGCGATCCGCGCACGACTGCTCGCGCGCGCGGCGATCCGGCTGGAGAAGGTGCTCGGGCCGCGCATCCTGGCCAGCATGCTGCGCCAGAGCGCGCACGCCAACCGCACGCTCTCGCTGCACGGGCTGCGCGACGTCAACGCACTGCGCGCGTTCCTCACCGGCCCGGGCATCATCGCCATCTTCGATGCGCCGTGGGTGCCGCTGTTCATCGCCCTCATCTACGTGTTCCACCCGCTGCTCGGCACGGTGGCGCTCGGCGGCGCGCTGCTCCTGCTTGCGCTGACCGTGCTCAACGAGAAGCTCTCGCGCCGCTCGCTGGAGGCGATGCAGACCGACGCACGCGCGGCCGGGCGCTTCGTGGACCAGAGCCTGGGCAACGCCGAGGTGGTCGGCGCCCTCGGCATGGTGGGCAACGTGACGCAGGACTGGCGCGAGAAGAGCGACAAGGTGCTGCAGTCGCAGTACGAGGCGAACCAGATCGGCAGCTTCCTCTCCAGCACCACGCGGTTCCTGCGCCAGATGCTGCAGGTGGTGATGCTCGCCGCCGGCGCCTGGCTCACCATCGAGCAGCACGCGACCACGGGCGTGATGATCGCGGCCACCATCATCCTCGGGCGCGCGCTGGCGCCGGTCGAGGCGCTGATCGCGGGCTGGAAAAGCCTGGTCGAGGCGCGCGGCGCCTATGACCGGCTCGCCACGGTGATCGCCTCGGAGTCCGGCGCGCCCGACCCGATGGACCTGCCCCCGCCCAAGGGCGCGCTCGCCGTGGACAACCTGGTGTTCGGCTTCCGCGGGCAGGACCTGCCGATCATCCGGCGCGTGTCGTTCGAGCTCGCGCCCGGCACCTCGCTCGCCATCGTCGGCCCCAGCGCCGCGGGCAAGTCCACGCTGGCGCGCCTGCTGGTGGGGGTGTGGCACCCGAATTCCGGCGCGGTGCGCCTGGACGGGGCCGACATCCGCTCCTGGCCGCGCGAGCGGCTCGGCCCGTACATCGGCTACCTGCCGCAGAACGTGGAGATCTTCGGCGGCACGGTGAGCCAGAACATCGCGCGCATGGGCGCGGTGGACTCCGAGGAAGTGATCAAGGCCGCGACGCGCGCCAACGCGCACGAGATGATCCTCGCGCTGCCGCAGGGCTACGACACGCCGGTGGGCGAGGGCGGCACGCTGCTCTCGGCGGGGCAGCGCCAGCGGCTCGCGCTGGCGCGCGCGCTCTACGGCAATCCGTCGCTGGTGGTGCTCGACGAGCCGAACTCCAACCTGGATACGGTGGGCGAGGCGGCGCTCGCGGACGCGATGCGCCAGCTGAAGGCGGCCGGCGCGACGCTGGTGGTCATCACCCACCGCCTGCCGCTGCTCTCGGTGGTGGACAAGGTGATGGTGCTGCTGCACGGCGCGGTGGAGAAGTTCGGCACGCTGGCCGACGTGCTGCCGCGCTCAAGCCAGGCGCCGGCCGCGGACGCGGCGCAAAGCGTCGTGGCCGGCAAGTTCGCGCCGCGCGGCTGAGGCATGGCGCAACTTCCCGGCAATCAGGGCGCCCCCGAGGCGGCGATGCACGCGCGCGAAGACCCGCGCAAGCTGATCCGCGGCGGCCTCATCGCCATCGCGCTGCTGGTGACGGCGGTCGCGCTGTGGGCGGCGCTCGCCCCGGTGAGCGGGGCGGTGATCGCGCCCGGCGCGGTGAAAGTGGACATGTACCGCAGGACCATCCAGCACCAGGAAGGCGGCATCGTGGACGAGATCCTCGTGCGCGACGGCAGCCGGGTAAAGGCCGGGGACCCGCTCATCGTCCTCAAGGACGTCAAGGTCGAGGCGGGCATCGAGCTGGTGCTGACGCAGCTGGACGGCGAGGTCGCGCGGGGCGCGCGCCTGCAGGCCGAGCAGGCATGGGCGGACAAGATCGTGTTTCCCGCGGAGCTGGTGAAGCGCGCCACCGACCCGCGCATCGCGGAGCTGCTGCGGCGCGAGACCTCGCTCTTCAGCACGCGGCGGGAGGCGTACCGCACGCAGCTCGGCCTGATCCGCGCGCAGATCGGCGACATCCAGAACGAGATCCGCGCGCGCCAGGAGCAGATCAAGGCCGACCGCGAGTCGCTGCGCTTCCAGCGCGAGGAGCTCGAGTCCAACCGCAAGCTGCTGAAGGAAGGCTTCATCAGCAACGTGCGCATCATGGCGCTGGAGCGCGGCTTGGCGGACGTCGGCGCGCGGCTCAGCGAGCACGAAGCGGACCTCGCCACCGCGCGCGGCAAAGTCTCGGAGCTGCAGCTGAAGGCGGAGAACCTGCGCACTACGATGATGCAGGAGGCCGCCAACGAGATGCGGCAGACCACGGTGCAGATCCTCGACCTGCGCGAGCGCCTGCGCCCGCTGCAGGACGCGGTGAACCGCCAGCGCATCACGGCGCCGATCGCGGGCGACGTGGTGGCGCTGAAGATCACCACCGTGGGCGCGGTCATCGGGCCGCGCGACCCGATCCTCGACATCGTGCCGGAGAACGTCGAGCTGATCGTCGAGGGTCGCGTACGCCCCGAGGACGTGAACTACGTGCACGTGGGCGCCGAGGCCGACGTGCGCCTGACATCGTTCCGCCAGCGCATCACGCCGGTGGTGGCGGGGTCGGTGATCTACCTCTCGGCCGACCGCATCGAGGACCGCAACGAGCGCACCGCCTTCTACGTGGTGCACGTGCGCGTGACGCCCGAAGCGCTGGCGAAGGCGGGCGACCTGAAGCTGCAGTCGGGCATGCCGGCCGAGCTCTACATCAAAACCGCCGCGCGCACCGCGCTGATGTACGTGCTCGACCCGGTGAGCGGCTTCCTGCAGCGCTCGCTCAGGGAGCCGCTGTACGAGGCTCCCGCGAAGTCACCGCCCGCCGCCGGCCGGTGAGTCCCCGGCGCCGGCCGCGTCCCGGCGGCAGGCGACCAGCAGCGTGATCGAGCGGCCGATCGCCGCGACTTCCGTGTTCTCGAGTTTGCGTCCGCCGGCGCCGGTGGCAAAGCGCGCCGCGTGCGTCCGCAGGAAAGTCTGCGCGATCTCGCCGCGCACGCCGAAGCTGATGTTCTGGGGCAGGTCGCCGGTGCGCTTCTGCACCGCCAGCGCGTCGAGCTTGGAGGTGACGATGCCGATCACCTGGCCGTCCTGGCCGAGGATCGGTCCGCCGCTGTTGCCCTTGTGGATCGGCGCGGAGATCTGGAAGCGCGAGGCGTCGCCGCGCAATCCGCCGATGGCGCTCACGTAGCCGAAGGCCACGTTGGGCTCGAAGCCGAGGATGCCCGCGAGCGGGTAGCCGACGACCGTCACCGATTCGCCCGCCTGCAGCGGCGCGCCGCTGCGAAAGCTGGCCACAGCGGGGAAACTGCGGTCCGCCTTGAGCAGCGCGAGGTCGTTGGCGATGTCGACGCCCACCAGCGTGGCGGCGGTGCGCTGCTTCTCCGGATCGAGCACGCTGATCGAGGCGCAGCCCTGTACCACGTGGTGGTTGGTGACGACCATGCCCTCGGCAGAGACCACGATCCCGGCGCCGACGGTGGTCCTCGTCGCGGCGCTTGCGGCCGGAGGGGTCGGGTTCTCGCCCTTGGCCAGCGCGCAGGCGTGCTGCAGCAGCCGGGCTTGCAGGCCGTCGGCACCGACATCGGCCAGTGCCTCCCGCCAGCGCTCGGGGGTGCGCGTGCTCTGGGCGAGGCGCTTGCCCGCGTCGTCATAGAGGCTCACCGAGGTGAGCGCGACCTTGCGCGCCTCGCACTGCACCGCCTGCGCGCTCACCGAGCTCTTGTAGCGGTACTTGCGGTCGCGGCTGTCGCGCGGCTCGCCGTAATCGATGCGCACCCGGTAGTGGACGAAGCCCTCGTCCTCGCGCACCGAGGCGCGGTCGA
>Ga0137456_1000035_pt1 | contig 10970 bp, 13 predicted proteins | sample EasRivERMGT615_2_FD_102322 | JGI IMG/M metagenome (GOLD analysis project Ga0137456, IMG submission 102322) | Soil microbial communities from meander-bound floodplain in the East River, Colorado, USA - East River MetaG ERMGT615_2 | ecosystem: Environmental > Terrestrial > Soil > Floodplain ...
ACCTCGGCAAGCCGGTTTATTCGGCGATCCAGGCGACCGCCTGGCAGGCGTACCAGGCGATGGGGATCGATCCGGGCGTCACCGACTGCGGCAGCCTGCTGTGCCGGCTGTCCGGGCCGGGCGTTACGGAGGCCCGCGGAAAGCATCGCAAGTCTGCTTGAGCGTCTGAGGGCCTCCGTAACGAACGCGGCCATGCATCGCATGGCCGCATAATGATTCTTCATGTACGGGTTATGGCAGGCGGCAGCCTGCTATTCATTTTGTCGGCGGGCGCGCCCCCGGTCAGTCCCGAGGCGCGGATTTTGCAGAGATGACCTGTTATCACGATGATCGCCGACAAAATGATCGCCGACAAAATTGAAACCTTCGATGTCGTCGTGGTCGGCGGCGGCGGCGCCGGACTCGCCGCGGCGTCCGAGGCCGCGCGGCTCGGCCGCAGCGTCGTGTTGCTCGAGAAGAATCCCCAGCTTGGCGGCAGCACCGCGTGGTCGGTCGGCTCGATGTCCATCACCAATTCACCGCACCAGTTGAAACGCGGCATCCGCGATACGCCGCAGGAGCATTTCGACGACCTCGGGCTCCTCGCCGGCCAGTACGCGCCACGCGACAACCTGCAGTTGCGCCGCATCCTCACCGACAACACCCATGACATGTTTGGTTGGCTGCGCGGCCTCGGGCTGGAATTCGCCGGCCCGATGATAGAGCCGCCGCACCGCTATCCGCGCATGCACCTCGTGCTGCCCAATTCCCGAGCCTTTCCGCACTATCTCGGCCGTCATTGCAGGCGCCTGGGCGTGGATATCCGGCTCGACACGCGCGTCGGGCAGTTGATCGTCGAGAACGGCCGAGCGGTCGGCGTACGCGCGCGCAACGCGGGCGGGGGCGACATCGAGTTTCGCGGTAGCGGGGGCGTTGTGCTCGCCGCGGGCGATTACAGCGCGGGACGCGAGCTCAAGGCACGGTTCGCGGGAGAAGATGTTGCGGCGCTCGATGCCGTCAACGTGACTGCAACCGGCGACGGTCACCGCATGGCGCTCGAGATCGGCGCGGTCGTGGTCAATGGCGATATCGTGCGCGGGCCGATCATGCGCTTCGTGCCGCCGCCGCACGACCGCTGGATCCTCAAGCTGCCGCCGTGGCGCTGGTTGACGCGCTCGATGCGGCTTGCCATGGAGCATCTGCCGCAGGCCTGGCTCAGGCCATTCGCGATGAGCTTTCTGACCACTGCTCTGGGGCCTTCGCCAGAGCTCTTCAAGAATGGCGCGATCCTGGTGAACCGCAACGGCGAGCGCTTCGCCGACGAGTTGGCGGGGCCGGCGCGCGCGGTGCCGCGACAGCCGGACAAGATGACTTTTATCGTGTTCGACCACCGGCTCGCGCAGCGCTTCACCGCATGGCCGCACTACGTGTCCACTGCGCCGGGCATCGCATACGCCTATCTCGCCGACTACCGGCGCAACCGCGCCGACATTTACCACGAGTCTTCCACGATCGAGGGACTCGCGCGCAGCATGGGAGTGCCCGCGGCGGCGCTCGGCCGGACTTTCAACGACTACAACGGCGCCGGCAGGGAAACGCGTCCCGCCCTCGACGCCGCGCCGTATTATGCGCTGGGGCCGGTGAAAAGCTACGTCGTGTTCACCGACGGCGGACTCAAGGTTACCGAGCGGCTGGAAGTTACGCGCGCGGACGGCGCGGTCATTGCGGGCCTGTACGCAGCCGGCTCGACCGGGCAGGGCGGGCTGCTGCTCGAGGGCCACGGCCATCACCTGGGCTGGGCTTTCATCTCCGGCCGCATTGCCGGCCGCAATGCGGCCTTCGAGGTGACAGGTGATAAGTGACAGGTGACAGCCGACAACCGGTATTTGAGACTTATCCCTTATCCCTTATCCCTTATCCCTTATCCCTTATCCCTTATCACCTATCACCTATCACCTATCACGCCTTTGGGATCTCAATGATTTTCATGTCGCAAAGCGGATTGATCGACGCCGGCCGCGAGAAGGAATGGGATGCGTGGTACGTCGAGCATCTGCGCATCATGATGACCGTGCCGGGGATCAGCTCGGCGCAGCGTTTCAAGACCGACAGCCCGGGCCATTCTCCGTCGCTCGCGATGTACACCATCGCCTCCGCCGCAGTGTTCGAGGATCCTTACTACCAAAGCGTGCGCGGCATGGGCGACTGGCTGCCCCTCATCCGGAAGCAGCACTACCGCCGCAATCTGTTCGAGGGGCTGGACCAGGCGCCGGACGTGGCGGAGGACTGCGTGCTCATCGTCGCCGATCACGACCGCCCGGCCGAGGTGCCGGGGGTGGCGCTCATCTGGCTGAAGTGCGCCGGCATCGACCGCTCGACTCCGTACCGCGGGATCGCCGTCGTCAAGAGCGATGGTGCCGGAGCTGGTGCGGCGCGCGGCAACACCGCCGTCTATCGGCCAGTGACAGTGGGCGCTACCCAGCGCTAGATCCATCACTATTAGTTCTGATCCGCGAAGATCATTCCATAACGGGAGGAAGCCATGAGTGTCGTTGGGTCGCATCGCGTGCTGGCGCTGTTGGTTGCGCTGCTCGCTGCCGGGTCTGTGCCAGCGCAGGGATATCCCGCCAGGACCATCCGCTGGATCGTGCCGTGGCCGCCTGGCGGCGGCGCGGACGTGCTGTCGCGCCTGTTGAGCCCGAAAATCTCGGAAGCGCTCGGCCAGCAGATCCTGATCGACAATCGCGGCGGCGCCGCCGGCAACATCGGCGCCGAGCTGGCCGCCAAGTCGCTGCCGGACGGCCATACCATCGTGTTCGCCTACTCCGGCACCCACGCGATCAACCCCAGCATCTATCGCAAGATGCCGTTCAAGGAGCGCGATTTCGCGCCCATCATTCAACTCGCATCGGTACCGCAGGTGCTGGTCGTGCACCCGTCACTGCCGGCGACCACGGTGAAGGAACTCGTCGCGCTGGCGAAACAGCGCCCGGGCGAGCTCACCTACGGCTCCAGCGGCAGCGGTGCGTTCAACCATCTCACCGGGGCGCTGTTTGCCACGATGACCGGAACCCGGCTCACGCACGTCCCGTACAAGGGTGGCGGCCCGGCGGCGGTGGCGCTGCTCTCGGGAGAGATCACGATGATCCTGGGCGAACCGGCGACCATCGTCGGCCACATCAAGGCCGGCAAGGTGCGCGCCATCGCGGTCACCGGCGCCCGGCGCACTCCCGGGATGCCGGAACTGCCGACCATCGCCGAATCGGGCGTGCCGGGCTACGCGGCGACTTCGTGGAACGGCATGCTGGCGCCGGCGGGCGTGCCGGCAGACATCATTCGGCGGCTCAACACGGATTTCAACCGGATCATCGCCGATCTCGATATTAGGACGCGCATGCTCAACAATGGCTTCGAGCCGGTCGGCGGGCCGCCGGAGAAGTTCGGCGAGCTGATCCACGCGGAGATCGCCAAGTGGGCGCCGGTGGTGAAAGCGGCAGAGGTGCAAGTCGATTAATACGGATGCCCGTGATCAAGAAACAGATTTCATCCGTGCTTGTCTGTGGCTAAAATCGAGGGTTTGCAAGGGGGATGTATGGCAACGCCGATGGGACTGCTGGTCGCCGGCTTCAACTATTCCAGCGCGGCGGAAGACGAATTCAACGACTGGTACGACACCGAGCACATCCCGGAGCGGGCGCGCACACCGGGATTCATCAATTGCGAACGCTGGCTCGGTGTCGAGGACCCGAAGATCTCGATCGCGACTTACGATCTGGCCTCGCTGGCCGTGCTGCAGAGCCCGGCGTACCGCGCGATCGCCGGCGCGAATCTCTCGCCGTGGTCGAAGCGCGTCACCGCCAGGTGCCGGCGCGTCTGCCGCTTCGAGGCGGCGCAGACGCTACCGGGAAACCAGGCAGCGCCGGCAACGGGCGCTGCCGCCATGCTGTTGTTCGCCATGAACCCGCTGCCCGAGGCGGAAGCGGATTTCAACGCCTGGTACGAGCAGGAGCACGTGCCAGCCCTCGCCGCGGTGCCGGGGTGCCTGGCCGCCCGGCGCTTCAGGATTCACAATGCGGTGAGCGAAGGCAACCACCGCTACCTCGCCCTCTACCATCTCATTTCGCCGGACGTGTGCTCGTCCGGCGCCTGGAAGAAAGCGGTCGACACGCCGTGGACTCACCGCATCCGGCCGCAGACGCGGGACCGGTTGCGCATCGTATTGCGCCGCTACAACGGTAGCCGATAGCGGGCCAGGGGCCGTGCCCGGCGCTTACTTGCGCGCCGCGGCGCCGCCGTCGACGGAGATGACGGTGCCCGATACGTATGAAGCGCGGTCGGAGCAGAGGAACACGATGACATCCGCGACTTCTTTCACCTCGGCCGGACGGCCGAACGGGAAGCCCCTGGTCAGTTCGCGCCAGCGCTCCGGATCGCCCAGGTCCTTCTGCGCCTGGTTGCGCCAGCGCGCCACGCCGCGGTCCGTCGCGGTCGCGCTGGGATTGAGGCCCACCACGCGCACGCCGTGATTGGGGCTGTCCGCGCCGAGCGCGCGCGAGAACGCCATCAGCCCCGCGTTGGCCATGCTGCCGGCGATGTAGCCGGCGGTGGGGCGCTCGCCGGCGCCGCCGATGACGTTGACGATCACGCCGCGCTTGCGCTCGCACATGGCGGCGTAGATATCGCGCGCCACGTTGATGTAACCGAACACCTTGAGGTCCCACGACGCGCGCCACGCCTTTTCATCGAGCCCGGTGAGCGTGCCCTGCGGAATCGCGCCGGCGTTGTTCACCAGGATGTCCACGTCGCGGCAGGCCTGCGCGAGCTTTTTTGCGTTCTCGCTCACGCTGAGGTCGAGCGCGTGGCAGGTGACGTTGACCTTGTGCGCGGCGAGGATCTTGCTGCGCGCGGCATCGAGGTCGGCAGCGTTGCGCGAGGTGAGGTGCAGGTGGCAGCCTTCGGCGGCAAGCCCCTGCGCGACGCCGAGGCCGATGCCGCGCGAGCCCCCGGTGATTAAAGCGCTACGACCGGAAAGATTGAGGTCCATGATTGTCGGCTTTGTAGAAAGTGGTTGAGTCGGAAAGAGCCCGCCCGGCGCGGAGCCGGGCGCCGCCCATTCTACAAGGAATTGGCCGGATTTCTCCTGGCCCGGCCAATTCCTCAGGTCAACCGCCGGCTGGCTGGCGCGTTATTAGGGTTGACCGGAGCCTGGTTCCGGCTAACAACGACCGTCGTACTCTAGGAAAAGGAGAAATGACATGAGCAAGCTTCTGAGCACTCTGATTGCTGCGGCTTTTGCGGTGACCACTTTCGGCGCCGCGGCGCAGACCCCCCCAGCCAAGGGCGATGCGCCCAAGGCGGCGCCGGCGACCCCGGCACAGCCGTCCGCCAAGGCCGACAAGGCCAAGACGGAAAAGAAGGCCAAGGCCGACAAGCCCAAAGCCGAGAAGAAGGCCAAGGCCGACAAGCCGAAGGCGGAAAAGAAGGCCAAGGGCGATGGCAAGCAGGCCAAGGGCGACGGCAAGAAGTCGGAAAAAGCCGCGGCCCCGAAGAAGGACGACACCAAGAAGTAAGCCGGCACCTCGCGGCCGCGGCCATCCGCGGCGCGTGACGCTGGAAAGGCAGGGCTTGCGCCCTGCCTTTTTCTTTGTACCGAGCTGCCTGTCGGACTCAGTGCCCGACAGGCAGCTAAATTGATAACCGCGTGGAGGATTTCGATAGAATGGGCTCCGCCGGCACTCCTGCCTGCGGCTCCAAGGACTCCGTCATGCACTACGTTGACTCGATCACCGGAGCGACCTATTCCGTCGCGCAGCCGCGCTGGCGCGGCGACTCCGGCGGCCATCTCAATCTCGGCGACGCGCCGGGGCTCAGCCGCCGCGACATCGATGTTTCAGCGAATTCGCTGTGGCGCTACCGGAAAGCGCTGCTGGTGGACGTGGCAAGCGCGGTGACGTTGGGCGAAGGCTGGACGCCGCTCGTTCCCGGCGAGTGGGACGGAGTGCCGGTTCTGTTCAAGCTCGAGTTCATGATGCCGACCGGTTCCTTCAAGGACCGCGGCATGACCGTGATGGTGAGCTATCTGAAGCGCCACGGCGTCACCGAGGTGCTGGAGGACTCGTCGGGCAACGCTGGCGCCTCGTTGTCAGCGTATTGCGCTGCGGCGGGCATGCGTTGCCGCATCCTGGTGCCGGAGACGGCGTCGGTTCCGAAGATCGCGCAGATTGCCGCGTGCGGAGCGGACGTCGTCACCATCAAGGGCTCGCGCCAGGACGTGGCCGACGCGGCGCTCGCCATGAGCCGGGAAATTTTCTACGCCAGCCACAACTGGCAGCCGTTCTTCGCCGAGGGCACCAAGACGCTCGCCTACGAGTTGTGGGAGCAGCTCGGCTTCCGCGCGCCCGACAGCGTGGTGGTCCCGGTCGGTTACGGCGCCAACGTGCTGGGCTGCGACCGCGGTTTCTCCGAGCTGTTGCGCCGGGGCGAGATCGGGCGCATGCCACGGCTCCACGGCGTGCAGGCGGCGAACTGCGCGCCGTATTACGCCGCGTTCCGGGCCGGCGTGGAGCATTACGTGCCGGTGCCGGTCAGCCCGACGATCGCTGAGGGAATCGCTTCGTCAAAGCCGACGCGCATGCGCGAAGTGCTCGCGCCGGTGCGCGCTTCCGGGGGGGGCATCGTGGCCGTGAGCGAGGACGAGATCGTGCGCGCGCTTGCCGCGCTGGCGCGGAAGGGTTTCTACGTCGAGCCGACCTCGGCCGCCGCCGCCGCGGGCCTGTCGCAACTCATCGCCTGCGGCGCCATCAGGAAGGACGAAACCACGGTGCTGGTGCTGACTGGCTCCGGCCTGAAGGCATCAGAGCGGATCGGGCAACTCCTGAAAGTCGGCGCGCGCAGCGGGTGACCCCGGTTTACCTTCGCGTGGCTCAAAAGCAAGCGCGACGGAACTCCTCGCCGGGCGTATCCTCCGACAAAGGTGAAATTGCCAACTACGGCACCGGTCGCACAGTGACGCATTGCAGGGATTTGCGACGCCGATGATCCGGACGGGGCTGCGCGCCGCTTATGGATACCTTGTCGTTTATTCGGGACTGCTGGTCTTCGGCCTGGGGTGCTTGATCTGGTCCGGAGCAGCGGCGCTGCTCAGGCCTCTGCTGTCGAAGGATCACGGGAGAGTCGTCGGCCGATGGGTAACCAGCTACGGATTTCGTCTCTATCTCTGGTTGCTCACGCTTACCGGGGTCTTTCGCTTCGATCTGCGTGCGCTGGACGCCTTGCGAGATGCCGGACCCTTGATCATCGCACCCAACCATCCCAGTCTTCTGGATGCGGTAATGGTCCTCTCGCGCCTGCCCGACGTGGCCTGCGTAATGAAGGCGGACTTGATCGACAATCCGATCTACGGGGCCTCGGCACGCCTGGCCGACTACCTACGAAACGATGACTTTATCGGAGTGGCGACGCAGGCGGTGGAGACCCTCAAGGCCGGTAGTCAGCTCCTGCTTTTCCCGGAAGGAACCCGCACGACGCGAGCGCCGATCAATCGGCTGAAGGGAGGAGCGCTCCTCGTCTCCAAGCGCTCCGGCGTGCCCATCCAGACCGTACTGATCGAAACCACGTCGCCTTTTCTGTCCAAGGGCTGGCCGCTTCATCGCATACCGCCGATGCCGGTCCGTTACCGGGTTCGCCTGGGAAGACGTTTCATGCCCGGGGATAATTTGCGGGAGACGATTGCAGAACTGGAGGCCTACCTTGACTCCGAGCTCGGCTCCCGGAACGGCATCGACGCCGCCGGCAATATGCTGGTGCAGCCGCAGAACTCCCGTTAGGACGAGGGCGGCGTGTCGCATTTCAATTATTGGCGCGACAACGCGTTGCTGACCTGGATGCTCGTACGCCTGTTCCTCGGCTTCGTGCTGCGGCTGCCGCTGCTCGCGATCCGGCGGCTCGGTACCACCCCTATGCGGATTCACTGAACCGCGCGGAATGCCAGCACCGTATTGCTGCCCCCAAATGCGAAAGAGTTGGACAGCGCGGCTCGCAGGCTGCCGCGCAGAGGCCCTCCGGTAATGTGGCGTACACCGGTGCAGTCGCGATCCACTTCGTCCAGATGCGCGGTCGGCGGAGCTTCCTGTGACGCGAGCGACAGCACGGTGATGATGGCCTCGATCACCCCGCTTGCGCCGAGCATGTGCCCATGCATCGATTTCGTGGCGCTGACGGCGACGGCTCCGGAACGCGATCCGAAAACGCCGCGGATAGCCGCGATTTCGATCGGGTCGCCTTCGCGCGTCGCCGTGCCATGCGCGTTGATGTAATCGATCTCCCCGGGGGTCAGGCCACCGTCCTCCATCGCCATGCGCATGGCGCGCATCTGGCCATCCGCGTTGGGCCGGACGAGGTGATCGTGATCGGAGGTGCTGCCATACCCCGCGAATTCGGCGTAAATCCTGGCTCCGCGCCCAATCGCGTGATCCCAGTCCTCGAGGATCATTGCCCCCGCCCCTTCGCCAAGCACCAGACCCTGGCGATTGGAACTGAACGGACGGCAGGCGCGCGCGGCGGATGCTTCGTCGCCCAGCGCAAGAATGCGCATCGCTTCCCATGCGCGCATGACGCCGTAGGACAGCGGTGCTTCAGAGCCGCCGACGACCATCAGCGTTGCCTCACCCGAGCGTATCTTCGACAGAACTTCACCGATCGCGACGGCCGATGAGGCGCACGCGACCGTATACGTCGTGGAGGAAGCCCCCAGTCCGAGCTGAATCGATATGTGAGAGGCGGCCGCGTTGCTCATGCCGAGCACGACCGAAAGCGGCGGTACGCGCTCGCGGCCGTTACGCAACAGCTCCATATAGCCGCTCTCGAACGTGAGCGTACCGCCCAGCGCCGTGCCCCAGGAAACACCCCAGTCGTTGCGCGGCGCGTCCTTGGTCCGGGGAAGCCCGGCATCGAGCCACGCCGAAAGCGCTGCGGTGGTCCCAAGCTGGCTGTAGCGGTCCATGGTGTAGGGAAGAGATCGGCCCAGTGCCGCTTCGGCATCGAAACTCGCGCAGCGGACCGCCGGGACGGCGAGTGGCCTGGTCGCCTTGTCCTCGCGGGTAAAGAGCCGTATCGCGGATTCGCCGCGCAACATACGGCCGAAAAAGTCCGCAAGGTCCCCGCCAAAAGGGTTGACCAGGCCCAGGCCGGTGACGGCGACGCGTCGCGCGCTTGCCATTCAGGCGTCTTTGCCGACTTTGAGTCCGTCTACGATCCCCAGCAGATCGCCGACGGTTTTGGGCGGCGGAATGTCGTGCGGCATCGTAACGCCGAGCTTGTCCTCGAATTCGAACAACAGTTCGAGCAGCAGGAGCGAATCAACCTTGAGTTCCTCGAGCGAGGCCTCGGGCGTCACCCGAGCGGGATCGATGTTTTCGCGCTTGTGGAGGAATTCACTAAGCAGAGCCAGGTTGTCTTGTTTCATGGTGGCAGCTTACAGAAGTTGCAAAGTACCGCGCAACTATAGGCTGGTTCCGATCTATTCCACCGGCTTGGATGGCCGTCACGGAGCGCAGGCACGGCAAATCGGGCGCGTTTACGGGATGTTAGCGCGGAACGCACGTCCCATGATAGCGTAGCGCATGATTTCAATGATCCCCGCGCGTACCCGATCCGAACTGCTCGACGTCAACCGTGTTTTCTACAACGCGCTGTGGGCCGATACAAGCCGGCTCAACTTCGCCGGGGATTCATTGCTTGCGCTGGACGCGCCGGTCGACGTGCGGCGGCGCTCGCGGGTGATCGCATCGGCGAGCGAAGTCCACAGCCCCGACCACAACGGCCACTGGCACGACAGCGTCGAACTCGAAGACGCGCGCCTCGTTCCAGAGCGCGCGCGCCCGTGACTGCGGCACGGCTTCGCCTATCCTTCGCCTCTTCCCCGATGCATCGAGCAGCCGGCATACGCCCTGCCTGAACGCTGGATGGACACCTCGCCGCTGATATCCGCCGACCCATGGCGCACCCAGTTGCGCCAGCGCATCGGCATCCTCTTGCCCGTCAAGTCGCTCGGCATCCCCGGCTGGATCGCCACGTTCTTCTGGGGCTATTTCTGGGTGCTGCGCAACCCGCTGGGGGAACTCACGATCATGCCGCTCACTGCGCTCGACCGGCTGGTGGCGTTCCGGCCCGAAGCGCTGGTGCTCTACGCATCGCTCTGGGCGTATGTGTCGCTCGCGCCGGCGCTGCTGAAGAATTTTCGCGAACTGTTCTCGTACGGCGTGGCCACACTGGCCATGAGCCTGGCCGGGCTCGGGATCTTCCTGCTATGGCCGACCGCCGTGCCCGCGTTCGACATTGACCTGGCGCAGAACCCGTTGCTCTCGGTGCTACAAGGGGTCGATCTCGCTGCCAATGCGTGCCCGTCCTTACACGTCTCGTTCGCGATCTTCAGCGGTATTTGGCTGGACCGCGTGCTGCGCGAAGTGCGCGCACCAGGCCTGGTGCGCCTCCTCAACTGGCTCTGGTGCGCCGGTATCGTCTACTCGACGCTCGCGATCCGCCAGCACATCGTGCTCGACGTCATCGCAGGGACGATACTGGGAGTCGTTGTCGCCTGGCTGCACTTGGGCGCATTGCGCCGGATTGGTTAGGAAATCGTCGGGACGGGATTCGACGAATTCCTCAGGCGACGCCATATTTCCTGAACCACGCCTGCATCCGCTTCCAGCCGTCGTCTGCCGCTGCCTTGCGGTAGTTCGGGCGGTAGTCGGCGTAGAACGCGTGCGGCGCGCCGTCGTAGACCACGATCTCGCTCGTGGCGTTGCCCGCGCTCTTTAGCGCGCCGCGCATCTGCTCGACGTTCGCGACCGGGATGCTGGCGTCCTCGGCGCCGTAGAGCCCCAGTACCGGAACCTTGAGGTGCGGCGCGAGCTCCACCGGGTACGCGGGCTGCAGCGCGGCCTTGGCCGGCGCGACGAGACGTCCGTACCAGGCGACCCCCGCCTTCACCT